>WNGG01009517.1_pt1 | contig 16004 bp, 14 predicted proteins | sample 5400661 | NCBI WGS metagenome assembly WNGG01 (sample SAMN13153372, study PRJNA577476) | soil metagenome | isolation source: 100 cm soil or saprolite under Garry oak tree replicate 1 | place: USA:California | collected 2016-06-15
CGGCTGTCACGGCTGTGCAAGGCCTGCCGTGGCTGCTGGGCGGGGGCCTCGGTGTCATTGTCGACCGCACCGACCGGCGGCGACCGACACCACCGCGTATTCGATGATCTTTCGCGCGGAGACGTCCGCTACCTGTGACGATGTGCCGAGATCGCGTTCACGCCCTGGTTGAGCGACGACGTGCGGCGTGGGCACCACGGCTGGCACCCATCGGGCCCGTTGGTGCTGACACGAGTAGCACGCTGGTGGCTAGCCATCTTGGCGAAGTGCCCTCGCGCGGCAGACTGGTAGGGGTTGCACAAGGAGAGGTGCCGTGCGAGCTGTCGTCATGGTGATGAGCGGGCGATTCCGGCAGCACTGGAAGTCGTGGCTGGCTCTGAGCGTGCTCGTTGCCGTGGCCGGAGGCTTCGTGATGGCTGCGACCGCGGCCGCCCGACGGACGGATGCCGCCTTCCCCGGATTCGTCGCACGGCATGGCTACGACTTCGTGGTGTACAGCCCGCATCCGCTGCCGCAGCTAGCCAGTCTGCGGGGTGTCGAGTCGGTAACCCCTGTCCTCGCGCCGTTCAGCGACCAGGCCAGCTGCGGGTCCTGCAGTAAGCCGATCGATACCAGCAATTTCCTGGTCAACGAGGTGCCTACGAGGCAGCTGCCGCGGATGATCAAGCTGCTGTCCGGGCGGCTGCCCGACGAGTCGCGGCCCGGCGAGGTGCTGGCATCCCGCACCCTGGCGACGGAGAACGGCGTGCGCATCGGCTCGGTGATCCGGGTGCCCTTGTACCGGGCCACAGCGCAGGGGCCGGTCCCGGACGGGCGCCGCGCCTTCCGGGTGGTGGGCATCGCCGTCACCGAAGGCGAGTTCTCCACCGGGATCACGCCGCATTACGACCTCTTTGCTACGACGGCGTTCGCCACCGCCGCGGCAGCACGCGGCGACGCGCAGCTGTCGATTTCCTATGTACGTTTGCGAGCCGGGGCGGCTGGCGTGGCCGGATTTTCTGGTCGGCTCAGGTCGCTGGACGTCCTCGGCACCGATGACCTGGACAGCACCGCCGCCACGGTGCAGGGCTCCATCCGGCCACAGGTCATCGGCTGGTACATGCTGGCAGCCTTGGCCACGATCGCGGCACTGGCGGTCATCGGACAGGCACTTGCCCGGCAGGCAGCCAGCGAGCGGGCCGATCATCAATCCCTGGCCGTGCTGGGCCTGAGGCCCCGCGAATTCGTGCTGATTGACCTGGCCCGCGCGCTGCTGATCGGCGCGGCCGGCGCCGCGGGGGCTGTCGGAGTGACTGTGCTGCTGTCCCCGCTGACCCCTGCGGGTGAGGCACGGCTGGCTGCTCCCTCGCCGGGGCGAGTGTCCTTCGACCCGCTCGTCCTTGCGCTGGGCGCGATGGCGGTGCTCGCCGCCGTGGCCGTACTGTCGGCCTGGCCTGCGATTCTTCACGCACGGCTGCACGGCGGCCGCGCGCAGCGGCAGGCGGAATCGGCGGCGCTGGCGGCGGGCCGAGCCGCAGCAGTGGCCGGGTTGCCAGCCAGCGCGCTGATAGGGATCCGGCAGGCGCTGCGGCGCGGCAGCGGCGGGCAGCCGGTCGGGACGGCACTCCTCGGCATGGTGATGGCTGTCGCGGCGCTGTGCGCCACGGCCGTCTTCGGCGCGAGCCTGTCGCAGCTCGTGTCCTCCCCCGCGCTGTACGGCTCGCCCTTCCAGGTGTACTTCGCCCCCAACGGGACGTCCGGGTCGGCATCGGTCGTCACCGGGCCGCTGCTGGCCAGCCTGCGCCGCGACCACGCGATCAAGCAGGTAACGCTGGGCGCCGAGGTGCCGGTCGAAGTCAATGGCCAGCACGTGCGTGCGCTCGCGGTGACCGCGGTCCGCGGCACTGCCCTGGTGTCCACAGTGGACGGCCGTCGGCCGCACGGCGACCGGGAGATCATGCTCGGTGCGGCCACGATGCGCGCCACGGGTGCCCATCTGGGAGGATCCGTCTGGGTGACGGTCTCCGACGGAGCCGGCACGCCGCACCGGGTCAGATTCCGCGTGATCGGCCGCGCGTCGCTGAACGCGGGACTCGGCGGGCTGGGCAGCGGGGCCGCGATCACCACCGCCGCCTTCATCAGCGCGCAGTGCGCGCCGGGGCACGGCCGGGCGGCCTGCCAGCGCGCGGCCCGGCGAGGCGTCGCCTCCGTCAGTGTGGTGCTGGTGCGCGCTGCTTCGGGACCTGCCGGACACGCCGCGCTAGCGAAGTACATCCGCCAGCACCGCACTCTTGCCTACCGGCCGGGAAAGCCGGCCGCGCTGGTCAACTTCGGTGAGGCAATCAACTTCCCGCTGCTTTTCGGGGTGGCTCTGTCGCTGTTCGGTGCCGCCACGATGGCGCACCTGTTGCTGGTCAGCGTCGCGAGGCGGCGCAGAGAGGCCGGATTGCTGAAGGTGCTGGGATTCCTCCGCCGCCAGGTTGCCGCGGTCGTCTGCTGGCAGGCGACGGCGGTAGCGCTGACCGGGATCGCCATCGGCGCGCCGGTCGGCATCGCGGCCGGAAAGGTGTTCTGGCGGGTATTCGCCACGAACTTCGGCGTCGTGCCGGTAGCGGTTGCCGACCCGCTCCTGCTGGCGGCGCTGGTGACAGGGGTGCTCGCCGCCGCCAATGTGCTCGCCGGCGTCCCCGCCGTGCTGGCGGCGCGATCACATCCGGGCGAGCTGCTCAGGACCGAGTAAGCAGGTGCCCTGCCCCGAGGCCGAGTGGCTGGACCACGGATCGCTGGACATACCGGGCACGCCACGAGAACTCATCGGTCAAGCGGACTGGGCTGTGGTGCCTGGCGGAGCCTGCGGTCCGGTGGCCAGGATGTGAATGCTGAGTGCCAGGATCCACGCCGGGAACAGAAGCGCCGCCCAGCCGGAGATCCCGGTGCCGACAAGCAGGACGAGGGCGGCGAGCAACCCGGCCGCCCCGAGCCAGCCGGGGATGATCTGAGTCCGGCGCGCGATGGTCACGGTCGTGATGGTGAACACCGCCGCCATCCGCATGCAGTAGACGTTCAGCAGGATCGACGTGGCGTTGCGACCAAGGGAAAGGACGGCCGGGCCCGGCAGGCCCGAGGAGCGGGACGCCGCGGCGACGAGCCCGCCGGCGATCGCGGCGCCGACGAACAGCATGCCGGTGAACAGCAGGCCGCTGCCCAGGAGCACGGTGACGAAGAACCGGTCCTCCCGGCCGCCGATCCGGTCCCGGATGACGCCGATGAACCAGAGGAACGCGATCCCGGCGAACGGCACGAGGTTCAATGCCAGCGCTACCGCGGCCCGCTGCCGGGAGTGCGTCAGCCACGCTCCGGCCTGGGCGGGGTCGGCCGGCGCCGAGACCTCGAGCAGTACCAGCGCCGCGATCAGGAGCAGGGAGAAGACAATCCCGGCCGTCGCCGCCGCCCGAGGTGTGCGCAGCGCGCTGCCGGTATCCAGCCGACTCCATCGCATCGGCCTCCTGATCATCGCTTCCCCCGTTCAGGACCGCGGCGGCTCGTTCTGGTTGCGCAGCCTTGCCGCGGTCGGTGCCGGCGACCGCGTGGTGACTGAGTGTCAGCAATCTTTGCACAACGTGATGTCCGGCTGACGTGCCTCCGCGCCGGGCCGCGCACGAGCGCGGTGCTCGACCTGGCCGGATGCCGCGGTTCGGGCCCGGTCAGCTCGGGACCGGCCAGTTCGGGACCGGCCAGTTCGGACCCGGCAGGCGGCTCGTCCGGGCAACCCCCCGCCAGCTACGGCGCCGTCTTCGGCGACATCTATATCAAGATCGGCGGTCTGACGTATGTCACGGCGGGGCAGGGCAAGCAGATCATCGAGTTGCTGGACAGCAAGCTCTGAGTCAGGCGGAGGCGGCGTCAGGCTTCGCGGACGGCATCCGCTGGTAACGCCCAGTTATCGATACTCGGCATTCCCGCAGCTGCGGACTCGATCGCTGATGCCATGGAGGTCATCGGCCGGCCTGGTCGGCCGGTGCCGGCGCGACCGCCACGTGCCGACGCCGTGAGCGGACGGCAAGCAGCACGCTCAGCGCGACGATTCCGATGGTGAACCACCAGCTGTAGCGGGAGATGGCCGCGGCCGCGACCACCGCGTGGTGACCAAGCGCGTACCCCAGCCACGAGAACAGGCCGGACCAGAGCAGCGCACCGATCAGGTCAAGGATGAGGAACGTGATGAGCCTCATCCCGACCCAGCCAGCGACGACATAGATGACCGCGCTGGGGATAGGGAGGAAGAGGCTGGCCACGACGGCCGGCCAGGTGAACTTGCGGCCGGCCTGCTCCAGGCGCGGCATCTGCCTGGCTATGCGGCGGCTGCCGGGCAGGGCCTTGATGAACCGCTCGCCCCAGAGCCTGCCCGCCCACCAGTACAGGGCGTCGAACTTCATGAGCCCGGGTATCGCGGCGAGCACCGCCACGATCAGCGTTCCCTGCCCGGTCCTGGCGAACGCGGCGGCCGAGATGATTGACTCGGCGCCGCCATTCAGCAGTTCAGCCGCTACCGGGTGGGTGCCGACCAGCGACACCCGCAACGGAAGCAGAACCCAGTAGGACAAGCTGCTGAGCACGATGCCGAGCCAGCAGAGGATGTCAGCTGTCCGCGGCTTCCCGTGCCAGGGCAGCCGCGGATCGCCCAGCGGATCCGCCTTCCCGGCCGCGGGTTCCGTGGACTCGGCGGGTTCCGTGGCTTCGGCGGGTTCCGTGGCCTCGGCGGGGTCCGTGGCCTCGGCGGGTTCCGTCCCGGGGACGCTCATAAGGCAAAACCCCCTGACGTTGGCGCCTCTGCCCGGCGGCTGGCAGGACCATTCCGTAGTCACCCGGCCGCTGGCTCAGCGTAGCCGCTGCGCCGACGTCGCAGACGCGATCGTCCCGTCATGAGCCGGTACCTCGCACCGCGCCAGCAGCACCCGCGCGAGACGGCAGCTTGACGGCCGACGCGGGAGCAATGGGGCTCTTGCCGGAGGAATTGCGCAGAAATGAGCCAGCTTCCTTCGCGGCGGCAAGACACATACAATCGAGGTCGCTCAAGCCTCAAACGGCGAGGTGAAATGGCAGTCAGGCCCCCGGCAGCGGCTATCGGCAGAGCGCTGGCGGGGCCGCCAGGGCAGGTGCTGCGCTGGGCCAGGGCACACAAGCCGCTGACCGCCGTCGTCCTCAGTATCGCGCTTGGCGTGCTGACGGCCCTGGGCCCGCTGACAATCCTCGGCCCGCTGATGGCCCGGCACGGTTCGGCGGGCACCTTGATTTACCTCGCGATCGCCATGCCGCAGGGCTGGGCTGTGGCGGTGATGGTCTACACGTTGCTCACGCCGGATCTCGTCGGAGCGAGCGGTCGCAGATCAATGATCAGCCGCTGGCTGCTGTGGTCGACCCTGCCCGTCTTGCTCGTGCAGCAGCTGACATTTCTTCACTTCGCACATCGAATGGACACGCTGGAGATATCTGGCTGGCTGGTTCTGCTCACTGGCCTCGAGCTGGCGCGCCGGACGCCTGCCAAGCTGCGCCTGACGATTCAGCGACTGCGCGACAGAGAGGTACTTGTTCCCGCCGCGCACACGGCCGGCTTGAGCGATCGCGTCGCCGGGGCTGGACACGGCTGGTCGGCGGCCAGCGGGTGGCTCGTAGCTGCCGCCTTGCTGATCACGTCGCCGTGGACCCTGATCGCGGCGAGCAGTTCATCGGTAGCGGCGCTCGGCCTGGAGTTTTCTGATCTGGTTCTTCTGATCGTCGCAGGTGCGGTGGCCGGCAGCTGGCTCGGCCGCATGGCAAGCTGCGCCCGGCTGCTCGGCAAAGCGTCTCTTGACAAGCATCGGCTTCAACTGCGAATGATCCCGGATCACCCTGATGGAGCGGGCGGGCTCAAACCAATAGGCGACTTCCACCTCTACCAGTCCCTCAGTGCCAGCCTTCCCGCCATCTTCCTTGCCGCCTGGGTATTGCTCATTTCGCTGGCAGGCAAGAATCAGTTGTGGAGCGTGTACCGGCCCTATCTGAACCAGTATCTCTGGCTGCTGCTCCCAGCGATTCTGTTCGAGGTCCTGGTCTTCGTCGTGCCGATGAACTCGGTGCACACCATCATGAAGTCCCAGAAGGAAGACGTCTTCCTTGCCGCCGCCGACAATCTCTTTACTGTCACCGCGTCCGCACAGGCGAGCCCGCCGGGCAATACCGAGGCGGAGCAGGATGCGGCCAGACAGCTCCTGATCAAGCGATTTCAAGAGCTAGATAACGCGCCGACCTGGCCGATTAACTCGTCAATCCGCCGCCGGTTCACCGTGCGAAATATCGCATTCTTGATACCGTTTCTCGGCTATGTCGTTGGGCATATGTCTTTCTGGCAGAATGTGTCGGAATACCTGAAGGGATAAGGCAATGCGAGCCCGTCAGGCCCGGCCCGGCCCGCGGAGCGCGGGGGCGACCTGCTCGCCGAACCTGACCAGCGACGAGCGTGCTTCCTCGTAACTGAGCGAGCCGAACGCGAAGGCTCCGGCGAAGTGGTTGCACCCCGAGTCACGCAGCATCCGCGCGAGTTGCGCGCGCACAGTGGCCGGCAACCCGGCGATCACCCGGCCCTCCTCGATGGCGCGGGCGAAGTCATAGGGTTCCGCGCCGCGGTCATCGCCGTGACGCCGCCACAGCGCGGTGAACTGCTCGTAGAACACCTCCATGGCCTCGACCATGCGGTCACGGGCGTCGCCGTCAGACTCCCCGACGTAGACATTGCGCATGATCCCGAAACGCGGGCTCCGCACTCCCGCGCCGCCCATCGGCCTCCTGGCGGCGCGTCCGCCACGCCATCGAAGTATTCGTCTCGCCGCAACCGGGTCTCGTCGACCGTCGGGGACCTGAAACTGAACCCGAGAATGGTGTTTATCCCTTTCTTGCCCAGACCAGGCACGCTCGCCGGGTTGCTGCTCGGATACCAGATCGGCGGGCAGGGCGCCTGACGAGTCAGGACGGGCATGTCGGCGGCGGCGGCAGGTCAAGCCGTTCGCGGTACAGCTGACCGGCCTCGCGCAGACCGTCCGAATCAACCCAGTCGAACAACCCGAAGGTAACCGCCGCGCCGCCTCGCTCGTCCATACCCGCGATCCTGGCCCAGGGTCCGGCGGCCTGCACCTCTAGCGCGGCCGGGCCAGGCGTTCGGCCGCCCGGACGACGCTGGCGCGCCGCCTGGCGTGCTCGGCCGGGTCGTTGTCGTCGGTGCCGGTCAGCATGTGAGCGAGCTGGGGCGCCGCTATCCACCAGGCGGCCAGCCCGATGATGAGGAAGACCAGGTGGTCGGCGTCGATGTCGGCATCGAGGGTGCCGTCGCGCTGCGCGGTCGCGTAGATCCGTGCTTTGTGCTCGTAGTGGGCCGTGCGGCTCGCCTCGTCGGCGACCTGGCCGGAAAGCCCCTCCCAGAGCATCAGCCGGACCAGCTGGGGATTGGCCGCCTGATAGTCGAACGTGCGCCCGGCGAACTCGCCGATGTCTTCGAGACCCGCTGGGACCGGTGCGACCGAAGCGGCCAGCCTGTCGAGCTCGTCGGTGAGCACGGTCTCGAACAGCGACCGCTTGTCGCCGAAGTACTTGTAGAGGCGTTCCTTGTTGATCCCGGCCCGTTCCGCGATCCGGGCCATCGTCGTGCCATCGGGCCCGCGCTCGGCGAACTCGGCCGTGGCCGCTTCCTTCAGCCGGCGGCGCGTTGCCTCGGTGTCCCAGGCCATGGCCGCAGTCTACGACTTTCCAACCGCAACGTTGCGGTTGCCATGGTCGGGTGCTACCGTTGTTTTACAACTACAACGTTGGAGATGGAGTTGGGTTGCGGAGACAGCCCGCACGACTGGACACGAGGGTCTGCGGCCGAACTCCCTCCGACAGCAGCTACCCGAGATGGGATGGACACATGACTGCCAGCGCGCCGGGCGGTGTCATCAAGCTTGCCGAGGATCTGGTCATCAGCCGCATGGGCTTCGGCGCCATGCAGCTGGCCGGCCCCGGGGTCAGCGGTCCTCCGAAGGACCGCGCCCGGTCGATCGCGGTACTGCGCGAGGCCGTCAATCTGGGCGTCACGCACATCGACACCAGCGACTTCTACGGGCCCTTCGTGGTCAACGAGCTCATCAGGGAGGCGCTGCACCCGTACCCGGCGGCCCTGCGCATCGTCACCAAGGTAGGCGCCCGCCGCGGCAAGGACGGCAGCTGGCATTCAGCGCTCGATCCAGCAGACCTGAAGACGCAGGTCCGCGAGAACCTCGAGCACCTCGGCCTGGACGTCCTCGACGTCGTCAACCTGCGCCTGTCCGAGGAGGGCACCGGAGAGGAATCCGTCGCCGAGCAGTTCGGCGCCCTCGCCGATCTGCGCAAGGACGGCCTGATCCGCCATCTCGGCATGAGCGCCGCGTCGGAGGCCCAGATCACCGAGGCCCAGGCCATCGCGCCGGTCGTCACCGTGCAGAACCTCTACAACGTGGCCAACCGGGCCGATGACGCGCTCGTCGACCGGTGCGCGGCCGAGAACATCGCCTACGCGGCGTACTTCCCGCTCGGGGGATTCACGCCGCTCCAGTCGGCGACACTGACCACCGTGGCCCAGCGCCTCGGCGCGACGCCGCAGCAGGTCGCCCTGGCCTGGCTGCTGCACCGCTCCCCCACGATGGCCCTGATCCCAGGGACGTCGTCGGTGGCTCACCTGCGCGAGAACATCGCCGCGGCCGACTTGGCCCTGCCGCCCGACGCCGTCGCCGAACTCGACACCATCGCGGGCTAAGCCGCGGCGTGTCGGCAGCCGGCACGGCGGCGGCCGCGCCGGCATCGTAGCGACGTCGTCGCGCTCACCATGTCACGGGAAGCCGGGTGAGGCCGGCGGCGAGCACGTCGCGGTTGAGCGTGAGCTCTGCGGCGGGAGTGGCCAGGCGCATGCTCGGGAAGCGAGGGATGAGCTGGGCGAAGACGGCCTGCAGCTCGATCCGGGCGAGCGGGGCGCCCAGGCAGTAGCGGGGGCCGTGGCCGAAGGTGAGGTGCGAGGCCGCGCGGCGGGTGATCTGGAAGCGGTCGGCGGCAGGGAAGACGGACTCATCGTGGTTGGCGGCGCCGTTGTCGAGCAGGACGAGTTCCCCGGCGCGGACGGTGACCCCGCTGATCTCCAGGTCGGCGCGCGCGTACCGCGGGATGCCGTCGCCGCGCGCGCCCGGCGCCCGCAGCATTTCCTCGACCGCCGCCGGGATCAGGCCGGGTTCCTCGCGGAGAGCCTGCCACTGGGCCGGCTGGGTGAGCAGGAGCAGCGCGCCCAGGCCGATGGCGACAACCGTGGTCTCGTGCCCGGCGAACAGCAGCGCCATGGCCAGCGCGGCGATCTCGTCGTCGCCAGTCCCTTCGGTGGCGCACAGCCGCGAGATGACGTCGTCACCCGGATGCCGGCGCTTGCGGGCAACCAGCTGCTGGCCATAGCCGAACAGCGCGGCGAGTCCCTGCTCGGAACGGGACCGGTCGCGCACGTCGGCCGCGGCCTGGGTCCAGGTACGGAACCGGGACCGGTCGTCGTACGGAACGCCCAGCAGCTCGCAGATGACCAGCACCGGCAGCGGGACGGCCAGCGCCAGGCAGAGGTCGGCGGGCGGGCCGTGCCGGGTCATGTCGTCCAGCAGGCCCGCGGTCAGCGCTTCGGCCCTGGGCCGCAGCGCGCGCATGCGGCCCGGCGTGAAATGCGGCTGAAGCAGCGACCGCATCCGGGCATGGTCGGCGTCCTCGGTTTGGTAGTTCCCCAGGGGCCCGCCGAACAGCGCGGACTCGCCGGTGCGGGCCGCGCTGCCGGGGTCAGGGTGGGAGCGGCCGAGCCGCGGATCGGTAAGCAGCTGGCGGACCTGCTCGTAGCCGGTGACCAGCCACGCCGGGTCACCGGTCGCGGTGCGGACCCGGTGGACCGGACCCCTGGCCTGTAGCGCCCGCAGTTCGGGCGCGGTTTCCAGCGGGTGCGCTTGATCGAACGGCAGCTGCACGGAGACCGTCACGTCAATCCTCCGTTGTGTACTACGATTTGTATACCCTTACTTAAACTAAGCTACTTGTATACTTGGTCGTAAACAAGAGGGGTGCGGGAATCAGTGGATGGGGGCGAGCCGGCCGCGAGCCGGGAAGCAGCGCGCGCGGCGGAGCCTGAGCCGGCTCCCGTGCGCCGGCTGCGCCGCGCCGAGCGGCGCGAGCAGGTCCTCGCCGCGGCGACCCGCGCGTTCGCCCGCGCCGGGTTCGCCGCGACCAGCCTCGATGACGTCGCTGCCGAGGCGGGGATCACCAGGGTGCTCCTCTACCGGCACTTCGAATCCAAGGCGGACATGTACCGGGCTGTCCTCGACCGCGCCTGCGCCCGGCTGGCTGAGACAGTCGGCACGGGCGCCTACGGCGAGGATGCGATCCCGGCCCTGGTACGAGCGGCGGCCGTGGATCCTGGCGCCTTCCGGCTGCTGTTCCGCCACGCCGCCCGGGAGCCGGGATTCCGCGACCTGACCGACAGTCTCGCTGCGACCTCGATCGACGTCGCCCGGCGCGACCTGGCCCGCCAGATTCCCGCCGGGCCCTGGCTGGACTGGGCAGCCCAGCTTGTCCCGGCGGTCGAACTTGGAGACCGCGTTCTCGGCGTTCACCAGTGGATCGAAGAGATCTCCCGGCACCACCTGCCCCAGGATCTGCCATAGCCCGGACGCCCCGCTCGGGTTATAGGCCCGCGGATTCCCGTTGCTCTCGCACAATGCGATCGAGGCGGCCTGCGAGGCGGCCCAGCCGGGCCCGCCAGCAGACACCCACAGGCTCTCTAGCGCGGCAAACGAATAGGAGCCAGCGCTCGGCGGTACCGCGGGTGCTGCGGGCGCCGCCGGCGCCTGGGCCGCAGCCTGTGCCGCCCGCCGTTTCGCGGCCGTTCGAGCGTCCGCAAAGCGCTCTGCCACGATCCTGCGCTCCATCACGGACTCTCGCTGCTCTTCTATCCGGGTCGCGCGCTGCTCTTCTATCCGGGTAACGCTGACCCCCGGTGCGGAAGGCGAGCGTGCTGGTGCGATCACGGCAGGGCCTCTGGCCACGAAAGCCGCCGCTCCGAACGGCTGCCGGTGTCCGCTGCCCACGGACGCCGCTGCCATCAGGGCCGTCAGCGCCCCAGCGGTTACGGTGACGCCGGCTGCGAGAATCGTGCTGTGAGATGGTCTGGGAGGATAGCTTCGCCCTAGACGACGCACTATGTACCTCGGGTCGTGCACGCAGTTCCGTGCAACTCATCACCCCGGGCACTGTCGGCAGCGGCGAGCACACGGCAGGCCGACAGCGGCGCGCTGACGTGCCGCAGGTTCAGGGCGACGGGGGGTTTGCTCCCTCAGGCGGGAAACGTAGGGGTATTTGTACCCACAAAGCGTCATTCACGCGGGGTGCCAACTCAGCCGAGCCTGCCAGACGGGTGCCATTGGCGCAATCGGATCGCACCAAGAACGCCAAGCGCCTTCCCCGGCCGCGTCCGGCCAACGTGACCCCGTAGGGCACCGAATCGGAATTCTGTCGACGAGGACCGGTTGGCCCAGAGAAGCGGCAGGCGCCGAGTCGGCGGTCGGGGCACCTTGAGCGCGGTCGTGCGCCACGCAGCGGTCTGCCGATTATGCGAAACCAGACGCCGCGGCGACTGCCGCTCGGCAAGCCGGACACGTTCAGCCATAGGTGGCGTCCGGAGCCACTGACCCAACGGGCGCGCGCCCAGGCATTCCGGCCGCGACGCAGTGGATGAACCGGATGGCGGTCTGGTCGCTGATCCTCGCCATCCTCACGCTGGGCGGCATCGGTTCCCTAGCCGGGATGATCATGGGCGCGGCGGCCCGCCGCCGCGTAGCCGTCACGGGCGAGCGCGGCGCAACCGTCGCGGCCGCTGGCATTGTCGTCGGCGTCCTCACCTTGCTGCTGGCCATCGGCTACTGGGTCTTCCTCGGCATCCACGCCAGCGGAAGCGGCGGCGGATCCGGCGGCGGATACGGCTACTGAGCTGCGACGTGACCCCGCGCCAACCGCCAGCTCCGGCGGCGCCTGGCCCGGCAGGCCGGGCCAGGCGCCGCACTCGCCCAATTGCGGCTGCCGGTTCATGGTCGACACCTCAGCCAGCCGCCGCTGGCACGCACGATCAGCCGGGGCTTCGTCGCCGCCGGCCTGGCCGCCCGCCTCGCCCGGATGCGGGACAGGGGCGTGGTGTTCGAGGAATCCGCCGGGCAGCCGCGACGGCATCGCCGGCTTCGGCCCCGTCCGCGCCGCCTGGTCCGGCGACAGCGACGCAAACATCATCAACCTGATCGAGGGCACCGCACCCCGGTGGCCGAGCTGACCGCAGACGCGGCACGCCGGGCCAGGTGCAGCGGCTGCCGCGCTGCCCGCGCGGCGCCGGCCCGGCTGAGGACGTGCGCGGCAACCAGGCCGTGCAAGACGGCGGCCTGGCCCCGCTTCGCGCCCGCGGGGTGGAGGTAAGGATCATCCGCGGCCGGCGCCGCGACGACGGCGGCCAGCATCGCCATCTCGGCCCAGGACAGGTCCGGCGGCAATCGCCTGAAGTAGCCGCAGGCCGCCGCCGTGAGCCCGACGTAGCCGCGGCCGAAATCGGCGACCGCCGCGTACATCCGCACCACCTCTGCCCGGGTGTAGGCCCAGGACAGCTTGAGGCCCAGCAGCGTCCGTTGTGCCAGCCGGCGTCGACGCGATCTCGGTCAGGCCCCCGCGCCGCCGCGGCCGCGAAGATACAGTGCCGCGGCAAGCTGCTGATCGAGCGCCAGTTCGTCGCGCCCGGACCCGCCGAGCAGCCGCCCGGTCAGGCCCCCCGCGCCGGCAGCAAGCAGCAGCAGCGCGACCGGCCTGATCGCCCTGATCGGCGACCGCTGTCAGCGCCGCCGCGAACCTGGCCGGGACGGCACCCGCTGCCCCGGCCACCCGGTGCTCCCGGTCCAGCCGGCTGACCAGCGCGGGCGCCGTGCCAACCGGCGGGTAACGAGAAACAGCCCGACCACCGCAATGCCCGCGACCAGCACCATCGCCAGCGCCGCCCCGACCAGCCGCCGAAACCCGCCGGACGAGCCGGCGCCGCCGCCGCGCCACCCGCCCCGGGCTGCCCGGTGCCGCCCATTCCAGATTGCCGAGCCTGAACGAACGGCCCCCCGGACCCCGCGAACAGCAGCCGATACCGCACCCGCGCCGCCGCGGCCGCGCGTCACGTGCTGGCGACTCAACGAGCCTCCGGGGTGCCGCACTCCGACGTGCTCAAGGCACTGGTCAGCAACCGAACGAATACGCCCGCCAGATACCCGGCGCGCCGGTTCGGCAAGCATTGTGATCGAGCTACAGCATGTCACTGGCGACCCTGTGACCTGTGAAAATACGCAGAACGTCAATCTGGGGCTGCCCGTCAGCTCGTTGCGCCTTCGTCCTCAGTTCGGCCAGGCCGCGCTGGATGCCCCGGGCGAGGATGTCGAGGTCCGGTGCGGCGCTGGAGTCGGCGGTGATGCCGAAGGAGAGCTGACCAAGGTACCGCGACCTTAACGTTGTCGCCGATCGGAGCGTATGGGTGTACTTGCACCATTTGTCGACCGAGCACGTAGAGCGGGAACTGCGGGCCTGGCACGTTCGTCGTCATGGTCTGGACCAATGGCTGCGGGATCTGGAAAGCGGCGCGGGCACACATTTTGACTAGGGTGGGCGGGACACCCCCCAGCATCTGGGTGAGCAGCTGCGCGCCGGCGGCCTGATGGGTGCGCTTAATGTGATCCATCTGCTCGCTGACCAGTCGCAGGCGGCGGATCGGATCCGATTCGGCAACCGGCAGGTTGGCCAGTACCGCCGACAACCGGTTGGTGGTCACCGCCTGTTCCTCCGCGCGGCGTGTCGAGATCGGGACCAGGGAGCGGACGACCAGCCCGTCGCTGAGTTCGCGCCGCGCTATCAGCAGGTCGCGGAAACCCCGGGTGATCGCTGCTAGCAGCACGTCATTGACGGTGCCTCCGAATTCGGCGCGGATCTCCTTCACCCTGTTAAGGCTCGCCATGGTCCACGCCCATCGACGGCCTGGGCCGATCGGCCCGTTCAGGCAACTGGCGGCGGGCACCGTGAGCCGCCGGGCGCCGGTGGTGAGGCCGCGGGCAAAATCCGCGATGTCAGCCTGGGCCGGCAGCCGCTCGCGTATCAGCCCTGGCGCGCCGGCCAGTACCCGCAGCGGCGAGGCGACCGCGTCCAGCAGGCCGCTGGCCAGTGTGACCGCAACTGAGGGCTTGGGCTCTGGCAGCCATGCCGCCGGCTGGGCCGGCGGGCCGGCATCGGGACGCAGCTCGAACACCTCGGCCATCAGATCGGCACCGCCGATGCCATCCACCATGCAGTGGTGCACCTTGGACAAGATCCCCCAGCGTCCGGCCTCGATCCCGTCCAGCAACCACGCCTCCCACAGCGGCCGACTGCGGTCGAGGGGTTGCGCGTAGATGTGCCCGGCGAGGCCGTGCACCTGGGTGGCCTGGCCGGGCTTAGGCACCTCGGCGTGGCGGATGTGATGCCCAATCTCGAACTGCTCATAATCAGCCCAGGCCGGGCGGAACATCTGCAACGGTGCGGTCCGCACCACCTGGCGATAGCGCCGCACCCGCGACAGCTTGGCGGCATAGAGGTCGACAAGCTCCTGGTAGGACGGCGCGGGGCCGTCGAAAACTGCCAGGGCGCCGAGATGCATCGGGACATTTGCGTGCTCGGCGAAGAAGAACCCGGCGTCAAGCGTGCTCATCCGCTCCATGTCTCACTCCCTGGCAACCGCGATCGCCGATCGGCTCTGCTTGTGCGACCTCGACACCGACCAGTCGCCCGGGGCGTGAGCTCCCAGGGCGCACGCGAACGACGGCCGGACGCTAGGAAGACCGAAGTCCGGAGCGCAGCAGGCCGATCGCATGCAGCGGCCGACACGAGGCGAGGACTAGATGGAAGAGTCAGGCCCTGCGCGACGCAGGCAGGTGACTGTCATAACAGATTCCGCCTTCGGTGATCGGCTGCCGAATCCAAGTGTCCGGTATGGCCAGATGATCGTCCGATCCCAATGGACATTACGCCTGGGATCCGCAGCTCGCAAGAGGGCCGGAGCCGACGGCCTGATGTGCCGTGCGGGTAGCTCTGTTGCGGGCGCTGACCACCACCATGGACGAGACCAAGACGGCGTTCTTCCTGATCGGCCCGCCGCCATACCGGAACTGCGCCATTACCTCCGCGACGCGGGTGCTGGCGGCCCGCGGCTAGCGGCCGTTGACGGAGAAATGCTGGTAGTCGGGGGAACCGGCCCAGTACCCTCCCCATTCCCAGCCGACCGATCTGAAGGCCGAAACCAGGATCCCGCCGGGGTATGCCATCCCTGGCCGGATGTCTGATCGGTTGACATAGGCCGCCCCAGCGGATGGGTGTACGCCAGCTCCTGCCTCAATGTAGGGATTCTGACGAGTGTTTACATCTATTGCCAGCCCGTAGGCATGCATCGACCATTGCGGTGGTCCGGGCGCGACAGCGCGGCGGCAATTGAATCCCGAGGTGTTGTCTGCGGCCATGGACCGCGGGTCGCTGCCGTGGAAGACGTCGACCGGTTTCATCCTCCTGATCGGGAACCGGGCACCGTAGAGGAGGGAGAAGACCTTGATCACCTGATCGGCGACGCTGGCGTTGACGATGATCTCGCCGGTGTGCGCCGTGCCGTCAAAGCCGATATAGGACAGGCGGATCGCACGCAGCTCGCTCGGCGATACGGGGCAGCCCGGATGCCAGCTAAAAGGCACGTCCCTCGGGGAGAGCCGGCCGGACACCGTCGCGGAGAAGCGTCGCAAGGGCAGGCTCGTGCGACGCGGCCCGGGTCCGGGGGTGGCCCGATGCGAGGGGCCGCCTGGCGTCGGGCCGGCGGACGGCGCTTGTGTTGCAGGTGCCGCCGCCGGCGGACCGGCGCCTGCCCCGGCACAGCCGGTGGCAAG
>WNGG01007070.1_pt1 | contig 16003 bp, 10 predicted proteins | sample 5400661 | NCBI WGS metagenome assembly WNGG01 (sample SAMN13153372, study PRJNA577476) | soil metagenome | isolation source: 100 cm soil or saprolite under Garry oak tree replicate 1 | place: USA:California | collected 2016-06-15
GTTCGATTGTCAGGAGCAATCACGTAGTTGAACACCGCGAACGGCATGCGGGTAACTTGTCGAGTGCGGTGCTTGAGTCCTGCCCAGTCGATGTTGATCTCCCTCGGCGGAGCGTTGCGCTGAGCGCCCGCAACTCGACGAGCAACTGCCTCGTTCGATTGATCTTGAAGGTCACCAGCCTCGGGCCGGTCTTCAGGATCAGCCGGATCACGCTCTTCCTTTTCAAGCGTCACAACATAAATTTGAGACGACGCTTGATTGCCGCCGCCACCACCGCCTCCGCCTTCTCCTTCGCGTCGAACGAAGAAAAGCTTGCGACCATCGTGGCTGAACTCGGGGTTACCCTCGTTGTAGGAGTCGAACGTGACCTTGTGCTCTTCGCCTCCGCCGGAAGGGATCAGGTAAACATCCGACGTTCGAACGTAATCGGGTTTCGAAAAGGCGATCCACTTGCCGTCAGGCGACCACCTCGGCGATCCCATGTTGCCGTACCTCGACGATGAAAGCTCGATCGTTTGCTTGGAGTCGATCGAGTATTTACGGAGTTTGCTGTCTGAAGTCGTGAACGCGATTTCCTTCGAGTTGGGCGACCACGCGAATGAAAACTTCAGCGCATCGAGATCGGTGATCTTTTGCGCCTCGCCCGAACCATCGACTGCGATGATGTAAATCTCCTCACGCCCGCTGCGGTCGCTGACGAAAGCAATCGACTTGCCGTCCGGTGAATATTGCGGCTCCCTGTCGCGAGCGGGGCTGTCGGTGATTTGACGAAGATCCCCTTCTTCGGTTGGCGCGGTGAAGATCTCGCCGTGAATCGAGAAGGCGATTCGTCGGCTCGATGGCGCGAGATCGTAGTCGTCAGCCTGTGAGCTGAAGTCGCGCACTTCGGCGACGTTGTCTTGAGTTTCGGCGGCGATGTCCAATTTGATCGGGGTTACCTTCTTGCTTGGAACGTCAAGCTTCCAGATGCCGAAGTCGTGCTCGAACACGATTGTTTTGCCGTCGCCGCTGATCGAGGAGAAGCGCACGTCTCCGGTCTTGAACGAAGTCACACGCTCGGCTTTGCCACCGGCTTCCGGCACGCGCCAGACGTTGGTCGAGCCGTTGCCCTCGCGATCGCTCACGAAGTAGATGAATCCGTCGGTGCTCCACATCGGCCACGAGTCTATGCCGTCGAAGTCGGTCAGTTCGGTGAACTTCTTCGCGGCGATGTCCATTACGGTAACGTCGGTGTTCATCGCGCCGCGATAGTACTTGCGCCAGTAGACCTGCCCTTTGCGATTGATCGCGAGCTTCTTGCCGTCGGGCGAATAGCACCCCGCGATTCCCATATCCGCGCCGGCATTTCGTTCCAAGCCGCCGTCGATTGATACGGTATAAAGCTTCGCTGTGAAGTCGTCGCCGCGGCTCGACGAGAACAACACCGCTCGCGAATCAGGGGTCCATCCGAGCACGGTGTCGTCGGCCGAATGAAATGTAAGCTGTTTCGCCGTCCCACCTTCGCTCGGCACGATAAACACATCGAAGTTGCCGTTGCGATCGGAAGAAAACGCGATCCATTTCCCGTCGGGCGAGAACCGCGGATAAACGTCGCGAGCCTTGTTCGCGGTGATGCGTTTGACGTTTCTGCCGTCTTCGTCGGCGGTCCAGATGTCTGCGAGGTAAGTGAACGCAATCCGCCCGTGGTGATAGTGCGGGTAGCGCACGAGCTTGACCTCGCGCCCTGCGACGCTCTGCGCCGCGCACAGGGCGAGGAAGAATGTGAGAGCATAAAGTCTTTTCATAGCGTCTCCTTTGGGCAGAGCTTGTTCCAGAGGGCAAGCTGAAGCTTGAACTCAGAACATCAATGCTGCCGGTATGTAGTCCAGCTTTGTTGAAAAGGTTGGCAAGTTCCAAAGACGGTTTTGTTCCCTGACGGGTTACATCAAAGCGTCCGCGCGGGAGCGCCATCTGTTTGTGCTGAGGGTCAAACCCGGTTATCATTGCCCGTCATTAGGCAAGTCCAGAATCGACCGCGATGCCGACAATTCAAACACCCCGAATCAAGATGTATTACGAGGTTCACGGCGACGGCGAGCCGTTGCTTTTGATCCGCGGGCTCGGCTCGACCTGCGACGGGTTCAAAGCGCAAGTCGATGGCTTGTCGCCGCACTTCCGCGTAATCTCTTTCGATAACCGATGCGTGGGCCGGACCGACCAACCTCAGGAGCCGTTCACCATTGCCGATATGGCTGACGACACGGCGGCGTTGCTCGATGCGCTCGATGTCGGGAGCGCTGACGTGTTCGGCGTGTCGCTCGGGGGAATGATCGCGCAGGAGCTTGCACTGCGTCACCCGCAGCGAGTTCGAAGGCTCGTACTCGCTTGCACGCACGCCGGTCCGCGAACCGCCACTCGCACGCCCGAATGGGCAATCAACATTTTCAACGAGTCAGTGAATAAGCCGCGGCCCGAAGCGCTCAGAAATTCAGTGCCGATCCTGTTTGCAAAGAAAACTGTCAACGAGTGCCCTGAGCTTGTTGAGGAGACTCTCGCGGTGATGACGAACAACAATCAGCCGAAGTCATCGTACCTGCTGCAGCTCGGCGCGGTGATGAAGCACGACACGATCGACCGTTTGAATCGAATCACACATCCGACGCTTGTGATGACCGGCGCCGAAGATACGTTAGTCGACCCAGGCAATTCACGGATCATCGCGGAGCGGATACGTGGCGCTAAGCTCATTGAGTTTCCGGAAACGGGACACGTGTTCTTCACGGAAAAGGCAGACGAGGTGAACCGCGCGTTGATCGAGTTCTTCAAGGGAGAATCATGAAAATCAGAATCTTGTTTGCAACCTCAATCGTCTTGCTTGGAGCGAGCACTTCGCTCGCGCAAAAACATGAGGTCGCGTTCACATCGGGCGTGCTGAAGATCGGCGAGCGAGGCTTCGATTTGCCGAGCCCCGGCTTCTTGAAGTTTGGCAACGGCTTCACCTATGAAGTCAGTTACGCCACGCGGCTGATCGACGCGAAGCTCGCATCGCTCTACTTTGAGGTCCCGTTGGCGGGCACGCCGAGCACCAAGGTCAAAACTACCAACGCGCTTTCGCCTAACAGCTACTCGTCGATCTTCTTCACGCCCGGTCTAAAGGTTAAGTTCTTTCCAGTTGGCAAATATTCGCCGTTCGCGTTGATGGGAGTCGGGCTTTCGCATTTTCGCGAAGGCGATACGACTATCGGCAATCAACCCAACGCGACCCGTCACAGCACCACGGATTCGGTTTTCGATTTTGGTTTTGGGTTGGACGTCAGGGTGATTTACCGGTTGAGCATCAGGGGCGAGGTCCGTGATTTCTATTCAGAGCTTCCGCCGTTGAACGTTCGTGCCCTTCGGGATCGCCAGCATAATGCGCTTATTTCTGCCGGCATCGTGTTACGATTCTGACGTTCTCTCGGTCGTTGATCGCCGGAAGCCTGAGATCAACAGAATCAGCCGTCTCGGCCGAGTCACCTCGCGGTCCGGACGCCAGCGGTAAAAACAGCTTCGGAGGATAAGTTTATGAGTCTCTCAAAACATCTCGTCTTGCCAGGCATCCTTGGGATGCTGCTGGTCTTCGCTCTGGCCACGCCGGCGCAATGGGACAAAAAACCCTACACCGCCTGGTCTGACAAGGAAACGCAAAAACTGCTGGATAATTCTCCCTGGAGCAAGTCAATGGAACTCTCTTTTTTGCCGGAGCGCTCAAGTGGACAATCAAGTTCCAATACTGGAATGGGCGACAACTCCAAGCTACAGATGCGGGATCCCAAGATACTTAAGTTTCGCGTGCGGCTCATTTCAGCTGCCCCGATGCTTGAGGCGCTTAATCGGAGCGGCATGATTCGGGAGGAGCGCGAACAAACGCTCGCGCATATTAGGGCGCTCAACGCCGACAAAGATCACATCATCATCGCCCTCAGCTGCGATTACAGCCGAATCTCACTGGATGATACAGGCAGGAGGCCTAAGACGCTTGAGCAGATGAGGCGCAAGTCGTTCCTGGAGGTAAAAGGGGGCAATCGCGTTTTCCTACAGGAATATGAACTGCCGCGGGAAGATAAGCTTGGTTGGATACTGGTCTTCCCGCGCTTTATTGATGGTAAGCCGTTCATCACGCCTGAGAATACCGAAGTGCGCTTTCGTACAGAGGTTTATCTCCCGTCGATCTTCAGATTCGTTGAAGTGAGTATTAGCTACAGGACGAAGGAGATGGCTTATGACGGCAAACTCGAATACTGAAAGACCCGAGAAACCTTCAACATCAATTCGTGAATTGTGTGTTGCGTTTGGCGTCAGTTAATTCACGCGCCTTGTCATGTCCCTCCAATATCGCTCGCGCAACAGGTTCTTCTGAATCTTACCTGTAGCCGTGCGTGGCCCACCACGATCAACAATCAATCAAATCCGACTCGTCACAGCACTACCGATCGGTTTTCGATTTGGGTTTGGTCTCGACGTGAGAGTGATTTATCGTTTGAGCATAAGAGGGTAAGTGCGTGACTTTTACTCCGATCTCCCGCCGCTCAACGTTCAAGCGCTTAGCAATCGTCAGCACAACGCGCTGATATCAGGCGGCCTGGTTTTGCGGTTCTGAAGAGCGATGAGCCCGACACGTGACGCTTGCCTTAATGCGCATTTGGCGCTACTATCTGTGCCAGTTGGCGAAAGAGTCGCAAAGGAATCAGAACAATGGTCAAAGCTTCAGCGGTTGCTAAGGTGCTCGGCGGAGAAAAGACGCTCGGTCGGAGCGTCTCCTCGCAGCATGATTTGATCTCGGCCGTCCGGCGCGGCCTCCGGACCTCAGCAGTCGACGCCGTCATTGAAGCACTCGACGCGCCACGCTCGGAAGTGCTGCCAACGTTGCGCATCGCGAGGCGAACCATGGAACGGCGCAAAGTCTCCGGGCGGCTGCTCCCGGAAGAGTCTGAGCGAGTATATCGCCTGGCCAAGATCGTTGCCTTGGCTGAATCAGTTCTTGGGGCAAGAGAAAAGGCGCGGCATTGGCTGAATACTCCTAACCGAGCCTTGGGCAACGTCACGCCGTTGTCATTACTAGAAACGGAAGCCGGAGCAGATGAAGTTACTAATGTTCTCGGGAGAATCGAGTTTGGGGTTTACAGCTAATGCGCGTTTGGCGCGTAATCCGAAAAGCGCACGCCGAACAGCCGTTGAGTGGGGAAGGCGCGCGACTTTACGGCGGACGCTGGAATCATGCCGGCGCCGCCGTTGTTTATACCTCGCAATCGCTGTCGCTCGCCGTCCTCGAATACCTGGTCAACGTCTCGGTGACAGATTTGCCTGCCGACTTGGTCTCCATTCAAATTGAGTTCCCGAATAAGCTCCAACGAGCCGAGATTCGCTTGAGGGACTTGCCTGCGGATTGGCGGATTTTTCCAGGCAGCGAAGAGTTGAAAGACATCGGAACAGGCTGGGCGTTAAAAGCAAGTACACCTGTTCTCGTTGTACCTTCTGTGGTGATTCCTAGTGAGCTTAACTACTTGATTAACCCCAAGCATCGGCTGATTGATCGAATCAGAATTCTGTCCGTCGAACCGTTTGCTCTTGATGCTCGCCTATTACGTCAATAGTAAGCTATGGAAGAAACGCGCGATGCGCTAGCGCGAGCGGAGTGCCAATCACGAATGGGTTTCACGGATCACGCGTCACTCACCACAAATCATCCCACGTGTTTTGTCTTTTCCTTCCAATATCGCTCACGCAAGAGATTCTTTTGAATCTTTCCGGTCGCAGTTCGGGGAAGCGCGTCGATGAAGTCAACGCGCTTGGGACACTTGAAGTGCGCGAGACGCTCGCGCGCGAAACTCATCAGCTCTTCTTCTGATGTGCTGGCTCCCTTTTTCAACACCACGATCGCGTAGGGCACTTCTCCCCAACGCTCATCCGGCGCCGCGACAACTGCGGCTTCAAGCACCGCAGGGTGCTTGTAGAGAAGACCCTCAACCTCAATCGACGAGATGTTCTCGCCACCCGAGATAATCAAGTCCTTCTTGCGATCACAAACTTCGATGAATCCTTCGCTGTCCAGCATCGCCATATCGCCGGTGTGAAACCAACCGTCGACGATCACCGCGTCGGTCGCTTCGGGTTGGCGCCAATAGCCTTTCATCACCACATTCGCGCGAGTGATCACCTCGCCGACTTCGCCGCTGTCGGGCTTCACATCGCGGCCTTCATCGTCGACGACGCGGATGTCGACGCCGATCATCGGGTAGCCGGTCTTCGCTTGCACGCGGAGTTTTTGGTCTTCGGGCCATTCGTCCATTGTCGGCTTTACCTTTGACACGGTCATGAACGGCGCGGTCTCAGTGAGGCCGTAAATCTGAATCACTCGCCAGCCGAGCTTCTCTTGCGCGCCTTGAATCGTGGCGAGGGGGGGCGCCGAGCCGGCGGTACCAACTCTCATGTCTCGCGGCAAGCGCTCGAGCGTGTCGGCGTCAATCGAGTGATTCAGCGCCATATTGATCATCGTCGGCGGCATGCAGGCGAATGTCACTCGCTCGCGCGCGACGAGATCGAAGAACGCGGTGGGCTCGAACTTCTTAATGATCACGTGAGTCCCGCCCATCCCGGTGACCGCGTAACCCACGCCCCAGCCGTTGCAATGAAACTGCGCGAGCGTGTGAAGATAGACGTCGCGCTCGTGAATCCCGAACTCGCAGATCGAGTTCATCGCGTTGATATAGAGGTTGCGATGGGTGAGCATCACGCCTTTGGGACGTCCGGTCGTGCCGGAAGTGTAAAGAAGCGCCGACGTTTCGTTCTCGTCGATCTCGACCGGCGGTGGCGCATCGCTCGAAGCTTGGGCGAGCAGCATCTCGTAATCTAACCAGCCATTTGCATGTCGCTCGGTACCGCTCGCGGTACTGATTGAGTGATCTCGAGCAACGACGAAGTGCTCGATGGTCTGCAGCTTGTGCCGGATCGGATCGATCAGATCGGTAAGCCCTTCTTCGACAATCAGAACTTTGGCGCCCCCATGATTCAGTATGTATTCAAAGTCATCGGGTACTAGGCGAAAGTTGAGCGGCATCAGAATCGAACCGAGAAGCGGCGTGCCGAAGAAGGCTTCAAGCACGCGATGACAATTCTGCGAAAGCATCGCGACGCGGTCGCCCTTCTCGACGCCGAGGCTGCGCATCGCGTTGGCCCAGCGATTCACGCGCTCGCCGAACTGGTCATAGGTCAGTCGGGTATCGCCGCAAACGATTGCTTCCCTGTTTGAGTGCGCGACAAGAGCGCGTTTGAGAAAGTCGAATTCATTGAGCGGAACTATCACGACGAGACCTCCAGTCCCCATTCAGCAGCGGCTCAGAATATCACGGAAGAGATTTGGCTACCATCCAGCATCTACATTGTTGAGTTCCTTGTCTGGCCCCGCTGCTCTCTTTGCCATAGGACCTTAAGGAGAGTAATCTTAAGGGGTGCAGAGACGGGAAGTGTCCGGGCACGGCGCTCAACAACCGGGAATGGTGGCTGTCGAACATTCGCAGCGTATAAAGGACGCTCATTCTTTTTCAAATCCGCATGAGATCAAGATAGCGCATTTATCTTTAGATTTGGACGTGCTATTTGATGAAAGAGTCATAAGCGGAACAGTTATTCTTAAACTAGCAAATCCCTCCATCGAGTATGCCTGTCCGTTGATTCTCGATACCATGGACTTAAGCGTGATTAATGTGATGGCGAAGTCCGAGGAATCACGTTTTGAACCGGTCTCGTTTCAGATGGGCTCCCGCGATCCAGTTCTCGGAAGTCCTTTATCAATAGAGTTACCGGACCGCACAACCCAAGTTCGCGTGAAATACTCGAGCAATCCGAACTCGGCGGCGATTCAATGGTTGGATCCTCGCCAAACTGCAAGCAAGAAAGCGCCATTTGTATACACGCAATCGCAATCCATATTCGCCAGAAGCTGGATTCCCGTACAAGACTCACCGCAGGTACGAACCACTTATGACGCGAGAATTAGGACTCCTCAACGTATGCTCGCGCTGATGAGCGCAGATAACAACGATCCGACACGGCGGACCGGCTCTTACGCTTTCAACATGGTGAGGCCGATCCCGTCATACTTGATCGCTCTCGCCGTCGGCGATCTTGAATATGCTCGGCTTGGAGAACGATCAGGGGTTTATGCCGAGCCTTCAGTTGTGGGGTTTGCAAGTACTGAGTTTAAAGACATAGAAAAAATGATATGCGTGGCTGAGCGTCTATATGGTCCCTACCGCTGGAACCGCTACGATGTTCTGGTTCTTCCTCCGAGTTTTCCTTACGGCGGTATGGAGAATCCTGAGCTAAGCTTCGTCACGCCGACAGTTTTGGCTGGAGATAAGAGCCTCGTATCGGTGGTGGCTCATGAGCTTGCGCATTCCTGGTCAGGCAACCTTGTCACCAATGCAACATGGGAAGACTTTTGGCTCAATGAAGGATTCACGGTGTATGTTGAAAGAAGAATCCTGGAAGAGGTGTACGGATCTGAACAGGCTGCGATGGAGTCTACTCTGGGCGCCATGGCATTGCGACAAGAAATGAAGACTCTCGATGAGAGAGACGAGATAATGCATATCGAGCTTAACGGTCGTAGCCCGGAAGACGCGTTCACTGAAGTTCCTTATGAGAAAGGAGCTTTGTTCTTGAAGCATCTGGAGCGTGTTCTAGGGCGACGACGTTTTGATTCCTTTCTTCGTCGGTACTTTGATCATTTCGCGTTCCGAAGCATAACGACGTCACGATTTGTTTCCTACATAAATGCAAACTTGCTTGATGCAGAGCCCGGACTGGCTGCCGAGATCGCGTTGAACGAGTGGCTATTCGAACCTGGCATTCCGCGCAACGCGCCGCGATCGAGGTCTAGAGCATTCGCCAACATTGAAGCTATGACAAACGCGTGGCTTGAAGGAACTGTTGCAACAGAGAGTATCGGCGCAAAACGCTGGACCACTCAAGAGTGGCTCTATTTCCTCAGGTTCCTCCCAGAAAAGTTGCCGCAGGACCGGATGCGCAAGTTGGACATGACATATCACCTCACCGAATCCACCAATTCGGAGTTGGTTTCCCAGTGGCTGCTGACGGCAATACGCAACTCATATGAACCGGCGTATCGACGTCTTGGAGAATTCCTAAGATCAGTCGGTCGCCTAAAATTTCTAAAACCACTCTATGAAGAGTTAGTGAAAACGCCTGCCGGTAAAATAAGGGCGTTGAACATTTATAAGGAGGCTCGACGCGGTTACCATCCGATTGCGGCGGCGAGCGTTGATCAGATTATCAACCGGTCGGAGGCTTAATAGACTTGGTCCTCTTGTCATTGTCTTCTTCATCTCTCAAGAAGTGAAAAGCAAAACCGCTATCGGGCAGAAGCCAAGAATCATATTCTAAGGTATAAACGCCCGATTTCGGCTCCTCGGTTAATTCGTCTGGATTTACGCCAAACTTGTCCACTTGAATTTTAAGATCGACTGGATGGTTTATGGTTAGCAAAATCCCCTGAGAGGGGTCGCTCATTGTCCACGATAATCCACGGTCAACCGAGGAGGAATAGCTGGTTTGTACTTTAACATGTAGGCGATCGATGCCGCTGTATTTCTTAAGGCTAAGAGTGTAACCGTGTCCTGCGGTGTACTGCTCAAGCTCCTCGTACTGATTGGTGCCATCAAAGACCGCCTCTCTGGTGAGGTTGGGATGTGCGTCCGCAAAGGTCGCCGCTTTGAAGGCATCGTTCGGAATGCTGACAGTAACCTTAAACGCGCCCATTTCGATAATTTCGTCTTTTTCAGCATTCCATTTTAATTCGTCTTTAGTACAGTCACCTACCTTGCGGCATATGAAGGATAAACTATCCTCAATGTCGAAGACTCTTTTGTCGCCGTCGTGACTATACTTGATGGAGATCGTTGCTCGTGTACCTTCTCTATATGGACTCGCTATGTATTGATATAATCGATTGAAATATCGATAAAACCCCTGCTCGACATCGATGTGGTCCAGCTTGAAACGTGTTTCCACCAAAGTCTTTTGAAGGCCTTCCAGTTCAGATGCGCTGAATTTCGCCAAATACTCGTTTTTGACGATTGTGTTAGCAAGTCGCTGAAGGAAGTACTTGCTGTACCTTTCTGATTCAAACATCACTCCGACGAAGGCTGCTATAAGCAGCGCTACGCCGAAGTGCTCGAAGAGCTTTCCAACAAAAGATGCTGCATGTGATTTTCCATCTGGACCTGTTAACAGGGTGCCGAACAAACCAGGGCTATCGAGCCAGATGCTGACAAGAAGACTGAGAAGCCCCGCCAGAATAACAAACAAAAGCACTTGCTTTGGCTTAGTATTATCATTCTTATTTGATCCAATCAATTTCAATGGAAAGCTCCAGGGGTGACAACGTGTGTCTACTCAGCACATACACAATTCATCTACGAACTTGGGGCCAATTGCCCCGCATGACGCGCGTCCAATGAGACGTACGAAATATCACGCTTCCAATAATGAAGTCAAGCTGGAACCCTTCGATTGCATTGCAGTCCGGCGCCACTACACAAGAGCCGATCCGGCAGCTCAGGGCTGATCTCCTGTGAACTCTCCGCATCCTCTGCGGCGAGCTATTTTCTGATCGATCACATCTGTTGAGGACGCCGAGGACTCGCAAACCGCAATGAACTGTTCGACTGCCCGTTAGCCATTTCGCAGCAGCCGCAGTATTCTATTAACCCGAAAGCGCTCTCTGGAACAACATAACCTGGAGAAGACGCGGAACCGAGGGGTACTCGGGAATGGCGAACATTTTCACACAACCGTGCGACGAAGGCTTTGTCCGGTCGAGGCCCGCTGCGGCTCCGTGCGCCAGGGCCGCCGAGCCGTGGATTCTCGCAGCCACGATTCTCGGGTCGAGCATGGCGTTCATCGACGGCACGGTGGTCAATGTCGCCCTGCCTGCGCTTCAAGCGAATCTCAACGCTACTGTTGTTGATGTCCAGTGGGTCGTCGAGTCGTATGCGCTCCTGCTGGCGGCGTTGATTCTGGTCGGCGGCTCGATGGGTGACCGTTTCGGCAGGAGGCGAATCTTCACAATGGGCGCAGCTCTTTTCGCGCTCGCATCTGTATGGTGCGGCGCCGCGCCAAACGTCAGTCAGTTAATCGTCGCGCGAGCTGTGCAAGGCGTGGGTGGAGCGATGCTTGTCCCCGGAAGCCTTGCGATCATTGCCGCATCGTTTGCTGAAGCAAGGCGGGGCCAGGCCATCGGAACGTGGTCGAGTTTCACATCGATTACCGCAGCCATCGGGCCGGTAATCGGAGGCTGGCTGATCGAGCACGTTTCCTGGCGCGCGGTATTTTTCATAAACGTTCCGCTCGCGGTTGTGGTATTGCTGATCTCATTCTGGCGCGTGCCTGAAAGTCGCAATGACGCAGGCGCCGACAAGCTCGACTGGCTGGGAGCGGCGCTCGCGACTATTGGTTTGGGGGCCGTTGTTTACGGTTTGATCGAATCGTCACGCCTGGGACTCGCAAACCCAATGGTACTTGCGGCGCTGGTCGGTGGCTTGCTGGTGTTAGTTGCGTTCATCTTCGTCGAAGCGCGTTCCCCCGCGCCAATGTTGCCATTGAATCTGTTTCACTCGCGCAACTTCACGGGCGCAAATCTCCTCACGCTTTTTCTGTACGCGGCGCTTTCGGGCGCGTTGTTTTTCTTTCCGCTCAACCTGATTCAGGTGCAAGGCTATTCGGCGACCGCTGCCGGCGCCGCGTTTCTTCCTTTCATTTTTATTATGTTCCTGCTGTCTCGATGGTCAGGCGGACTGGTGAAGAGCTACGGCGCGAAGAAACCGCTGATTGCGGGTCCCATCGTCGCCGCGCTCGGATACGTGCTGTTCATTCTGCCGGGCGTCGAAGCAGACTACTGGAAGACTTTCTTTCCCGCGATTGTTGTGCTCGGATTGGGAATGGCTATAAGCGTCGCGCCTCTCACTACAACAGTTATGAACGCGGTGCCGGAGAGACTTGCCGGTGCTGCGTCGGGCGTGAACAACGCGGTATCGCGAACCGCTGGATTACTGGGAATAGCCATCTTCGGCGTGGTGATATTACCGGTGTTCGCCGCGAGGCTTGATCGACGACTCACGGAATTGAGCGTCTCGCCAGAGACGCGCAGCATCATTGTCGAGCAACGAGTACGCCTCGCGGGAATCGAATTGCCCGAAAGCATTGATGAGCAGAGCAAAGTAACTTTGAGAGGCGCGATCAATGAGGCGTTTGTTTCAGGGTTTCGAGTTGTAGTGTCGGGCGCGGCGGCCCTCGCGTTGGCAAGCGCACTGAGCGCGTTTATTATGATCGAAGGCAAGTTGAAGTCGAGTACGGCCAATGAGCCGGCTTCAGCAACTTAATCGAGGAACACACGCTGAACGGATTCTGAATGCTCACTTTGAGGCATCATCCGCCTCGTGATGTCAGACTCTCGTCCAAAGCCGCCGCCGAGCGACAGTTCGATATTGCTCGATCGAGACGAACTGGTCGCACGACTCAAGGAATTAGGCGGCGTCGATGACATCGGCACGTTAAGAATCAAGACCGCAGCGCTCAAGCAAGACACAACCTCACTCCGATTGAGCGCCCCAAGCATTGCGAGCGCGAATGGCAATATAGTCTCTCTGCGCACCGATGTTCTGTGCTCGGAGCTCGATCAGATTATTGAAGCCCACACGATCGAACGCGCGCGGTACTATCTGAAGCGACTCGAGCGCGGAGTCAGCAAGACAAAGACTTCGACGATCAACGACATCAACCTACACCGATGGAAAGAGTATACCGACATTGTCACCGACAGTCTCTGGGTCTTGCCCAAGCGCGACACGGCAGGCGCTCATCTCGGTTGGTATTGGGGAAACTTCATCCCGCAGATTCCTCATCAGCTTATGCTGCGTTACACCAGGAAGAACGACTGGGTACTTGATCCTTTTGTCGGAAGTGGAACGACGCTTATTGAATGCAGAAGGCTGGGAAGAAACGGAATCGGCATCGAGTTGAACGCCGAAGTCGCCAGCCGCGCGGACGAACTCATCAGTCAGGAACCGAACCGGCATAAGATTCGAACCGAGCTGCTCATTGGTGACGCGAGGACGATCGACGCGCCCAAGCTGCTCAGTGGATTAGGCATCAAGCAGGTCCAGCTCGTAGTAATGCATCCTCCCTATCACGACATCATCAAGTTTTCGAGCGACAAGAACGATCTGTCTGGTGCCGAGAGCACCGAGGCGTTCTTGAAGATGTTCGGCGAGGCACTCGGCAATGTCGGACCAATACTCGAGCACGGAAGGTATTTCGCGCTTGTGATCGGCGACAAGTATTCAAAGGGCGAGTGGGTGCCGCTGGGCTTTCACTGCATGAACGAAGTCCTTAAGCGCGACTACTCTTTGAAGAGCATCGTGGTGAAGAACTTTGAAGAGACCCGCGCGAAGCGAGATCAGAAGCAGCTTTGGCGATACCGAGCACTGGTCGGGGGGTTTTACATTTTCAAGCATGAGTACATCTTCATCTTCAAGAAGAAATAGACTGTGCAAATAGGAGCGAAGTCCGGGTCACCGCAGACGCTCTGATCACGCTCAAACGAGGTCCGAGAATAAGACTATCGAATTCCGCAGGGCCGGCTGAAAAGATGGTTCAGCCGACCCGCGGAACCTAGACGCATCAACCTCTTTCAATTACCCGCCTTCTCTGCATGCCCATTATGGTAATTCGGATAAGGCGGACGCTTCGCCTTCGGCGGCGGGTTTTTCTTGAGCGCCTCCAGCGTCACTTCCACCGCTTTCTCAAGCTGCACGTCATGGCCTGCGCGCCAGGCTTTCGGATCGAATTCAACCTCGATGTCCGGATCGACGCCGTGGTTTTCAATCTCCCATTTGCCTTCGGGCGAGTAGAAAGCGAAGTGCGGCGCGGTCACTGATCCGCCGTCGATCAACACCGGATAGCCGCCGATGCCGACCAAGCCACCCCAGGTGCGCTTGCCGATGAGCGGGCCGACTCCGGCGCGACGGAACATCCACGGCATGTAATCACCGCCTGAGCCGGAGTATTCGTTCGTGAGCATGACTTTAGGGCCAGGCATGGTGCCGAATGGCTGGCGGAAGTCCTCGCCATCGCGCACCGCCCAGTAACTCATGAGTGGCTTCTTCAGATAGTCGATGACATAGTCCGCCGCTTGGCCGCCGCTGTTGAAGCGCTCATCAACCACCGCTCCTTCCTTGTCGAGTTGCGAGAAGTAGTAGCGGTTGAAGAAGGTGTAGCCGCCCTGCGCCGTGTCGGGCAGATAGATGTAAGCGAGCTTGCCGCCGCTCATCTGATCCACCTTACGACGATTGTCTTCGATCCAGGAGAGATTGCGCAGGCCCGTTTCACCCTGAACTGGCACAACCGTCACTTCACGCGAGCCGGAGCCGTCCGCGTTCGGGCCGACACGAATGACGACCTGCTTGCCCGCCGTGTCTTCAAGGAATTGGTAGATGTTGTCGCTGGCCGTGAGATTGCGCCCGTTCACGGCGAGCAGGTATTCGCCCGTGACGACGTTCACGCCGGGCTGGGTGAGCGGAGCGCGCAGTTGCGGATTCCAATTCTCGCCGTTGTAGACTTTGGCGAAGCGGTAGCGGTTGTTCTCGATGCGATAATCGGCTCCGAGCAATCCACCAGGCACACGCTTCGGATCAGGCGCATCGCCGCCACCGACGTAGAGGTGCCCGACCGTCAGCTCGCCGAGCATCTCCTGGAAGAGATAGTTCAGGTCGGAGCGGTGAGCGAGCACGCCCAGATACGGCTCGTACTTCTTGGCCGTGGCCTGCAGATCGAGGCCGTGATGGTTCGGGTCGTAGAAGAAGTCGCGCTCGATGCGCCAAGTCTCGCGGTACATCTGCGCCCACTCGGCCTTCGGATCGACGTAGACTTCCATCTGGTCGATCTTGAGCTTGCCTTCGCCGGGCTTGACGGGTTGCGCAGTCGCGGCGATGAACCAGTCCTGCCCCTGGCGGAACAGCATCTTCTCACCGTTGGAGGAGAGGTTGAAACCACCGACGTTATCGATCACTTTGTCGAGCTTGCGCTTCTCAAGATCGAACTTGTGAATTATGGCACCGATGGGACCCGGCCCGGAGACATCTTGCGGGAATTCGGCCACGAAGAGCATGCCGGCTTTGCCCGCGAATAAGCCAATGTAGTTGCGCGCCGGGATCGGCAGCGCGAGGATGCGCTGGCTGATGTTGTCAAAATCGATTGTGACCTTGGGCGGCTCCTTCTTGGCGCCGGGTTTGTCGCCTGGCTTACCTGCGGCTGCAGCATCATCTTTCTTTTCAGCGCTCAGATCGGTCGCTTTATCCGCGTTCTTGGCATCGTCCTTCTTGTCCCCCTCCACTTTCTCCTCATCGCTTTCCGGAGCTAGCGGCGACGGAAGATCCTTCCTTAAGACGCAGGCGTACACGCTGCGCGTCGGGCGATGCGGGTAGCTCGACATATCGAAGCCGAACACTTGCGGGCCGATGTCGGTGCTGGCACTGAAATAGAGATACTTGCCGCTCTGGTCGAAGACCGGAGAGCCAGCATCGCTCAGCCCATCGGTGATCTGTGTCACCTTCGCTTCTTCGATCGAGTACACAAAGACGGCGCTGTACCACGATTTGAGCGGCTTGGTGTAAGTGAGCCAGCGGCTGTCTGGTGACCAGTTCGCTCGTGGCTGGCCGCCACGACTGAGCGTGTCGACTTTCACCGGCGTGCCCTTCGCGATGTCCACGTACCAGATGTTCAGCCGCTTATCGGAGTAAGCTATCTTCTTGCTGTCAGGCGACCAGGTTGGCAGATAGTAAAACGATGGTGGGTTGCCGAGGTTGATCTTCTTCACCTCGCCCATGCCCTTCTGGTCGCGCAGGTGGAGCGCGTATTCGCCCGACTCATCCGAGAAATAAGCGATCCACTTGCCGTCCGGCGACCA
>WNGG01014499.1_pt1 | contig 15998 bp, 14 predicted proteins | sample 5400661 | NCBI WGS metagenome assembly WNGG01 (sample SAMN13153372, study PRJNA577476) | soil metagenome | isolation source: 100 cm soil or saprolite under Garry oak tree replicate 1 | place: USA:California | collected 2016-06-15
GGCCGCATCGAAGCCGCGCGCTTTCTGGCGTACGGTTGTCCGCCGACGCTTGTTTGTGGTTCAGTTATCGCCGAGCAGCTCGAAGGAAAAACTGTTACTGAAGCGATGCGCCTTACTCGCAAGGACCTTCTCGATGCGATTGGCGGACTGCCTTCGCGAAAACAGCACGCCGCGTCGCTGGCAATCGAAACTCTACGCGTTGCGCTGGAGGCAGGTTGTAGTGACCTGTTGGTGAAAACCCTTTGATAGGTGCTCGAAATCTCGCTCGGTTCTGGCAGTGGTCAGTTTCAAGCTAAACGCCATCTCATTCACAACCTGGCTTTAGCCAGGTGACTAGGCCAAGCATCAGACCATACCGTTTTCATCGGCTTACTCTTGTAAGCCGATGAAAACGGAAGGAGCGTGGCATCGCCGGCCACCTGGCTGAAGCCAGGTGTGAATGAAAATTCAGATTGACCCACTACCCCCGCTTCTCATAGCCTTGCTACGGCTTAACCACTCGCGGACGCGTCGCACCGGGGTCATTCGGCTGCTTGTGATATTCAGGTCCACAGTATTTTTTCGGCTCGGTACCGAGCACGAAAGTCTTTGTGCGAATTATTGGACATGTCTCGACCGCGATCAAGCCGGTTGTCGGATCGATATCAAGCGTGATGGTCCCCTTAAGACCGCCGCTTTCCTCGGGATAGCCGGGCTGGACATCAGCGCGCGGTTTTGGGCGCGGCGTCGGAGTCGGCGAGGCCTCAGGCGTTGGTTCGGCATTACCCTCGGGCGTCGGCTGCGCTTCATCTGTTGGCGTCGCTTCTTCAGCCGGCGACGGACTAGCCTCTGCTGCTGCCAGCGTGCCGTTGATGAAGAATTCCGTTCGCTTGTTAGGATCGTCAGGCTTCGCGGGCCGGCCCGTCTTTGGATCGATCTCGGCTTGCTGAATGCCTGCGGGCATCTGCCAGTCGCCTTCCCACTCCGGATGTTCCGCCAGAGCGGCGGTCATAAAGTCGCTCCAGATCGGTAGCGCAGACGCCGCCCCAGTCAAGCCCAATTGTGACCCGTCGTCGAAACCCACCCAAACAATGCAGACCAGGTTTGGCGTGAAGCCGGCGAACCACCCATCGCGCGACGTTCCGGTCTTGCCGGCGGCGTTAGCCTTGAAGCCACGCGCACGCAACGGCGCGCCGGTACCGCGATTGATCACGTCTTTGAGAAACGAATCCATCACATAAGCCACGTCGGGTCGCATCACTTCGTTCTTCTGCGTGGTAGGCGCGGCAATCGTCACACCCTGGCCAGTGGTGATGCGACTGATCGCCACCGGCGTGGCTCGTGTTCCCAGATTCGCAAAAGCGGTGTATGCGGAAGCGACTTGCAGTGGTGTCGCTTCGCTGGTGCCGAGCGCCATCGCCGGATATGCTCGCGGCGGTTTTGGCAAGCCGGCTTTACCGGCAAGGTTCATCACCCGACCGATGGTTACCTCCATTGCCACATCAACTGTGACAACGTTCAAGCTGTGCACCAGCGCATCACGCAGCGTCACTGGCTGATGCGAATACGTTTCGCCAAAGTTGCCGGGCGAGTATTCCTGATTATCAAAAGTGAACGTCTTCGGCTCGTCCATGTAGGTCGTCGCGGCGGTGATCACGCGCGGCACCGGATCGTAAGCCGTGTTCAAGGCCGTCGCGTAGACGAATGGCTTGAAGGACGAGCCAGGCTGCCGCAGCGCTTCGGTGGCGCGATTTAGCTGGCTCTTTGAGTAATCGCGCCCGCCTACCATTGCCACAATCTCGCCGGTCTTGGCGTTCATCGCGACCAAAGCGGCCTGCAATGTTCCGGGCTCGAACCGCTTCTTTTCGATCTTGTCGAGCGCCGCAAGCTGCTTCGTCAAGGCCATATACGCGGCGCGCTGCAAATCCATGTCGACGGTGGTGTAGATGCGCAAGTGTTCCGCTGAACCCGATCCGGCAATCATGTCGCCCAGTTGATTCTGCACGAAGTCGGCGAAATAGGGAGCATCAGAAGCATCGATGCGCCCTTTCAAAGCCGCGACTTGCAAAGGCGTCGCCTTTGCCGCCTCTGCCTCCTCGTGCGTGATGACTGCCGCTTCGACCATCGAGTCGAGCACTTGATTGCGACGCGCCGTCGCCGTGTTCAGATCGTGATAAGGGTTGTAACGATTTGGGCTGCGAATCAAGCCGGCAAGAAACGCCGCTTCCGGCAGTGTGAGCGTGGTAACGTCCTTACTAAAGTACGCGCCCGCGGCTTCGCCAAAACCATTAATGGAGAATCCTGCCTGCTGGCCCAGATAAACCTGATTGCAATAGAGCGCAAAGATCTGCTCCTTTGAGAGTCGCGTCTCGATAATGACCGACATGTACGCTTCGGCTGCCTTGCGCCGCCAGGTGCGTTCCGGTGACAACAGCAGGTTCTTGACAAGCTGTTGCGTGATGCTCGATCCGCCCTGGCGAGCAATAGGCGACGTAGGATCTGAATCGTAGCGCCTGACAAAGGCGCGGATGATTCCGCGAATATTCACGCCATAGTGTTCGAAGAAAGACCGATCCTCCGTAACGACGATCGCCTTGACCAGATGGGGCGGCAGGTCATTGAATCCGACCACGCGGCGCTTTGCTCGCTCGCGTCCGGTGACTGAGCTGATCAACTCAGGCTCTAACAAAGCCCGGTCAAGACGCGCGTTTCCTTCGAGGCTCGAGATTGAGCTGATCGTCTTTCCGTTGCGGACGAATTGTACGTGCAAACGCTGATACTGATGCTGGCCATCGACAGTCGTTTCCTGGCTCGGCTCGACATCCACGGTGTTTCCGCCGGCGCCATATCGACCTCTTGCGGTGTCTGCTTGCTGACCTTTCTCAACATAACCCGCGCGCTTCAGATAGGCGATTACCTCTTCTTCAGAAATGTTCTCACCAACGCGCAGTTGTTTCGGCGCGGCATAGATGCCCGCTGAGCGAGTGAACACTTCGCCCTTGAGAAGATTGTCGATGCGCGCGGAAAAGACTGTCCAGTAATAAACGAGAATCCCAATGACAAGCGCGGCAACGAAAGCCACGGGAATGATTACCGGAGCAGTGAAAAGTCGGCGGAATACGCGTCGAACAAAGCTCGGCCGGGGCTCTTCGTACCGAACCAGACGCGGCGGACGGCCCCGGTATTTGCCACCCCTCATGCCAGGCGGCAGCCGATCGTTTTCTGGCGGGTAACGTACAGGCATAAAAGAACGGACGAGAGACCGCCTAAAACCCCTGGTCAATCGTCCTTCGTCGTCGTCAACAGAATGCTAAACCCTTGCAACCGACCTGTCTACCTCCGAATTGACACTCCCTCGCCCTTTCGCTAACGTGACAGGCTCTAACAATACGAATTTGATGCGTCAATTGATCTATGAGTTTCACATCGTCGGGGTCGAGGTCTTTGGTGGGAAAGTTTCGCGTCCGCCATGCTGTCATCGCGGTCGTCTTCGCTATTGGGCTGGGGACCATTAGCTTCCACCTGATCGAAGGATGGTCGATACTTGACAGTCTCTATGTCACGGTGCAGACCGTTACGACGGTCGGTTTTGGCGATGTTACCCCCAAGAGCATCCAGGGCCGCATCTTTGCGACAGTCTTTATGCTGGTCGGAGTCGGCGTAGTACTTTACGCGCTAACCAGCACCGTTCAGTCGATAGTTCAATCCGAGCTTGTGGCCGCGTTCGGACAGCGGCGCCGTTCCCGCAAGATGAGCAAACTGAGAAACCATTTTATTATTTGTGGCGCCGGACGCGTGGGCTCGCATCTGGTCCGCGACCTGCAACAGACTGGGGAAATCTTTATCGTGATCGAGCGAGACCCGCAAAGAGTTGCCGAGCTAACCGATCAGGGTGTGGTCGTCCTGGTCCGCGACGCCACGCTTGAAGAGAGTTTGCGTGAGGCCGGAGTTGAGTACGCGCGCGGGCTGGCTGCGTGCCTTCCGGATGACGCCGATAATGTTTACGTCGTGCTTAGCGCGCGGGATCTGAATGCGAAGCTGCACATCGTTGCGCGAGCAGCCGAGGAACAGGCGGAGGTGAAACTAGTGCGCGCGGGCGCCAACCGCGTCGTGGCGCCGACGATCATCGGCGGACACCGTATGGCCACCGCATTAATAAAGCCGGCGGTCGCCGATTTCATCGATTCGATCACTGCCAGCCAACTCGAGCTGGCATTCGAACAGGTGGAAGTCGACCTGGCTTCAACAATCGCGGGACGCAAGCTGCGCGATACGAACATTCGTTCCGAACTCGATATCGTCATCGTCAGCATCCGGCGCGTTGACGGTCAGATGCTCTTTAACCCGAGTGGCGAAACGGCCATTGAAGGCGGTGACATGTTGATTGCCATCGGCCATCCCGAGTCGTTGATCAAACTGAATGCGCTGGCAAGAAAGTCAGGAGTCTAAAGTCTGGAGTCTCAAGTCTGGAGTCGCAGATCATCGAAAGACGGCAGCAGAACACTAACCCACCCTCATCAACGAGAGGAGAAACAAATTGGCAACATTCAAGAAATTCGAAGATATTCAAGCCTGGCAAAAGGCCCGAAAGGTCACGCGAACAATCTATGAAGCGACGAGCGACGGTCCTTTTTCTAGAGACTTCGGCCTGCGCGATCAAATTCAACGCGCCAGTGTTTCGATTATAGCTAACATAGCGGAGGGATTTGGACGACATTCTGACAAAGAGTTTGCTAACTTCCTAAATATGGCCCATGCATCTGTCTCAGAAGTCCAATCACACTTGTACGTAGCACTTGACCTCAACTATATCTCCGACGGTAGCTTCGAGGGTCTATACAAGTTACTCGAGGAGATATCTCGCATGACGCTGATGCTCGCAAAGCATTTGCGTGGCTCTCAGTTAAAGTGAGTTTAGCTTGCCGACTTCAGACTTTAGACTTTAGACTCTAGACTCCGGACTCAAGGCTGATGAGGATTTTAGTTACGGGCGGTAGCGGCTATCTCGGCGTTCACGTGCGCCGGTTTTTTGATGCCGACAATTTTTCCCGTCGCGCAAACCTCGACATTCTCGATCCCGTCGATGTGACTCGCGTTTCGAGCTATGACGCAGTCATTCATCTCGCGGCCCTCCTCGACAAAAACCCAAACTCCGCTGAACTTTGCTTTCGCACGAATGTTGAAGGGACGTCGCACCTGCTGCGGCATATGCAACCTCACTCCGTCTTTATCTACGCGTCGACAAAAGACTTGTACAGCGCACATGCTGACGACTTTGATGAAGTTCCTGAAACCTGTCCAACTGATTATTGTGGCCAGACCGCGCTTGAGTGGTCCAAACTGATTGGCGAACGTTACGTTGACTATTACGCCCGTCAACGAAACGTCCGAGCCTGCATTTTTCGGCTGTCAACCGTTTATGCGCGACCGTCGGATGGAAACGAGTACGGATTTGTGACTCATTACGTCGAGTCGGTCAAACGCGGTTGGCCGATAAGCCTTCCGCTCAACGGTCGACCGGTCCGCGACATCTTGCACGTGGACGATTTCTCGCGCGCCTGTAAGGCGTTCATCGATTCGTCCAGGTCTTATGGGTTGTATAATCTTGGCGGCGGAAGGGCTAATTCCGCCACACTGCGCGAGTTAATCAATACCATAGCTGAGCTGATTCAATGTGAGGCGGTAATTGATTCAGAAACGAAACTGCCATCGCCCGTGCCACTGAACTACGTTTCAGATTTGGCTCGGATTCGGGCGGAACTTGGCTGGGTGCCTGAGATGAGTATCGAAGACGGATTGCGGAGCCTTCTGTGAGTGCTGGTCCTGCTGACGTCTCGGCCCGTTTCCTTATGAAGGTGAAATTGGAATCGAAAGATATAAGGCGCATCGTTGTTCGGGGAACAAACTGGGTGGGCGATGCGGTGATGACTGTTCCTGCCTTGCGTGAATTGCGCCGCCTGTTGCCCCACGCACACATCACGTTGGCGGCGCGTGCGTTTGCCGAAGGAATCTTCAAGGGCGCTGATTTTCTCGATGACCTTCTGCTTTACGATCGCGAACCAGACGAATCCAGCTCCGTGTTTCAAAAAGCTCGCGCCTGGCGTGACCGTAGCTTTGATCTCGCAGTTCTGTTTCAGAATGCATTCGAGGCTGCGCTGATTGCCTGGATTGCGCGGGTTCCTAATCGGATCGGATACGCAACTCAAAGGCGCGGCTGGTTGTTGACGCATCCTTTGCCATTGCCGGAATGGCACGGCTCGCGACACGAGAGTATTTACTACCTTAACATCGTGGCGCAACTCGAGACGCTTCTGCATGGCGCCTCGAAGATTTTGGACTGCGAACCGGTCTTCGACTTGTATGTTGCCGCCGATCGGCAGACGGAAGGTCGCGACATTCTTCACGCTCAAGGCGTGCGCGACGGCAGTCCGATTGTCGCGCTTTGCCCGGGATCGATAAACAGCCGCGCCAAGCGCTGGCCCGCCGAACGCTACGCGGCGCTTGCCGATCGCTTCATTGAAGAAACGGGAGCAAACGTTCTGCTGATCGGTTCGGCCGCCGAGCTTGATGTCTCGTTGGAAGTCAGCAAACACATGCGTCGCGAGCCGCTGATACTTACAGGCAAAACAGATTTGGCGCAGGCGGTGGCGATCCTCAGTCTTGTCGATCTGCTTGTGACGAACGACACCGGGCCTGCGCACATCGCATCGGCGCTGGGGCGTCCGACTCTGGCGGTCTTCGGCCCAACAAACCCTTTGACGACGCGGCCGTTGTCACGGACGGCCGAGATTGTGCGGCATCCGCCCGACTGCGCGCCGTGCATGCTGCGCGACTGCCCGATCGACCATCGCTGCATGACCGCGATCACGCCGGATGAAGTATTCGCGCGTGCGTGTGCGTTGTCCGACAAACTTCAGTTTGTCGCGCTTGGCGAAAAAGGAGCCGGTGACGACAAACTGAAGTTTGTCGGACATCTGTGACGCATGAATCGAGCAGTCTTCATCGATCGCGATGGAACGATCTCAGAAGAGGTTGGTTACATCAATCATCCTTCGCGATTTCGCGTCTTTCCATACGCCGCTAACGCGGTCCGCTTACTGAATGAAAGCGGTTGGCTCGCGATCGTAGTAACCAACCAAGCCGGCGTGGCACGCGGCTATTTCTCAGAAGAAATGATTCACGCTGTCCACGATCAAATGAAACGGGATTTCGGGAGCGCAGGCGCGCGACTCGACGCCATCTATTACTGCGCGCATCATCCTTCGATCGGCGAACCCCCGTATCGACTCGATTGCGACTGTCGCAAACCGAAGCCAGGTCTAATCCGTCTCGCAGCTGAAGAGTTTGACATCGACCTCGCTCAAAGCTGGATGGTTGGGGATCGCTACGGAGACATCGAACTGGCGCGCAATGCGGGTGTCAACTCAGCATTTGTTTTAACCGGCTATGGCCGCGGAGAATGGGAACAGCATCGGGCAAAATGGAAACATGAGCCGGATCTCGTTTCAGAGAATCTATTGGAAGCCGTTCAGACCATAATCGGAAGTTAGCTGCGGGGCAGGATGCCCACGCTCCCGGGAAAACACTTGACCGTCGAACGCACACTTCTGCAAGAACGATTGATTAGCGTCATTCGGCGCTTTCCGCAGCGGCGAATTCTGGTAGTCGGTGATTCCGTGGCGGACCAGTTTATCTACGGAGCGATCAGTCGAGTCTCGCGCGAAGCGCCGGTTTTCATTCTTCGCCACGAACACACTGAGACCACGCCTGGCGGCGCGGCCAACTGCGCAATGAATCTCGCTTCGCTTGGCGCCAGTGTTGCCCTTATCAGCGTCGTTGGAGAAGACGAAGCAGGCCACGCGCTCATCGAGAAGTTGAATTCAGCGGGAGTTGACTGTGCCGGTGTTCTGAAGCGACCGGGGATTAAGACTACGACGAAGGTGCGGATTCTTGCAGGCCAGCTCCATTCGACGCGACAGCAGGTGATTCGCATCGATTACGAAGGAAATCGGGCCAGTGATGGTGAAACGCGGAAACTGCTAAACGCTCGCACCCTCGAACAGGCACAAAATATCGACGCAATAATCATCTCTGACTACAACTATGGTGTAGCTGATGGCGAGATGAGCGCTGTCATCGCCCAGGTGACGCGCTCTCGCAACACTCCCGTCCTGGTTGACTCGCGCTTTCACCTGGCCAATTTTCCGGGTTTCACTTCGGCAACGCCAAACGAGGAAGAAGTTGAGCATGTTTATGGCAAAGAGATCCCTGACGTCGGCGAATTGGAATCCGCGGGCGAGCAAATGCGTGAGCGACTGGGCTATCGCGCGCTGCTCGTAACGCGAGGTGGACTGGGAATGGTTCTTTTTGAAGCCGGCGTCGCTCCGCTTCGCATCGACGCGATCGGTGCGCGCGAGCCAGTCGATGTCACCGGCGGCTCGCATCCGACGCTTCGTTTCCTGACGCGGCGCGGTTGGCAAACTACGCTGGCGGTCTCGTGGTAATGAAGCGTGGTACGGCAACGATCACCCCCGATGACCTGGAACACTCGATTCTGTATTCAGAGCTAACGTGATTATGTCTGCTGCTGAAAAACTACCGACAGCGCCTCCTTCATCGCGAATTCTGGACCGCAAGACCCTTGTGGCCCGCGTTCAGGCAGCTCGACAGGGCGGCGCGCGAATCGTGCTGGCGAATGGCTGCTTCGATGTGTTGCATGTCGGGCACGTGCGTTACCTTGAAGGCGCGCGGGCGCTCGGGGATCTGTTGGTTGTGGGAATCAATTCCGACGCGCAAGTGGCGGTTCTCAAAGGCGCTGGTCGTCCAATAATGCCCGAAGGCGAACGAGCAGAAATCGTGGCTTCACTCGAAGCGGTGGACCTGGTAACGATTTTCGCTGAACCCACAGTCGAGGGCCTGCTCCTCGCCTTGAAGCCAGACATCCACGCAAAGGGAACTGATTACACTGAGGAGACGGTGCCTGAACGCGCGGCGGTGCTTTCCTACGGCGGGCGCGTAGCTATTGTCGGCGACGAAAAAGAGCATTCAACCTCACAGATGATTGACCGATTGGTTGGTCAGTAGTTTTGCGTATTCGCCCCTTACCATTTACCATTCACCGGTGCGCATTCTAATCGTCAAACTCGGCAGTATCGGGGATATCATTCATACCCTGCCGTCACTTGCCGCGATTAGACACGCGCTGCCACAGGCCAATATCTCCTGGGTTGTCGAGCGCGGTTCGGCGGAGATTTTGAGAGACAACCCGCTCCTTGATCGCCTCATCGAAGTCGACACGAAGGCCCTGAGGCGCGGGCTGATGTCTGGGGAGACGCTGCGGGCACCGCGCCAGCAGTTACGTCGGTTACGCGCCTCGGCCTTCGATCTCGCCTTAGATTTCCAGGGCTTACTAAAATCCGCATTCATCGCGCGTCTTTCGGGCGCGCGTCGCATTTACGGCTTCTCGCGCGACGGGCTACGTGAACCTCCGAGCCGTTTGTTGCTCTCCAGGACAGTTTCAGTTCCGAAACAGACACACGTCATTCGCAAGGGTCTGGGCCTGGTGGCCGAGGCGTTGGGCATTACCGTCCCGACTGAAGCCGGAGACTTCGAATTTCCAATTGCTGTCAATGGAGCTAATCAGATCGAGGCGGAGGAAGCGTCCGCGGGAACCGATGGCCAGTACGTCATTCTAAATCCGGGCGGCGGTTGGCCAACGAAGCTTTGGAGCGCCGAGAAATTTGGCTCGCTTGCTGACGAGCTGTGGTCGCATTATCGCTTGTCGTCATTGGTCACCCATGGTCCAGGCGAAGTTGAGCTTGCGGAGAGGGTTTTGCAAGCCAGTCGATCCGGCAAAGCGCGGGCGGTCTCTCTTTCGCTGAAAGGGTTTTATGCGTTGGCAAAAGAAGCGCACGTCTATGTCGGAGGCGACACAGGTCCCACACATCTGGCAGTGGCCGCGGGCGCGCCGGTCGTCGGACTGTTTGGTCCCACTGAGTGGTGGCGTAACGGTAGCCCGCGTGACGGCGACATTTGCGTGGAGCGAAACGATATCGGCTGTCGCACCGACTGCCATCGTCGCTCGTGCTCGCAATGGATCTGCATGGACATCGACGTTGAGCGTGTTTTTCAGGCGGTGACGGAAAGGCTGAGAACCGCGAACAAGATTCCACAAGTAGAGACGGTAACGATCAGCGCTGTTTAGCGGCCTTGTCCGGCGCCGAAAATGTCGAATGGCTGAACAAATAACGTTGCGCAGGGGCGGCACGTGGATTCAGCGCTGGCGTGTGCCGCTCGGGTTTCTTTGTGCGGCACTCTTCGTCATGCTTGCGCGCCCGCGTCCATCGACACTAATCATTGGGGGCGCCGTTTCACTGCTGGGGCTGGCGCTGCGCGCGTGGGCCTCAGGACATATTCGCAAGAACGATGCGCTCGCCACCTCTGGCCCATATGCCCATACGCGGAATCCGCTCTATCTCGGCAGTTTCATTCTCGGTTTGGGCTTCACCATTGCATCCGGCCGGTGGCCTCTGGCTCTACTATTCATCGCGCTTTTTTTTGGCATCTATTTTCCGGTGATGCGCGTCGAAGCCGCGACTCTGGCGGAGTTGTTTGATGAGCATTATCGACGCTATTCGCGCGAAGTACCACTGTTTCTCCCGCGGCTGACCCCGTATCGAGACCAAAGCGTCAGCGATCGAGGGTTCGACGCCAGTCTCTACGTGCGTTATCGTGAGTATCGCGCGGTCCTTGGACTCTTGATCGCCTGGGTCGTCCTGGTTTTGAAGAGTTACTATCTGAAATGAGATTGCGAAAGCTAAAACTTCTAACCGTACACCTTGGCTGGGTTTTCCTGCTTAGCGCTCTTGCCACGGCACCGGCTTTCGGTCAAACAACTTCGCCAAAAGTCGCTCCCAACCCCTTTGAGCCGGGTGAAGAACTGGTTTACAAAGCAGAGATATCGAGAGCTCTCCTGCGAAAGCTGGACGTAGCAACCTTCAAGTTTACAGCGAACAAGACACCTGTGGACCAGAAGACAAATACCGCCGACGATCCGGTCGCGTCCGTAGATCCTCCGCCGTACGCGTTTAAATTTACGGGTGATGTTTCCAGCGAAGGCTTCTTTATCAAACTATTCAACATCCATTTTCGCCAGCACGTCGAATCAATCGTGGACCCTCAGTCACTGGCAGTCCAGAAGACCATTAAGTTTGACGAACAGGGAAAGCGCGTGCGAAGCAGTGAGACAATCTTTGATCGCAAAGCCTGCAAGATCATCTGGACTGAGCGTGACCCAAGCAACCCAACGCGCCCTTTGCGGACCGCGAGTTCTGACTTGAGCGGCCCGGTCCAGGATGTTTTGTCCGGGATTTACTACGTGAGGACTCAGCAACTGGAAGTCGGTAAAAGCTTCGAAGTTCTGATCAGCGATTCCGGGAGGATTTACCATGTTCCAGTGCGCGTCGTGGAAAAGAAACGGATGAAGACCGTGCTCGGACGCGTCCGGGTTATACTCGTCGATGTGCAACTGTTCGGTGAGCGAGCTATGGTGAATACAAAGGGTCAGTTTTCAATCTGGCTGACAGATGACCAAAGACATATCCCCGTCAGCGCGGCTCTCAAGACCGAGTACGGGACGTTTGATATCACCTTGAAGAAGGTCTCGCACCAGGCGTCTCAGCAAGCGTTACTGACAAAACAATAGGGAGGCTCACAACCAGATCTGGGATCTCAAATCTAAAGTCTGAGATTTGAGGCACCCGGTGTCCGGAATCTACTAATCGCGCGCCGAATTGTAGCCCTTTTCTATTTTGCGATATCCAACTGACTCTCACGCGGACCGACGTCTTTCGGCGAATGCGCTCCAGACAAATCAAATGACCGCGCAACCACTGATTATTGGCCACCGAGGAGCATCGGCGGAAGCTCCAGAAAACACACTCGCGGCCTTTACTCGGGCGCTTCGCGACGGCTCGGATGGAATCGAGTTTGACGTACGGCTGGCGCTCGATGGCGTTCCGGTGGTGATTCACGACGCCACCCTGCAACGAACCGGTCTGATAAGTGGGGCCATCGCTGAACTCTTGTCCTCACAACTGAAAAGGATCGATGTCGGGTCCTGGTTCAATCAGGCGCACCCGAACGCCGCTTCCGCGGAGTATGCGCGCGAAACCGTGCCAACTCTCAAGCAGGTGTTCGAGGTTCTCGCTGGAGCCAGGGCATGGCTTTATCTTGAAATGAAATGCGTTGAGGAGGAAAGTGAACGGCTCGCTGCTGAAGTTGTGAAGCTGATCCGAAAGTGCTCGCTCGCCGATCGCGTCATCGTAGAGAGCTTTGAACTCTCGGGCCTTGAAACCATCAAGCGTATCGATGCTGGCATCCGCACGGCTGCTCTTTTCGAGCCTAAGCTCAATCGCCCAATCGCTCTGATTCGAAGGATGAAGATAGTGGATCTCGCCCGGCGCTGCGGCGCCGATGAGATCGCGCTTCACCACACGCTGGTGAGCCGCCGTCTGTTAGAAAGGGCAAGCCAATACCGTTTGGAGACGATCGTCTGGACAGTCGACGACCCTCAGTGGATTCAGCGCGGACGTTCTCTGGGAATTAAGGCGCTGATCACCAACAATCCAGCCAAAATGCTGGAGCATCGGAACACATCCCGTTCGGATTGAAGCTTTCAACCAGGTTCGCGTACAGTTGTTTTCATGACGCTTCCTCCGCAGCAGTTAGATCGCTTCTTTGTCGATCCGCGGTACTCAATTTATTACCGACGAGTCAATCGGCTCCGCTGGAACAATGAAGTCAGCTCAGATTACGGTGTTCTGTTTCTGCTCAATGGACAATTGAAATACGATATTGGAGCCGAGGCCGGCGAGATCCGATCCGGCGGTTCGCTCCTTCTCGAACCTTCACAGACGGCAAGCGCAAGTGGGCGAAGCGCGGAATTTCTTTCGCTTATTTTGTCTTCCTCACTGGTGATGGACTGTGCAGTCCGCATGCGTCTAGTAGGTTCGGGAGCAGCGATCGCTTTTCAACGCCGTCTGATAGAACAGGACGAGGACTTCCTCCACCTGGCAAGCAGCCTTGCGGCGGAACTTTCCGCCGAGGATGCAGGGCGCGAGATTTTTATTGCGGCGTTGATTGAGCAGATAGTTGTTCATCTGCTCAGGCATTACTCGAACATGCGGCGCTCTGACGAGTTGGAACTTTCTCGCGTCGGTTTGATTGATAGACGAATTCGCCGTGCAGTCGAACTAATGCATGCGCGATTGGATGACGATCTCTCGCTCAAGGAGATCGCTGCCGCTTCTTATCTTTCGCCGTTTCACTTTTCGCGCCTTTTTAAGAAGCTGACCGGCGCCACGCCCCATGCCTATCTCGCCGGCCAGCGAGTTGCCCGCGCGCGACTGCTGCTGGCTGAAACCGATCTTTCAGTCACCCAGATAAGTTCCCGCGTCGGCTATACCAGCCCCAGCCACTTCACCAAAGCCTTTCGTCAGGCCACGGGTTTGACCCCGCGTGCCTTTCGCGCCGCACTTGTTTCCCGCTGACGATTGATGCTTGCTTTGGAGCGTTGATCTATAACCAGACCGCAATACACCGCCATTATTCAGCAAGATCTACCGCGACAGCAGTGAGTTCCGTCGGTATCATTCATCACCTAATTTGTCGGTAGGAGAGTAATCGATGCCAATTCGAAAGGGTGCGGAGATTGTGGAGCCGAAAGGCAGGCTCGGAGTCCTGCTGGTGGGCTTGGGCGCGGTCAGCACAACATTCATTGCCGGTGTAGAAGCCATCAGGAAGAGTATCGCCGAACCGATCGGTAGTCTTACGCAGATGGGAACGATTCGGCTGGGAAAGCGAACGGACAATCGCGTCCCGTTGATCAGGGATTTCGTGCCGCTGGCAAAACTTGAAGACCTGGTCTTTGGCGCGTGGGACATTTTCCCCGACTCTGCTTACGAAGCAGCGATGCATGCGGGGGTTCTCGAGAAAGAATTGCTTGCGCAGATAAAGGCGCCGTTGCAGAAGATTAAACCGATGAAGGCCGTCTTCGATCAGTCCTATGTGAAGCGGCTGCACGGAACGAATGTGAAAGAGGGCAAGAACAAAATGGAGCTGGCCCAGCAGCTCATCGCAGAAATCGTCGACTGGAAAAAGAAGAATAGATGCTCTCGCGTCGTCATGATCTGGGCAGCGTCGACGGAAGTTTTCATCAAGCAGCACGCAGTGCACAAGACGCTTGAATCGTTTGAGCAGGCACTGCGAGAGAATCACCGGGCCATAGCACCTTCGATGGTCTATGCTTATGCCGCGCTCAAATCGGGAATCCCTTTCGCCAACGGGGCCCCCAATCTCACGGTTGATATCCCCGCGTTGAGAATGCTCGCGGAAAAAAATCGCCTACCCATCTGCGGCAAAGACTTCAAGACTGGCCAGACGTTGATGAAGACCATTATTGCTCCGGGTCTGAAGTCTCGCATGCTCGGTCTCCACGGCTGGTACTCCACTAACATCCTGGGTAATCGAGACGGCGAAGTGCTTGACGACCCGGGCTCGTTTAAGACGAAGGAAGAATCCAAACTCTCAGTGCTCGAGTACATCTTGCAGCCTGAAGTCTATCCGACCCTCTACAAGGACTTCTCTCACGTGGTTCGCATTAATTACTACCCGCCCCGGGGAGACAACAAGGAGGGCTGGGACAACATCGACATCTTTGGCTGGCTCGGTTACAAGATGCAGATCAAAATCGATTTCCTTTGCCGCGATTCGATCCTGGCGGCGCCTATAGTGCTGGACCTGGCACTGTTCCTGGATCTGGCCCACCGCTCGGAAATGAAGGGCATCCAGGAGTGGCTGTCGTTTTATTTTAAGTCGCCGCAAACTGCTCCCGGTCTCTATCCTGAACACGATGTCTTCATTCAACTGATGAAACTCAAGAACACTTTGCGGCATCTGCGCGGTGAAGACTTGATCACGCACCTTGGCAGCTGGGCTGGAGTACTACCACTACAATACTGCTGTCGCAGGTTGTTGACGACTCGTGACCTTAACCGCGGTGAAGATGCGGCTTTTCGTCTCCCTTGTGATTGAAAACGTGCTTCACACTACTTGACAAAAGACATGACCTCTTTACAAACCAATAATTGTCAGTTGTTCGCTGCCATGAATTGTCAGCTTCTCCCACGCGCTGCAGCTCAGCTTTTGCCGCTATAACCAACCTCTGCAATATTTTGTGATGACAAATCGCTCCGTGTCGTATATATAGCATCGGTGATGGAGACGACCCGAACTCGGAAGAAGCGCAATAGGCGAACTAACCGTAAGGTAGTCGCATCAACTGAACCAGCGGATCGTTCCTTGCGTATGACCGGAGAGGATGTGGTCGCGAGAGCCCAGAGCGGTAATTCGCAAGAAGGTGAAATCTCCAAGACGGCATCCAGAAGGACCGCTTACGCAAGGAGGACGGCCATGATTAGCGAAATGGAAATTGAAAAACTTAACGAAACAATGGGTACAGTCTTCCTAGACCCAGATCAGAAGAGCCAGCATGCGCAGGACTTTGAAGAGCGGCTGACGGCCCGCATTGTCGGGCAAGAGCGCGCCGTGCGCCGAATGAGCGGTCTTTATCAGATTTTTCTCGCTGGGATGAACCCGCCAAACCGGCCGATCGGCACGATGCTGTTTCTTGGACCAACTGGTTCCGGAAAGACACGGGTTATCGAAGCCGCAGCGGAAGTGCTCTACGGCGACGCTAACGCAGTCGTCAAAATCGACTGCGCCGAGTTCCAGCACTCACACGAGATTGCGAAACTGATCGGCTCGCCTCCAGGCTACCTTGGTCACAGAGAAACTTCTCCGATGCTGACGCAGGAGAATCTGGACCGCATGCACACTGACGACTTGAAGCTTTCGCTTATCCTCTTTGATGAAATCGAGAAGGCTTCGGACAGTTTGTGGCAGTTGTTGCTGGGCATTCTGGACAAAGCCACGCTGACGCTGGGCGACAATCGGCGCGT
>WNGG01004302.1_pt1 | contig 15995 bp, 9 predicted proteins | sample 5400661 | NCBI WGS metagenome assembly WNGG01 (sample SAMN13153372, study PRJNA577476) | soil metagenome | isolation source: 100 cm soil or saprolite under Garry oak tree replicate 1 | place: USA:California | collected 2016-06-15
TGGCGGCGATCGAAGCCCGCACCCTCGCTCGTGCGGGTGACGCTGCCGGCGCGATCGAGGCCGTCGAGCGAGCAACCCGGCACCGAGACGCCGCTGACAAGTCAGACTCACTCGCCGAGTTCGGTGGCTTGCTGACGTTCCCGCACGTCAAGCAGCGGTACTACGCCGGCAGCACGCTCACCCTCGTCGGCCGCTACCCCGACGCGGAACGGACCGCACTCGACGCAATCCAGCTCTACGAGGCGGGGCCAGCCGCGCAGCGTTCATACGGCGATGAGGCGCTGGCTCGCGTCGATGTCGCCCTGGCCCGCGTTGCGACGGACGACGTGTACGGCGTGGCCGCCGCGCTAGAGCCCGTGTTCTCACTCCCGGCCGGGCAGCGCATTCAGCAGCTCGTCGCCGGGCTCGATCGCGTTCGACAACGCCTGGCGCTGCCGCGCTACGCCCGATCGCACACGGCTCGGGAACTCACTGAAAGACTCGCGGGCTTCGCCGACGTCAACGGAACCACTCGCTCGTCGTAGTCTCACGCGAGTGACGACTGCGGCGACTGATCACGCCATCGTGCAAGCCGCGTGCACTCAGGCCGGGCTCGACAGTTCCACCGCGACGCCTCTACATCGACACGCGACCAGCGTCTGGCTGCTGCGGGATCGCGGCGTCGTAGTCCGGATCGACCACTCGGCCAACCAGCGACGAGCCGAACTCGCAGTGACGGTCACGCGCTGGCTCCTCGAGCAAGGCTTTCCCGCGATTGAACCGCTCGCCGTCGACCAACCCGTCGCAATCGACGGCGCGGTCGTGACCTTCTGGCGGTACTACCCACAGAACAATCGAGCAGCGCCGGGCGCTGGCGCTCTGGGTGCGCTGCTGCGACGACTGCACGAGTTGCCGCAACCGCCAGTGCACCTCGACGACTACGTGCCACTGGCCCACCTCGGCCGCGCACTGGAATCCGACTTGTCCTTACCGGATGAGGACCGGACATGGCTGGCCAACCGCCGGCTGCAACTGCTCACTGCATACGGGCCGCTCGACTCTGCTCTCGGCGTGGGCTTCATCCACGGCGACGCTTACCCCGGCAACACCCTGTGGGACGGTCAGTTCGTCCGGCTCGGCGACTGGGACGAAGTCGCCCGCGGCCCGCGCGAGCTCGATCTCGTCAACACCCACCAAGGCGCACGCTTCGGCCGGTCCGCCGAGGAGCGGCAAGCATTCACGGATGCGTACGGCTGGGACGTCACCACATGGCCCGGCTACCCGATCCTTCGCGAGATGCGCGACCTGCACACACTCGGCGCGTTCAGCGAGCGGGCCGCACGCGGTGACGATGTCGCAGTCGCCGAGCTGCGACGCCGTGTCGCCACGCTTCGGGCTGGCGACGCCAATAGCCGATGGCACGCAAGCTGACGTAGCTGCATTCTGTGGGTCGACTCAGATTCCGGGCTCGTAGACGGGGTCTGGTGGGCGAGCACTCGGTTGTCGTCGACTTCGCCCGGGTCCGCTGTGTCGGCGGAAACGACCTGTACCGATTCGGATTCGGATAGCGCCACCTGATCGTCCTGGGCGTGCAGGATTGGCGGCTCGGCTCCGTCCTGGGATGACAGAGCCGTCGACGATAGAGACGCCGGCTGCACGGCGGGTTCGCCGGCGAGGTCTCGCAATCGCGGTGGTGCTGCGGTCCAGGCCTTCAGCTCTTGCAGGACGTCAGCGTAGAAGCGGTCGACCGCGTCGAGGACGGACTTGATGAATGAGCCGCGGTCACTGCCTCGCTTGGAACCGAGCTTGCTGGAGAGCGCGACGCGGAAAGATCGCAATTCCTTCTTCGGGTCGGCGAGGAGCAGAGCAGGGTTAGTGCGCACATCACGCAGCAGCTCAGCGGCGCCGGGGCCTCGGGCGTGGGCTGCGTAGGCCTCAACGCGCACGGTCTCGGGCGCTCGTTGCAGCTGCCTGAGCAGCCAGTTGATCCGAGTCGTCGGACGCCCTTCCCGCGGCGCGTCGACGTCGACGTGGCAGGTCACGCTGTTGGCTCGCAGATCGACGGTCACGTCAAGTGCCCCGACAGTGTTCGGGATGCGGATCGAGCCGGCGAACGCGCCACCGGCGACGAGCGCGGCGATGACCTGTTGATTGCGCAGCGCCGGATCTGCGGCGGCTCGGCGAGGCAGGACCGGCACGACGTCTGTCCCTAGCTGGCGGCCGAGCAGCAGGCCCGCGTAGCGCAGCAGCGCGTCCAGGCGGCCGGCGACCTCGGCGAGACCCTTGTCCGCGGGGCGCAGCGTTCCGGTGGTGATCGCATTACGCACGCCAACCCACGACGCGCCCATATCTTCGAATTCCAGGACGCCGGAGCGAGGGTGTTCCATGTAGCGGATCAGCTCGCCGAGAATCCAGGCCTGGTCGGGATCGGCGATGCCGCGGTGCTCTTTCTGCATCACTGCCTCGGAGAGGATCTCCGCCCACGAGTAGTGGTGTAGCGCGACCTTGGTCAGCTTCCGCCGATCAACCTTGGTGGGATGCTGCCCGGCGATCGCGGGGACCTCGTTCGAGATCGTGATGACCGCCTGGAAGCCCTCGTGTCGCGCGATCTCTAGATAGCTCTCGAGCTGCTCAGCGGCCAGCTCATTCGTTCCGGTCTTGACCTCGACCAGCGCCGTCCATTGCTGCTTGGCCCGACTCACCCTGATCAGGCCATCGGGAATGCTCGCCTTCCCGTCCAGCTCGAACGGCACCTCGATATACGTCTCCACATGGCCAGCGGGCGCGCCGAACGGCTGAGTCAGTACCCGCCCGCACTCCCGCACCGATGTCATCACCGCCAACAGCGCGGACGTCGCCCGGCGTTCCTGCTCGGCGGCCCCGTTGATTCCTGACGTCGGGATCAGGCGAGCTTGATGCCAGTTTTCCTCGGCCACGACAATTCTCCCCTCCCGCGACCTAAGCGCATGAAATTGCCATGAAGATAACCCTTAGCGCCGCTTGGTGCTGATCTCGGTGACTACGACGGACTGGATTTGAGTGACCGGTAGCCCTCGGGCAACTCGTACCGAGTCCTGGTCAGGACGCCGACATGGTGAGCATCTGCCGGCCACCAGAAGCGCGGACCGCGGTTGGTCGGTCGCGGCCAGAGCGCCGTGTCGTCGGGCAGCTCGACTTGCGGAACGTCGCTGTAGTTCTCACCGGACCTCTGCCGAACCTGAGGAGCGGCAGCCCAACCGAGAGCACATGATCGCCGAGCGGCGCATCATTTGCTTCTGCTGGACGACCAGCTCGCACCACGTCACCAGCGCCCACCATCCGCGTGAGCTCTGGCCCCAGCAGTCGAGCTCAGCGGCAAACGGCGGGATGTCCAGGTCGACGGCGGGCCTCGCGCTCATGACGACAAGCTACTCGAACGCCTGTTCTAACGCATCGGACCGTCGTGGTGACGGCTGCGAGGGCGTCCCGGCTAAAGCGTTTCAGATGCGTCGCCAGGTTCGTCACGCTCCCAACCGGGTTCGACCTGGTGACGGTAGTAGTCATCCGCGAGCCCGCTGCCGGCCGCCCACTGTTGCAACACAAGGTCAGCGGTATGACCCAGGTCAGGATCGAAAACCCAGCCCGTGTAGTCCGCGATGAGGCGGTACGCCTTGGTGATAACGACGATGGACGGCAGCACGTTGACCGCGACATGAGCCGTGCGTTGAGCCGGGGCTTCCTCCTCTCCAAGGCCAAGCACGATTCGGAGTCCCTCGTCCTCTTGGCTGTGCACAACGGTCGATAGCGTGTGGTAAATGAGGCCGCGGGGTGGGTGCTCTAAGGCGTGATCGATCATGGTCGAGGCACTTACATACGGGGCCAAGCATCGCCCCTGCGTGGAGTCCTTGGTTTGTCCGCGTTGCTTGGCATAACTGGCAAGGGTCTGCATCTCGCTGTCGAGCTGCCCTTCTTGCTCCACATCGCCAGTTTTGCGGGCACTCTTCCACGAGTCTTGCAGGGCGACTATCTCGGCGTTAAGCGTTTGAGTTATGCGTTCATCTGCCGTGAGAGTGGGTTCGAGAAGGTGACAGACGCGTGCTGCGGCTTCAAGGGATATCCGAGCAAGCGCCATCGCGGCGAGCGTTGGGCGCTCGTCCTGGAGGATGATGCCGATCGCGCGTAGATGGTCCACAGCCGCCTCTGTAAGCCGACGCACCATGAACAGTGTTCTGCCGAAGTCGCGACTCCAGTCTCGCTGCTGGAACTCGATGTCCCAGCCGCCAGCTAGCAGTTCTTCTCGTTCCCTGCGGGCAGGCGAATCCTTGGCGGGTACCCAACTGGTGTCATCGACGTCGTCGGCGTCCTCCTGACCGGCAGCTTGGCGACGTTCCAGCTCAGCGATAAGCCCTTTGACCAGAGCTTGTTTGATCGCCATCTCGATCAGGTTCGTCAGCCCGACGAGCGACTCTCCTAGAGCTGTACGAGACGGGCGCAGCGCAGCGACGGCACGGCCGATCTCGGCCTCGCGATGCACTTCTTCGAACAGCCCGTGCATGTACTCGTCGGACCATGGTTCATCCGCAGACGCATCCTTGTCTTCATCCGGCACGGGTCGGAGCCTGCCACGCATCGGGCTGCCGCGGCTCGCGCGCCGCAGCAGGTCCACGGCGACTCCCGGGCTGTGACTTGATGGCTGATCCGCAACAGTTCGTTTGACTGGCTCGCTGCGGAAGTCGCTTGCCTCGCTCGCCATGGGCTGCACGCTGCCACAAGCAATGGCAGACGACCCACGGTGCAAAGCCGGGGTGATCGCACAGGCACGCACGTGCCGTTCGAAGTTCGGTACGCGCTCTGGCTGACTCACGGGGCAGGATTATGTCCGTGACAACGTCCGTCTACCTTTCGGCAGCACACGCTCGGTTCGACCTAAGCTCGGAGGCCGACATTCAACGTGCGACCGCGGCCGGCCTGCTAATCGAGGGCCACTTCCTCGACGTCAAACGCCTAATCCCGCCTGGCAAGCCTAAGAACCTTGAACTCGCGCGCGACATCGCTTCCTTCGCTATCGATGGCGGCACGATCCTGATCGGCCTCGACGAGCAGACAGACGGCACGGTCATCCCGAGTCCGCAGGCGCTCGATGGTCTTGCGGAGCGTGTTGAGCAGGTCGCGAACATGATCCCCGACCCGCCCGTTCCCGTCAGGAGCGTCCGGATCCCCACGGCCAGCGATGCCCGCGTGGGCTACCTGATAATCCATGTTCCCAAGAGCAGCCAGGCCCCACATATGGTCGACGGTCGGTACCTGGCTCGCGGAGACAAGACAAAGCGCTATCTGACCGATCCCGAGGTGCGCCGCCTGCATGCTGAGCTGGCGACGAACCGGCTCGATGCTGACGCGCTGCTGCGGGCGGAGTTCAACCGCGACCCGATTCCATCGTCCGTTCGCCAGAAGGGCCATCTATTCCTCGTCGCGCAACCGCAGACGTCGCGGCCTGATCTCATATCCGATCTCATCGACGGCGATAGGTGGCAAGAGCGCGTCTTCGCGTTCGTCCGAGAACACGCCTACAGCGAAGTGGTCAATTCCGCCCTGCAGCGCGCTGACGCCTTCGACTTCAAGCCAGAGGTCGCTTCAGCGAGTGTCGTCATCGATACGCGCGCGCACGGCGTCGCCATAACCACGCCAACCATCGGGCGCGGCCGTGCGTACACGCCGGGCCAATACGCGCACCCCGAGGACGCAGCTGAGCTGGAGCTGCACGACAACGGCGCGATCCGCTTGTTCCTAGGCCGACTCACCGATCACCTCCCGAAGAACGTTCACGGAGAACGGCAGCAGCAGCACGTCCTGTTTGACGTCGCCGCCGTCATGTACGCGCGCCGTTTTCTCGGCATCTTGGCCGGCATCGCCGAACACGGCTATCTCGGCACCTGGACCCTTGGAGCCGGCGCTACCGGCGTGCTCGGGGCAAGATCCTTCAGGATCGTCGACGACCCTCGATCGTTCGAAGACGGCACGCCATATGGTGAAGACACCTATGTGCAATCGACGACGTCGTCGTACGAGGAGCTGACCACGAAGCCAGGGGCGATTGCAGATCGGCTGATTGGGCGGCTGCTCAGGACAGTGGGCACTCGACGGACGTACATCCAGGCGTTACAAGCCCCGTCCGATGGCCTCTGACGCCCGATTCGGGACATATCGTCATCGGAGTCGAGTGGTCGACAGTCTCAGTCTTAGTCTCATTCGCCAACGTCCACGGCCGTCTACTAATGGTCGTCTGCAGCCTGAAACCGAGCGACGTCTAGTAGGCAAACAGGACTGGACGGTGCCGCGCAGAACTCGAAATCGTGTGGGCTTCTGTGGTGGGCAGCGTGGCGTTTGCGTGGCAGAACGGCACGGTGAGCGAGGTCGGACATGGTGACGCGCAGGGGCAGCTTCCCCGAATGCCCCTGCGCGCGCTGTCGAACAGGTGTCGCATTGTGCCGCTCGTCAGACGGCGATGTGGATCCCGATGGCCGAGATCGGGTCGGGTGTCGCGTGCAGGCTGTTGCCGGTCTCATCTGAGACGTTGGTGCCCGAGTAGGTCACGTCCTGCAGGAACAGGGTTTGTCCGGATGGGCAGGTGAAGTCTCCGGGTCCGGGCGGGCCTACGTGATGCTGTCGGTGGTTTGCCCGTGGCGTACCGGGAACGTGCCGGTTGCGGTGAGGGGAGCGGTGACGGTTTCCTTGTTGCCCGCCTGGGGGTGCTTTCCGCCGTTGTTGAAGCACTGGTAGACAGATGGTTACGGCTAAATAGTCGAGGATTGCGATTCAGCAGGATCCGCCGACGGCAGCCCTGTCGATTTAGGGGAGACGTGGCGCGGCGGTGCTGTCCCGGGGGGTTGGACGCTCCTCGCCACGTCCCGGCGCCAGTGTGCTCCTTTCTGGATGGCCGGGGACGTTTTGCGTACGAATGAATGGTGATGCGAAGAAGATCGCGCCGAGGTATCTCCGTATGGTTAGCAACGGTTCGTATACGGACCGTGTCCAGCGGTGAATTCCGGCCATTGTTATTGCCACCGGGCAAGTGGAGCCCTAGGCTGCGCGTGCTCGGGTGGCAGTTGTCTTGCTGCTGAACCGAGGGACGGTTGGGCTGCTTCGGTCGCCTGGCTGATCCGGCGAACGGGGGCCGCCAGATGGGGGCAGGGTTGCGCACGCAACGGCTGCGGGATGTTTTTTCGCGCGCCCCGCCCCGATTTCGGTAATTCGATCGTATTTCGTATATTCTCTCGCCCGTCGCGACACTTCGTGCGTGCCGACCTCGGCACGCTACAGATCCGTCGGGAGCGTCTGGCGATGGTATTTCTTCCGCTGCTTGTCATGACGGCCGTGATTCGGGAATAGATCCTGTCCGGCTGATTGGCACGCGATTCGGCACGGCCCATTCGGGGAGTTCGCCCATGTCCAAGCATCTGGCGCGACGGCGCGTCTCGATCAAGACGATGGTAATTCCAATCGCGGTATTGGCGGTTGTGACTCTGGGGCTCGCAGGCGCTGCGTCGGCGAATCTGTCCGGCAGCACCTTTGAAGGCAACGACGGCAACCTGGCCGTGACCACACCGGGTAACACCGACTGGGTGAACGCGCCCAACCGGGTCCGGGGTGACGATCTGGCGTCGGGCACGAGTGACAACTCGTTCGGCCAGGGCACTAAAGAGGACGACCCGAACGTCAGCGTGGTGACCGGGTCCATCCCCCCGCAGAAGAGCGACCTGACCCGCTTTTACGCCGCAAACGAGTTCGCCAACAGCAGCAACTACCTCTACCTGGCCTGGGAGCGGACGAACGTCCTCGGCTCGGCGAACATGGACTTCGAGATCAACCAGAAGACGCAGCCGAACCTGACCACCACCGGTCCGAAGACGCTCAACCGCAGCGCCGGTGACCTGCTGATCACGTTCGACTTCGGCGGCAGCGGCAGCCCGGTGCTGGGCCTGCTCAAGTGGGTCACCAGCGGCGCGACCAGCCAGTGCTTCTCCGCCAACGCGCTGCCGTGTTGGGGCAACCGGGTGAACCTCAGCGCCGCCGGCGAGGCCGAGGGCGCGGTCAACTCGGTCACCGTCAACGACCCGATCGCCAACGTCAGCCTGCCGGCGGGGACCTTCGGTGAGGCAGCGGTCAACCTGACCGCGGCCGGTGTCTTCCCCGCGGGGACCTGCACCGCGTTCGGCAGCACGTTCCTCAAGAGCCGCTCGTCCGCGTCCTTCCCGGCCGAGGTGAAGGACTTCGTTGCACCGCAGCCGGTCAACATCAGCAACTGCGGCACGATCGTTGTCAAAAAGGTGACGGAGAACGGCAATGCCACGTTCGGTTACACGACGACCGGTGGTCTGAGCCCGTCGACGTTCACGCTCCAGGGTGGCGACACCAAGACGTACGGCCCGGGCACGGTGCTGCCCGGTACCTACACGGTCACCGAGGACAGCCCGCTGCCCAGCGGATGGACGTTCAAGAGCCTGACCTGCACCACGGGCGGCGCGACGAACGGCCAGGTCGCAACGATCACGATGACACCAGGCGCGACGATCACCTGCACGTACACCAACCACACCAAGGTGAGCCCGTCGATCACCACCCTGCTGTCCGCGAGCACCGTCAACATCGGTGATCCGGTGCACGACTCGGCCACGCTGACGGGCGCGACCAGCGACGCCGGCGGGACAGTCACCTATTCGGCCTACGCCGGCGCGAACACCTGCACCGGAACCGACCTGCTCAACAGCACGAAGACCGTCACCAACGGCATCGTGCCCGACTCCGATCCGATCTCCTTCAACACGGCTGGCACCTACAGCTTCCAGGCCGTCTATAGCGGCGACAGCAACAACAACGGCGCGAGCAGCGTCTGCAGCACCGAACAACTGCTGGTCAAGGCCAGCCCGTCGATCACCACCACGCTGTCGGCGACGAGCGTCGACGTCGGCTCAACGGTGCACGACTCGGCGGCCCTGAGCGGTGCGACCAGTGACGCCGGCGGCACCGTGACCTACACCGTGTACACCAACAACACCTGCACCGCGGACGCCCGCGATGCCGGGACCGTGACGGTTACCAACGGCGTCGTTTCGGATTCCAACGCGCTGGCATTCAACACCGCTGGCACGTTCTACTGGCAGGCCGTCTACAGCGGTGACACCAACAACAACGGCGCGACGAGCGTCTGCACTGACGAGACGCTAGTCGTCAACAAGCTCCAGCCGAGCGTGACCACCGCGCAGAACCTGATCCCGAACGACGACTTCACCCTGTCCGGAGCCTTCGGCACCCCCGGTGGAACGATCACGTTCAACCTCTACGCCCCCAGCGACGCAACATGCTCGGGCACACCTGCGCTGACCCAGACGGTCAACGTCAACGGAAACGGCACCTACTCGACAACCAACACGACCTTCATCGCGAGCACCGAAGGAACCTGGCGCTGGGAGTCGACCTACAGCGGCGACGGCAACAACCATCCCGTCACATCCAGCTGCGGCACCGAGCGGTTCACCATCGCCAACAGCTGACAGGAGGAAGACCGTCAACCACTGAATGAAAGGAACGAGGAAGGGGCCGACCGGCGTTCGCTGGCCGGCCCCTTTCGCGCGGACTGACCACTCGACGGCCTACTCGATAGTCTCAGTTCCAGTCTCATTCGCCGACGTCCGGCACCGTCCGCTGAAGCTCACCACGGGCACGAACCCCAGCAGCTACCGAGCCGCAGACCCGCCCGGACGCCGCCGTGTAGAACTCGAAAGAGCGTGTGAGCTGCAAACCCCCGTGGGTTCACAATTCCACCGCTATCGCCCAGGTCGCATTGTCGTCGACCCGGCTCTCTCGCACTTAGTGTCAGTCTTGTTCCCGATTCGCCGACTCGATGGCCCCGAGTCGCTCGACGCTGCCAGTGCGAATGGGGCGTCGACGTCGATTCCAAGATTGATCGGGAACTTGCTAGCTACCCGGGAAAGATAATGGTGAACACGCTAAGCGTGTTGCTCGGTTCCGGCGTTCGCTCTAGCGGACGTATTCAGGCGCGTGCGACGATATGCTACGGAGGATCCCGCTCGCTGGAAGTGAAGCGTGCGAGCATCTGGCGCGGCGCGTAGGGCGTTAGTAGCCTAGAGTCCAGCATGTCGCGGGGGAGGCGTGGTGCATGGTGTCTGTCGTGGCGGGCATTCCGAGCGATTTCACTGCCAGTGCGGCCGATACAACGGCGACGCAGGTGTGGACACTGATAGTCGCTGGCCTGGCGGTCGTCGCGACTCTTGTTAGTGCCTACCTCCTTCGCCGCACTGGCAGGGGAACTGTTAGTGCTGCGCAGCGGGCGGCCGATGCTAGCGAGCGGAGCGCCAGGGCAGCTCAGGAGGCGGTAGGCGTAAACCGCGAGACAGCCGCTGGTGTTGCAAGGCGTGCGGAAGATGGCGCCCTAGCTGCGCGGTACCAGGACGCCGCCACACAACTTGGGCACGACAAGGCGCCGGTTCGGCTGGCCGGCGTTTATGCGATGGCGCGGCTAGCAGATGACTGGTCGGCACAGCGTCAGGTGTGCGTCGATGTTCTGTGCGCTTACCTGAGAATGCCTTGGCCATCGGAAGGCGACGCAGTGCGCAGCAGCGATGGTAAGGTCCGCGAGGCTATTCTTTCGGTGACAAGTAGTCATCTTCGAGGGGATCGCGACGTTCCAGATTGGAAGACGCTCAACTTCGACTTTAGTGGTGCTGTCTTTAGATCCATCCGACTATACAACATCGCGTTTGCTTCCGTTTCAAACTTTACTGGCGCGCGGTTCGAAGGAATGAATACATTCGAACGCTGTACCTTCCTTCAGGGTGCGAACTTCGATCATTGCAGCATCGAGGGGAGACTCTTTCTGGACGACATCGCGGTCGCAGGTAACCAAATGGTCTCCAAAGGAGGCGAATTGCTGTGCTTCACGCTCGATAAAGCGCACGTAGGTGAGTATGGCGAGTTGATAATTAGGCCGGCGGCAATTACTGAATCCGGCCAGATATTTGGCTACGATACCCGAGTGGACGGCCTGCTGTGCATCGATTCGCGGGAGATGAGGGCGCCTTGCGGAACAATTATATTCAACGGCTTCAAGCTGGGCGCAGCGTCCAAACTTATGATCAATAAAGCCCCAACGCCGCACAGGGGATTTAATCCAGCGGCGAAGTTTGTATACCCCAGAATTTCCTTCATCTATCCTGATGTAGAGAGAGGTGCATCGGTTGAGTTGGATGAAGCTCTCGTCAAGTCGGGAAGCATTACAGGGATCAAAGCCCAGGCTCGCAGAGAGGACGAATAGGCGCGCATCACAGGCTCGGCTCGGCCTGGTCTCCGAGAGCACCACGACGACTGTTAAGACCAACTCTAGATGCTAATACTTTGTCGATGATAATTGGAGCAAGCCGCTCCGTGATGGCAGACATGCTCGCCGTTCCTGTTGGCCGTTTGCGCCGCCCGCCCACGAGAAGGCTCTTTACGGCATCGACATCAGCAAGGGCGACTTCGTAGTGGGCGGGCTGACCCCGGTGATTGTCGACATGGTCGGGGATGCGTGGCTGGGCATCAACCAGACGCTGATCAAAGTCACGCCGCCGGAGACATGACCTACATGTCGCTGCCCGACGTTTGCATCCCCGCGCCGGACACAAGTCTTCCGCACCGCCCAGCAGGGCGGCCGTGTCGGTGTCGCCGGAGAAGTTCGCCGCAATCCAAAACCTGCCACTCGACAGCACGGAAACGTCGTCGTGGCACGGATGTTCGCCACCGAATTGCAGGGCGTCGACGCCAGCGCCGGCACGGCATCTGCAATTCCGCTGTCTGCCGGCACAGCGCTCGCTGGACTCGGGCACGACCTGGCCGGCGACGGCTCGACACCGATCGTCGCCGCGCTGTACACCTCCTCCGCCAAGCACGAGCTGGGCCAGTACGTCGACTGGGTCTGGAGCATCTACCACGGGTGCGCCACATACGCCGTCAGCATGAGCGTCGGCGAGGTCGCCTCGGGACCGGGCTGAGTGGCAACGGAACCAGCAACTCGGCCGAACAGGTATTCGACATCCAGGGTCTCAATTTGGGGCTCAGTTCGCCCCAGTTCGGCGCCGTCCGGCGCGGTCCACGTATGCACGCCAGTTCGGCATCGCCGCGCCTCCGGACACGTCCGAACGGGCCGGAGTCGAATTGGAAATCGTGTTGGGGGCAACCCCTCAGGGGTTCAAATCCCCTATCCTCCGCCACGAGATTCCCCTTATTGCGTAGGGGAAATCAACGTTCGAGCGCCGTTCTCCAGATCGCAACGAGAACGGCGCCCGCGACGTCCTAGTCTCATTTAGTCTCATTTGGGCGGCGCCAGGCAGCCAGGGCGTTCGGCGCGCCGGTTTCAGTTGCCGCTTCGGACCGTGCCCAGACCCGCCGCGTTGCGCGAGCGGATGTAATTGGCGTACTCGGCGGTGACCCGTGACCGGCCGGCGTGGTCTGGACAGCTGCCGACCACACAGGCGACGTCCCTCGGCGTGGCGTCGTTGAGTAACGTAGCGGCGTCCATCGCTACGCGGGGCAGTGCACGTTCGGGTTCCACATCTCGAACGTCCCGGCCGGATTGCGCTTCCACACCCACGCGTGCAGCGAGTAGTAGGCCGGCAGCCCGAACCGGTTCGGGCTCGGCGTGTAGTTGAACGTGTGGCCGAATAGCGACGGCGGCGAAGCATGGGTGGCGTCCCAGGCCGAGGCCACCACGACGTATTCCAGCGCGGCGAGATGCAACGTCCCGTGCTCGCCCGGCGCGTAAACCAATGCCTCCGGCGTACGCACGTCGAGTGACGGGTCGGCGAAGAGCGTGGAATTGGCGTAATGCAGGCCCATCGCGCCCATGCCGGGCTCAGCGATACATGCGAGGCCGGCGGCGTCCGGGAAGAGCCCGTAGCCCGCGCGTTGTGCGGTCGTAAGATCGTGGAACTTGGCGGTGGCGGCACGGGCGGCCGCCAGATTCGGCTCGCCGCTCACACCTGCATGCGCGAACAGTTGTCTGAGATAGGCCGACTGGACGGCACGCTGCCGCTGCGCTTCGAACTGCGCCTTGTGACCCGGATCCAGCAAGGTAGCCGACCGCTCGTCGACCGGGGAAGAACTCGGCGTCCGCGCCGGCTCGTACGCGGCGGCGAACATGGCTCCACCCAGCAGCACTGCGGACAGCGCGCACGCTTCAAGTCTCCGGCGGACCCGGCCGGGCGGGCGTTGGCGTCGTGGGTCGGGCCGCGGCGCCAAGTCTTCCTCGCTGGCCCACTGAATGTCGGGCTGCTCCTTCGTCATCTCTAATCCCTCCACGGTGTCGTGTTAATTCACCGAGGATGTGGCCGGGGGGAGGCAGCCCGGATCGGGCAGCCGCGTCGTCATCGGCCTGGCACTGCTTAGATTTCGGCAGCCTCGTCTTAGCCGCGCGTCGTAACTGCCCGAAAGTGACCGAGTCCTCCGCGTTGACGCGAGCAGGTTCGGCTGGTGCCCTTGACCAATGGGGGTGACGGCCAGGCTGGCGGGCCGGCGCCGTGAATTGAGGGCTGCGGCGGATGCGCTCACCGGCGCGTCCGGGAATGTCGCGATGCTGGTAGTCGGCGAGGCCGGCATCGGCAAGTCGCGACTCGTCGCTGCGGCCGCGGCGCAGGCCGAGGTGACGGTGCTGTTCGGCTGGTGCCTGCACCTGGACGGCCTGCCGTTCCTGCCGGTGATCGATGTCCTGCAAGGGCTGGCCAAGGTCGACGAGGGCCGGTTACTGGACTCAGCGCTGGCCGACTGCCCGGCCTTCGTTCGCGGAGAGATCGTCCGCCTGTTGCCGGAACTCGACGATACGGCCGAGCCGAGGCGGTCCGAGCCGGACGACGGCTGGCGTCGGCAGCGGCTGCTGGATTCCGTTCGGCGGCTCCTGCACGCGGCTGGGTGCCGTCGGCTGTTGGCGATGGTCATCGAGGACGTGCACTGGGCCGACCCGACCACGCTCGACCTTCTCGAGTACCTGTTCACTGCCGGGCACGCGACCGGCGTTCCGGTCGTGATGACGTCGCGGATCGAGGAGATGTCGAATTCGGCGTGGTTCCAGCACCTGCACCGCAACCCTGGCGTGCGACGCCTCGACCTTCCACCGCTGACACTTTCGGAAACGGCGGAGCAGATCCGGTTGCTCACTGGCGAACTGCCGTCGGCGAGCTTCTCCGCAGAGATGTACCGACGCTCCGACGGGAATGCGTTCTTCACCGAACAGCTCGTGTCGTCGGCGGCCGGCCGGAGGGATGCCGCGCTCCCGACGGGCCTGACCAGCTTGCTCCTGTCTCGAACGGCGCAGGTTCCTAGGGCGGGACGGCAGGTGCTGCATGTGCTGGCCGTCGCGTCGCGACCGTTGGAGGAGGCATCGCTGGCGGCGCTGTGCGAGCGAACCGAACTCGAGATGCGCGACGTGCTGCACGACCTTCTCTCGCGACTGCTGCTGCGGCGTCCCGATCGCGCGGGGATGCACCAACTGCGGCACGCGCTGCTCGCCGAAGCGCTCATCGAGGAGATGCTGCCCAGCGTCCGGCGAGAGCTGCACGGGAAGGTCGCGGGCCTACTGTTGGAGCGCAACGATCGCACCGTGGCGGCCGAGATCGCCGAACACCTCGCCGCTGCCGCGCGTCCCAGGGACGAGCTGCGTTGGCGGGTCATCGCGGCGCAGGAGGCCGACACGGTTTTCGCGTCCCGGGAAGCGTCCGCGAACTGGCAGCGCGTCATCGCACTGTGGGACGACATCTCGGATGCCGAAGGGGTCGCGGGCATCGATCTTGCGCAGGTGTACCTGCACGCCGCGTCGTCGTTGGAGAGCGCAGGTCAGCAGGCCCTCGCTGCCACGCTCGCCGAGGAAGCGCTGACCCGACTGGCGGCGACCGCCACCGGCGAAACCGCGATGAAGCTGCACATCACGGTGGGGATCTACCGCGGCATCACGTCCGTCGAAGACGGCCTGGCGTCGCTGGAGACTGCGATTCAGATCGGCGAGCGCCTGTCGCCGAGTGCCGATCACGTGCTGGCTCTGATCAACTACTCGCACCTGCTCGGCTGTCACGGCCGGTTCGAGGAGCGCTGCGCTGCGATCACGAAGGGCCTTCACGCGGCGCGGCAGGTGAACGACCTGGTCGGCCAGAAGGTGCTGCTGATGCAGTGGGCGCTGATGAGATTGGCCGCCAGCGACACCGACGGCGGCTGGGCCGCCGTCGAGGCGGCGCGCGACATCGTCGTCGAACCACCGAATCCCGCGATCGATGCGACGTTCGCTGCCCAGTACACCGACATCCTCGGCCTGACCGGAGACCTGACCAAGCTGATCGAGGTCGGCCTGCCGGTTCTCGACCGAGCCGATCTGGGCGACCAGTCCGACTGGTTCATCCTGCAGATGCTGCGCACGAACGTCTGCAACGCGCTCATCGAGCTCGGTGACCTGGATCGGGCGGCCGCCATCGTCGATCCCTTGACCGAGGGCACACCGACGTGGGACAGGTCCAGCGTCTACATCGACCGGGCCGACCTCGACATGCGGCGCGGGCGACTCCGCGACGCCGCGCGATTCTGGGAAGACAACGCCGACCTCGTCGCGGCGCAGTTCGAGAAGCTCGACCTGCATCGTGTGCTCGGCCAACGCGCCGAGTTGAGCCTGTGGGCGGGCGAGCCGGCCGCGACCCTGCCGGACATGCTCGTCATGCTGCGCGACTCGGCGCGCACGGACCATGCCATCGTCGCGGGCGAGTTGTTCGTGCTAGCCGTGCGGGCATGCGCCGACATCGCCGAGCACGCCCGCGCAACCGCAGACGACAATCGCCTGGGCCAACTCGAGCACGACACCGCGATGTTGGCCGGCATGTACCAGACGGCGAAGGCTGACCCGTTCGCCGAACGGCCGCTTCCCTTGACCAGTCCGGCGCACGGTCTGTCCTGGCGTGCCGAATGGACCCGGTTGCGCGGCGAATCAGACGAGACCGCATGGGCGCAGG
>WNGG01024283.1_pt1 | contig 15994 bp, 12 predicted proteins | sample 5400661 | NCBI WGS metagenome assembly WNGG01 (sample SAMN13153372, study PRJNA577476) | soil metagenome | isolation source: 100 cm soil or saprolite under Garry oak tree replicate 1 | place: USA:California | collected 2016-06-15
TGGCTCGATTGGGTTCCTGCGCATAACGATGTGGTCGGCCTTTTCTCATATCTACGGATCACACTGGCTGCTGGTGGCTCTGACCGTCGGCGTAGCATTGATCGGCATCGTGTTATGGGGCACGCTGGCCGGCTCGATGCTGCCATTCATGCTGCGGCGGCTGGGCTTTGACCCGGCAACCTCGTCCGCGCCGTTCGTGGCGACATTGGTGGACGTAACCGGGCTCGTGATCTATTTCAGTGTCGCCGTTGTGTTCATGCGCGGCACTCTGTTGTAGTAGAGGAAAATAAAGGAGCAGGAGGCAGGAGCAGGAGGCAGGAGTACGAGGACCTGGGCGGTAAGCCCTAAGCAACACGTAAGCAGAGTGGCAGTCACGCACTACTCCTGCTCCTGCCTCCTGCTCCTGCTCCTGCTCCAGCCTCCTGCTCCAGCCTCCTGCCTCCAGCCTCCAGTCCTTACGAAATCCTTATAAACCTTTTACGCCATTCTTACGCGCCGAGGAGTAGCATTTTTCTTCGGAGCGTATGGCTACTGAAATTGCGGAACAGATTGAGACCGGACGCGCACGGGTAATTGTCGCGACGTCGGTGATGTTGTCATTCATCTCGTTTTGGCGCGCGGCGGCAATTGTCCTGAACGACCTCGGCTCGTCGGCCTACTACGTCGGCGGCATCGCGGAGAAAGCCGTTGGGCCAGCTGCGCCCTGGTTCATTCTCGGCGTGATGCTCTTCTCGTACGCCGTGCGCGCCGTCTACGTCGAGTCGTGCGCGATGTTCACGCGCGGCGGTGTCTATCGGGTCGTTAAAGAGGCGATGGGCGGCGTGCTCGCGAAACTCTCCGTCTCGGCATTGATGTTTGATTACATTCTCACCGGACCTATATCCGGTGTATCGGCGGGCCAATACATCGTCGGATTGATCGCGCAAACGACGGTTTACATCGGGCATCCGTGGAGCCCTGCGGTCGAGACGGTAAATTATTTGGCCGCAGGCATCGCCGTGATGATCACTGTCTATTTCTGGTGGCGTAACACGCGCGGCATCCACGAATCATCCGATGATGCGCTGAAGATCATGTACATAACGACCGTTATGGTCGTACTGCTGATTGGCTGGTGCTCCTTCACGATTCTCACTCAACCGAAGATGCAGCGACTGCCACCGTCGCCGGCGCCTCGTCATCTGGTCTTCAACGACGACGCGGTTGGTTGGATGCCGAAAATCTTGCCGCGCGACTTTAACGAGGTAAAGCCGGCCGCGGCGCCCCCTAACAATCCTGCTTCACAGCAAGTGGCTGCAACGCCACACTTCGGACTGGTCGCGAATGCCGGCGCCCTGATCGGATTGATCGGCATCCTGATGGCCTTTGGGCACTCGTTTTTGGCGATGTCCGGCGAAGAATCGCTGGCGCAGGTCAATCGCGAACTCGAATATCCCAAACACAAAAACCTGATGCGCGCGGGCTTTGTGATTTTTCTCTATTCCCTGCTGTTCACGTCGCTGGTTTCTTTCTTTGCTTACGCCATTATTCCCGACGGCGAGCGGCCGCAATACTTCGACAACATGATCAGCGGCATCGCGATCAATCTGGTTGGGCCTATGACGCTGAAGCTGCTGTTTCAGGCGTTCATCGTGATTGTCGGTTTCTTGATGCTCGCGGGCGCCATCAACACTTCGATTATCGGCGCCAACGGCGTGCTGAATCGCGTCAGCGAGGACGGCGTGATGACCGATTGGTTTCGCTCGCCGCACAAACGATTCGGCACCACGTACCGCATGATCAATCTCATCGTCGTGCTGCAAGTGGTCGCGATCGTCGGTTCGCGCGGCAACACTTACACACTTGGCGAAGCTTACGCGTTCGGCGTGATCTGGTCGTTCGCCTTCAAAGGCCTGGCCATGCTGGTGCTGCGTTTCAAAGACAAGTCGGAACGCGAGTGGAAGGTGCCTTTCAACCTGAAGCTCGACGGTAACGAGATTCCGCTGGGCCTGGGAATCATCGCGATGCTCCTTTTTTCAGTGGCCGGCATCAACTTGGTTACGAAAGAGGTGGCGACCGTCAGCGGGATCGCCTTCACGCTCGTCTTCTTTTCCATCTTTGTAATCTCAGAGAGGATCAATGAAAAGAAGCGCGCCTCTGAGGCGCACCTGACGTCGATGGATCAGTTCCGCTTGCAGCCGCGCGAAGCAGTGTCAAACGAAACGGTTGAAGTACGGCCAGACAACACGCTTTGCCTCGTTCGCGATTACAACACGCTCGATCACTTGCGCAAAGCGTTGGAGCTGACGCATACGGGCAAGAAGGATCTCGTAGCGATGACCGTGCATCTGATGCGCGGGCCTGACACTGGCTACGCAGGACTTGCTGAGAATCAACTCTTCACGACTTACGAGCAGCACCTGTTCAGCAAAGTCGTCGCGCTCGCCGAAAAAGCAGGCAAGAGCGTGCACCTGCTGGTCGTGCCTTCCTCAGACGTGTTTCAAGCGATCGCGCACACAGCAGCGCAGTTGGATTCGGCGAACATTATTGCCGGTCGCTCTTCTGTTATGACTCCCGAAGAACAGGCAAAACGGCTCGGTTATGCCTGGGAGAGTTTGCCTCACAAACCGCGCCAACAGGTGCGCTTCCGCGTCATAGGACCTGGTGATGAAATCGGCGACTTCTATCTCGGTGCTCACGCGCCGGAGCTTTCCGACGAAGAGATTCACCTCATCCACCGTCTATGGCTGGAAGTAACACACGAGCGTGGTCTTGAGCACACTCGTCACAAAGAGATTGTCACGGTTGCGCTGACCAGTCTGGCGGAAGAGATGCGCGGGGAAAGACGCAAGGAAGTGCTCGAGCGGTTGCGCCTGCTGCGGAACGGACCGAGACCGCTCGAACGAAAGGGTGAGAAAGATGGCCCTAAGGAATGAAGAAGCCTTGCGAAGCCGGAAGGCTCAACAGCCGCCGGTTGAATTCGTTACCGAGAACGGATTCAGCATCGTGCGCCTTTGTGAGGTTGATCCATCGACGCGAGATACGGCAGTTGAGTGTCGGTTTGTGGTTCGCAATCCTGAAGGCTGGGAGCACCAGGTCACCGTTGAATTCGACGAGGATTTGATTGCGCTAATCCAGCAACGTAGACATCGTCCGCTATCCCTTTCCAGCTCGTTCTGGTTGGAATGCGCCGAGCGCCAACTGGCCACGTACCTCTGGCAAAGCGATTCCTGCCCGCCTGGAGGACGTCTGATCCTGAGCGAATTGTCCAGCGATTACTTCTTGCTCGCCAGTCACTGGATCGATTAGCGCCGGTGTGTGTCTCATCAACTAGTGTGGTGTCTCAGAAATTCGCTTAATTGATCAATCACCAGGCACTAGCCCGACCGTAAGGGAGGGCTCATGTGTTAGCGACGTGTAAAGACTGAGCCCTCCCTTACGGTCGGGCTAGTGCCCCGTTGGCAGGCGTCGATCTTGTTAGCGAACTATAGACAAGACACTAGAGCGCTAACATCATAGTTCTACTTAAGCCTGACGCGATTGATAGCATTCCAAACAGAATGGTAGACTCCGAGTACTGTAATAGCAGCGAGGTCGGAGAATCACAGTTTTCCTACTCGAGAATGAAAGGAGTCTTATGAGCAGCACTCTTCAGAAAAAATCAACCGTTCGTGAACAGGTATCCGAGCAGGAGTGGCAGGCGCGCGTCGATCTGGCCGCGGCTTACCGACTGGTCGCGCTCTACGGCTGGGACGATCTGATCTTTACGCATCTCTCGTCGCGCGTGCCGGAGCGGGGTCCCCAGCGGGGCAGCCCCGCTGGGGTGCAAGGATCGGAGCATCACTTTTTGCTCAACCCGTATGGCATGTTGTTCGAAGAGGTCACGGCATCCAGTTTGGTGAAAGTGGATCTCGACGGCAAAAAGGTAATGGAGTCGCCTTATCAGATAAATCCCGCCGGCTTCACGATTCACAGCGCCGTGCACGCCGCCCGCGAAGACGCGCTTTGCGTGATGCATCTGCACACCGACTTTGGCATCGCAGTCTCTGTGCAGAAAGGTGGTCTGCTCCCACTCTCGCAGCAGTCGTTATTCGCGTTAGCTTCACTCTCTTATCACGACTATGAAGGCGTCGCGCTGGACGAGGAAGAAAAGCCGCGTTTGGTCGCGGACCTCGGCAACAAGGTGTTCATGATCCTGAGAAACCACGGCCTGCTGACCGTTGGCAAGACTCCGGCCGAAGCGTTTCTGGCGATGTTCACCCTGGAGCGGGCGTGCCAGATTCAGATACTCGCACAATCAGGCGGCTCGGAATTGTTACCGGTGCCTGCGCCAATCCTGGGAAAGGTGGCAAAGCAGTTGTCCGCCGCCACCGTGGGAATGGGCGGTCAACTCGCGTGGCCCGGATTGTTGAGGAAGCTCGATCGGATCGATCCGTCGTACCGTGAGTAGCGTTTCTTGCGCAGTGGCATCCTTTCTCGCTCAAAACTAAACCGGTGCGTTTTCGCTTATCAATATTCCTGGTCTGCTGCCTCGTTTGCACTGCATTCGTCGCAAAAGCTCTTCACTTTTCAACGCGAGACGGATCGTCCCCTTGCTATTGCCTTCTTGATTGACGTGAGCGGTTCCGAGGAGCGCACTCTGCCGGAAGAGAAAGCGGCCGCCCGCTCGTTTATCGAGAGTGTAGTTCGCTCCAGCAAGGATGAAGCAGCGATAATTCCCTTTAGCGGATCCGCGTTTCTCGAACAGGGCTTGACCCGTGACGTGTTCAGCATCTATCGCGCCCTCGAGCGCGTCGAGGTCGCGGTGCCATCGTATACCGGCACCGGACCGCGGATCGGCGGCATCGCGTCTGGTCCCGGCATGATCTGGCCGCGCGAAGGCGCGACAGCGATTTGGGACGCTATTGTCGTAACGTCTGGAGAAATATTAGCGCGGAGTCAGGGCCAAAGGCGGCGCGCGATTATTCTGCTAACTGATGGGCAGGATACCAACAGCCAATTGAAAAGAAGTGCGGCGATAGACCGAGCGATCGAGTCAGAAACGGTGATCTACGCGATCGGCATTGGCGACAGCAAATACGAGGGCGTCGATCGTGATGCGCTTCGCACCGTTGCGGAAAACACGGGCGGACGCGCTTTCTTTCCAAAGAAGGAAGCTGACTTACGTTTGGCAATGGAGCAGATCGAGCAGGAACTCCGTTCACAATATCTAATCGCATATTCATCCACCAACAAAAGGCGAGACGACACGTATCGGCAGATGCGCATCGAGATCATCAATCCAGAGTTGCGCAAAGAACGACTAAGACTCCGCTACCGTCCGGGTTATTTTGCTAAGCCTCTGTCCCGGGTTAAGAGCGCATAAGTTCCGGATCTCTGCGATCGGGCAGCGCCTTACAGGTATTCAGACCAGGCGCGTCGACGCTCAACTCCGTGCCAGCTACCTGTCCGGCGATGATGTTGCCAATGGCTCAGCTTAGAGTGAAAGCGTTGCTCTCGTTGCTCGTTGCTTCGCCACTAATCGCTCCGGGCCAGGCAAGTCAGCAAGGGCCGGCGGCGCAGAGCCCGTCTCCCATGGTCGATCACACGCGGCCGCACCCACGCATTCAACAGACGGAAACGACCGGCCGCCGCGTGGATTTGAAATCGCTGAAAGGCGCGAAGCTGTTCCTTGGACCACACTTCAACCCAAAACGGCCGGCGCCTTTGCTGGTCCACTTTCATGGCGCGCCTTGGCTGATCGAGTTGCACATCGCTCGTTACTTGCCACGCGCCGCACTCATCACGGTGCAACTCGGCGCCGGCTCAAACGCCTACCGTCGGCCCTTCGAGCAGCCAGACGTTTTTCAGGCACTGATCGTTGAGGCGTCACGCGAAGCCGGCATCAAACGTGGCTGGTCTTCCGTCACGCTCACCGGCTTCTCGGCCGGCTACGGCGCCGTGCGTGAGATCCTGCGGCGGCCCGAATATTTCGCACTTGTAAACAACGTCCTGCTGCTGGACGGCATGCACACGAGCTACTTGCCAGAGGGCAAGCTCCTGGCCGATGGCGGCACACTCGACCCTGCGGGGCTGGACGCATTTGTAGCGTTCGCGAAAGAAGCAACCGCCCGTAGAAAGACTTTTGTGTTTACGCATTCGGAGATCTTTCCCGGCGCCTACGCCAGCACGACCGAGTGCGCGGACTATTTGCTATCGCAGCTGAATCTCAAACCGAAACCCCAGTTACGTCAGGGTTCAATAGGCATGCAACAACTGAGCGCTGTAGATGCGGGAAGTTTTCACCTGCGCGGCTACGCGGGAAATTCCGCGCCGGATCACGTAGATCATCTCCAGGCAATGCCCACCTGGTTTCGCTTGTTGCACGTTAGATAGATCAGAGGCGTTCGAACATACGACGACTGTCGACCACTCATCACTCATTACTCACAGATTCAAGGTTTGAAGTGCAACACAACGCTTGGTAATGCCTCGGTAGTCTTCTGACTTGAACTGCTTCACCGCAAAGCGGTGGTGTCTCAGAGCCCAGGGTTGCCGCGGCAACCCTGGGTTACAGAATTTGATAGCCAATTCAACCGCAACGCGGTTGTGTCCAACTGGCGCAACCCGTTCCGGGTTGATAACAATGTCCACTTGCTTACCCAGGGTTGAAACAACCCTGGGCTTTGAGACAATAACCGCTTCGCGGTACCACTGCCTCTTTATTGTCTATGAGAGTTACACTTCAAAGTTGAATCCGCCACTCATTACTGCTCATTCAGGCGTGCAAAGCGAGTTTCTTGATCACGACTCGATGTGAATCCAGGCTTCTTCATCAGCAGCGTGTACCTATGATAACAGCGACAAGCGGAAACGGGGAGCGGCGGTGATGAGAATTGCGGATTTCGGATTGCGATTTCGATTTAACGCTTGACTTTCCATTCAAGGAATCAACAATAGCTTTCCGGTGGTCTTTCTGCCTTCGAGGTCGCGATGGGCCTCTTGCGCTTTGGCGAGTGGGTAAGTGTTATGGATCCGTAGTTTCAGTTCGCCGGCGATGATCATCTGCATTACATCGCCGGAGCGCTGTTCCAATTCCTCGCGCGTCGCGGTGTAGTGAGCGAGAGTCGGACGCGTGACAAACAGAGAGCCTTTCTGTGAAAGCTTGATGAGATCGAAGGGTGGCACGGCGCCGCTGGAGCCGCCGAACAGAACCAGATAGCCGCGCGGACTGAGGACGTTCAGATCCTTGTCGAAGGTGTCCTTCCCCACGCCGTCATAGACTACGTGGACGCCTTTGCCGTCGGTCAGACGCAGGGTTTCGGTCTCAAAGTCGGCTTCGGTGTAGACGATACACTCGTCCGCGCCGGCCTCGCGCGCGAGTTGGGCCTTCTCTTCGGAGCCGGCGGTTGCAATTACGCGCGCGCCGAGTTTCTTACACATCTGGACCAGCAACCGGCCCACGCCACCGGCAGCCGCATGAATCAGCGCCGTCTCGCCGCGCTTGACCGGATAGGTGCTGTGGCAAAGATAGTGCGCAGTCATCCCCTGAAGCATCGCGGCAGCGGCGTGATTAGAGTCCAGCTCTGCGGGCACATGGACCAAACGATTGGCGGGAACGGCAGCGTACTCGGCGTAACTTCCCAAGATCCCGGTATAGGCGACGCGATCGCCGGGCTTTACATTGACTACATCAGAACCTGTCGTCGTAACTACACCCGCCGCTTCCATGCCAACGACGAACGGAAGAGGCGCAGGGTAACGGCCCTCGCGAAAATAGACGTCGATGAAGTTCACGCCCGCAACTTTGATCTGGACCACGGCCTCATTGGGCTTGGGCTCGGGAATAGGAAGATCGACGAGGGTGAGCGCTTCGAGACCACCGACTTTGGAGACTTGAATGGCTTTCATATCCGTGAACCGTAAACTGCGAATCGTGAATAGATCAATTACAGTGACACCTGGGTAATGTCTTAGGTTGAAAATTCTTCTCTGCGTTGCCTCTTCGTGCGCCGCGCGCGTTACAGAGGTCGGGCTTCGCTCCTACAATCGAAAGCCCGCCACCACCTCGAGCACAGTATCGATGTCGGCGGGGCTGACGTACATGTGGGCTGACAGGCGCACGCCGCGCGCGTCGTTTTGCGCGCGCACACGGATCTTTCGCGCCCAGAGCGCGTCTTGCAACGCCTTGGCCTTCGCACCTTCGACGCGAAATGTTGTGATGGCCGCCGCGAAACGCGGATCCGCTGGAGACGAAAGATGCGCCGCTGGAATGCGCGCGAGGCCGTCGCGCAAACGCTTCGTTAGCATCGCGTCCCAGCGCTCGATCCGCGCCATGCCGACCCGATCGATGAACTTGAGCGCAGCCATCAATCCATCGACGACGGGAACACTGCCCGTGCCGTACTGCATGAAACGAAACGCGCCTTTCTCGTGATCATTCCACGCGGTGCTTGCGAGCGTGGTCCAGAAACGATCCTGGACATCACGACGAAGGTAGAGAAAGCCGGTGCCTTTGGGCGCCAACAGCCACTTGTGTGGACTGGCCACGTATGCGTCGCAGCCCAGTGCACGAACGTCTACTTGAATTTGGCCCACTGCCTGAGCGCCATCGACGAGCGCCAGTGCTCCATGTTCGTGGGCGAGCGCGCACAACTCGCGCGCGGGCAGACGGACACCCAGGCCCGACGTGATGTGGCTGAACATGACAACCTTTGTGCGCGGCGTGATCGCCTCTGTAAAGAGCTTGACCACTGCCTCCGGGCCTACTCTAAGCGCGGGCTCGAGCACTAGCTCCTTCACCACTATCCCGCGGCGCTTCGCCAGCAGGCGCCAACAAGAGATGCCGCCTGTGTGTTCTTGATCGGTCGAGATAACTTCGTCGCCGGCGACCAGGTCGAGGCCGTGTGCCAGGAAGTTCATTCCCATCGTCGCGTTCTGTGTCAACGCGATCTCGTCCGCGGTCGCGTTGACCAGCTTGCCCACGATGGCGCGAAAATCAGTGAGTTGCTGATAACCCGTAAGCGGCTCGCCGTCCGGATGTTCGTAGGGCCAATCAGCAAGTTCCGTCTCGAGACGGCGAGTGCCGTTGACAACCGCGTCGACGACTTCGCGCGGCGAGGCGCCGAGCGTACCCGTGTTGCAGTAGGCAACACCGGCGGGAATGAGGAAGTGGCCGCGCGCTTCTGCAAAAACCGCAGCGTCGGGATCCTGGGCGGAAGGAACGAACAAGGCGCTCGACGGTTTCAAGTCACCGGCTTCGGGTTTGAATTCATGCGCTCGTGTCGCGGCTCCAAGAACCGGCGCCACACCGGTCAGCAAGCCGGAGGCCGCAACGCCCGAGAGAAATGCGCGTCTTCCGAGTTGGTCAGTCATTCAGCACCTCCCTAATTTGTGAACCATGAACTGCGAATCGTAGATGGAAGCTGATGACCAAATTGTAAATCGGGCATCGTGAATCGTAAATAGGGATAGCTCGCGACAAGCCCGTTGGCCGCTGTTATACTCAGCGCGCGAGTCGGCGCAACGCTGCACAGATCGACAAACGACCACTGATGCGAATACAGGCATTTGAGCGAAAGCACGAAAGACTGGCGCCCGTATCCGTCTTTGTTAAGAGACTCACAGCGTCGATTGCGGTAGCTTGGGCCTTGATCGCGGTTGCTTTGTTCATCGGCGTATCGGGTTATCATTGGATCGCGGGATTTGGCTGGATCGATTCCCTGCTGGAGGCATCTATGATTCTCGGCGGAATGGGGCCAGTCAATCAACTGAGCAATCCTGGAGCGAAAGTCTTTGCTTCCGCGTACGCACTTTTTAGCGGGTTGATGTTCATCGGCATAATAGGCGTTGCGCTCTCGCCGATTGTTCACCGGATGCTGCACAAGTTTCACCTTGATGAGAAAGGCTTGAAGAAATAGTCAGTGTAGCTGGAAAAAACGAAAGGCGGGAGGCGCTTCGAATTGAAACGCTTCCCGCCTTTTGGCCAACGGTCTGGGGAGACTATGGCGCCAATGGTATGGTTGCCGAACCCCCGTCGTGCATTCGATCGCGAAAGTGTCCTTCCATCCGTTGCATCAACTCGTCGGCTTTGGTGCGCTGCTCGGGCGTCAGCACATCGTTGTAGATCTTCGACTTCACGCGTTCTCTTGCGACGATCAGTTCGGTCATCGTTTGCCCTTGCTGCGCGGCGATGGTCCGCACTTGCGCTTCATCGAACTTGCCGTTAGCGGTGGCCTCGTGCAGTTGCTGGCGGTTCTTTGCCGCTTGAGCAAAGAGTGGCGCCACATTCTGTCGCTCGGCTTCGAGAATCGATTTAACCTTTGCCTGCTGTGTGTCGGTCAGATCCAGCCGCCGCGCGATGCGGGCCACGATGCGCTCGGCGAAAGAAAGATTACGATTCCCCCTTGCGTGTCTGACCGCATATACGCTGCCGGTCAGCACCAACGCTACCAGACCGGCGATAATCAAAATACGTCTTTTCATTTCCTTACTCCTTGTTGTTCCTTCCCCGCGCACTTCAAAGCGCGCTCTCTGTCAGTTCTAATACGAGCGATTCGCCAGCGCGCACGTAAAGAGTTGGTCAAACCAGCGTAAAGTTTTGTCAACGCCGCGGCCGCTCGACCTGATAGATGCGGCGGAAGGTATTAACGCCTTAAGTAACCGAACCAGGATGATCGAGGCCACCAACGATAAAAGAGCGGCGACACTTGTGAGCGCCTCGATCAGGCGGTTGTACGCACCTGAGGCGCCGCCACGGCCGCCGCCAAAGCCGCCGAAGTTTCCAAAGCTCGAGTTGGGAATTCCAAATAGCGGCGAGCTCAAATTGCCAGTCGGATTTCCAAGATTCGCGTGGTTCAAGATGTTCTGAAAATTCAGGGACACGGTTAGGTTGTAGCGTCGGCTCGAATCTCCACCGCCGCCGAAGAAGCCGCCGCCGCCGCCTCTTTCTCCACCGCCGCCACCGCCGCCTCTCGGGCCACCCATACCACCTATTCCACCCATGGGGCTCATGCCGGGTCCGCCGCCTGCGCCGCGTCTCCCATCTCCGCCGCCCTGGCCTTGTCCGCGGCCGCGTGCCGAGGCGTTGCTCGTCTCTTTACCAAAGCCGAACGTTTTGCTGAGTCGCAAATTCGTCGTCAAAGAGCCAGTACCACGGCCGAAGTTACGCGGGATGATCTGTCCGGTGCCATTTGGATCGCGATCAAACGCGCCCCAGGGCGTCACAATCACGCTGGGCTTTGTAAGATCCGTCGCGAATCTCGGTCGTTCGGTAAATAACGTGTCGCCGTTCAGATCCGTGCGTCCCAGAGTGATATTAAACGGACGGCCCGAGGTGACAATAACAAAAGGATTCATGGTAACGCCCCACGGCATCCGGAACGAGCCCGTGAGGACAAATCGATGACGTATGTCTTGTGAGGACGGGCCATACTCGCCGCTCAAGTCGTACGAATTCGCCGGGAAAGTTCCTGACCCATCGGTATCGCTTCTGGCCCTGCCGAGAACGTAAAACGCATTGATGTTCGAAGTACGGTTGAAGCGATGACTCATGTTAACGATGAACTGATCCTGATTGAAGTGGCCGCTCGATTCATACTGAAAGACATTGCCGATATTCCCCAGCGGGCGCACACCGCTGTTGGGCACCTGAGGATTAAACGTTCCGGGCAATGGCGCGTTGATCGCCCGGGCGCGCAAGAGGTGCAGCGTTCGCGCGTGGATGTAACTTGCGGCAACGGTGAAAGTGTGTGGCAACTGCCGTTCGATGCTGATTACTGACTGCATCGTATATGGCGCCTGAATGTCGCTCGCCAGCTGATACTTGCTAATCGGCGTTTGGAAACTATCAAGCGTTGCAGTCGAGGGGATAGTCGGGAAGAAGTCCGGATTCTGAACGATATATTGTTTCTGCGCCACACCGTTTACGCGACTCGCTGTCAGTGTCAGGCTTTCACTAATGCGGTCGTAGAATATGCCAAAGCCACCGCGCACAACTGTCTTTGGCTGCTGGCCGCCTCCGACACCCCAGGCAAAGCCAATGCGCGGAGCGAAGTTATAATTGCTGCTGATGTTGTCCTGGTTTTCATAGCGCAGCCCGAGGTTCAAAGTTAGATTCGGACGCGCCTTCCAATCGTCTTGAGCGTACACGCCTACGTCGAACTGGCTTACTCCAGCCTGTGGAGTTCCCACGGCAATGGTGAACTGACTGGCCCCCCCGCCATTGGCGCGGATTTGCGCTGGGGTAAGTCCTTGTTGCAAGCCCAGGAGTGTTTGCCGATAAGCGTTGATGCTGGTAAAGGTGAACGTACCGCCAAAGTTCTGCGGTGATATGTCCGTGATGCTTACGTGGCGCAGTCGCCCGCCGAATTTAAAAGAGTGCCGGCCCAACACCACGGAAGTGTTGTTCAGCAACTGGAACTGATTCTCGGTATTCGATGCCAGACCAACCTGTGAACCACCGCCGGTAAACGAGTCGGCTACGTTGAGCGTGGGAATGGAGTTATTGCCGTTCGAGTTTGAGACCTGATGCTCAAATTGAAATCTCGTTTCGTTAACGATCTTCTTGTTAATGACCGCGGTTTCCGTCAAGTTCACACTCTGTTCCGTGCTCCCTCTGTCATACAGACGCGTTATCAGGTTAAAGCCGCCGACGCCGGTTACGTTAGTAAAGTGCGTGTAGTTGTAGCGCGCTACCAGAGTGTTGTTCGCGTTGAGTTGGTAATCGATACGCGGGCTAAAAGTGGTCCGCCGGTTAGGAGTCGGCACAGTTTGGCTGAACGACGTGATGTTCAAGTTTGGGTCGAGAATGACGGCGTTGATGACCGCATCGTCATCGATATCGCGCTTCTCAAAGTCCACGAAGAACGAAGCCTTCTTCTTTGAGATTGGACCACTGAGATTACCGCCGTATTGCCGCTGCAGATAAGGAGGACGGTTGGGCGCAAATGGATTGCGCGAATTCAGCGCCTGGTTGTTAAAGTTGAAAGATGCCTGGCCGCGAAACTTGTCGGTTCCCGGCTTCGTCAAAATCTCGATCCGGCCCATGCCCAGCCGGTCAAACTCAGCAGAAAAAGGATTCTGGTTGATGCGAACTTCGCGAATGGAAGCGAGCGGCGGCAGCCGTCCTCCCGTAAAGCCATCGACGAAGATCTGGCCGCCATTCGGACCAGCCGATGGTCCCGCGAGCGCCTGCAGTGCAGCCGCGAGATCGTCAGGATCATCGGGCAACGACTCGAGATCCGATCCCTTTAGTACTATTGCGCCGGCGTTGTTCTCAGGCTCAGTGCTCAACGACTGACTATCGCCACCAACCGTCACCTTCTGCTCTTCGATCGTGACCTTTAAAGTGATATTGAGTGGTTGGCCGCGTCCCGCGGTTACGCTTACGTCTGCATTCTCATAAGGAGCAAAGCCGGTAGTCGAGGCCCGAACAGTGTATTTGCCGGGCGTCAAGCCGTTAATTACAAACTGCCCCTGGTCGTTGGTCGTCGTGGTCTTTTCTTTTCCAGTGGCATCCACGGCGACGACGGTCGCGCCGACAATTGCGCCGCCGAGTTCGTCAAAGACCTGTCCTCGGAGGGTCCCTGTGGCTTGCTGAGCGAGGGCAGCGCTGGCGCACAGCGCGACAATCAGTAACAATTTCATTCTGGAGAGCTCCTTTTGACTTTGCTTTCTAAGCAAACGCGCGGCGGATACAACTAGAAACGTGCGCCTTCATTTGCATCAGACGAAATTGTATCCAATATTGGCGTCAAAAGTCTGTAAATTCAATGTAAAGTTTTGTCAGCAAAGCATTGCGGCCACTTGACACTTCTTTACGCAAAAACGTAAGGCAACTGCGGTAGAATGTGTTGTTTAGATGACTGGGGATTCTGAGGTGTAAGACACATTCATGGAACGAGTGCTGGTGATAGACGACGATGTTGGCCTGTGTGAGTTGGTTGAGGAGTACCTGGGGCCCGAGGGTTACGAGGTAGAAGCGACGCACAATGGTGAGCGCGGCATCGACCGAGCGCTATCGAACGACCATTCGCTCGTAATTTTGGATGTGATGCTTCCGGGAATGCACGGCTTTGATGTACTGCGACGAATCCGGGCTAAGTCGCGCATACCGGTGTTGATGTTAACAGCCCGCGGTGACGATGTGGATCGAATTGTCGGGCTCGAGATCGGCGCCGATGACTATTTGCCGAAGCCTTTCAATCCACGCGAACTCGTCGCCCGGATTCGGGCTATCTTGCGTAGAACTCAGCCTGACGAGGCGCTGACTGGTGGTACGCGCGAAGCGCTGGTCGTCGGCGACATCGAAATGGACACGAGTACGCGCGCGGTGCATCGCTCAGGTGAGGCAGTCGAGCTGACCGCGGTCGAATACGATCTGCTGGAACGATTGCTGCGCTCCGCCGGACAAATCGCCAAGCGGGAAGAACTCGTCAAAGAAGTATTGGGCCGCGAACTCTCGCCCTTTGACCGCAGCATCGACATGCACGTCAGCAACCTGCGCAAAAAGTTGGGGCATCAACTCAACGGCATGGAGCGGATCAAAACAATTCGCGGCGTCGGCTACATCTATGCCGCACCGAGCGGAAATAACGCTGCTTGAAGATTTATGCGAAGTCTTTTTCTCAAAATGTTTATCTGGTTTTGGTTGGGGATGATTCTGGCCATGGTGGCCTTGTTTTTTGCCTTCGCCGCCATGAGACCCACTCCATCGAACCGACCATGGCGCGATCTCAGCCTGATGGGGTCGACCGCGCAGAAAGCCGCGGAGACTTACGACCGCGAGGGAAAAGCGGCGCTGGCCGCGTATTTGAAAGAATTCGAACAGAACAACGGCATCGATTCCATTCTGTTGAACGATCAGGGCGTCGAATTGTCCGGTCATGCCGTTCCCGCCGGCTGGCCGGAATTAGCGAGCCGCGCCGCAAAGAGTGGCATCGCGCAATTCAATGTTTCCAGCACCGCGCTGGTCGTGGCACAGCAGGTAGTAACACCGCTCGGTCACCGCTACGTTTACGTTTCCCGTCTGCCTCGCACACCATCCAGCTTCAACTTTCGCGCGCTGGCGCTGCGACTGATTGTGGTTTCGCTGATCGGTGGTGTGCTCTGCTACGGACTGGCCCGGTACTTGACCACGGATATTCGGAAACTTCGCGAGACAACGCACGAATTCGCGGATGGAAATCTCGGCGCGCGCGTTGGTGCGAAACTGGTCAAGCGGCGCGACGAGATAGCGCAACTCGGGCGCGACTTCAATCTGATGGCTGAACGTTTGCAATCGATGGTGGCCGCACAACACCGCCTGCTGGGCGACATCTCTCATGAGTTGCGCTCGCCGCTGGCGCGCATGAGTGTGGCGCTCGAGCTGGCGCGCAAGCGCTCGACTTCCGAAGCAAGGAGTGCGCTCGATCGCATCGAGCGCGAGGCCGAAACCCTGAACGAGATGATTGGCCAACTGCTGTCGCTGACTCGTCTCGAAAGCGGCACCCCGGGATTGAAGCGCACGGAAGTCGATCTCGCCAGGCTCGTACGGGATGTGGCCGATGATGCGGATTTCGAAGCGCGCAGCCGTAATCGCTCAGTGAACGTTGTCTCCTGCGACGAGTGCTCCACAATAGGGACCGAAGACCTTTTGCGCAGCGCCGTCGAGAACGTCGTGCGCAACGCCGTGCGCTACACGGCCGAGGGAACGCAAGTGGAGATTGCGCTGCAAGCTCGCAACGGAGCCGGTGACGACGCTGCGGTGATTACCGTGCGCGATCACGGGCATGGCGTGCCGGAAGAGCTGATCGAGAATATCTTTCGTCCCTTCTACCGAGCTGAAGATGCGCGCGATCGGGAATCGGGTGGCAGCGGTCTGGGCCTCGCAATCACCGCGCGCGCAGTTCGCCTCCATGGCGGCACCGTTAAGGCTACCAATGCAACGGGTGGCGGACTGGAAGTCACAATGACTTTGCCAATGTCGCCGAACGGACAATAATTATCCCCAACACGCCAAGAATACTAGGGGTAGGACAAACCGTGGCGTTTACCT
>WNGG01004306.1_pt1 | contig 15987 bp, 18 predicted proteins | sample 5400661 | NCBI WGS metagenome assembly WNGG01 (sample SAMN13153372, study PRJNA577476) | soil metagenome | isolation source: 100 cm soil or saprolite under Garry oak tree replicate 1 | place: USA:California | collected 2016-06-15
AGAAGGCCGGCGCCGAGTCGGGAGGAGGGAGCGCCATGGAGGCCGGCGTGCTCGTCACGCGCCTCAGCCGGTTCGTCCTGCTCGAGGCCTTGCTTGTCGCGGCGATTCTGGGAGCCGTCGCGGTCCTCGGTCTGACCACGCCGGCGCGCCACGATCCGATCAGCTGGCCGTTGCCCTTCCGCCTCGCGTGGGAGGCGACCAGTGACCTGCCGGGAGTCTGGCTCCGCGTCGCCATCGGCGGCCAGCTTGCAACCTTCGGGCTGGTGGCGGCGCTCGTTGTTGTCGTCGTTCGCCGCCGCTGGTGGCGGCCAGCGCTCGCGGGCGCTTCCGCCGCCGTGGGGCTCGGGCTCGCCGCCGCGCTTCCATCGCTGGCCGTCGACGCCTACCCGACGACATACGTCCGCCCGACCGTGCCGTATACCGCGCCGTCGATCGTCCGCGGTCACGCGCTCTACCTCGAGCACTGCGCGGGCTGTCACGGGGTGGGTGGCGCGGGGGACGGCCCGGCCGCCGTCTCCATCGCGCAGAAGCCGGCCGACCTCACAGGTAAGCGCATCGCCACCCACACGGCCGGCGATCTCTTCTGGTGGCTCACCCACGGCCTGTCGGGATCCCCCGGGCACGGCTTCGGCGATCGCCTCTCGCCGGAGCAGCGGTGGGACGTCATCAACTTTGTGCGCACGCTCGCGGCCGCCGAGGAGGGGCGCGGTCTCGCTCCGCGCGCATCGGACCGTGCGACGATCGTCGCCCCGGATGTGAGCTACACGACCGGGGTGGGCGCCGAGCGCTCGCTCCGCGAATACCACCGGACCGTCATACTCCTCGTGCTCTTCCGGGTGCCGGAATCGCTCGAGCGCCTGTCGCGCCTCGGCAGGAGGCACGTCGACTTCCGCATCACGGGGGCGGACATCGTCGCCGTGCCTGTCAACGGCGCCAGCACGATCTACCGAGCCCTCGGATATCGTCCCGTGCTCTTCCCGCTCGTGATCCAAGGCGCCGAGCAGGCCGCGGCCACCTACGGGCTCTTTCGCCGCGATCTCTCGAGGGAGGGCCGGCGGCCGGATCCCCGGATGCCCGTCCACATGGAGCTGCTCATCGATCGTCAGGGCTATCTGCGCGCGCGCTGGATACCGCCGGGCTCTCCGGATGCACCCGGTGGATGGAACAACGTGGACGCGCTGCTGAGAGAGATCCTACGCCTCGCCGAGGAACCTGCGTCGGCTCCCACTCCCGGCGAGCACATCCACTGAGGCCCCGATGCGTCTCTGGCGTGCGATCGTCCTCATGACCCTCGCCCTGCTGGTCGGCATCGGTCTCGGCTACGTGCGTTGGGGCCGCGAGGCGCGGCAGCTCCGCGAGACGGCGGCGCTCCCACCGGAGCAGAGGCTGCAGTCGGCCGAACCCGGACGCTGGACCGCGCGCGGCGTGGTGCGCATCATCCTCAAAGATCAGGGAGTCATCTTCCTCACGCACGAGGCGATCCCGGGTGTCATGCCCGGGGCGACGCGGGCCTTCCAGGCGGCGAATCCGCAGCTCCTCGCGTCCTTCTCACCCGGCGATCCCGTCCGCTTCACGCTGGAGCGGCGCGGCAAGGGGCACCTCCTCGTGGCGATCGAGCGGGAGAAGGCGCCGTGATCAGTAGATCCCGAGGTGCTGGCGCAGGTCGACGCCGCCGCGACGGAGCTCCTCCGCCGGCCCCGCGGCGACGACACGGCCGCTGTTGAGAATCACGATGTCGTCGGCGACGTCCACGACCAGCTTGGGATTCTGCTCCACCAACAAGATCGACAGCCCGCGCGCCTTGAGCTGGCGGATGGTCGACATGACCTCGGCGACGATCTGCGGCGCCAGCCCCTCCGACGGCTCGTCCATCAAGAGCACGCGCGGGTTCGACATCAGCGCCCGGCCGATCGCGAGCATCTGCTGCTCGCCACCGGAGAGTGAGCCGGCGATCTGCTTCGCGCGCTCGCGAAGGCGCGGAAAGAGCGCCGCCACGCTGTCCTGCGTCCACAGCATCGGCAGGCCGCCGCGCGGCTTGCGCCAGGCCACCGCCAGGTTCTCGCGCACGGTCAGGCTGCGGAAGACGCGCCGGCCCTGCGGCACCAGCGCGACGCCCTGGGCCGCGATGGCCTCCGGCGCGCGCCCGGTGACCTCGGTCCCGTAGACCGCGACCGTGCCGTGCCGCGGGGGCAGCAGGCCGACGGTCACGGCGATGGAGGTCGACTTGCCCGCGCCGTTGCGGCCGAGCAGTCCGAGGAGGCGGCCCTCGCCCAGGCGCAGCGAGACCCGGTGCAGCACATGACTGTCGCCGTAGTAGGCGTCGATGTCGCTCAGCGCGAGCGCGTCATTCGACAAGGTAGATCTCCCGGGTGCGCGGGTGGGCGACGACCTCGCTGCGCGTCCCCTCGACGACCACCTCGCCGAAATGCAGCACGGTGATCCGCTCGGCGAAATCGAGGGCCACGTCCATGTCGTGCTCGATCATGACGATCGTCACGTCGCGCGGGATGGACGTGACCAGCCGCAACACGTCGCGCCGCTCCTCGATCGAGAGTCCGGCGAACGGCTCGTCGAGCAGCAGGACTCTGGGGCCCTGGGCGAGGGCCATGGCGATCTCGACGCGACGGCGCTCGCCGTAGGACGTCTGGGCGAGCGGCCGCTCGGCGAGATGGTCGAGCCCGACGCGTGCCAGGACCTCGCGCGCGCGGGCGGCGAGCCCCTCCAGCCGGTCGAGCCGGACGAACGGGTTCCAGCGGGTGCGCGATCGGCCGAGGAGCGAGAGCGTCACGTTGCGCAGGAGCGTATCGTGCGGGAAGAGCGTGATGATCTGGTAGGTGCGCCCGACACCCAGGTGCGGGCGACGGCGGCTCGGGACGCGCGTGATGTCCCGGTCGAAGAGCGTGATCGAGCCGCCGTCGGGCCGGAGCTCGCCGGTGATGAGGTTGAAGAGCGTGGTCTTGCCCGCGCCGTTCGGGCCGATGATCAGCCGTCGCTCGCCCGGTACCACGGCGAGACTCACGGCGGCGGTGACGCGCAGACCGCCGAACGACTTCTCGAGGCGGTTCACGCCGAGCGCCGTTTCTACCGCCATCGCCGTCCTCCCAGGCCGAGCGTCCACCGAGCCAGCCGCGCCGTTCCCGGCACCAGACCCTCGGGCATGAAGACGACGATGACGACGAAGATCGCCCCGAGGACGAAGTTCCAGCGCTCGATGTAGGCGCTCGCCACGTTCTTCATGACGACCACGAGCGCGGCGCCGGCGATGGGCCCGAGCAGCGTCCCCGTGCCTCCGGAGATCACCATCAACAGTGTCTCGGCGGAGGCGGTCAGCGCGACCGCCTGCGGGCTCACGAACTGGTTGTAGTAGAGGTAGAGCAGGCCGGCGACGCCGCTCCAGAAGCCCGAGAAGAGGAACGCGACGAAGCGGATCATCCACACGTCGTAGCCGAGCGCGGTCATGCGCCGGGGCTGATCGCGCGTGCCGCGCACGCTGGCGCCGAACGGCGAGGCGACGAAGACGGCCATCGAGGCCACGGCCGCCAGGAACACGACGAACGTCGCCCAGTAGAACGCCCTCGGCGAGGCGAGCGACAGGCCGAGGGGGCTCGGCCGCCCGGTGATCGTGATGCCGTTGTCGCCGTTGGTGATGCTGATCCAGCGGTAGGCGACGCCCCAGACGATCTGGCCGAGCGCCACCGTGATCATGACGAAGCCGAGCCCCGTGCCGCGGAGCGCGAGCACGGCGAACGCGGCGGCGGCGACGAGCGTCACCGCGATGGCCGTCGCGGCGACGGGGAGATGGCCGTAGCCGCCGCCCACGGTCTTCGCCGCCGCGTAGGCGGCGATGCCGAACAGCCCGGCGTGGCCGAGCGAGACGAGTCCGGCGTAGCCCGCCAGCACGTTCACCCCGAGCGCGAAGATCGCGTAGAAGAGGATCTGGCTCGCGATGTTGACGTAATAGGTGCCCGCGACCCACAGCGGCAGCGTCGCGAGCACGACGAGCGCCGCGGCGACCGCGAGCCGCCTCATGCGGCGGGCCGGCCGAAGAGTCCCTGGGGTCGAAGCACCAGGACGATCAGCATCGGCAGGAAGAGCACCACGTAGGCGAGCTCGGGGAACATCGCCTGGCCGAAGTTGTACAGAAAGCCGACGACGAGGCTGCCCACGAGCGAGCCGAGCAGGCTCCCGCTGCCGCCGAGGATGACGACGACGAGGGCCAACGGCAGCATCTCCTGGTCGAGTCCGGGATAGACGGAGAGGATGGGCCCGCCGATGACCCCGGCAAACCCGGCAAGCCACGCGCCGAGGCAGAAGACGATCGTGAAGAGCCGCGAGACCCGGATGCCCGCCACGCGCGCCATCGCCGGATCGTCGACGCCCGCGCGGATCATCGCGCCGAGCCGCGTCCGGTCGAGCAGCGCCCAGAGCGCCGCCGCGAAGACCACGGCGATGAGGCCGACGGCGAGACGATAGGTGGGAAACGCGAGGCCCGCCACGGAGGTCGCGCCACGCAGCGCGCCGGGCGTATCGATCCGGATCGGATCGCCCGTCCACACCATGAGGCAGACGTCGGCGATCATGAACGACAGGCCCAGGGTCACCAGCACCTGCGCGAGCTCGGCACCCGGCAGGCGCCGGAGGATGAAGCGCTCGACGATGCCGCCGAGCGCCGCGACGCCCAGTCCGGCCACGAGCGTGGCGGTCCAGAAGTCCACGCCCCGCGCGATCAGGCTCGTCGCGAGGTACGCGCCGAGCATGAAGAAGGAGCCGTGCGCCAGGTTCGGAATCTTCATCAGCCCGAAAATCAGCGAGAACCCGGCGGACAGGAGGAAGAGGAGACCGCCGAGCGTGATGCTGTTGACGGTCAGCACCAGCCACACGGCGGGTCCCGGTCTCAGCTCTTCAGCGGCGGATAGTCACGCGAATAGACGGGCTGGGCGAGGAACCACTTCTCGTCGTAGGTCCAGAACTGGCCGACGCCCGGATACGTCTTGAGCGTCGTGTTGACGAGCCTGTCGCCCTTGCGCTCGCACCTTCTCACATAGAAGGTCCCGACGACGTTGCCGAGACTGTCGAACCGGAGCGGTCCGCGCGGCGTGTCGGTGAGCGATACGGCACGCAGCGCCTTGATCAGCGCGTCCCTGTCGTCGGTCTTGCCACCCGTCTTCTCCAGCGCCGCCTCCGCGACCATGCCGTTGATGTAGAGACCCGCGGCGTAGAGGCCCGGAATGTTGCCGTAGTCGCGGACCATCCCCTCGACGAGCCGCTTGTTGCTCGGCGTGTCGAGATCGCCCGTGTAGAAGGAGCACGAGATCATCCCGACCGCCTCGTCGCCGAAGGACTTGAGGAGGGCGTCGTCGCAGCCCGTGCTGCCGGCCAGAACCGGCAGCGTCATGCCCTGATCCTTGTACTGCTTCATGAACTTGAGCGGGTTCGATCCGGCAAAGCCGTGAACGACAGCCTCGGCGCCGCTGATCTGCGCCAGATATGGCGCGTAGTCGGGCGTCACGAGCGGCGGCCAGAGCTTCTTCGCGACCCGTCCGCCGGCATCCTCGAAGACGCGCTGGAAGCCCGCCATCTGCTCGTGGCCGAAGGCGAAGTCCTCGGTGATGGTGATCACCCGCTTGAGCTTCAGCTCCTTCGCGGCGTAGTCGGCCAGCGGATGCATCGCCTGCGCCGAGGTCGCCGAGGCTCGCACGAAATAGGGATTCGGCCGGCGCTGCGTCATGTCCTCCGCCGCGGCGAGACTCAGGATCGGCATCTTCGCCTGCGCGGCGTAGTCGGTGATCGCGAGCAGCTCGAAGGCGGCGAGCGGACCCAGGATGATGTCGACGCTGTCGCGCTCGACGAGCTCCTGGGTCTTGGTCTTGGTGCCCGCGGGATTCCCACCGGTGTCGGCGACGATGAGCTCGGCCTTGCGACCCGCGAGCGTGTAGTTCCGATCCTTGAGGAAGCGCGTGAGACCCTGCTCCATCTGAATGCCGCCCTGCGCGAGTGGCCCCGTCTTCACCGTGAGCAGGCCGATGCGGACGGGCCTGCCCTGGGCTCGCGCCGGCGCCGGCATCGCCACCGCGGCGGCCGTGCCGAAGAGGAACCTGCGCCGATCGAGTCTCACGGACATGTCGGCTCCTTTCGCTATCGGCGGGTCACTTCGACCGTCGCGGCTTCCTCCGCCAGCCGACCTCCGACGGGCACGTGGCGGAGCTGGTTCCACACGCGGTCCACCTCGCCGAGGACGGCCTCGTCGGACTGCTCGATGTCGATGGGGTTCGCGGTCGGCACCCAGCACGGCCGACCCGTGACCCAGAACACCTCGGTACGATTCCCCTCGGGATCGAAGAAGTAACACCCGATGGCGCTCGCGTGGTTGACGACGCCCTCGATGCGATACCCCGCCGCGACCAAGCGCCGGCGGAAGACGCGGAGATCGTCCAGGCTCTCGACCCGCATCGAGATCTGGTTGATCAGGTGCGGGTCCGCCGGGTCGGGTCGGCCCCGCATGAGCGCGATCTCGTGGTCCACGGCGTCCGGATCCGCGCTGAGGAAGACGGCGCCGGCGCGCCAGTTCTGCTTCGTGACCTGCATGCCCATCACGTCCCGATAGAAGGCGACCATCGCCTCCAGATCCCGCACGTAGATCCCGACGTGGCCGAGGCCTGTCACGCGCGCCATGGGTCCCTCCTTCGCTGCGCCCCGAGAATACTCCGATCGGCGCCGCGACGCGACCCGCCTCCTGCTAGAATCCAGCCGTGGCGCGCGCGGACTCGATGAAGGCGATGGTGCTCGATCGCATCGGCGCGCCGCTCCGCCTCCGGACGGTTCCCGTGCCGAAGATCGGGCCGAACGACGCGCTCCTCCGCGTGCGCGCCGTCGGCGTCGGGCTCACCGTCGTGATCATGACGGCCAATCCCGGCCGCGTGACGTCGTTTCCCCGCATCCCCGGCCACGAAGTCGCCGGAGAGGTCGCCGAGATCGGCTCGGAGGTCACGCACGTGAGGGTCGGCGACCGCGTGACGTGCCACTTCTATCTCACCTGCGGCGCGTGCCGCTTCTGCCGCAGCGGTCGCGAGACGCTCTGCGTCGCGTTTCGCGGCTACGTCGGCATGGCGTGCGACGGCGCCTACGCCGAGTACATGGCGATCCCCGCGGCGAACGTGACGCCGATCCCGTCGGGTGTGAGCGACCTCGACGCCGCGATCGCCGCCGACGCCATCTGCACCCCCTACCACGCCTGCCGCGAGGAGGCGCGCATCGGCCCGGGCGACAGCGTTCTGATCGTCGGCGCCGGCGGCGGCGTCGGCATCCACGGCGTGCAGATGGCGAAGCTCTGCGGCGGCTGGGTCGTCGCCGCCGACATCACCGACGACAAGCTCGCGGCGGCGCAGGAGTGCGGCGCCGACGCCCTCGTGGACCCGCGGCGCGGCGACCTCGCGACGCAGGTGCGCTCGGCGACCGACGGCCGGGGCGTGGACGCGGCGATCGACTTCGTCGCCTCCCGCGAGACGCTTGAGGGCTCGCTCGGATCGCTCGCGCGTGGAGGCCGGCTCGTCATCATCGGCAGCCGCCCGGCGGCCGTCTTCGGCGAGGACGCGCGCTTCAGCGTGGACCCCGGCCGGATGCTGTACGACATGCTCGAGATCCACGGCTCGCGCTACGTCACGCTGACCGAGATCCAGCAGACGCTCGAACTCCTCCGCCAGCGGCGCATCCGCGCCGTGGTGAGCCGGACGTTCCCGCTCGAGGGAGCCGAGGAGGCGCACGCGCTCCTCCGGAAGAACGCGCTCGTCGGCCGCGCCGCGCTGCTGCTCGACGCCCGCTGACGCCGGGGCCTCGGCTCAGCGCCCGACGGGCTTGAACGCGGCCGGCAACCGCTTGATGCCATGGATGAAGTTGGAGCGCAGCTTCTCGGGCTTCCCCGTCGCCTCGATGTCCGGCAGCCGCTGCAGCAGCTCGGTGAACATCACGATGACCTCCCGCCGGGCGAGGTGCGCGCCGAGGCAGAAGTGCGGACCGCCGGTGCCGTAGCCGCCCTGGTCGTTCGGCGTCCGCGTGATGTCGAAGCGGTACGGGTCGGGAAAGTACGCCTCGTCGCGGTTCGCCGAGACGTACCACATCGCCACCTTGTCGCCCTGCCGCATCTCGGCCCCGCCGAAGGTCGTGTCCCGAGTAACGGTCCGGCGCATGTGGAGCAGCGGGCTCGCCCACCGGACGATCTCCTCGGCCGCGGTCCCGGCGACGCCGTCGAGGTCCGCGAGCCACCGCTGCTTCTGATCCGGGAACTCCGTGAAGGCCCAGAGCCCGTGGCTGATCGCGTTCCGCGTCGTCTCGTTGCCGGCGGCGACGAGAAGGAGGAAGAACGGGCCGAGGTCCTCGGGCGGCATCGCCTCGCCGTCCACCTCGGCGCGGACGAGCGTCGTCGTGAGATCCTCCTGCGGCTGCGCCAGGCGATTCCGGCCGAGCCAGAGCCCGTAGTCGCGCAGCTCATGGGCCGCCTTCGTGAGCGACTCCTTCGTTCCGCCGTACTCGGGGTCGCCCCCGGCGAGGAGGCGATTGGTGGCGTCGAGCAGCCGCGGCCGGTCGGCCTCGGGGACGCCCATCATGTCGCAGATGATCGCCACGGGCAGCACGGAGGCGACCTCGGAGACGAACTCGACCTCACCCTTGGGCGCGATGGCGTCCACGATCTCACGCGCCCGACGCCGCACGGACTCCTCGGCCCGCGCGACCATCTTCGGCGTGAACCCACGATTCACCACTCCGCGGAGCTTCGTGTGCTTCGGCGGGTCCGTGGAGATCATCGAGCGGATCCCGATCCGCGCCGTGTCCTCGGGGTCGGTCATCACCTGGATGCCGTGCGCGGAGCTGAAGGTCTCCCAGTCGCGGGTCGCCGCGGCGACGTCGTCGTAGCGCGTCAGCGACCAGAAGCCCTTGCCGGAGTCGGGGTGCTGGTGCCAGGCGACGGGCCGCTCCTGGCGCAGCCTGGCCAGGGCGCCGTGCACGTCGTCGCGCATCCAGAAGTCGAAGCTCGCCGGATTGATCTCGTCGAGCGCCAGTGTCGTCGTCGGGGTGGGGATGAGGGCCATGTCGCGCTTCCTCCGTGCGGATCAGTACCCCATTGGCTACACTCCGGTCAAGCCGGATCCGGGCGGAGGGACGGGATGCGCGTGCGCGTCGACCACGGTCTCTGCGAGAGCAACGCCGTCTGCGTCCGTCTGGTGCCCGAGGTCTTCGAGGTCGGTGACGACGACCGGCTCAGCCTCAGGCAGGAGCGCCCGCCGGAGGCGCTCCGCGCGCGCGTCGAGCACGCGGTGCGCCGCTGCCCGAAGCAGGCGCTATCCATCGTCGAGGACTGATCAGTCGGGAGGCCACATGGCGATCATCCGCATCCACACGGGACCGGACGGCCGGTCCCACTTCGAGGACGTCGAGCCGCGCTTCCGCCCGCTCGGCGACAAGTCCGAGACCGCGGAGCTGCTGCCGGGGAGCGGTATCGCGGTCCGCCGCTTCGAGGCGGACCGGACGAATCCGTGGCATCACGCGCCGGGACGCTACGCGGTGTTCACGCTCACCGGCGCCGTGGACATCGAGATCGGTGACGGCACGGTGCGCCGCCTCGGCGCGGGCGACATCCTGATCGCCGAGGACAGGACCGGCCAGGGCCACGTCACCCGGGAGGTCGGCCCCGGGCCGCGCGTCTCGATCTTCGTGCCGCTCGCATCGGAGCCGCGGCCCTAGCGTGGACGAGGTGCTGTTCGTCGGCGACGTCCAGGGGTGTGCCGCGGAGCTGGAGGACTTGCTTCGCGTCGCCGGCTTCGATCGCCGGTGTCACCGGCTCGCGCTGGTCGGCGACCTGATCAATCGCGGCCCCGACAGCGCGGCCGTCCTCACGCTCGCGCGCGGCCTCGACGCGCTCGCGGTGGTCGGCAACCACGAGCTGGCGCTGCTCGAGGGCGTGCAGACGGCGGCGCTCGACCGGGTCCGCGCCCAGCTCGGACCCGCTCTCGAGGAGTGGCTCGGGTGGCTGAGCGCCCTGCCCGCCTTCATCCGCGGCGCCGGCTACATCCTGGTGCACGCCGGAATCGCGCCGGGCAAGCGCCCGGAAGAGTGCACGCTCGAGGAGTTGACGACGCTCCGTACCGTCGACGGCCAGCCCTGGTTCGATTCCTGGCGCGGGCCGGAGACCGTCATCTTCGGCCACTGGGCCCAGCGCGGAAAAGTGGACCTGCCGCTCTGCAAGGGGCTGGACACGGGCTGCGTCTACGGCCGGCTGCTCACGGGGCTCTGGTGGCCGCGGCTCGCGTGGGTGTCGGTGCCGGCGCATCGGCGCTGGTACGAGCCGCAGCGGTGACGGGAAAACGCGCCGGGTCACACGCGGCGCGGCCGCAGCCGCCACAGCTCCTGGCCCACGAGCTGGACACAGTTCGTCGACGTCCAGTAAAGGACCATGCCGGCGGGAAACGTGTAGAAGAGCAGGAAGAACAAGATCGTCATCGCCATCAGATTCCGGCGCTGCCGGCGAACGAGAGGCGGCGTGAGGACGGCGGAGCGGAACCGCAGCAGGGTCGCCAGCGACACGCCGCTCATGAGGAACGGCAGCAGGTTCAGCTCGCACCCGAAGAAGGGCACGCACACGGGACTCTGGAGCAGCGCGTCCGGCCGCGACAGATCCGGGATCCAGAGAAACGGCACCCGATAGAGATCGACGTCCTCCGCCAGCATGTCGAACACCGCGATGAACACGGGAAGCTGGATGAGGACGCCGACGAGGCTCTTCCACGTGTACAGCGGATGGACACCGTGCTCACGGTACAGGGCGAGCGTGCGCCGCGCGCGCTCCTCGCCCCGGTGGGCCGCCTTGATCGCGTCGATCCCGGGCTGGAGCCGCGCCTGCGTGGCGTTGACCTGTTCTTGCAGGCGCTCGGCCACGAGGGTCAGCGGCAGCAGCAGGAGCTTCACCGACGCCGCGAGGGCGATGATCGCCACGCCGGGATGACCGACGATCGTGGTCAGCCCGCGGAGGAGGAACAGGAGCCCGAAGCTCAGCACGCGCAGCCAGGACCAGAGGCCCGAGAAGAGCAGCTGGCGGAGCTCCGGATCGACGCGCGTCAAGGCGCGATCCTCGATCGGGCCCGAGTAGAACGTGTAGCGCCACGTCAGCCCCTCGGGGTCGTCCGCATGGCGCATCAGCATCGCCCAGAACCGCCCGCGAAATCCCGTCCAGACGCTCCCCCCTTCGCCCACCTCCACACGGCTCACGCGCTCGAGCATCGCGGCGAAGCCGGCGGCCGGCGCCGGCTGCAGGCCGCGGCCCGCCGCGAGCTCCACCTCGAGACGCCGGCCCGCCATGAATGCCGCGGCGTTCGGTCCCCGCAATCGCACCGTCATCAGGACTTCGTAGCTGTCTTTGGAGAGTGCGAACGCCTTCACGATGCGAACGCCCTCTATCGCCAGGGGCCCCGACGGATCGGACTCGAATGTCGCGATCCGGAAACGGGCGTTCTCCGTCAGATCGACGAGGCTGAAGGGCACCCGTTGGAGGTCCACACCGCGCAGGACCAGCCGCGCCGCTGGCGGATCGCCCTCGCCGGTGAAGGGGAACGAGGTCCTGTCGGTCTGCGCCCGCCACTCCACCGGGTTCGCGCCGTCGGCGGAGATGACGAGGTCGAGGCGACTCGTCGTCACCCGCACCGGGCCGCCGCCTGCCGCGTCGGCGGCGACGGGCAGCGCGTGCGCGCACACGAGGAGGACTAGCGGTAGAACCGCTTCATCTCCTGGAGGGCGGCCCGCAGGCCGTCGCGAGGGAGCGTCGGGTTGCGGACGAGACGATAGTCGCGGTCACGGATCTCGTACCCGGCCGTGAGCACGATGGTCACCTGGTCCGGCTCGATCAAGGCGAAGTCGCGGTAGCTGGTGGCGATGATCCAGTCCCACTGCGCGTCCGAGAAGAGGCTATGACCGCTCGCGTAGTCGGACGGCGGATTCGTGCAGCCGAACAGCTCCGTGAGCAGCGTCGGCGCGATGTCGTTGTGCGAGGTCCGGCGGACGACGCGGCCCGGCGGCCGCCCGGGCCAGCGCACGATCAGCGGCGTGCGCATCTGATAGCTGCTGTACGACGTGCCGTGTCCCTTGAAGCCGAGCCCGTTCTCGTCGAACTCCATGCCGTGATCGGACGTGACGATGACGACGGTGCGCTCGAGCAGCTTCCGCCGCGCGAGATCGTCGAGCACCCGCCCGACCAGCGCGTCGTCGAAGTGCACGGCGGTCAGGTACCGGACGTTCAGCCGTCCCAGTGCCGAGGCGCCCGGGGCCACCGGAGCCACCGCGGGGTAGTCGTCCGGCGGCTCGATCGCCACTGCGGCGTTGTAGTAGAGAAATCCGAAGAAGGGGCGCGACGGGTCTCGCAGGTCGAGCCACTCGTACCATTCGTCGGTCAGGGTCTGGTCCCGCCCGGCCGATCCGGGACGCAGCGACGACGTCTCGCGGCGCAGGTTGGGGATACGGGCAAAGGCCGTCCGGTCGAGGTCGACGATACGGTAGAGGGGCGAGCTGGCGAATAACCCGAGCTGGTAGCCACGCTGCCGGAACATGTCCATCAGGACCGGCGGCCGCGCGCGGTCGGCGAAGGCGTCGAAGTACGTCGGGGGGAGGCTGTAGAGCAGGGAGAACATGCCGGCCCGCGACGAGTTCCCGCCACTGTAGTGCGTGTCGAACCGGATCGCGTCGCGCGCGAGCCCGACGAGTCTCGGCGCGGCGACGGGCGTCAGGGCGTCGGCGCGCATGCCGTCGATCACGACGAGCAGGACGTCGAGCGACAGCGAGCGGGGCTCGCATCGCAACGGGGCGATCGGGTAGTGCAGCTCGCCGCCGGGCGGCTGGCCGAGCGCGGCGACGACGCCATGCTCGCGCGCCTGGGTCCGGTCCACGAGGCCGAGCCGGGCCAGTAGCCCCGCGTTCCGGAGCGGGGAGTACAGCGGCAGGAATCGGGTGAACGACGTGACCGGCACGTAGTGCTGCGCCTCGGCCCACGCGTGCATGAGGTGGCTCGCGACGAAGCAGGCCACGAGACCCAGCGCGAGATATCGCCCGATCCGACGCGCCGCCGGCCGCTCGGCGCGCCTCCAGACCCAGGCCGCCAGCATCGCCTCGATGGCCAGTCCCAGGAGGAAATAGAGCGCGAGGAATGCCCAGGTCTCCGGCTCCAGCAGGCTGAACGTCAACACGCTGAGGTGATACCGGTTTTCGGCGAAGACCAGACTGTCGAGCAGCAACAGGCTGGCGACGGCGCTCGCGAGAAGCACGCCGAGCGGCAGGACCACCCGCGCGCGGGGAACGAGCACGAGGACGGGGATCAGCGGCAGCAAGAGCGGGACGCAGGCGAGGGCGGTCATCTGGCCCACGTAGGCGAGGGCGGCATAGCCCCAGGCGACCGAGGGCGCGAGGGCGGCGTAGTACCAGAGATAGCGCAGGCCGACGACGGCCGTCAGCCCCGCATTGGCGACGGCGAACCAGCCCGCCCAGCGGAGCAGCCGCCTTCGCGCGCTCACCTCCGCCTGCCCCGCGCGCCGACGCCCGCCCGCTCGTCCGCGATGCGCGCGATCTCGCGCGCGCCGGCCTCGACGCTCCGGCCGAAGTTGAACGTCCACGCTTCCCGCAGCGCGGCCGTGCGCGCGCGGAACTCCCCCGCACCGCGGAGCAGCTCCGCTACGCGCTCGGGCGCGTCCGCCAGACGGTCGAGTGTCAGGACGGCGCCGAGGTCCCGGCGGACGCGCATCTCCAGCGGCTCCAGCCCGAGCTCTCCATATTTCGGGTTCCGCACGCGGGGCGGGACGTCGACGAAGAGCACCGGCTTGCCGAATGCGAGCGCGTACTCGATCGCCATCGCGGACCAATCGCAGATGAGGAGGTCGGACTCGAGCAGCGATGCGCTCTCCTCCATCCGGTCCACGTGGCGGAAGCGAGGATCCGCGCCGAAGCGGGCGACCAGGTCGCGCACGACGCGCGGCGCGAGCCGCGCCGTCTGGTAGTGCGGGCGCAGAATCACGCGCAGCCCGGCGCGGAGCAGCGCGGCGATCAGCCGCTCGCCGCACACGTGCAGGATCGAGTGCTCGCCCCACGTCGGCGCGAGCAGCACCGTGGTCGTGGCGAGAGGCTCCGGCCGGCGGGCGCTCGCGACCTCGACGAGGCGCTCGAGCCGCGGATAGCCGTAGGCGAACAGGTGCTTGGGCGGCAGGCCCTTCAGCTCCTCACGCCGGCGGATCTCCGCGACGTGATGGGGTCCGGTGCAGAAGAAGCTGTCGTAGTGGTCGTACGAGTTCTCGTGGTCCACCATGTGCGTGCTGCCCATGCTATGGAACACGTAGAGGTAGTGCACGGGATGGGACGAACGCTTGAGGTGGAAGTTCCCCAGATCCAGCATCGTCAGGACCATGACGTCGGCTCTGAGCATCTGGAAGAACCACGTGCAGACGGCGCCGGTGCCTATGCGGAAGGTGTGCAGGCCGGCGCGCGGGACGGAGGGCGGCGGCATGGCGTCCTCGGAGGTGACGTGGCAGACCGTCCGGGACAACCGCCCGACCAGGAAGTCGATGAGCGGCTGGAGGTGATGCCAGTCCTGGGACGTCTCGGAGTAGAAGACGATGCTGCGATCGTGCGGCGGAAGCGCCTGGAAGCGGCGGTAGCTCTTCCAGTCCTGCCACGCCTTCACGCGCTAGTCGTCCGCTGCGGGGGCGCCCTTACCGCGAAGCCAGCCGACGATCCGGTACCAGAACATCTTGAGCGCAAGCCCGACGGCCGCCGCCAGGCCGATCAGGGCCGAGAGGATCATGCTGCCGGTTCCCGGGTCGAGATACGCGTACGCCGGAGACGCGACCGACGAGAACGCCGCGACGAGGAGCGCCACCGCGATGGCACGCATGTCTCGCGTCACTATACGTCGCCTCAGACCCGAAACGTGTAAGTCTTCGTGGGATCGCGCTCGACGTCGGGAGGAAAGCTCTTCCGCTTGTCGGCGTAGTAGCGCACGCGATGATCTCCCGCCGACCGCCGGTTGTACGTGATGTAGAGCACGCGCCGCCGCTCGGCGGTCAGATTCGGCCCCGAGGCGTGCGGCGTGTAGGAGTCGAAGAACACGGCGTCGCCGGCCCCGGTCGGGACCGGGCGGGCGCCCAGGCGGCGCATGTCGTCGTCGGTGAGCGGCTTCCATTCCTCGCCGAGCAGTCCCCGGGTGTGCTGTCCCGCGCACAGCTCCAGGCAGCCGTTCTCGTCGGTGGTGGAATCGATGCTCACCATGGCGGTGACGAACAGGTCGGCGTACGCGGACCAGCCGGCCTGCTGATCCTGGTGGGGCTTGAAGCCGTCGCCGCCGGGCAGCTTGAGGTTGATCTTGTCCTTGAAGAGGACGGCCGGCTCGCCGAAGAGCCGGGACACCGAGCCGCGGAGCTTGTCCCCGTCGCAGAGCCCGGCGAAGCCGGCGTGGAACGGATAGAAGTTCTCGATCCGCTGCAGCACACGCTCGCCGGGACGCAGCAGGCTCGGCTCGAAGTACATCATCTGTCGACCAGGCGTCTCGGGCAGCCCCTCCAGCTCATCGGCCCACGCCGAGATCTGCCGGATCTCACGCGCGTCGAACGGGCCCGGCACGACCACGAACCCGTCACGCCGGACCGCGTCGACGTGCGACGTCACGCCGGGCCGCCGCTCAGTCCCGGCGGCCGGTGAAGCGCAGCAGCATCAGGAACAGGTTGATGAAGTCCAGGTAGAGCGACAGCGCGCCGACGATCGCGTAGCTCCCCGCCTCGCCCCCGGGCAGCGCCAGCGCCATCTGTTTCAGCCGCTGGGCGTCGTAGGCGGTGAGGCTGGTGAAGACGATGACGCCGACCACGGAGATCAGGAACTGGAGCGCGTCGTTGTGCCAGAAGATCCCCACGATCGAGGCGAGGATGAGCCCGACGAGGCCCATCATGAAGAACTGCCCGGCGCCGGCCAGGC
>WNGG01005478.1_pt1 | contig 15986 bp, 9 predicted proteins | sample 5400661 | NCBI WGS metagenome assembly WNGG01 (sample SAMN13153372, study PRJNA577476) | soil metagenome | isolation source: 100 cm soil or saprolite under Garry oak tree replicate 1 | place: USA:California | collected 2016-06-15
CCGGATTACCACCCGTCATAGATGCTTCTCGCCAATGCGCGCTACCGCACGTCTCCTCGTCATCGCCATCGGTGTCGTGTCGCTATCGCTGACGGCGTACGCGCGGTTCGCTCCACTCGACGCGCCCGAGTCGCGCGGCGCCGTGCCGGGCACCGTCGTCCTCGACGCCCACGGCAACGTGCTCGAGCGCGACATGAGCGCCGGCGTCCGGATCCGGACGACCATCGATCGTGTCGCCCCGCGGATGCTGCAGGCGACGATCTCGGCGGAGGATCGCCGCTTCCTCCAGCACGTCGGCGTCGATCCCGTCGCGATCGCTCGAGCGCTCGCGAACTCGTCGTCGCCATCGGGCGCGTCGACGATCACCCAGCAGCTCGCACGGCGTCTCTACCTCGCGGACGACGCGTCGTCGCTCGCGGTGCGAAAGGCGCACGAGGCGCTCATCGCCCTGCAACTCGAGGCGAATCGCTCGAAGGCGGAGATCCTCCAGCTCTATTTGAACGACGTGTATTACGGCCGCGGCGCGTACGGCGTCGAAGCCGCAGCGCGCGTCTACTTCGGGATCGGCGCCGCGAACCTCGATCTCGCGCACGCCGCATATCTCGCGGGACTTCCGCAGCGTCCCTCCGAATACGACTCGCTGATCGACTCCGCGGCACGCGCGCGGCAGACGTACGTACTCGCGCGAATGGTCGAGGACGGCTGGATCACCCGGCCGCAGGCGGACGCGGCCGCCGCCGAGCGCATCGACATTCTTCCGGCATCGCTTCCACCGGTCGCGCACCAGTTCGTCGCGTTCGCGCGCGCCGAGCTCGCGCGCCTGCGACCTGATCTCGCGGCCATCAACGGCCTCGTCATCGAGACGACCCTCGACGCTGGGCTGCAGTCGGAATCCGAGCGTCTCGTGCGGCTCCGTCTCGAGACGCTTCGCGATCGCAACGCGACCGACGCCGCGCTCGTCGCGATCGAGCCCGGAACGGGCCGCCTCGTGGCGTGGGTCGGGAGCGCGACGGATGGGGACCCGCTGCACGGCGGCGAGATCGATATGGTCCGAACGCCGCGGCAGCCCGGCTCCGCGCTGAAGCCGCTTCTCTACGCGGCGGCGTTGGAGCGCGGCTACACCGCGGCCACGCCGCTCCTCGACGTCCCCGCCAGCTTCGCGACCGACGAGGGTCCGTACACGCCACAGAACTTCGACCGTTCTTTCCACGGCGTCGTTCCGCTGCGCGTCGCGCTCGCCTCGTCGCTCAACGTGCCCGCGGTCCGCACGCTCGACGCGATCGGGCTCGACGCGATGCTCGAGATCACCCATCGCTTCGGGCTCACGACGCTGGGCGACGTCGGGAGCTACGGCCTCTCGCTCACCCTCGGCAGCGGCGAGGTGCGCCTGGTCGACCTCACGAACGCCTTTGCCGCATTCGGTGCGACCGGCATGCTTGCCGAGCCGTTCGCGATCGAGCGCGTGCGCGATGGGTCGGGGCGGATCCTGTTCCAGCACACGCCGGCTGCCGCGCAGCCCGTGCTCAGCGCGGAGCACGCGTACCTGATCAGCGACATCCTGAGCGACCCGAACGCGCGCATCCCCGGGTTCGGCGGCGTCACGCCGTTCGAGGTGCCCTTCCCCGCCGCGGTGAAGACCGGCACGAGCACGGGTTTTCGCGACACGTGGACCATCGGCTTCACGCCGAACATCGCGATCGGCGTGTGGGTCGGGAACGCTGACGGCGCGCCGATGCTCGACCTCGCGGGCGTCGAAGGAGCGGGCCCCATCTGGCGCGACGCGATGATGGCCGCATCCCTCTCGCGCACGATGAGCCCGTTCGTTCGGCCCTCAGGCATCGTCGAGGCGACGGTCTGCACTCCGACCGGCCTTTTGCCCGGACCCGACTGCGCGTCGCCGACCAGCGAGATCTTCGCCGCCGGCACGGTGCCGACCGGGCACGAGACCTATTACGTCAGGGACCCCGACGGGCGTATCGCGATCGACCCGCCGATCGAGGCGCGTGACTGGGCGCGCGCCGCGGGGCTCACGCTGCGCTCTGACGGCGCGAGCGCGTCGCGCGACGTGCTCCGCATCTTGGCGCCGGTAGCGGGAACGACGATCCACTTCGCGCCGGAGATCGCGTCGTCCCAGATCCTGCTGCGCGTTGTGGCGGCGCGGGGGATCGAGAGCGTCACGTTTGCGATCGACGGCCGGGTCATCGGCAATGCCCCCGGGTCCGACCCCGCCCTGCTCTGGCCGCTCGAGCTCGGCGGGCACACGCTCCGAGCGAGCGCGCGCTTCGCGGATGGCTCCTTCGCGACCGCCACGTCGGCATTCGAGGTGAAGAGATGAACGCCGCGACGCTCATGACACGTCTCCGCATGTTCCGGCCCGCGATCACGACCGTGGTCGTCCTCGCACTGCTCGCCGGACTCTTCCAAGTCGTCGGTCGCGCGCCGAGCGCGTCGCTGGCGGAGCCGCCCGCGTTCACCGTTCTTCCTCAGGGCGACGATGTCTCGCGCCTCGGTCCGGTGACCGTCACGTTCGCGAAATCGCCGGAGGAGCGCGCACCGGAGGCGCTGTTCCAGGTCATGCCCGAGACGAAGGGCACCTACGCGTGGCTCGGCGCGCGCACCGCGCTCTTCCAGCCCGACTTCCCGGGGTTCGTGCGAGGGTCGACCTACACCGTGAACGTACCCGCGCGTCCCGACGCGGGGCTTTCGACCGCGATCACCAAGAAGTTCACGGTTACCGGCCAGCTCGCGGTGCAGCAAGTCATCCCCGGTGACGGCGACACCGAAGTCCCGCTCGCCGCGCAGCTCTTCGTGCAGTTCAGCCGTTCGGTCGCGCCGCTCACAACGCTCTCCGCGCAGCGCACGGATCCGGTGGTGACCTTCGAGCCCGCGCTTCACGGCACCGGCGAGTGGCTCAACACCTCGATCTACCGCTTCTTGCCGGCTGATCTCGCGCCCGCGACGACGTACCACCTGAAAGTCGCCAAGGGGCTCACCTCGGCCGCGGACGGCGTGCTGCAGCAGGACTTCACCGCGACATTCACGACGATCATGCCGGCGGTCGATCTGATCCAGCCCGACACGAGCTGGATCTACTGCGGGCCGTACCAGCAGGTCGACGTCACGTTCAACCAGCCGATGGATCCGGCGGCGCAGTCGGGCTTCAGCATCCAGGACTCCAACACCGGCGCGGTGCCGCCGGGGACGCTCAAGTGGAACGACGCTCGGACCGTGCTGTCGTGGAACCCGAGCGAGCGTCTCGGCGTGAAGACGCAGTACAAGGTCACGCTCGACAAGGGACTGAAGGGCGCGCACGGCGGCGTGAGCGCGAATCCGCGCACGTCCACGTTCACGACGATCGCGCAGCCGTCGGTCGCCAACACAAGCCCATCAGACGGCGACCACAACGCGCAGCGCTACGGAATTCGGATCAACTTCGCGACGCCGATGGATCCGACCACCCTCGAAGACAAGGTGAGCGTCTCGGGATTCAGCGCCGCAGACCTCGAGGGGAACGTCTACACGAGCGAGAACGGCATCACCGTGAGCGTCGGCCTCAAGTCCTCGACGACGTACACCGTCACGCTGCGTCCCGGCGCGACCGACCGCTACGGGCAGGCCATGGGCGGCTACCAGTTCACGTTCACCACCGGCGCCCCCATTCCATCGGTGTCGCTCGCGGTGCCGGGATACAGCTCGGCCGCGGTCTACTCGTCGTCGGCCGAACCGATCCTCTACTTCCAGAGCACAAACATGCCGTCGGTCGATTTCACGCTCTGGCAGGTGACGCCCGATGAGGGACGGCGATTGATGCACGAGCCGGGCTCGATGCAGGGATTCACACCGTCACCGTCGCTGAAGCTCCGCACTTGGACCGAGACGAACCGCGGCACCAAGGACGAAGTCATCCTCGGGTCGACATCGCTCTCCGGCGGAAAAGGCCCGCTCGCGAAGGGCTATTACTTCCTCAACACGAGCGGCCAGTACGCATCGCACGTCGCGTTCGCGGTCGTCGACACCGTGCTCGTGACGAAGCTCTCGAACGACGAGCTCCTCGCGTGGGCGCTGGACCACGACACGGGCGCGCCGCTCAAGGGCGTCAACGTCCGCGGCAACGGTCCGGGCCTCGAGCCCACCGAGATCCGCACCGACGCGAACGGTCTCGCCTCGTTCAAGGTGCCGGTGCCGGTGCTCGGCTACTCGGGCGACCGCTCGTACGTCCTCTGGATCGACGGCGGCGGCCGCAACGCCGTGACGAGCACGCGCTGGCCGAGCATGAACGCGTACCAGTTCTCGCTGCCCGGCGACTACTACGCGCGCGAGTGGGTCGGGCACCTCTACACCGATCGCCCGATCTACCGGCCCGGCGAGACGGTCGAGTGGAAGGGCGTGGTCCGTGCCGACAACGACGCCTCATACAGCCTCCCGCCGACGGACTCCACATTCCAGATCGCGATCGTGAACGCACGCGGACAGCAGGTGCGCCAGGACTCCGCGCATCCGAACGAGTTCGGCTCCTTCGCGGGCAGCTTCGTGCTCCCGAGCGACGCGCCGACCGGCAACTACGTCGTCAGCATCAGCTACACCCGCGGGAACCCGTGGAACGTCGCGAGCAACAGCTTCCTCGTGGCCGAGTTCCGCAAGCCCGAGTTCGAGGTGGGCGTCGCGGCGGGGAGGGCCTCGTACGTCGACGGCGACACGATCGACGCGAAGGCGACGGCGAGCTTCTTCTTCGGCGGCGCGGTGAGCGGCGCGGGCCTCGAGTGGTCGGCGCTCGCGGACCCATACACGCTCCGCGTCCCGGGCTACGAGTACTTCTCGTTCAACGATTTCGACTACAGCAAGCCGTTCGTCTCGCGCGACGCGCTTCGCGCGAAGGGCTCCGCGAAAACAGACGGTAACGGCGTCGCGAGCTTCGGGATACCCGCGGCCCTCGCGACCTCGGAAGGCGCCCAGCAGTTCACGCTCTCGGCGACGGTGCAGGACCAGAACGGCCAGGCCGTCGCGGGCAGCACCACGGTCACGGTGCATCCGGCCTCGCTCTACGCCGGCATACACCCGGCGCAGTACGTCGCGAACGAGGGCGCGAACGCGCGCATCGACCTCGTCACGGTCGACACCGACGGCAAGATCCTTCCCGACCGCGCGGTCACGGTGCGCGTGTACGACCGCCAATGGATCACCACGAAGGAAACAGTCCCGGGCGGCGGCCGCCGCTATCGCAGCGACCCGAAGGACACGCTCGTCGCGACGCTGTCGGCGCGGACGAACGCGAAGGGCGAGGGCGCCGTCTTCTACCGCCCGACGAAGTCGGGAACGCTCCGACTCGTCGCGGAGGCCACCGACGCGAAGGGCCGGACGTCGCGTTCGGCCACGTTCCTCTGGGTGTGGGGGACGACCCGGGCGTTCTGGCAGGTCACGAACGACGACGCGATCAAGCTCATCGCCAACAAGGAGCGATACGAGGTCGGCGACACCGCCGAGGTGCTCGTGCCGGCGCCGTTCCCCGGCGCTCAGGCACTCATCACGATCGAGCGCGGCAAGATCAAGACGCGCGAGGTCCGCAAGCTCGCGACGAACAGCGAGCGCCTGCGCATCCCGATCACCGATCCATCGGTGCCGGACGTCTTCGTCTCGGTCGTCATGTACTGGCCGCCGACCTCCGCCGACCCGATCCCGCGCTACAAGGTCGGCTATGTTGAGCTGCCGGTCTCCACCGCGACGCGCGTGCTGAACGTCAGCGTTCGGCCCGACCGCGATCAGGCGAAGCCAGGCGATACGGTCCGCTACGACATCAAGGTCACCGACAAGGCCGGCAAAGGCGTGCGGTCGGAGGTTTCGCTCGCCGTCGTCGACAAGGCGGTGCTCTCGCTGCAGGACGAACGCGGACCCGACGGCCTGCGCGCGTTCTGGTTCGAGCGCGGTCTGGGTGTGACAACGGGGTCGTCGATGGCCGTCTCCATCGATAGGTGGAACGACGTGATCGCCGAAGCGCCCAAGCAGGGTAAGGGCGGCAGCGGTCTTGTCGGGCAACAGGTGCGGCAGGACTTCCGCAACACGGCGTACTGGAGCGCGCAAGTCGTCACGAAGCCCGACGGCACCGCGAGCGTCGACGTGAAAATGCCCGACAACCTCACCACCTGGCGCATGCAGGCGCGCGCCATCAGCGGCGACACGATGGTGGGCGAAGGCACGAACGAGCTCCTTGCCACGCAGCCGCTCCTTCTCCGGCCCGCCCTGCCGCGCGTGCTGCGCGTCGGTGACTCCGTCGAGCTGCGCGCGCTCGTGCGCAACGCGACGAAGACCGACGCGGCCGTGAACGTGACCCTTAAGGCAGAGGGCGTCACCGTGACCGGCGCGCTCGCGCAGAGCGTGACGATCCACCCGAGCGAATCGGTCATCGTGAGCTGGCCCGCGAAGGTCGAAGCCGAGGGGACCGCGAAGCTCACCTTCACCGCGACCGGACCGGCGGACCTCTCCGACGCGGTCGAGCAGACGCTGCCCGTGCTGATCGACATGACTCCCGAGACCACCGCGACCGGCGGCATCGTCACGAAAGACAGTCAACTCGAGGCGGTGTACCTACCGAACTTCGCGGACACCAAGCACGGCTCGCTCTCGGTGTCGGTGCAATCGGCGCTCACCGGCGCGATGTCCGACGAGCTCAGTTGGCTGGAGCCGCGGCCATACGAAGGTGCGGAGTATGTTGCGAGCCGGCTCATCACGACGCTCGCGGTTCGGCGCGCCGAAAAGAGCGCGGGCGTATCGAGCAATCGCGACGGCCGCATCGCGAGCGACGTCGCCGGACTGATCGGCCGGCAGCGCCCCGACGGCGGATGGCCGTGGTGCGATCAGCCGGCGTGCCAGACCGACCCGAACGTGACCGGTTGGGCGCTCATCGCGCTCGGCGAAGCGCAGCGCGACGGCATCTCCGTCGACTCGGGCGTCATCCGCTCATCGACCGGCTACGTGTTCAGCTACGTGAATCGCTCGACCGACATCGCGCACCCGCCGGACATCAACCAGAAGGCGTTCCTCCTGTATGCGCTCGCCGCGGCCGGCGGCCGCGACGCGGCGGCGGTCCCCGCACGCGCTTTGTTCGAACAGCAACGCGCCCAGCTCGGGAACTGGGGCCGCGCGTATCTCCTCCTCGCGCTCACCGAGAGCGGCGCGACCAACGAGGATGCCCAAGTCCGCGCGCTCTTCGACGACCTCGCCGGCGCCACGATCCCGAGCGCGAACGGCAATCACTGGGAGGACGCCGCGGACAAGCGCGGCTCCTTCCTCACGAGCACCGCGACGACCGCGCTCGCGACGCTCGCGATCGCGCGGATCCGGCCGGAGCACGCGCTCGTTCCGCAGACGGTGCGCTGGCTCGTCGTCGGGCGCGGCGCGAACGGCTGGCACAGCTCCATCGATCGCGCGATGGGCGTGCTCGCCCTGTCGAGCTACGCGGTGTCGACGGGCGAGCTCGCCGGCGACTACAGCTACGCCGTTCAGCTCGACGCCAAGGACGTGCTCTCCGGACTCGTGAAGCCAAACACCACGCCGACGACCGCGACGAAGTCGGTCCCGCTCGCCACCTTCAAGCCGGGCACGACCAGCATCCTCGCGTTCACCCGCGACTACCAGAAGCCCGGCCGGCTCTACTACACGCTCGATCTGCGCTACCTCACCCCGGCGAAGGGCATCGACGCGCTCAACCGCGGCTTCGCGGTCTCTCACCAGTACACGCTGCTCGACGCGCCGACGAAACCGGTCAGCGCCGCGAAGCTCGGCGACACGGTGCGGGTCACCGTGACGGTCATGGTGCAGAGCGATCACGCCTACGTCGTCGTCGAGGATCCCCTGCCCGCCGGGCTCGAGCCGGTCGACGCGCGCCTGAAGAACGTCGACCCCGCGCTCAAGGCGCAGCTGGACAACGAGCTGGCGCAGGCCGCGCAGAGACAGTTCGGCGGCGGCGCGTACTTCGCACCGTGGTATCGCTGGTACTACAGCCCGTGGCACCAGGTCGATCTGCGTGACGACCGCGCGGTGCTCGGCGCCACGCGGCTCTCGAAGGGCGTGTACGAGTACGTGTACTACGCGCGCGCGACGGCGCCCGGCGACTTCTTCGTCGCGCCGGCGCACGCCGAGGAGACGTACTTCCCCGAGGTGTTCGGTCGGAGCGACAGCTCGCGCTTCGTCGTGATGCCTTAGACGCGCTCGCTGACTCGTGCGAGCAGCGAGCGTTCCAACCAGCCGCTGTCCGTTTCCTTGTGGCAGGGCTCATCGAATCGGTACTGTCCCTCCCGCTTCGAAAGAGGAGGAGCTTGGCATGACGAAACGAGTCGCGTATGTCGTTGCCGCGATCCTCATCCTCGCGCAGAGCGGACCGGTATCCGCCGCACCGCCCTCGTCGCTCCAGTCCGCATTCGCATCGGCGGCTATTGAGTTCTCCGTGCCCCAGAACGTCCTGCTCGGGGTGTCCTACGTCGTCAGCCGCTGGGAAACCGACACGCGGCCAAGCGCGGCGGGCGGATATGGCCCGATGCAGCTCCTCGACGCGTCGAGCGCGCCGGCGCTCGATGGAAAGGGCGCAGATGGCAAAGCGGCCACGCCCGCACTTGTCGCAGGGACCCGCGGCATCGCGGCGGCCAGCGCCGTCAGCGGCGTCTCCGCGGCGGAGATCAAGACCAGCGCCACGCAGAACATCCGCGCGGGCGCGGCGCTGCTCGCGAGCTATGCGCGCGACACCATCGGCGCGACGCCGGCGGATCCAGGCAAGTGGTACGGCGCCGTCGCGAAGTACAGCAGCTCGGACGAGGCAAGCGTCGCGCTGGGCTTCGCCGATGACGTCTTCGCGGTCATGAAGAAGGGTGCTGCGCGCACGACGAGCAGCGGCGAGAACGTGACGCTCGCTGCGACCAAGACATCGCCGGACACGAGTACGGCAGGCTCTCTCGCGCTTCTCGACCGCAAGCACACCAGCTTCGATTGCCCGAAGACGGTGCAGTGCCGATTCATTCCGGCCGCGTATCACCAGAACTCCAAAGACCCTGGTGATTACGGGAACTTCGATCTCGCCCGCCGCGAATCGGACAGCCTCGCGGTGCGGTTCGTCGTCATACACGACGCCGAGACCGACTACCAGACGACGATCAAGATCTTCCAGGACCCCCTGGACTACGTGAGCGCCCACTACGTCGTGCGCTCGTCCGACGGGCAGATCACGCAGATGGTGGACACGAAGAACGTCGCGTGGCATGCCGGCAACTGGAACGTGAACATGCACGCGATCGGCTACGAGCACGAGGGTTTCGCGATCCAGGGCACCACCTGGTACACGGAAGCGATGTACCAGGCCTCCGCGGCGCTCACCACGCACCTCGCCGCGGAATACGGCATCCCGCTCGACCGCGCGCACATCATCGGCCACGACGACATCCCGGGCCCGACGACCGGCTTCGTCCGGGGCATGCACTGGGACCCGGGTCCCTTCTGGAACTGGGCGCGCTACATGGCGCTACTCGGCGCGCCGATCACGGCGACCGCGACCAGCGGCAACGTCGTGACCATCGCGCCCGACTTCGCGACGAACATGCCGCGGGTGCGCGACTGCGAAGGCTCCGGCGCGCTGCAGGCAGCGCAGCCCGCGAACTTCGTATACCTGTACACGTCGCCGACGGGGGACCCCGCGCTCCTATTCAACGACCCCGGCCTCGCGAGCTCGACCCACACGAAGGGCACCGACTGCGCGGCGGACTGGGGTGACAAGGCCGACACCGGCCAGACTTTCTACCGAGTGCAGCGTCAGGGCGATTGGGACCAGCTCTACTACGCCGGAAACACCGTGTGGTTCTACGACCCCGGTGAGACGAAGATCGCGCACACGACCGCGACGCTCGTCACACCGAAGGCCGGCGCCACCTCGATCCCCGTGTACGGGCGCGCGTATCCCGAGTCGATCTCCACCACGACGCTGACGATGTACTCGATCCCTGCCGGACAGAAGTACGTCGCGTACGAAAAGGTGAAGGGCGACTACTACGAGGCGACCACCTTCAACAACCTGGACAGCTACGTTCTGCACACGACCGCGAGTGACTTCTACATGATCCAGTTCAACCATCGGCTCGCGTTCGTGAAGGCGAGCGATGTGGACGTGAGCGCGCCCTAGCCGAGAAAATGCCGCAGCGCGGCGGCGCGCACGATGAGCTCGGTCATCTGCGCGCCGCCAGACTGCGCGAGACGCCGGACCTCGCGCGAGATCTCGACATGCTCCGCGTCGGTCTCGCGCGCATCGATCAGTGAGAGCGCGCGGTCGACGCTTTCGCGCACCAGAGGCGGAAGCCACTCCAGACCCTCACCGTCGAGATAACGCACCGCATCGACGAGCTCGCTCTCGATTGACGGGATCGTCGCGCGCAGCCACGCCCAGTCCGCATCGGTGAGCGCCGCGAGACCGAGAAGCTCCGGCGGGAGGCCGAGCGAGTAAAGGCTCGCGCAGAACGGGATGGCTCGCGGCAGGCTCACGCCGGCGCTCGCGCGGTTGTAGCCGAAGAGACCGACGTGCATCTTGCGCAGCCGGCGGCGCGGCACGGCGCGCGACACGGTGTTCACGAGCGGTGCGAGCTGCTGCACCTCGGTCTGATAGCGCACGACGAGACGGTCGAGCAGCTCGATCGTGCGCGCCTCATCGATCGCGACCGGGGCTTCCCGCTCGTGCGCGACGAGCTTCGCGATCCCATCGCGCACGGCGTCCGGCGGGTGGTCGTACTTGAACGCGGACTGGATCGTGAACGTCTGCACGCTCGGATACGTCGCGACGACACGATCGACGTTGCGCGGGGCGAGGCCGCCGCGGAACGGCACGCTGCCCACGCCGATCACCGGGTACATGGCGACGCCGGTCTCGCGCTCGAGCGCCTCGAGGCGCTGCAGCGCCACGAGCGCGAGCAGCACGGCCGACAGGTAGCCGTAGTTGAGGGCAGGATCCGAGCGCGCGATGAACACGCGCATGTGATCGAGCTCTTTGCCTCGGAGGTAGTCGCGCACGAGATCGTCCGCCGCGAGGAGATGCTCGCGATCCTCGATGAGCGGGATCATGCGGACCGTGGCCGGCGAGAAGCGACCGAACCATGCGCCGAGCGGGCGCTCGTCCGCGCCGAGCGTGACCTCTTCCATCCCCGCGACGAAACGCTCGTAGTACTCGCGAACGCGATCGAGCTCGCGCGCGGACGTGGTCATCGGGTGAATGAGCTCGAGGATGGGCGGGCGCTCGCGGTCGTAGAAGACGCGCGCGATGTCCGCGTGCCGCGGCAGGCTCTGGAGCACCTCGAGGACGATCTTCGCCTGCGTCGGCTCGAGCGCCGGATTCGGGATGCGCGGCGTGAGATGGACGGACTCGCCGATCGGGTGCTCGGCGAAGAACGACTCGTACGTCGAGAGCAGCTTCTCGACGACGTGCCCGTCGACCTCCTTGCCCTCGAAGTCCCACATCTGCTCGTCGCATCCGAGATGTGAGAACGCGTAATACGCCTCGCGGACCTCGTCCTCGGCGGTGAGGGGCGCGCTCTGCGCGAAGAACGGCATGGCCACGTTGTCCGGATGCTGCGTGCTCATGCATCGTGGGATGCGTTTCGTCGCCGGCATCGTCGCCTCGACGGCGGTGGCCGCTCGCTCTTTCACTCCGTGACCCTACGCAAGCCAGAGTTGCGGTTCAAGGCTGAGAGGCCGCTAAGAAAGAGCGCCCCGCGCACAAACTCTCAACTGTTTCTCAAAACACCGGCCCCTCCGACCGGTATCCATGGAGTCAATGAACGCCACATCCCCCACCCTCCCTCCTATCCCTGCGAAGACGGGGCCGGGCCGCAAACGGTCCGGTCCCGTCTCGGCCTGGGGACTGAAGCTGGGAGGGGTGCTCACCACGCTCGGCGTCTTCCTCGGCTCGTTCGGCTACGCCAGCGCAAACCTCTACGTGACGAACGCGCCGCTCCGGCCCGCGACCGTGGTCGCGGCGGCGGACACGACCGCCGCCACCAGCGCAGCCGCTACCGCGGCGCCCTCGACGACCAGCACGACGACCACCACACTTACGTCCACCGTGCGCACCACCACTCGCGCCGCCGTGACCGTGACCAAGAAGTCCTAGGTGGATCTCGTCTTCTGGGAGATCGCTCGTGCGAGCGGTCTCGCCGCATACGCCGCGCTCTGCATCTCGGTGCTGTCAGGTGTCGCGCCGCGGACGCAGGCGCTCAGCTTCCTCGCGAACAACCGCGCCGTGCGCGCGCTGCATGACTGGACGCCCTGGATCATCATCCCCGCGGCGCTCACGCACACCGTCGCGCTGCTCCTCGACGCGACCGCGCGTATCGGCATCGTCGACGTGTTCGTCCCGTTCCTCACGAGCTACGGGCAGCTCGCGATCGGCCTGGGGACGATCTCGCTCGACCTTCTCATCGTCGTCCTCGTCACGACCTGGATCCGCCGCCGGATGAGCAATAACTCGTGGCAGTGGTGGCATCGCGTGAGCTATCTGGGCTTCGTCACGATGTTCCTGCACTCCATGCTGTCGGGCACTGACCTCACCTCACCGGTCATTGCGGCGCTGTCCTGGGCGTCTGCGATCGGCATCGGCTACTACGCGCTGGAACGGCTCGGAAAGGCCCTCAATCCGGCGCGGATTCGGGCGTAAGGCCTACACTCAGTAGGCTCCCTGGCTCGCACGAACCAATATGAGTGGGCCGCGAGCTTTGGAGGACGATCCCGTGAGCTTTCAAGACAAGACCCTGACCTGCAAGGACTGCGGGCAGGAATTCATCTGGACCGCTGGCGAGCAGGAGTTTTACGCGAGCCGCGGACTCCAGAACGCCCCCACCCGTTGCCCCGCTGACCGTGCCGCGCGTCGCGCGCAAGGTGGCGGACGCGGTGGTGGCGGCGGTGGGTACGGTGGCGGCGGCGGTGGTGGCTACAACGGTGGCGGTGGCGGCGGCGGATACGGCGGCGGCCAGCGCGAGATGTTCACCGCGACATGCAGCAACTGCGGACGCGAGGCACGCGTTCCGTTCCAGCCGCGCGGCGACAAGCCCGTGTACTGCAGCGATTGCTTCGAGCAGCGCCGCCCGGCGCGGCGCTACTAGATGCCGAAGCAAAAAGGGCCGAAGCGCGACAAAGCCGAAAAGAACCGTATCGCTGCACTGAAGCAGCAAAAGGCACGTAGGGGAGGCCGGAACTCGGACCGCGGGTCTCGATGACCCGCAATACCGCGAGCGTCACCGTGAAGCTCGTGGGTGGTCCCCTCAACGGCAAGTCCGCGGTCGCGTACGGCGCGATTGTGGGCAGCCTGCTCGACGTGAACCGATCCAAATACCGCGTCACGAAGGTCGACTCGATCCCCGGGTGGAACGAGCAGATCGCGAGCGCGACCTACATCGTTCCGAAGCCGGTCGCACCGAAGGCGGTCCTCGCGAAACCGCTCGAGGTCAAGCCGAAGTAGCTCGAAACACGTAAGAACATCGTGAAGGGCGCCCTCCGGGGCGCTCTTTCTTTATCTGCTCTCATTTGTCGCGGCCCGCCGGCGGGTATTCCTGAGTGGACACGAAAAGGCTCAGCAGGCCACCAATGAAGTTCAGTCCAGCGAAGATCCTCATCACCGCGGCCATGATCGGGCTCGGTCTTTCCGGCGGCATGGCGATGGCGGCATACGCCCCCGACGTCGGGACCGCCCTCGCGGCCGTCGTGAGCGGCCCGAGCACGAACGCGCAGACCAACAGCGGCGCGCACACCGACTATCTGTCGGCAGCCGCGACCTACATCGGCATCACGACCGACCAGCTCCGTACCGAGCTCGGCACAGACAAGAGCCTCGCCGACATCGCCGTCGCGCACGGCAAGACGCGCGACGGTCTCATCCAGGCGCTCGTCACGGCGAGCCAGACCAGCATCACGACGCTCGTGGACCAGAAGGGCATCGGCGCCCAGCGTGGACCGGGCAACCGTGGCGTCATCGGTGACCAGCTCTCGGTCGCCGCGACCTACCTCGGCACCACGACCGACGACCTGCGGACGAAGATGCAGGCCGGCCAGACGCTCGCGCAGATCGCCGCAGCCACATCGGGTAAGTCACGCGACGGCCTCGTCGCCGCGCTGACGACCGACGCACCACGCGGCCGCTAACGCGTCGGGTCCAGAAACCGTCCGAGAGAGCGCGGCACGTCGCCGCGCTCTTTTCTTTTCTCCCTGGCTGAGAGGTAACGGACTAACGCCGCCCAGCTGAGCGCTCGTGAAATCCATCCCAGGCGAATCGCGATCGGGTAGATCGCGCGCAGCCTTGGCCCGCTCGCGGACCCCGTGAACGGCTCGAGGTAGAGATCACGCAGCCGCGAGATCTCGCGTGACCCTGGCTCAAGCCTGAGCGTGTAGGCAACGCTCCGCTCCACCACGCTCATCGACAGGAACGGGTGCGAAACACAGGCATCGCCCCAGTCGAGGATGCGGTAATGGCCGTCTCGAAGGAAGATCTGGCCGTCGTGCAGATCATCGTGCTGGATCGTGTCGGGCACGATGCTGATCTCCTCGGCCCACGCCCGCACTTGCGGCAAGAGATCCCGGAGCTTGGTGTCCTGGGCCTTCGTCACGCCCTCCTTGAGTCCGACACGCAAGAGGGATGGCTCTTCAAGGAGCCGCGTGTATTGGCTCGCGAGCGCAGTGGCGCGCCGGTCCGGAGTGCCGAGCTTCAGGGCCTGCGGTATATGCGATGACATCGCGATCTGCAGCTCCGCGTATTGCGGCAGGACGCGATGCCAGTGACGGATGTCCCGATCCTTCGTGATCGTCTGCCGCAGTCGCGGGCCGGCGTCCTCGAGGAGGAGCCATCCACGTTTGGCATCGATCGCGAGCGTCCTCCCGACATCGTCCGGAGCCCATTTGGCGATCGCGGCGGTGAGTCCGGCTTCAAACCGCTGCGGCGGCCACGTCGCTTTGAAGAAGACCCTGCCGCGCTCGGTCGGAAGCCGGATAACCGTCGACCAAGGCCGGATGTGAAACTGCTCGGCCTCGCCGGTGATCGCGAGGCCGCGCTCGCGCAGACGGCGGCCGGCCCACGCGATCGCGCGAGCGCGCCACGCGCGCCGTCGCCACGGCATCGGAATGCTCACGCGGGGGACGGTAGCGGGCTAAGAAGTTCCGGGTCGCATGAACAACTGAAGCCGGGTCAATCGTTCGTGAAGCTCGCGCAGCGCCTTCCGGTGCCGCTCGTCGTGGAACCGGACACCCTCGAACAACGGCACGTCGAAGGTCTTCAGCGCCCAGAAGTAATCGCTGTCGGCCGTCGAGACCTCAGCGATCAGCGATCGCGTTTCGCTCGTCCACGAGTCGACGCGCCCGAGCCACACGCCGAGTGCCGCGAGTGGCAGCATCATCCCTTCTTTGCGGAGCGCCATGCCTCTGTCGCGCAGCTCGCCCAGGCCGCCCACCTGATCGCGATACGAGGGCCTGTCGCCGATCCGTATGAAGCGAGGCTCCGACGTCGGCTCGCGCCAGAAGCGGAGCTCGAACGACGCGGTCGCGCTCTGCGCGATCCCCCGTTCCTTCCAGCTAACGGTGACGTCGAAGACGTGCCGAACACCGGCGATGAACGGCGCGAGGAAGGGCCCGAGACCTGAACTCGCGTTCGGAGTGAGGTACCAGTTCTTGAACGGCACGAGCCAACCGGACCCGAGCGGCTCAGCCGACTCCCTCACGCCGCCGATCACGATCGGAATGCGCGCCCCCGTCTGCATGAGGTCGATGGCGCCATCGCCGGTCTGCCATTGCCATCGCTCGACACCCACCTGCTCTCCGCGGACCGCGACGCTGAGCCGGGCTTTCGGCGCCGCGACGCTGGTGATGGTCGCGGCGGCGACCTGGTACCAGCGCACCGACGGCTCGGATGCGCCGTTGCCGCCGACCAGCAGCGCGACTTCCGCACGCGGCGGCGCGACCGGCGCGGCCGGTTCGAGGACGCCGAC
>WNGG01005879.1_pt1 | contig 15982 bp, 15 predicted proteins | sample 5400661 | NCBI WGS metagenome assembly WNGG01 (sample SAMN13153372, study PRJNA577476) | soil metagenome | isolation source: 100 cm soil or saprolite under Garry oak tree replicate 1 | place: USA:California | collected 2016-06-15
GCACCTCGATACCGACGTGGTCACTCCTGACGAGCTGCCCGGCCTGCGCTTCCCAGCCACCGGCGGCCCCGCACTGGCGGCCGTGGCCGCTGCCGTCGACCGGGTACTGGCCACCGGGCGGGTGGCGGCCGTGGGCGTCGGCTGCACCTGGTACCCGGGGCGCGGCGGTGCGCCGGCCCTCGGGCGCTCAGCCACCCTCGCCGGACTCTAGCCACTGGCGGGTGCCCGCAAGCCCCGTCAGGCCGGTTCGGCGGTGGTCGGCCGCCGCAGCATGACCACGGACAACGCCCCGATCAGCACCAGGAACGCGATCGGCGCGATGTTGTCCAGCAGCCCCTGCACCCCCACGAGCCCGAGGACCCCGCGGGCGGCGCAGACCAGGCTGACCAGGACCGCGATCCCGCGCAACCACGGCGGGTACGCCTCGCGGCCGGACCAAACCGTGGCGGCGAATCCGCTGATGGTCAGGAAAAGCAGGTCGTCGGTGAGACCGAAGGCGATGTTGAGCCACCGGGCGGTACCGGGATGCGCCGGGTCAGCGGCGAGCGCCAGTGCGAGCGTGGCGATCGCCGGCAGCACCGCCACCCCGGCCACGCCGAGTGCCGCGGCGGCGCTGGGCCGGTGCCGGGCGCGCAGCCGCCGCGCGAACAGCACCAGCAGTGCCACGGCGGCCAACCCCAGGACCACCTGGGTCACCAGGACGGCGGCGCGGTGGTGGGCGTAGAAGTCGGCGACGTGCTGGCCGGAGGCGTCCGGCTCGGGCAGCGAGACGAGGGCTGCGCTCAGGAACACCGCCACGATGAAGGCAAAGCCGAGGACCGCGCCGGCGCGGTCGGCCGGTTCGGCGTCACGGGGACGCCGCACCGACGAGATCGAGGAGCTCATGCCGGTACCGCCGTTCGATCGGTGGTGATGACGCGGGTGTTGGCGGAGCGGCGGCGGATCGCCCGGTAGGCCAGTACCAGCAGGGCCACCGGTACCGCGGCGATCATCTGTTGCCAGCCGCTGCCGAATGCCGAGCCGGCCGCGTCGGAGGATGCGTGCAGGATGCCCACGATCAGCAGGCTGCCGCCGGTGTCGACCAGGGTGGCGCCGATGACGTACCGGAAGAAGATCGCGAGTGCGATGAAGGCTGCGCTGGTGACCAGCATGGCAACCGGCCCGCCGCCGCCAGCCAGCACGAGCGGCAGGTGTTGCAGGAAGAACAGCGGAGCCGTGGCGACGGCACCGACGATCAGCCCGTGCCGGGCGGTCAGCCGGGTCTGCACGAACCCCGCCCACGCGACCTCTTCCCACAGGTTCGTGAAGACGGCACCGACCACCAGGCTGATCAGATAGCTCAGGCCCAGGCCGGCCCAGCCGCCGCTCGAATGCGGAAGCGTACCGATGGCCACCGACACCGCGATCGTGAACGCCGGCATCGCGGCGATCGCGAACAGGTACCAACCGATCCCGACCCGCCAGCGGAGGACCCCTGCGAACAGCCGGCGTACCGCCGCCCCGCCGCCGATCCAGTAGCTGACCAGAACGGCCGGTCCGAGTACCCCGATGAGGTTGGCCACGACGATCGACGGCTCGGTGGGCAGGTGCAGGGCGAATGCGGCCAGGACAAGCGCCCAGCCCAGGGGATACATCAGAAGGAGAAACGTGAGGATGGAGCGGCGTTTCGCGAAGCTCATGGTCGTTGCCTTCCGGGTGGCGTTGCGATGGTCCCACTTCGCCCATTAGTACAGGCGCGCCGGGATCGCCGGCCCACCGTGCGCGCCGCACAGGTGGCCGGCCGGTCCGGGGCGGCTTTCCACACCGGGCGGGTACGGCTGCGCACCTGTCGCACCGCCGGGTAAGCGAGGACACTTCGGGTCATGGCGCGATGGCGGCTCGCCGATGCCGGCACGGCGGCGCTCGTCTTCGTCGGGATGGCGCTGTTCGTCGCGGCCGTGTACGGCGTCGTGGTGCGCGGCGGCGCGGCGCTCGCCGGCGAGCCCGACCGGCCACCGATCCTGCTGTCCGTGCTCGCCACCGCGATCGTGGCACTCGGGCTCGAACCGGTACGCCACCGGCTGCGCCGGGCCGCCACCAAGCTGACGGGGCGCACCCGGGTCGCTCCCTACGACCTGCTGATCGGGTTCTCCACCGATGCGGTACCCGCGCGGATGGCGCAGCTGCTCGTCGAAGCGACCGGCGCCCGGGCGGCGGAGGTGTTGTTGTACGTCAACGGCGCGCTGACGCCGGTCGCCGCGTGGCCGCCGGGAGCAACGCCGACCGGGAACCGCCGCACGCTCGTGGTGCGCCACGGCGGCGAGACCCTCGGCGAGTTGGCCATCAGCATCGGGACGCCACTGAGCCCGGTGGAGGAGAAGTTGTTCGCGGGACTGGCGGCCCAGGCGGGGCTGGCGCTGCGCGCGGTTGCCCGGCGGGCCGAGCTGGCCGAGCGGCAGCAGCACCTCGTCGCCCTGGCGGTACAGCTGCGGCTGGCCGGTACCCTCGTGGCCCGCTCGTCGCCGCGCGCGCCCGGTGTGGTCAGCGGGCTGCGCACGGCGGCCGCGGACGCGATCGCGACGCTCGCGGACCTGTCCCGGGGCATCTACCCGGCGCAGCTCGCGGAGGGCGGCGTCGGGCCGGCGCTGGCGGCCGGCGTCGCGGCCCGCGACGGTAGCGGCGGCGCGCCGGTCGACCTTGCCATCGACGACCTCGGTCGGCTGCCGCCCGAGCTGGAGTCCGCGCTGTACTTCTGCGCGCTGGAGGCGTTGCAGAACGCGGCCAAGCACGCGATCGGGTCCCGGGTCCGGGTGCGCGCCGGCCGGGTGACGGGCGGCGCGGTCGAGCTCGTCGTGTCCGACGACGGCCCCGGGTTCGCGCCCGGCATCGTGGGCGGCGGGCGGGGGTTGGCGAACATGGCCGACCGTGCCGAGGCGGTCGGCGGCGAACTGTCCATCGTGTCGCGGCCGGGTGCGGGTACCGCGGTGACGGTCCGGGTACCGGTCGGGAGTGGCGGATGAAGGCCACCCGGGTCGCGTGGGCGCTGGCCATCTTCACGGCGCTGTGTTCGCTCGCCACCGCCGTGCTCTACCTGACCGGACACGTCAACCCGCTCACCGACGCGGCCGCAGTCGACGGTTTTCCGGTCACCCCGATCGGCGTGCTCCTCGCCGGCATCCTCGGCGCGCTGGTCGTCTCCCGGTACCCGGGGCACCGCGTCGGTTGGCTGCTCTGCATCGGCCAGGCCGGCAGCGCCCTCGGGCTGACCGCCGACGCCTACGCGCACCGGATGCACTCGCCGCCCGCCCTGGCGGTGGCGCATCTTTTCGATGCCGGGTACGCGCTGGCGTTCACCTGTGCGGTCTTCCTGCTGGTACCCGACGGCCGGCTGCTCTCCCGCCGCTGGCGGCCGGTACTGGCCCTGCTGCCGGTGGCATACCTGCTCGGCCTCGTACCGGTCGACGCGCTGCGGGCCGCCAGCGTGCTCACCATGACCGTGGCGCTGGTGGCCGCGGTGGTCGCGCTCGTGCTGCGGTTGCACCGGGCCAGCGGGCCGCTGCGGCGGCAACTGCGCTGGATCATGGCGGGTGCGGTGCTGCTCGCCGCCGCAGTCGTGCTGTTCGCGGTCGGCGCCATCGTACTGCCGTCCCGACCGTCCTATGTGGAGTATGGGCTGTACCTCGGGTTCGCCGCCGTACCGGTCTGCACCGGGATCGCGATCCTGCGGTACCGCCTGTACGACATCGACGTCATCATCAACCGCGCGGTCGTGCTCGCGATCCTCGCGGTGTTCGTCACGACCGGCTACGTCGCGCTCGTGGTCGGCGTCGGCGACGCGGTGGGTACCGGCCTGGACCGCCGGGTCTGGCCGTCACTGGCGGCGCTCGTGGTGGTCGCCCTGGCGTTCCAGCCGTTGCGGCAGCGGGTACTCAGGCTGGCCGACCGGCTCGTGTACGGGCAGCGGGCCGCTCCCTACGAGGCGCTGTCGGACTTCAGCCGGCGGCTCGGAAGCAGCCTGACTCCGGAGGAGTTGCTACCGGCGATGGCCGAGGCAGTCGTGCGCGGCGTGGGCGCCGCAGCCGCCCGGGTGAGCCTCGAGCTGCCCAGCCGGTCGGCGTCATGGCCACAGACGATTGATCGGGCGCCCGATGTCGACGTGCAGATACGCGACCGGTTCGGGGTACTGGGCCGGATCGCGCTGGTGATGCCGCCCGGCCGCGCTCTGCGGCTGGCCGAGCGCCGCCTGCTCGACGACTTCTGCGCGCAGGCCGCGCTGGCGTTGCGCAACCTGCGCCTGGACGCCGAACTGCGGGTACAGGTGGAGCGGATGGGCCGGCAGACCGCGGCACTCGAATCGTCGCGGCGCCGCCTGCTCGCCGCGCGCGACGACGAGCGCCGCCGCACGGCCGGCGTCATCGACCGCGAGGTGATCCGGTACCTGCGCCCGATCCCGGAAGCCGTCGAGCGGTTGGACCCCGCCGGCGTTGTCGCGGCCGGGCCGACGCTGCAACGGTTGGAACAGGCGACCGAGGCGGCGCTTGACGCGCTCCGCGCGGTGACCCATGGCGTGTACCCGGCCATGCTGACCCGCCGCGGCCTGGTTCCCGCACTACGCGGGCACGCCACCCGGACCGGCCGCGCCGGTGTCCTCACCATCGGGCCGGGCCTTTCGGACGCGCGGCTCGGCGAGCAGACCGAGAGCGCCGCGTACTTCTGCGCCGTCGCGCTGCTGCCGGCCGCCTCGACACTGGCACTGTCCATTGTGGACGGCTCGCTGCTGGTACGGGCGTACGTCGCACCCGGCCTGGACGACACCGTCATGGATCGGGTGGAGACCGCCGGCGGCCGCGTCTCGTGGCGCGCGGACACCTTGCTGATCGAGCTACCGGTTCAGCCGCCGGACATCGCGAGCGCCCACATGGCCGCGAGTCGTTCGGTACCGAACGAGGACTTGGCGAGATAGCCGATCGCGCCGCACTCGTGTGCCCGGCCGTCGAACTCGTCCGCGTCGTACGTGGACAGCAGCACCACGGCCGGCGGCCGGGCAAGCGCCCGCAGCCGGCGGGTGGCCGCCAGGCCGTCGATGCCGGGCAGGTTGACGTCCATCAGTACCAGGTCCGGCCGGGCCGCTTCGGCAACGGCGAGCGCCTCCTCGCCGCTGGCCGCCGAACCGACGACGACGAAGCCGTCGGTCGCCTCGACCACCGCGGCCGCGGTCCGGCGGAACGGTTCGTGATCGTCCACCACGAGGACGCGGATGCTCGCCATCCCCCCACTGTGACCGCAACCGGCGGGTCCCGCACGGGTGCCGGCCGCACGATCGGGTACGGTCAGCCGCCCGCTTCCAGGAGCGTCAGCACCGCGACCACCCGCCGGTTCATGTCGCCCTCGGCCGGCAACCCGAGCTTCTGGAACACCGCACTGATGTGCTTCTCCACCGCGCGCTCACTGAGGTACATGCTCCGGGCAATGGCGGAGTTGCCGCGTCCGGTGGCCATCTGCTGCAGTACCTCCAGCTCCCGCTCGGTGAGCGCGGCCAGTGGCGACGGGCTCTGCGCGGACCGGTCGGCCAGCAGCGCCTCGACGACCTTCGCGTCCAGCGCCGAACCACCCCGGCACACGTCCTGCAACGCCCGGACGAGCTCGTCGACGTCGCGTACCCGCTCCTTGAGCAGGTACCCCAGCCCGCCCACCCCGTCGGCGAACAGGTCGACGGCGTACTGCGGCTCCACGTACTGCGACAGCACGACCACCCCGGTGCCCGGATGTTCGCGGCGGATCCGCTTGGCGGCGTCGATCCCCTCGGTGGTGAAGGTCGGCGGCATCCGGATGTCGGTGAGTACCGCATCCGGGGCCAGCTCCTCGACCGCGGCCAGCAACGCCTGCGGATCCTCCGCCAGCCGCACCAGATCCACCTCGGCCACCTCGTCCAGCAGCGCCGCGGTACCCTGCCGGACGAGGAAGTTGTCCTCGGCGAACACCACCCGCAGCGCACGCTGACCCGGTGCCATGCGGTGGACTCTATCGGGTCCCCGGCCGGGTGAGCGAGGATGGCTGCACTGGCGAAGGGAGCCGCTGATGTCTGCCCTCTCCTACTCCCACGGCACGTCCGACCTGCCCCTTCTGGGGGAGACCGTGGGCGCGAACCTGGCGCGCACCGTGGCCGCGTTCCCGGACCGGGAGGCGCTGGTCGATGTGCCGACCGGCCGGCGGTGGACCTATACCGAGTTCGCCGCGGAGGTCGAGACGCTGGCCCGGGCGCTGCTGGCGATCGACGTCCAGCCCGGTGAGCGGGTGGCGATCTGGGCGCCGAACCTGCCCGAATGGGTGTTCACGCAGTATGCCACCGCCCGCGTCGGCGCGATCCTGGTCAACATCAACCCGGCCTACCGCACGTCGGAGCTGGCCTACGTCCTCCAGCAGTCGGGCGCCCGCGTACTGGTTGCGGCCGAACGGTTCAAGACCTCGGACTACCGGGCGATGGTCGAGGCCGTCCGGGCGCAGTGCCCGGCGCTGCACCGGACCCACTACCTCGGTACCCCGGACTGGGCCGACCTGTTGCGCCAGGCGTCCACAGTGGACGGTACCGCCGTGGCCGCGCGCGAGGCGGAGCTGTCCTTCGACGACCCGATCAACATCCAGTACACCTCGGGTACCACCGGCTTTCCCAAGGGCGCGACGCTGTCCCACCACAACATTGTCAACAACGGTTACTTCGTGGCCGAGACGCAGCGCTTCACCGAGGCCGACCGGGTGTGCGTACCGGTGCCGTTCTACCACTGCTTCGGCATGGTGATGGGCAACCTCGGCGCGACCACCCACGGCGCGGCCGTGGTGATCCCGGCCCCCTCGTTCGACCCGGCCGCCACCCTGCGCGCGGTGGCCCAGGAGCGGTGCAGCGTGCTGTACGGCGTACCCACGATGTTCATCGCCGAGCTGGCCGAGCCGGACTTCCCCAGCTACGACCTGAGCAGCCTGCGGACCGGCGTGATGGCCGGCTCGCCGTGCCCGGTCGAGGTGATGAAGCGGGTGATCGCGGAGATGGGCATGGCCGGGGTGACGATCTGCTACGGCATGACCGAGACCTCCCCGGTGTCCACGCAGACCCGCCCCGACGACAACCTGGACCGCCGGGTGTCCACCGTCGGCGCCGTGCACCCGCACGTCGAGGTGAAGGTCGTCGAACCGGACACCGGTCGCGTCGTACCCCGCGGGCAGCCCGGCGAGTTCTGCACGCGCGGCTACAGCGTGATGCTCGGGTACTGGCAGATGCCCGAACGGACCGCCGAGGTCATCGACGCCGCCCGCTGGATGCACACCGGCGACCTCGCCGTGATGGACGACGCCGGATACCTCTCGATCATCGGGCGGATCAAGGACATGGTGATCCGCGGCGGCGAGAACGTGTACCCGCGTGAGATCGAGGAGTTCCTCTACACCCACCCGGACATCGAGGACGCCCAGGTGATCGGGGTACCGGACAGCCGGTACGGCGAGGAGCTGATGGTCTGGGTCCGGCTGCGCGAGGGTGCGCCCGAGCTGACCGCGGAGGCGCTGCACGAGTTCTGTGCCGGCCGGCTGGCCCACTACAAGATCCCGCGGTACGTGAAGGTCGTGGACGCCTTCCCGATGACCATCACCGGCAAGGTCCGCAAGGTGGAGATGCGCGAGATCTCCGTCGCCGACCTCGGACTGAACCCGTAGGTTCGCGCCGTGCAGACCGCCGTGCTGGGCCCGCTGACCGTCAGCCGGCTCTGCCTGGGCGCCATGCTGATGGGTGGCGACACCCCCGCCGCCGAGGCGCACCGCATCCTCGTCCCGCCTCGGCATCGACACGATCGACCTGTACCAGGTGCACGCGCCGGATCCGGGAGTACCGCTCGAGGACAGCCTCGCGGCGCTCGACGGTCTGGTCCGCGCTGGCAAGGTCCGGGCGCTCGGCGCATCGAACTTCCCCGCCTGGCTGCTCGCGTGGTCGGTGGCGGTACAGGACCGGGAAGGCTGGGCGCCGTTCGTCAGCCTGCAGCCGCAGTACTCCCTGGGCGCCGGCTGGAGGAGCCCGCCCCGCCGCCCGACATCTCACCGCACCGGATGCTCCGCGGACAGCTCGGCCTGCCGGACGTACCCACCCTCAGGCGGCCGCCACCGGGTGCATCGCGGCCATGATCGCGCGGGTGACCGCGAGGTCGAGGAGGTCGAGGACGTCCTCCCGGGTCCGGCCGGGCCGGTCGTTCCACCGTGTCAGCTCCCGCATCCGGGTCCGGCGGATCTCGGCGGGCACCGCCCGGCCGGCCACGCCCGGCCCGCCCAGGCCGCGCGATTCCTGCAGGGCGTCCCACAACACGTCGAGAGCCAGCCCGGCCTCCATGAGGCCGGCGGTCGGGTCGTGCGCGCGGGTGGCATGCACCACCGCGCCGACCACGCAGGCACTGGTGATTTCTGGCGGGTCGCCGGTGGATGCGCCGCCGTCCACCGTGGTGTACCAGCGGTTCTGCAGCCAGCCGTCGGCGACGACGGCACGGGCATCCTCGAGTACCGCGCAGGCCTGGCCGAGGCGGGCCCGGCGGGCGGCGTCCTCGTCGTCGGGGAGCGCGAGGGTTCGGAGACGACGGAGCGCGGGCCCGAGGACACGGGCGCAGCTCTGCATCAACTCAACGGGCATCGCTATCCACCACCTGTCAGTGTACGGGGCCGCGGCGGCGTGGTTCGTCGGGCGGCTCGCGATGGTGTTCGGGTATCGACTCCAGGCCGTGGTGGCGCAACTGCTCCGGTAGGTCGTCCTCGGTCATCTCGTGGCCGTGGAACACTTCCGGCGGGGAGACGAGCATCCAGACCACGAAGACGACACCGGTGAGCAGCATGATGATTCCGGTCCACAGGGACAGGTTGATCCCGGCGGCCTTGTCGATGTCGGCTCGGCTGGCGGTCAGCCCGCGCAGCGTCACCAGGATGCCGAAGACGACGAACAGCGAGCCGATGAAGGTACGCAGATCGAATAGCTTGGCGAGGGTTTCGGCCCGGCGCTGCGCCGGGGTCAGTTCGGGTGAGGACATCCGGCTCACTCTCCTTCACAACAGGGCGATGACGATGTAGAGCGAGAGGCCGATGACGATGGCCACCGTGCCCATCACGACCGGGCTCCGGTACCAGGCGTACCGGGTGGTGTCGGAGGTGTCCTGGATGGCCATGCCGAAGACGAGCCCGTGCAGTTCCTCGACCGGCTTGGGTGCCTGGCCCCGGCTGGCCACCAGGATGGCCACGGCGCCGGCGACGAACGCGACGATGCCACTCCACAGCGAGTAGTGAATCTCGCTGCGGAAGACGGCCAGGACACCGGTCTTGTACAACACGTACATGGTGATCGCGGCCGCGGTTCCGACGAGGATGCCCCAGAATCCTGCCCGCGGCGCCGCCCGGCGGAAGAACATGCCGAAGATGAAGGTGACGAAGAGCGGGACGTTGAGCCACGAGAACAGCACCTGGAAGTAGTTGGAGATGTTGCTGAACCCCGCGGCGAGGAACGCGGTACCGATGCCGACCACCACACCGGCGACGGTGGCCCACCGCCCGACGGCCAGGTAGTAACGGTCGGGCCGGCCGGGCCGGATGTAGTCCTGCCAGATGTCGTAGGTGAACACGGCGTTGAACGAGGAGACGTTGGCCGCCATCCCGGCCATGAAGGCCGCGACCAGCCCGGTGATCGCCACGCCGAGCACACCTTGGGGTAGGTACTTCTCCATCAGGGCCGGCAATGCCTGGTTGTAGGACAGCCCGCCCGGCTTGCCCAGGTTCGGGATGAGCATCGCCGCCGCCATGCCGGGCAGGATGATGACGAGCGGTACGAACAACTTGGGGAACGCACCGATGATCGGGGTCATCCGGGCGGCATGGTCGTCCTTGGCCGACATGGCCCGCTGCACCTCGGCGAAGTTCGTCGTCCAGTACGCGAACGACAGCGCGAACCCCAGCCCGAAGACGATCCCGAACCAGTCCCCGAAGATGTTGTGGCCGCCGAAACCGGTACCCGACCAGGTGGACACGAACTGCCCGCCCTCGGTGGCCCGCAGCTTCTCCCACAGCGAGGTGAGCCCGCCACTGTCCCGCAGCGTGACGATCAGCAGTGGAAGGAGACTCGCGATGATGACGAAGAACTGCAGCACCTCGGTGTAGATGGCACTGGTGACTCCACCGAGCAGGATGTAGGACAGCACGAACGCCGCGGACACCACGACCGCGATCGGCAGCGGGATGCCCAGCAGCGCCTCGACCACGGTGGCGAGCGCGAACAGGTTCACGCCGGCGACGAGGAGGCTACCCAGCACGTAGGTGATCGCGTTGATGAGGTGAGCCTTCCGGTCGTAGCGCAGGCGCAGGTACTCGGGCACGCTGCGGACCTTCGAGCCGTAGTAGAACGGCATCATGAAGATCCCGAGGAAGACCATCGCCGGGATCGCACCGATGAGGTAGTAGTGCACGGTCGACGCGCCGTACTGCGCGCCGTTGGCCGACTGGCCGAGAATCTCCAGCGCGCCGAGGTTGGCGGAGATGAAGGCCAGACCGGTGATCCAGGACGGCAGCGAACGCCCGGCGAGGAAGAAGTCCAACGAGGACGACATCGCCCGCCGCAGGGCGAATCCGATACCGATCACCCATACGAAGAAGATGAACAACAGGGCAAGGTCGAGCGGGCTGAGGGTGATCCGGAGAATGCTCGAACCTTGTGCCAGCAGATCCATCGCGCCTCCGATCGTGAGGTGCGAGCGGGCACGGCCGCTTCGCGTCGATGCAGCTCAATCTCTCAATACGACCGCCCGGGATCCCCTGCCTATCGGGGCTTCTACCCACCGGAATGCCAAGATTGTTGCCGGCAGCAAGTGTCGTGTTGTCACCTCCGCGGTATCGCGCCGGTGCGCGCGGACTCCTTCAAGCCGTGGGTGTCTCCACCCGTGGCGACCGGCGTCGCGAGCCTGATCGGCCCGCACGGGAACGTCGAGGTCGCCATCGGCGCGCTCGCGTTCGCCGACGTACCGGGCGTGGGCGATGCGGCCTTCCGCAGCGGTGACAACGCCATCGACCTGAACCTGTTCGACTGACCGCTTCAGAACGCGGCAGAACGCTGGCCGGCGAGGGACCGTGCTTCGGCCAGATCGAGAACCTTCGCGTCCTCGGCTTCCTTCCGGCGGGGCATCAGCAGCAGCGCGAGCATGGCGAGCACGCAGCAGCCGATGATGTACCAGCTGATGCCGGTACTCGAGTGGGTCCGCTGGAGGATCCGGGTGGCGATCAGCGGTGCCGGCCCACCGGCGATGACCGAAGCCAACTGGTACCCGAGGCCGGCGCCGGAGTACCGCAGGTTCGGTCCGAACCCTTCCGCGATGAGCGCCGCCTGTGGCCCGTACTGCATGTCGTGGAACAGCAACGACAGCACGATCGCGAGCAGGACCAGCCCGGCACTGCGGGTGTTCAGCAGACCGAAGTACGGGAAGGCGAACAGCGCCGTGGCGACGATGCCTATGCCGTACATGAGCCGCCGGCCGATCACGTCGGACAGGTACCCGAAGAACGGCACGCTGATCAGGCCGACCGCGGCGGCGATGAGGGTGTCGTTGAGCAGGTTGCCCCGTTGCAGGCCGAGGCGCGTTGTCCCGTATGTGAGCACGAACGTGATGAACAGGTAGAAGGGTGCCTGCTCCGACATCCGCACGAACGCCGAGGTGAGGACCTCGCGCCACTGCCGGGTGACCACCTCGAGCAGCGGCTGGCGCACCACGGTGTTGCTCTTGCGGACCGCGACGAACTCGGGACTTTCCAGTACCCGCAGCCGCACGTACAGGCCGATGCCGACGAGCACGATGCTGAGCAGGAACGGCACCCGCCAGCCCCAGTTGTCGAAGCTGTCGCCGCTGATCACGGTCATCAGCTTCACCAGGCCGGTGGACAGGACGAGTCCCATCGGTACACCGAGCTGCGGCCAGCTCGCCATGATCCCGCGGCGCCGGTGCGAGCCCCATTCCATCGACATCAGTACCGATCCGCCCCACTCGCCGCCGACCCCGAGGCCCTGCGCGATCCGCAGCAGGGTGAGCAGCACCGGCGCGGTGTACCCCAGCGTCGCGTACCCGGGTAGCAGGCCGATGAGGAACGTGCTGATGCCCATCAGCATGAGCGTGGTGATCAGCATCGCCTTGCGCCCGACCCGGTCGCCGTAGTGGCCGAAGATGGCCGCACCGACCGGCCGCGCCGCGAAGCCGACGAACTGGGTACCGAATGAGAGCAGGATGCCCGTGAAGGCCGCCTGCTTGGGGAAGAACAGCGCCGGGAAGACGAGCGCCGACGCCGTCCCGTACAGGAAGAAGTCGTACCACTCGATGGTGGTGCCGACCGTGCTGGCCACGACGGCGCGACGCCGCCCCCGCCGAGCCGCTTCGGTCCGCATTGTCACAGAATCGGCCATGCCGCCTCCTGCCGCACGCCCCCTTGTCTGGTAGCTTCTCCCCGCTTCGGGCAGTCGGCAAACGGAGGAGTCCCGGGCGGATTCGAAGAGCATGATGGGGTCATGACCGACGAGATCCGGGACACCTCGATGTGGCTGGGGCAGACCGATCTTCGCGTGCCGCGGCTGGGTCTGGGCGTCATGGTGTGGGGTGACAGGTCGACGGCGCCGCGCTTGAACCCGGCGCGCAACGCCTACGGACCGACCAGCAGCCTGGAGGAGCAGCGGGAGGCGCTGGAGGTGAGCCTCGCCGCCGGGGTGAACCTGGTCGACACCGCCGCCATGTACGGCAAGGGGGCCTCCGAACGGCGCGTCGGTGAGCTGACCGAGGGCAGGGATGTTCTGGTCGCCACGAAGTTCCCCGCCGGCTTCGTCGCCCGGGCCGGCAGCCTGCCGGCCACCTTGGCGGCGAGTCTGCGCCGGCTGCGCCGCCCGGCCGTCGACCTGTACCAGATCCACTTCCCGTCGCGGTGGATGTCCATTCCCGCGCTGATGAACCTCATGGCCGACGCGGTGGCGGCCGGCCAGGTGCGCGCCGTCGGGGTCAGCAACTATTCGGCGGCGCAACTGCGCACCGCGCACGCCGCCTTGAGTCGGCGCGGTACTCCGCTGGCGTCCAACCAGGTCCAGTACTCGCTGCTGCACCGCGACCCGGAGCGCAACGGCGTTCTGGCGGCCTGCCGCGAGCTCGGCGTCACGCTGATCGCCTACATGCCGCTGGCGTCGGGGGCGCTGACCGGAAAGTACTCGGCCGCACACCGGCCGGCCGGGTGGCGAAGATACACCTCCGCGTTCCGGGGAAAGGGTCTCGCCACCGTCGAACGCGTCAACGCAGTCCTGCGCGACCTGGCCGGACAGCAGGACCGGACACCGAGCCAGGTCGCGCTGCGCTGGCTCATCCAGCAGCAGAACGTACTTCCCATCCCCGGCGCGAAGACGGGCCCGCAGGCCGCCCAGAATGCCGGCGCTCTGTCGTTCTCGCTGACCGAACCCGAAATGGACGCGTTGAGCCGGACCACGGCGGAAGGAACCTGAACGCCCATGACCAGCGATGTCCGGCTGCGTGACGTCGAGGAAGCCGACCTGGAGGTGTTCTTCCAGCAGGAGCAGGACCCGGAGGCGGTCCGGCGGTCCCAGTTCCCGGCCCGGGAGCGGGAGGTCTTCATGACCCACTGGGCCACGAAGATCCTCGGGGATCCGACGGTCTTCGTGCAGACGGTCACCGTGGACGGCGTGCCGGCCGGCAATGTCGTGGCCTGGTGGGAGAAGGACCGGCGGTTCGTCGGGTACTGGTTCGGTCGCGAGTACTGGGGGCGGGGCGTGGGCACGAAGGCGCTGACGCTGTTCCTGCGCCAGGAACAGACCCGCCCGCTCTATGCCGATCCCTTCACCGGGAACGCCGGCTCGGTGCGGCTACTGGAGAAGTGCGGCTTCCAGCGGGAGGGGACCGTCTGGTACGGCGAGAACGAGCACATCATGCTCGTCCTACCCGAGCGATAGCGAACCCCGAGCCCCGGCGACCGCGACCAGGCCGGCGGTCAGCGGACGAGGCCGTTCCGGAACGCATACCCGACGAGCTGGGCGCGGTCGCGCAGCCCGGTCTTGGCGAGCAGATGGTTGACGTGGGTCTTCACGGTCGCCTCGGAGATGTACAGGGCACCGGCGATCTCGGCATTGGACCGCCCGGCGGCGACCTCGGCCAGTACCTCGACCTCGCGCGCGGTGAGCCCGTCCGGCGGCGGTGCATTCGATACGGCGGCCGGGGTCGGTGGGGCGGCGGAGGCGAGCGCGTCCAGGAGGCGGCGTTGGACGCTCGGGTCGAGCAGCGCGTCACCGGCGGCGACCGTTGTGATGGCCTGCCGGATCTGCTCGGCACCGGCGTCCTTGGTCAGGTACCCGCGGGCCCCGGCGGCCAGGGCGGCGAACACCCACCGGTCGTCGCTGTACGTGGTCAGGACGACGATCCGGATCCCCGGCTCGGTATCCAGGATCCGGCGGGTCGCGGCGACACCGTCGCAGCCGGGCATGGACAGGTCCATGAGCACCACGTCCGGGCGTTGCGCGAGGGCCTGCCGCACGGCGTCGTCGCCGTCGATGGCGGTACCCACGACCTCGATCTCGGGCAGCAGCCCCAGAATCATGGCCAGGCCGTCCCGGACGATCTTCTGGTCGTCGGCGATCAGCACGCGGATCATGCGCTCTCCCGCGGTACCGGGCCGGTGAGCGGCAGGCGAAGGTGGACCCGGAAGCCGCCGTCGACGGGGCCGGCCGTAGCCTGCCCACCGAGCAGCGCGGCGCGCTCGGCCAGGCCGGCGAGGCCATAGCCACCGGAAGGTACCGCGGCGGCAGTGGACTTCCCGGTGCCGGCCACGTCGACGATCTCCACCTGCACGTCGTGGTCCGACCACGACGCGGCCACCGCCGCGCTGGCGCCGCGCCCGGCGTACCTGCTGGTGTTGGTCAGCGCCTCCTGGACCGCCCGGTACACGGCGAGCCCGGCCTCCGGTACCAGCGGGCGGGCGGTACCCGACACGGTCAGCGTGACCGGCAGCGCGCTGGCGGAACGGACCTCGTCGACCAGTTGGGGCAGCAGTGCCGGACCGGGCAGCGCGTCGCCGCGTAGCGCGGACACCGCCCGCTTGGCGTTGCCTATCCCGTCGCGGGCCTGGGCCTGCGCCCGGGTGACCTGCTCGACCAGCCGCGGGTCGGCACCGGTCGTCTCGGCGAGCAGCCGCGCACCTTCGAGCTGGACGGCCAGCCCGGACAGCGTGTGGGCCAGGACGTCGTGCAGCTCGCGGGCCAGCCGGGTGCGTTCGGCCAGCGCGGCGGCCTGCTCCCGGGCGGCCCGGGTCGCCGCCTCCTGGGCCAGCAGCGCCTCGGCGGTTTCCCGCGCCTCCCGGCTGATCGCCGCGAACGAGCCGGCCGCGAGCATGAACCCCGCGCCGAGCGCCACCCCCACCGCCGCGGTCAGCGGGTGCGCCGACCGCACCGCCACCGCGTACCCGACGGCGACGAGCACGACCGCCCCGGCCGCGAACGCGGTACGGCGGGGCAGCCGCCACGCCAGCGCGGCCAGCGCCATGTACCCGATCACGAACCCGGGTCCGGCCGGCTGCACCAGGTTCAGGGCAGCGCCGGCCAGTCCGGTACCGGCGGTCACCGCGGCGAACAGCCCGAGCGGCAACCGGCCGGACAGCCCCGCGAGCCACCCGGCGACGGCGACGGCCAGCAGACCGAGCAGGAGTGCCCGCCCCGCCGCGGTACGCGGAAGGCCGGAGGTCAGGACGCCGGCCGCCACGGCCGCGATCGTGAGGATGCCGAAGCGGACCAGCCACCCGCGTGAGTCCCGCATACGTCACCTCCGTCGCCGACGGTAGGCCCCCGCCGACCGGCCCGGTATCGGAGCCCGGGTGGACCGGCCGGGCCGCATCAACCCTGGGGTGGACCCGCTGAATCAATCGCGGTGTCGAGGTGCCCCGCCGGCAACCGACCGTAGCGTCGCCGGCGAAC
>WNGG01006135.1_pt1 | contig 15981 bp, 16 predicted proteins | sample 5400661 | NCBI WGS metagenome assembly WNGG01 (sample SAMN13153372, study PRJNA577476) | soil metagenome | isolation source: 100 cm soil or saprolite under Garry oak tree replicate 1 | place: USA:California | collected 2016-06-15
CCTTCGCGTAGGCGCTCTCGTTGTTTTCGAACGTGGCCGGTGCTCAGAATGACAAGATGAAGATTGCACTCGTAACGCCGTACGATTGGGCGACGCCGGGCGGCGTCAATCTGCACATTGCGCCGCTGGCCGAGCGACTGAAGGCCGCCGGTAACGACGTGCGGATCGTGGCGCCTTCATCGCGGCCCGAGCGAAACGAAGGATGCGTCACCGTAATCGGCGAGAGCGCTTTCGGGCTGCCCGCGACGGGGTCAGTCGCCAAAGTCTCCCTTTCGTATGATCTAGGGCCGCGGGTTAAGCAGCTTTGCGGGCGCGAGCAGTTCGACGTCGTACACGTGCACGAGCCGTTCATGCCCCTGCTGCCGTTCCAGTTCCTCCGCTACTCGAACGCTACCAACATAGCCACGTTCCACGCTGCAAGGGAAGGCGGCAGCCGCCTGTACGCCTACTCGAAGTACATCATCCGGCCATGGTGGGGGCGGATTCACGGGCGCATAGCGGTCTCTGGGGCTGCGTTGCGCCTTATCGGTAAGCATTTCGCCGGCCGGTATCGGATCATCCCGAATGGGGTGGACTGCGGCTTCTTCGCGAATGGAAGCCCGACTGCTGACTTTGCGGACGGCAAGCGGAATATCCTCTTTCTTGGCCGGCTCGAGAAGCGGAAAGGGCTGCCGTTCCTGCTGGAAGCGTTCGCACGGGTCAAACGCGATTTTCCGGATACCCGGCTCGTTGTCGTGGGTGGTGACGGCGGATTGCGTTCGGTGTGCGAGCTGTATGTCGAGCGAAACCGGCTGCCGGACGTCGTCTTTACGGGCTACGTGCCCGACGAAGCGAAGCCGCATTATTTCAAGGCGGCGGACATCTACTGTGCCCCCAACACCGGTGGCGAGAGCATGGGCATGGTCCTTCTCGAAGCGCTGGCCGCCGGGGCGCCGATCGTGGCGTCGCGCATCGAAGGGTTCTCGGAGGTTCTAACGGACGGCAGTGAAGGGCTTCTGGTGCCGCCGCGGGACAGCGAGGCGCTGGCGGCCGCGCTTAAGCGTCTCTTATCCGACCACGCCTTGCGCAAGAAGATGGCCCAACAGGCGCAAAAGACGGCGAAGCGATACGACTGGGCGAGCGTCTCAGCGCGAATCATCGACTACTACGGGGAATGCATGGCTGATCGCAGTGAAGGGCACGCGTGATGCCAACGCTGCTTCCTCGTTCAGCGCCGCGGTGGTTCACCGACCCGATCGTCGATTGGCTCGCGCGGGCCGGCGTGACGCCGAACATGCTTACAGTAGCCGGGGCGGCGGGCAACGTGGTCGCCGCGGTGCTGGTGGGAAGGGGGGAGTTCGTCGCCGCGGGCATATTGGTTCTCGCCGCCAGCGCGCTTGACATGCTGGACGGGGCGCTGGCACGGGCGACGAGGCGCGCGACCGATTTCGGCTCGGTTTTCGACGCCGTGGCGGACCGCGTTTCCGAGGCGGCGGTGCTGTTCGGCTTGCTCGTATATTTCGGCGACATCGGCCGGACGGAGGACCAGCAGCTCACTTTCGTTGCAGTCGTCGCGTCCCTCCTTGTGAGCTACATACGAGCGAGGGCAGAGATCGTGGGCGTGGAGTTGCGCGAGGGGTTGCTCAGCCGCGCACCGCGCGTCCTCCTGATTTCAGCAGGACTTATATTGGAGCCATACTGGGATGTGTGGGAGAGCAGTGTGCACATCATGCTCTGGGTGCTGGTGTTGATGTCGACGCTAACCGCGGCACAGCGGCTGGTGCTGGTGTGGTTGAAGACGCGGTGGGAAACGAGAGATGAGGCATGAGAAATGGGAAATGGGGAAACGGGCAGGCTGCCGGACGCAGGAAGGCTGAAGCTACCCGCCTACATTACCGTGGTTGCTTACCGGTATGATTCCGCTTAAGGATCAAGTGCAGGCAACGGCTCTCTGGTCGCCGCGCGTTGCCTTGACCCCTGTTCGCCCGCGTGCGACTGTAGGCGCCGGAGGTACTCCATATGAACGACATCGCCCTGCTGGATGCCACTGCCCAGGCGGAGCTCGTCCGCAGCAAGCAAGTCAAGCCAATCGAGCTTCTCGAGGCGACAATCGAGCGGATCGAGCGCATCAACCCGCAGATCAACGCCGTCGTGACTCCGATGTACGAAATCGCGCGCAAGACGGCGGAGGGGCCGCTCCCGGATGGGCCTTTCAGCGGGGTGCCGTTCTTGTTGAAGGACCTCGGGGCCGGGTATGCAGGCGTTCGTCAGACGCAGGGCTCAGTATTCCTTGAGGACTTCGTATCGCCGTTCGACAGCGAACTGACGGTTCGCTACAAGCGGGCCGGCCTGGTCATCACCGGGAAGACGAATACGCCTGAGTTCGGTCTCGTCCCGACAACTGAGCCGCGGCTCTTCGGGCCGACCCGCAATCCCTGGGCGCCAGAGCATTCGGTGGGTGGCTCGAGCGGCGGGTCGGCTGCTGCCGTTGCTGCTGGAATCGTACCGATGGCCCACGCAAATGACGGCGGCGGTTCTATTCGCATCCCTGCCTCGTGTTGCGGTCTGTTTGGAATCAAGCCGAGCCGGGCGCGCGTGCCGCTAGGTCCAATCATCGGCGACATGATGGGCGGACTCGTCTGCGAACACGCCGTGACGCGCTCGGTGCGAGATAGCGCCGCCCTTCTGGATGCCGTCGCGGGCCCGGAGCTGGGCGACCCCTACTACGCCCCACCGCAAATCAGGCCGTACGTCGAAGATCTCGGCGCCGACCCCGGGAGCCTCCGCATCGCCGTTTCAATTCGTACGGCCACTGGAACACCGCTTCACGAGGACAACATCGCGGCGGTTAAGGATGCGGCCGCATTGTGCGAGGAACTTGGCCACCACGTCGAGGAGATGGGGCCTCCCCCGATCAACGCTGAGATGCTGGAGGAGGCGTTCTTGACGATCTGGGCCGCCGGAGTCCCGTGGGGAATCGAGGGGATCGGGCGCCTGACTGGGCGTCAGGCTTCGCCCGAAAAATTCGAGCCGCTCACCTGGGCGCTATACGAGCAAGGAAAGCGGACTGCGGCGGGGGATTACCTGCTCGCCGTCACTGCTCTGCAACAGATGTCTCGGACGGTTGCTCATTTCTTTGAACGCTACGATGTGTGGCTATCGCCCACTCTCGGATCTCCGCCGCCCAAGCTCGGTCACTTCGATGCGACGCCTGACAACCCCATGGTCGGCCTAGATCGAGCCATCGAGTACGTTCCCTTCACGCCTCTCCAGAACGCGACAGGCCAGCCCGGGATGTCCGTACCGCTCTTCTGGAACAGCGAAGGCCTGCCCGTCGGGGTGCACTTCGCGGCTCGCTTCGGCGAAGAAGACACGCTGTTTCGTCTGGCGGCGCAGTTGGAAGAGGCGTGCCCGTGGGCCAACAAGCGCCCGCCTATCAGCGCGGTGTAGAGCGACCCGTTGGGTAGCTACACGGTCCGCGCTATTAGATGGCGCATGAGCCGGCCAGGCTGGAGATCGCCGTCACCCGCCGGCCAACCGTAAGCCAGTCCGTGAAGCCGTTCGTGCAGTAACCTACCGAAATACCTGTCTCTGGGTCGCCCCAGGCGATCTGGCCGCCGGCGCCACCATGTCCGAATGCGACCGGAGAACATGTGCGCCCGAAACCGCGCATGAAAGCGTTTCCGTCGTCCCCGGCGATGACGATACTTAGACCGCGGTTTGCCGGGATCTTCCAGACAGGATCGACGTGTCGTCCCTCCGTGCGCACCGTGGTCCCGAAGGCGATCGTCTCCGGTTTGAGGACCTGCCGGCCATCGACCGTTTGGCCACCGTTGATTAGCGGCTGGTAGAACATCGCCAGCTCGGCGGCGCTTGCTATGCCGCCCGCTCCCGGTAGACCCGATCGCCGCGCCTCAGTGCCGTTGAAGCGCAGAACGGCCTCCGGCGTAACTTCTCCCCAGCCGCCGGGCGGCTCCACCGCCTCGCTCACCCAGCGTACTTCGGCTACGCGCGCGTCGTGCTCCGGTGGTAACCCCGCGAAGAGCTCATTGAGGCCCATCGGCTCGGTCACTCGCTTACGGATGAACTCGCGAAAATCGACGCCCGTGCGGCGGTTGATGATTTCGGACAGCACCCAGTGCGCCGAGGTTGGGTGGTACTCATAGCGAGTCCCGGGTTCCCAGTTCAGTCGCCAGCGCCCGAAGGCTTCGAGAAGCGTCTGGCGATCGCCCCAGAATTCCGGGCGCAGGGGAGCGTAAGGAAAGCCGCTCGTGTGCAGCAAGACTTGCTCTACGCTCACGACTTCCTTTCCGTTCGTCCCGAATTCAGGGATGATGTCGGCCACCCGTTCGTCGAGCTTCAGCAGCCCTTCTTCGAGAAGGAGCCAAACAGCGACGCCGACCACCGCCTTCGTCGACGAAAAGATGCTGTAGAGCGTCTCGTCCGTTGCCGGACGCCCTTCGCCTCCCTGAACCGCGGAGCCGAACGTCCGCATTCCGGCCAGCTTTCCGTTCCGGGCGACGGCCACCTGGGCACTCGGAAGTACACCGTCATCCAAGTCCCGTCTCGCCCGCGCGAAGACTGCTTCGAGCCTTTCGCTATCGATGCCGACATCTTCGGGTTTGGACGCGATCAGTTCGGGATTTAGCATACGGCACCTCCCTCTGGATGGCGCTCATTATAAGCCGATCAGGGTGCGCGATAAGCGCGAGTTCCGGCTATTTCCTTCTCACGAGCATGAGGCCGTCCCTGACGGTCAAGATCACGTTCGTTACCCGCTCGTCTCGGGAGACGTGCTTGTTAAAGGCGACGATCGCGTGGTCACTCTCGTCTTTTGGGTCGAGTACGCGGCCGCTCCACAATACGTTGTCTACCGCAATTAGGCCGCTCGTTGAGAAAAGCCGTAGCGCCTCCTCGTAGTAGCTGATGTAGCTCTCCTTGTCTGCGTCGATGAAGACGAGATCGAAGCCGGGCTCTAGGGAGCGCATCGTTTCGAGCGCTGGACCTTCGCGCAGCGAGATCTTATGGCCGTGCGGGCTGCGTTCGAAGAAGCTGCGTGCGACTTCGATGGCCTTCGGGTCGATGTCGCACGTGATCAACTGGCCGTCTTCGGGTAATGCTGCCGCCATCATCTGTGCGGCGAAGCCGGTGAAAGTGCCGACCTCGAGAACGCGATGTGCCCCCAGCGAGGCGATCAGCATCTGGAGAAGCGTGCCCTCGAGTTGTCCGGAGAGCATGCGCGCCTGCCGCCCGAACCTTTCCTGGGTGACGGAGATTAGCTCTTTGAGCAGCGGCGGCAAGGGCGTCGTGTGGGCCGTGGCGTAGCGCTCGATCGGCTCGGGGACAAGCGTCAGCATTGACCGGCCACGGTCCTCGGTTGGAGTCCGCTGGCTGCGGACGCGTTCTCTACGTGCCACGGGCCACCTGCTCCGCAGCTAGTTCCGCCTCGAGCATGTCGAGGCCCATAGGCCCCAGCGCGAGCGCCCGGCTGTGGAAACCCTTGAGGCTAAACGAAGCACCGGCGCTGCGGCGAGCGGACTCTCGCGCTTCGAGCCATTTTCGCTCGCCTACTTTGTACGCGATCGCCTGCGCGGGCCAGCCGAGGTAGCGGAGTATCTCACTCTGGAGGAATTCGCGTGGTCTCTGGGTTCGCTGGACGGCGAATTCGAGCATGAGGTCGTGAGTCCACTTCTCGCCTGGGTGAAAACTCTCTGCCGGCGGTATCTCGAGCTCCAGGTGCATTCCGATGTCGATGATAACGCGGACGCAGCGTAGCGCCTGAGCGCTCAGCATTCCCAGGTAGTAGTCGGGGTTCTGGAAGTAACCGAGTTCCCCCATTAGCCGCTCCGCATACAGCGCCCAGCCCTCGCCGTGGCCCGAAATAAACGTCAGCGTCCTCTGAAAGCGCGTCAATTCTTCAGTCAGCAAGCGCACTCCGGCGACCTGCAGGTGATGGCCGGGCACACCCTCGTGATAGGCGATGCTAACCTCGCCCCACTTCGGGAAGCGTGTGCGGCCGTCCACCGGCCACCAGGTGCGGCCCGGGCGAGAGAAGTCCTCGGACGGTCCGGTGTAATAAGGGATGAGGGCGCCTCCTGCGGGCGGGATCATGACCTCGATCGGCCGAATCTTCTCGTCGATCTCGAAGTGTATGCCGTCGAGCGAAGCGACTGTCTCATCGTGCAGCTGCTGCAGCCATTCCTGGTAAGCTTCGACTCCTTCGACGGCGCGTACCGGGTCTGTCTCCAGCAACTGCTTTGCGTCGCCGACAGTTGCGCCGGGGGAAATGCGCTCGGCAGTCGCTTCCATTTCGCCTTCGACTCGATGCAGCTCTTCCCAGCCCCATCGGTACGTATCCGGAAGATCGAGGGTGGCGCCGAGAAATAGGCGCGAGAGGAGCTGGTACCGCTCCTCGCCGCATGCTTCGCGCTCGGTCGCCTTCGGTGCGTAATCCTCCCGCAGCCACCGCGATATTTCGGCGTAGGCTTCGCGGGCGAGGCGCACGCCGCGACCCAGGTCGGTGCGAAGGGTTTCCGGCCCCGCCTCGGCCGCCTCGAATCGCGCTGCCAGGTCCGCGAAGAAACCACCGTCTCCGCTCCACACCTCCGCCTGGCGGGCGCCTTCGAGCGCCTGCCGTCGCGCCGCCGGCGTTCTGCGTTGGACGCCCTCGGAGAGTGTCCGACGGTAACCGGCAATTGCTTGCGGGACAAGCTGCAGGCGTGCCGCGATGTTCGACCATTCCTCCTCCGTAGTGCGGGGCATCTGGTCGAACACTTGGCGGATGTTCTGGAGCGGGCTGGCGATGTTGTTCAGATCGCGGAAGTGCTCGCCTGCTTCAAAGAGGTCGAGATGGACGCCGAGGCGCTCGCGCATGACGCTGCGCGCGATCCGATCTGCCCTTGCTGGGCCTCCCGCGGGATCATCCTCAATTGGAGCCGCTTCGAGCTTTGCCATGGAGCGCACGTGGAAGGCGGCAATAGCGGATACGCCGTCGGGTGAGAAGTCGGTCATCTCGCGTTCGTGGCCGGGGACGCCGATGGCGGTCGCCAGGATCGGGTCCAGAGCAGCGATCCCGTCGACGTAGCGATCGGCGATATCGAAGATGCGGGACATGGGATGTCAGCTGTCAGCCGTCAGCCATCAGTGCCGAGTTAGCGGACGAACTCCCTTACCTGACTGTAGACGGTCGCGTCTGTACGGAGGGCGGAGTGGCCCATGCAGGAGGTCTGGGTGTTGGTGGCGCCGCTGAGGATAACGCTCGTGTCGGGGTTGATCAGCTCATCGCAGGGGGACCACCAGGTGCCGTAGTTGACGGCGCCGGGGGTTTCGTCGCCGGAGTTGAGCTGGTTCAGGAAGCTCGAGCCCGGGATCATCTGGTTGCAGGGGGAGATGAAAAAGCAGCCGTAGGCCCAGGTAGTGCCGTGATTCGGGCCGCCGAGGGAGACCCAGTCGTCGACGTTGGCCTGGCCGCCGAGGTTCTTGAGGTAGTAACGGCTGGAGAGGCCGCCCATCGAGTGGGTGATGATGTCGACCTTAGCGGCGCCGGTGGCGGCGCGGATCTGGTCGACGCGGGCCTTGACGTCCTGAGCGATCGAGGCGTTCGACTTCGTGCTGCTAAAGGTGTAGGCGAAGAGGCGGTTGGACTCCCAGCCATCGGCTTGAAAGCGGGAGATCATGGTGTTCCAGGCGCTGGCGTCGCTGGTGTAGCCGTGGACGAAGAGGATCGGATCGACGTGGTTTGCGCTGGACTGCCTGGGCGAACTCGCGAGGAAGGCAAAGGAGAGCGCGAGGAGGAACAGGCCGGCGAGAACGAGACGACGCATGGGATGCCCCTTTCCGATGTACGCCTATGAACGGTTTGGTTTGGAGCCTATATATGCGCTTCGGGGGCGTGTGGCAAGGGGTTCGCGCGCTCAATCAACCGGTTTTCGTGAGTGAAATTTGATTGGGCGGGCGCTTCGTGTGTGGGAGTTGATTGAGGGAAGGCTGATTTTCTTCTCTCGGCCTGGCTTCGTTCGTGGCCGCGGCCGGATTCGGCGCGATTTGCTTGATTGAGCGTCCCACAAAGCCTTGGGGGGAGCGGACAATCGAGCGAGTGGCAGTCGGCGAACGGCAATTGGGGATCTGGGGTGGGTTATTCGTGATTGGCCACTTTCGGCGCCTGTCAGGGCTGGCATGGGCGAGGCTCTCCTTTGCGGAACGGATGTTCTATCGTAAGTATAGCGGATGGGGGCGGATCTCAAAGGGGGAAGTGGCACTTGGAGAACGAAGTGTTTCGACAGGCTCAGCACAAACGCGGATGAGTTGCCGGTATCAGTCCCCGGCCGGGATTCTTAACGCCGCTGTCTATTCGGCGTTCCTATCGTGAGAGGGCGGGCGGACGCTCTTGAAGCGAGGAGGGCTTGCTTGCGGAGAGTCGCTGCAATAAGCGTCGCGCTCGCGCTGCTCGGAATCATTGGGTCAGGCGCGTGCGGCGGCGACGAACAAAGCCCTGAGATCCAGGGGCCGGCGGTGGCTTCGGCGACGCCGGAGGGTGCCCCGTCCACGGCCGAGAGCCTTCTGGTGGAGCTGGACGACTTCTATATCGAGCCGAAGGTGATCCAGGGAAAGGTTGGGCAGCCCTACGCGGTGACTGCGTTCAGCGAGGGGCAGCAGACGCACACGCTGACGATCGATGCGCTGGGCGTGGACCGGGTGTTCGCGCCGTCGGAGACGCAGCAGTTCTCGCTAACGCTGAAGAAGGCGGGGGAGTTCAAGGTGTACTGCCGGTTTCACCGGGACAAGGGGATGACGGCGACGCTTAGGGTGAGTGAGTAGCCTTCGGCCAACGGTTTGTCAGTTGTCAGTTATCAGTTGTCGGTCAGTGACAGGGCGTAAACACGCCCTGCTTCGAGGAGTCAGGGTAGGTAATAATGCCGCTCGTCCCAGGCTCTTCCGACGGCCACTCATACTCGCCCAGCCACAGTTGGGAGCGTTCGCCGGTGGTAACTTCTCGCTGGATGATGTTGAATCCGTCCTCAGGCGGGCCACAGGCTGACTCAGAATCGGCAATCAGCCCTCGCGTGATGCCGTATCCGCCTGCGCCAACGACGAGCACCATGGCAAGAGTGACGGCACCGAGTTGAGCGATTCTAGTCCAGCTTGCCCGCTTTACGAGCGCATTCTAGCACCGGAGGCGATGATCTAATTGCCAAATCCGACGCCAATGGACTGGCTAGGTGGCAATACCCGCTGTGCAGGCGGTACTAGCTGTGATATGCCGGTGCCCCAGGGCGGCATCGACACGACCTTGGAGGAAACGACCTGGTCGCCGGAAGCGATTTCGTATACCGCTACCTTGCCGACGACCTCAGCCGTGTCATGGTAGGCGGAGGGCGCGAGGCTAGTGTCAGCCACTCTACCTACGGCGACCATGTCGGCTTCGATGAGGGTTCCAGCGGGAATGTCCCGCGCCGCCACGACGACCCCCGGGATGCTGTCACCGGAGTAGCGCACGTACATCACGCCCGTAAAGGCGGCAACGACGCCGATGACAGCGATGACCGCGGCAACGATACGAAGCATGCTAGGCACGACCCTAAGGATGCCTGAGGACGCTTCGCGTTACAAGATGCATCGACCGCGCGCACCAACTTGCCGGGTCACGCCGCTGGGAACGGGCACGGAGGGAACGGTGTGCGATTGGCACGTGATTGGATGGCGGGGCGCTTGGGGCGCAGCATTATCACGAGTTCGAGATGAATTGCGGATTCGGGTCGGGTTTGGTCTGCGGAGGACGTCTGCCGAATAGCACTGTGCTGCGCCCCTACGAGAAACGGTCCGACGGGGCGTCAATCTAGCCGCGCGGAGCGGCAGGCGCGCCAGGGGCGCTTCGAAACGCCTGCCTCAGGCGGGCGCGACGATATGGCTCCGCTCAGTCCTTCGAGAGCCTCCCTCCATAGGCGGGCAGGCAGGACGAGCGGGAAGGGGCGTCGTTCGTCTGCGAGGGGTCGAGGGCGCAGCTTCGGATGTGGTTCTTGAGAAGGTATCGTCCCGGATGAGAGGGGTGGTCGATAGACGTGGGGTCGATTTGCATGCTGCGCCCCTACGAGAGGCGCATTGTTCGGGCTGCCACTGCCGGCGAGGAGGGCGGCGTGGCCGGTCCTTGAGCGGTGTTCGAGCTCCGTGACGGCATCGGCGTGCTCGTGGCGGAGGGTGTCGATCGCCTGGGACGTGCGAACGTCTGGCCGTCGCGCAAAGAGGTGCGTTGACAGCGAATTGACGAAAGGCGTAGTATCACAAACCGCCTCGACACTCATCCGTATACAGACAAGGAGTTCCGATATGGCGAAGTACCTCATCCAAGCAAACTACGTTGGCGAAGGGATAAAGGGGTTACTGAAGGAGGGCGGTTCGTCCCGCCGTAAAGTTGTCGACGACCTACTTGCCTCCGTAGGCGGAAAAGCGGAGAGCTTCTATTTCGCGTTCGGCGACACCGACGCTTTCGTTATCGTCGATGTCCCCGATAACGTCACGGCGGCCGCTGTTGCCCTCGCTGTCGGCGCCAGCGGCGTTGTCAACCTCAAGACGACTGTTCTCATAACGCCGGAAGAGATGGACCAGGCGACCAAGAAGAGCCCTGCGTATCGCGCTCCGGGCGCCTGACCCTTCCCGCGCGAGCCGCAGTCCTCCGACTTCTGACCTGGTGCCGCGGCGAGGGTGAATTTCGGGCAGGTGATCGTCTCAGCACGCCGTGGGCGCCGCTGAAATCGTCCGCCCTCTGGCTTTCGGCGTCGACGAACCACGAGCGTCCAGCGCGCCCGCGCGGCGCCGCTTATGAGCGCGAGCGTACCGGGTGGGACTCGGTAAGCAGGGACGAACAATAAGAAAAGAGGCCGGACAGGGGAGGGAACCCCACGCCGGCCGAGCCCAAAGGGTTACACGAATGCGGTTTAGTACCTTCCCGGACCCTGGGCCTCTCAGGAGTATCCGCTCCCTGATGCCCCGCCTCTGCCGATCCGAATTCGTGCTGCCGCTAGGCTCGCACCATGCTGTTGATCTGTCATGAAGTTTCTTCATAACACGCCCGATTTGATATAGCTTCACTGCCGGGAAAGCGTTACACTAAACAGCCGCGCGACAGAGGCTAAGCACATGGCAAAGCGCATTCGTCAGCCGCCCACCCCGGCGCGCGCGCTACTGGTGATAGACCAGCCGACGCTCGCGGGAGTCGTCGAGCTGGCGCTCAACCACGGCACCTGCACGACACGCGTGGCGGCGGACGGGCAGCAGGCCGCGGCGGTTCTCAGGGAGTGGCAGCCCCAGCTGGCTGTCATCGACATGGATGTCGGTGAAGCTGAACTCATTGAGCGTCTCGAACAGGGCCGGCCGAGGGCCGACCGGGTCCCGGTGATCGCTCTAACGCGCAGGGGCGACCTGAGGACCAAGCTAGAGGCTTTCGAGCGCGGTGTCGACGATATCCTGACGATGCCCTTCGCGCCGGAAGAGCTTGTGGCGCGAGCGCTGGCAGTCATGCGACGTACGTACGGTGAGATAGGCGTGCTCACCCCGGCATTAAAGGTGGGAGAACTGGAGATCGATATCCTGCATCGCTGCGTGCGCACGGGCGGACACGAGTTGCACTTGACGTCACTGGAGCAGAACCTGCTCTATCTGCTCGCCGCGAACGCTGGGAAGCTGCTGACGCGCGACGAAATTCTCGACTATCTGTGGGGCACGGATTACGCGGCCGAGAGCAACGTCATCGACCGCCACGTCCGCAACCTCCGAGCCAAGCTACAAAACGATTGGAAGCATCCCCGCTACATAGAGACAGTAGCGGGCCGGGGCTACCGCTTCAGGCCGACTTCCGGCGGGTCTGCTGGAATGCTGAAATCATCGTGAGTCCCGTCTTCCTTGGGCTCGGATGCCTCGGGCCGCACCTAGGCTGAGCAAGCAGCGAAACTCCACTTCTATCGTCAGTGAGACAAATCGGGTGCGGTGCTTTCGGCGTCAGAAGAAAGAGGCCGGAGGGAGGGGTCCCGGCCGGCCTAAGGGGCTACAAATTCGCACGGCATCCTTCCCCCAGGGGCCATATTGGGAAACGCCCGCCCCCTTGGCCCAAGTCTTGACCGGCAGAATTTGTGCTGACAATAGAGTCGCATTGAGGCGCAGAAGTGTCATGAAGTTTCTTCATGCCGCTGGGACTCCGCTCTAGATCCGGCGCAGCTCCACTCCCATATAAGCAGCATGGCGTTGGTGCTCCGCTCGGCTCTTCGAGATGCCGCCACGCCTTCACCCGACCGCCAGCGGCTCCACCCGCGTGAGGCGGGCAGGCAGAGCGAGCGAGACGAGGCGTGATTCGATGGCGGGGCGCTTGGGCGCAGCATTATCACGAGTTCGAGATGAAATTGCGGGTTCGGGTCGGGTTTGGGCTGGCGGAGGGCGTCAGGCGAATAGCAGTATGCTGCGCCCCTACGAGAAGTGGGTGGCCACCACGCGGCGCCAGTCCAGCCGCGCAGAGCGGCACGCGCGGCAGCGGGCGCAGCGGGAGCGCCGGGCGCGCATCTCGGCGGCCAAGGCGTCGGCAGAAGCGGCCGTGGCCGGCCTTCAGCGGTATTTGAGGTGGGGCGTTCGCGTGGCGCACTCGTGGCGGAGGGCATCGATCGCCTCGACGTTGCTGCTGAGGGGAGCAAGTGCGCCGGCGGCACGACGCGACACTAGTAGCCGGAGCCGCCTCCGCTCGTGCTCTTCGTCGCGCTCGGAGACGTGGCGCCGGCTCCGCTGGAACCGGAAACAGTTATCGTGCCCTGCATGCCGTTGCTGGCCTTGTGGAAGCGGCAGTAGAAGGGGAGGTCGCCGCCGGCTTTTGGTGTGACCGTGACGGTCATCGTCTCATCCGGCTTGAGGACCTGGTCGATGTTCAACGAGTCTATTGTGAAAGTGTGGGAGGTCTTCCCTTCGTTTTTGAGGGAAACCTGGAGCGGCTTGCCGACCTCGCCGGTTAGGTTTGTCGGCTGGAAATAGAAGTCGTCCTGCTCGAGGGAGACCGCTCCGGTGGTGTTCGTTTTCTCCTCGTCGCTGCCGCCGCAGGCCGCCGCGCCAAACGCCGCGACAAGCGCGAGCACGCCGAGCAGCGCAAACAATCTCCGCATGATATGCTCCTCTCCGTTTTAACGTTGCCCTAATGTTCTGTGAAGCGATACGGAAACGGGGTGTCAGAGGATTTCGCAGCGTAGTTGCCTTAGCCGGAAGGAAAGGGTGGGAACGAAGGTGCAACGGCGGGCGGGGGTTGTGGCTTCGCTCGTCCCTTCGAGAGCCTCAGGAGGAGCGGGAAGCGGGGAGTGGCTCGGCGGTGGGCGTCGGGGGGCGCAGCGTCGGATGTGGATGTTGAGAGGGTATTGTCCGGTGCAGGCGGGCTCCAGGAGAGGGACGGCGAGGAGCGGGCCTTGACCGCAGCTGCGAGGACGGGCGCCCATCTCGGTGGCGAGGCGCCGCCAGAGGCGGCCGTGGCCGGCCTTCGAGCGATGCTTGAGCTCGGCGACGGCGTGGGCGTACTCGTGGCGGAGGGTGTCGATCGCCTGGGCGTCGCTGCTGATGTATCGGCTGAGGCGGATGCGGTCGCCCTTCTGGTCGCCATAGCGGGAGCGGAGGTCGGCGATCAGGAGGCGGACTTCGATGCCGTAGCGGAGGGTGAGCCAATGGAGATGGAGTTCGACTGAGGTGGTGTCGAAGGCGAGGTGCTCGTCGATGGGCATGGGTTTGATTGTAGTAACGCGAGTGGCGGTGTGAAGGAAATGGGAAATGAGAAATGGGAAGTGGCGAGCTCAGACGAACGTGCGGGTGTCTGCCACCCCGGATCCCTTCGCGGAGGGGCGAGATTGGGCGTGCGGGACTGGTCCTCGCTCAGAATGACGGGGGCGTGGCCGCATCCTACAGCGAGTCGCCGGTCGCGAGCTTGGTGCTGCTGTGCTCCGCCCCGACCGTTCGTGCTGAGCTTGTCGAAGCATCAGCTACAGTTGCTCTTCACAGCAAATCTCCCGTCGCCAGCTTCGTCGAACCGTGCTCCTTGTACGTGGCGATCATGTTGCGGGCGATGGTCTGGAGGTGGACTTCGTCGGCGCCGTCGACGAGGCGGGCGGAGCGGGCGTGACGCATCATGCGCTCGAGTGGGGTGTCCGTCGAGTAGCCGAGGGCGCCGTGGACTTGGATGGCGCGGTCGACGATGCGCCAGAGGGTGTTCGCGACGTGGTACTTGGTCATCGAGACCTCCTGGCGGAAGGGGAGCTTGTTCTCGATCTTGTAGGCGGCATGAAGGACCATGAGCTTCGCGGCGTAGAGCTCCATCGCGCTCTCGGACATCATCCACTGGATGCCCTGCTTGTCGGCCAGCATCGACCCGTGGGCGAAGCGCTTGAGGGCGCGGTCCATGAGCATTTCCAGGGCTACCTCGGCGTTGCCGATCCAGCGCATGCAGTGGGCGAGGCGTGCAGGGCCGAGGCGGTACTGGCCGAGCAGGTGGCCCTCGCCGCGACCGCCGAGCATCTTGTCGTCAGCGACGTGGAGGTCGCTGATACGGATCTCGCAGTGGTTGCCGCGGCCGGCCATCGTGTCGATGTCGCGAACGACCTCCCAGCCCTCGGCGGGGAGGTCGACCATGAAGGCGGAGTTGCGGGCCTGCGGCGGGTCGGCGTCCTCATCGGTACAGGCGATGAGGATCGCGAAGTTGGCGCCCTTGGCGCCGGAGATGAACCACTTGTGGCCGTTGATTACCCAGTCGTCGCCGTCCTTCACAGCCTTCGTCTGGATAAGCGTGGGGTCGGACCCGGCGACCTCGGGCTCGGTCATGGCAAAGCATGAGCGGGCGCGGCCTTCGGCCAAGGGACGCAGGTACTGTTCCTTCTGCTCGGGAGTTGCCCAGTGGAGGAGCGTATGCATGTTGCCCTCGTCCGGGGCCTGCGCGTTGATGACGAACGGGCCGATGCCCGTGCGGCCGGCCTCGGCGGAGACGAAGGCCATCGCCGTTGGGCCGAGGCCCATGCCGTCCCACTCCGCCGGCAGATGAGGGTTCCAGAGGCCCTCGCCCTTCGCCTTCTCGCGGAGGCCGACGATCGTGCGGACGTACTCGCCGCGGTCGGCGCCGTTGGACTCGAGGCGCTCCTCTTCGGGACGGACGTTGGTGTCCATGAATTTGCGCACGCGGAGGCGCACTTCCTCGACATCGGGCGGGAGAGTAAAATCAACGGGCATCGGATGACTCCTTCTGTATTACTGGAAGCATTGTAGTTTGCACTGCGCAGGGTTGTCACGAAGACGGGAATGTAGGCGGGTGTCCCTTCAGCCAGGCTCAGGACATGCTTCAGACGCCCACTGTCGGGGTCTCAAGACCCCGACCTACATTTCGGTCGTCGTTGAAGCGATTCGCTATGGGCGATAGCCCGCCCGGTCTCGATCTCGAGCGCGTGCTGCCGTGGTTTAGGGACCAGGTCGAGCCGGTCGATTCGCTGACGGGGAGCGTGATCGGGCACGGGCGGTCGAACATAACGTACCGGCTTGCGAGCGACGGGGAGTCTTGGGTGCTGAGGCGGCCGCCGCTTTCGCACGTGCAGGCGACGGCGCACGATATGGGGCGCGAGTTTCGGATACTGTCGGCGCTTGCGCCGACGGGATTCCCGGCGCCGAAGCCGATCGCGCTGTGCCAGGATCCCGCCGTGAACGACGCGCCGTTTTACATCATGGAGTATGTGGATGGGCTCATTCCCGTCGATCCGAATGAGGTCAAGCGGCGGTTCGACGAGGCTCAGCGGCGGAAGATCGGCGAGGAGCTCGTCGATGTGCTCGTGCGGCTGCACGCGTTCGTGCCGTCGGAGATCGGGTTGGAAGGGTTCGGGAAGCCGCAGGGATACCTCGAGCGGCAGGTGAGGCGCTTCAGCGACCAGCTCGAGTCGATCCGGACGCCGGACCGCGAGACGAAGGAGCTGGACGAGCTGGCACGGCGCCTGGCGAAGGCGATCCCGCCGGAGC
>WNGG01004309.1_pt1 | contig 15978 bp, 10 predicted proteins | sample 5400661 | NCBI WGS metagenome assembly WNGG01 (sample SAMN13153372, study PRJNA577476) | soil metagenome | isolation source: 100 cm soil or saprolite under Garry oak tree replicate 1 | place: USA:California | collected 2016-06-15
GATAACTTTATGCATGGCGTCTATGACTACACCGACCCGAATCTTTCGGCGGAAGGGCAGTTGGTCCATCAATGCATGCTGGCTTGGGAGACGCCCGGGCCGGACGGCCGCAAAGGCCACGTTCGCTCGGTCTTGAACGCGATCTTCAACTCCGATCTGTTCCGGAGCCACGGCGGCTCGCTGCAAAAGATCAAGACTCCTCTGGAATACACCGTGAGCGCCATTCGCGCATTAAGTGCCGCGAAAGGGGATGGAACTTTTACCGCGGACACGGATGGCTATTCGCTCATCAGCCCCTTGAGCCGGATGGGTTCGATGCTGTTGTTTGATCGCACGGCGCCGGATGGTTATCCGGAGACCGGACCGCCCTGGATTAGCGCCGGGACGCTCGCGGAACGGTTGCGCTTCGTGCAGACCTTTTGCATGGCGGCGGCCGACCCGGCCAAAAACGACGGCATTTCGCCGGCCAATAAGAATGTCTCCGATCCGGTGGGCCTCCTCAAGTTGAAGTTGCCCAGCGGCAGTCTGACTAATGCCGGGGCCGTGGCGGACTACTTGATCGGCATCCTGTTTCCGGGCGAAGGGAAGGCCAATCTCGACCTTTACCGGAGCCTGGCCGTGAACTTTCTGAACACCGCGGACAATGGCTTGACGGCTTCCACCTTCAGCAACCTCTCTCCGACTTCCGCGGGCTACGACACGCGTGTGCGAGCGGTGACGGCGATGCTGCTGACTTCGCCGCGTTTTCATGAACAATAATATGCAACACATCAACATCCTCACTCGCCGCGCCTTTTTGGACCGGTCGTTCAAGACCGGGATGGCGGTGGCGTTATCGACCCTGGTGGACGTACCGTTTGTCGTGAAACGGGCGCTGGCGGAGGGCAACATCGGCCTCAACGGGAAAAAATTGCTCTTCATTTTCCTGCGCGGCGCCAATGACGCGCTGAACTCGGTCATTCCGATTTTGGACAGCGCCTACAACGCGACCAACCGGCCCAACATCATGATTCCAGCGGACACCGTGGATTACAGCGTGCCGGGCGCCTGCTTCGACCCCACTCAATTTCTGGATGTTGCAGGCACGGCCCGAAGCCCGGCGGATGCGACCTTCGCCTATGCGAAGGCCGTTGGCTTGGGCAACGGTTTTGCCGCCCTGCACCCGTCCCTCAAGTTCCTGGCCCCGGTCTATAATGCCGGCGATCTGGCCCTGGTCCACCGCGTGGCCTACCCGAGACAGTCGCGCTCCCACTTTGATTCGCAAGATTACTGGGAGACCGGGACGCCCAATAACAATCTGGTAACCGACGGCATCTTTTACCGCACGATGTTGGAATCGGGGCTGGCGAACAGTTCGCCGCTCACGGGGGTCTCGATCCAATCTTCCCTGCCGCTTTCGCTGCGCGGCTCCGCGGCGGCGATGACCAATCTGAACGATCCGACCCGCTATAACCTATTAAGCGTGCCCACCCCCACCGGCGATCCCAAGGCGGACGGGGCCATCGGTCAGGCCAATCAATTTGGGTTCCCGGACAAGCTGAGCCGTGAGTTGCTCAACCTGCAATACCAGAACATGCTCAACACGCTGCAGATTTTTGCGAGCATCAATTTTGGCGATTCGGGCAATACCTTCGTCGATAATGCCCCTACCGACGGCGACACCGCCGCCTACTATCTATTCCCCACGTCGAACCAGAAGAATGGCGGCTACACCCTCCACGCCAATGATCCCAATAAATACGTGGTGGATACCGGCGCCTACGGTTTCTTCACCAATCTGAAAGCGGCGTCCATCATTCTCAACAAAACCGATGCGATCGTCGCGGGCACGGAGTATGACGGTTTCGATACGCACCAGATGCAAGTCGGGGCCACCTCGGTCGTCGGCGGCCATGCCAATCTCCTTCGCCGGATCGGCTGGGCGATGTATGCGCTGCGAAAATACTTCACCTATTACGCCGATAAAGCGACCTGGAATAATCTGATCGTGGTGACGCTCTCGGAGTTCGGGCGGACCACGGTCCAAAACACCTCGAACGGCACCGACCACGCCGAAGGGGGCGTCATGTTCCTGGCCGGCGGCGGCATCAAGGGATACAACAAGGGCAACCCTTCAGGTGTCTTCGGCTGCAGCCCAACGGATGCCATTCCCTGGGTTCCCGGCCAGACCGGATCGATGTTCGGCGCGAGCAGCCGCTACTTAAAGCGCGCCCATGATTACCGCTCGGTGCTGGGCAAGATCATCCGCGACCACCTGGGAGCGACGCCGGCGCAACTGGCTCGCATCATCCCCGGGTACGGCGTCGCAGGCGAACATCTCCAGGCCGGAGGGACTTCCTCAGTGGATGGGACGCCGATTATGGGCGAGCCGAATATTTTGGTCTAGCGGCCCGTTGAAAAATGCCACTTCCCGTAGCAGCCGAGGTAACGAGGCTCAAATTTCCTCGGAAAAAGAAGCGATGTGAGAGCCTCCTCACGTCGGCTGCTACTTTCTTAACAGGCTGCTAGGGGCTGACTGCTCTTGGGCACGTTGTGCGAGTGCTAAGACCGTGTTGTGAAAATCGCCCGGTCAGGGGACCGGGCCTACAAGGGCGCCGAGATCGCATCGTTTCCTGTAGATCGCGTGCCCTCACGCGGCGCTTGGGCGGATTCTTAAAACAGGCGCTTAAGGCCTGCCGAACCTGCCGCTTCGTCTCCAAGATGCTCTTGGGCAGCGTCGCGGCCACGGTGCTTGGGGATGAAGTGGTGTTGACTCCCTCCGCCGATACCACGCTGATCGAGGTCGCGCCCAATAACAACCTGGGCGGGCAGACTTACTTCAATTCCGGCACCACTCAGAACGGCACCCGGAACCGGGGACTTTTGCAGTTTGACCTCAGCCAGATTCCGCAGAATGCCGCGATCAGTTCCGTCGATTTGTATTTGGAAGTTGTGCACGTGCCGTCTTGCGGCAATGCGCCGTCCGATTTTGGCCTGCACCCGGTGCTCGCGCCCTGGGGTGAAGGCAACAAGAGCACCACGCTCAGCCCGGGCCAGGGCGCTCCGGCCACGGCGGGCGAAGCGACTTGGAACGACCGCTTTGCCCTGATGGCCCAGCCGTGGTCAGTGCCCGGCGGCGCGCCCGGGGTCGATTATGCGGCGGCAGCCAGTTCGGACCAATACATCTATGGACCCGATCAGTACCAGTTCGCTTCCCGGCCACAACTCGTGGCCGACGTGCAAGGCTGGCTGAATAACCCGAAATCCAATTTCGGCTGGATGCTCATTACCGAAAGCGAGGACACCCGCTTCACCGCGCGCCGGTTCGGCTCGCGCGAAGATCCCAATAACGCCCCGCTGTTGGACGTGCAATACGTGCTCGTGCCCGAGCCGCGCACGTTCATGCTCTGGGGCGCCGGCGCATTGCTCGCGATCGGCGGCGCGAAGTTGCGGAAAAGGGAAACCGCTCGCAAGCGAGGAAGTGCGGCGGTCCCGAAGTGTAACTATTCAGGTGGGAGGTTGAACCGCTAATCTTCGCTAATGAGAGGGAGATCATTCAGCGGTTGGTTCGTTGATTCGGGACGTGCGCGACACCACCTCGCTAATATTTGTTCCATTAGCGCTTATTAGCGCGGATTAGCGGTTTCGAAAAGAGCTCACAAACTGAAGGAACCGCTAATCCTCGCTAATGCCGTTGCCATCGCGGGTCAGCGGCAGATAGTCGTCGGCGTTGCGCCCGACTGGCAGCCGCCCGCGTCCGCGCCATTTGGCAAAGGCCTCCCCGGTAGGCGAGGCCGGCCTGTCACTCTGGGGACCGAGATAGTCTTGAAGCCATTGCGCGACGGCGCGCGCTTCCGCCGCAGGAAGCTGGCGGATGGCGGCTTCGATTTCTGCCGCAGTGCTCATGCCGGATACGTTAGCCGGGAAATTAAGAGGGAGCAAGTGGTGTTTCGGTGTGAATGGCGTTTGGCAGGCCCGTGTCAAACCAAGCCAGGGACTCCGAATAACAGAAAGAAACGAAAAGAAGGGGGCTGAAGCCTTGGTTCCACAGCCGGGGGGAACTTTTAACAGGAGGTAACCGAGGGAACGGAGTCTTTGGTTTGACTCGCGAGCCGGGGGCTGAATGACCACAGATGACACGCATGACACGGATGGGATTTGGCTTGGCTCGAAAGGCGAGTGACAACCGACCAAGGATTACGAGTCAAGGCTTGCGCAGGCGATAAAACCGCTGCGAGGCGTCTATATCCACCGTGACCGAAAGGCGATCCCCGATAGTGCTCGTGGCGTTGGTGACGGTGCTCCAGCCAACCGCGGGCAGACTGGCAGCGTACTCCAAAACGTGGTCGGCGAAATTGGTCGCCCACGCCATCCGGACCGATGCGGTCCCCGCGCGCGAGATGTTCAACCAAGCTGCCGGCACGAGTGTGAGGTTGGAAATCGTGACATCCCAAAGGTGCCCGCCCGCCCAATAGTTGATTCCATTCCACACCACTGCGCCGTTGGTTGACGTGGAGAATCTCCAATCGAACAGGTATTGGGTTCCCGACGGATAGATGTCCCGCAGGTAATCGCCGGTAAACCAATACGCGCCATCCGTGAGCAGTACCCCGGATGAGCTGCGCGCGGTCAACGCGAAGGGATCTCCCCCTTCCAGGACGGCGTTAGTTATCACGGCGATGAGCGACGGCTCGGTGGCGCTCAAATCAAACGTCAAGGTTGCGAATAAGGGCACGACTCGGCTTCTGTTTGGGACGCGGTCACCGCGCTCTTCGACGGTCGCGCCGGGAACGGTTTGATAGACACCGGATTCGAGCGCGGCACACGCCGGCCACGGCAAAAGGCCGGCGAGTACGATGAACGCTGCTGATGGGATGGGTTTTTGTCTCATAGTTGTTCTCCTCTCATTTTCGTTGTTGCTCATTGCGCGGGATGGCTGAATGCCGCTTAGCAGCCGGTTGAGAAAGTAGCAGCCGACGTGCGGAGGCTCTCATATCGCTTCTGTTTCCGAGGAAATTTGAGCCTCGTTACCTCGGCTGCTACGGGAAGTGGCGTTTTTCAACGGGCTGTTAGGATGCATTCGAATGCCTTGAGGATTCGAGACCGACAATGGGAAGGCCCATCGCTTTAGCTGCGCGCACGGGGTCGAAATACTCGCGGAGGAACACGATCTTACCACCTGCGGCACGCAGAAACACTACGTAATCCTGACGATAGACACGCCCGGTGGATTTGATGGTTGCCTCCGCCTTGACCTCGGCGACGGCCCTCTCCCCATTGGCGATGGGATATACCGTAAGCTCGAAGAAGCGAAAATTGTCCACGGCTCCTCGGAACCACGTGACGTGACGCATGACCTCCTCTCGCCCGGATAGCCGCGCGGGATGTCCAACCGAGGGCGCGTAAACGAGTTCCCACGAAATGTCATCGGCAATCAGCGTTTGCCATTGGGCCGGGTCATCGACAAGCGTTTGAATGTGTTTTTGCAGCAGGTCAGAGGCGTTGGTCGGCATATTGTCTTAATCGAGGATTCTGGTTCGGTTGTCAAAAGCTCGTCGCATCGGGCTAGACTCAAGCTCAGCGAGCCGGCCCGCGAGGGGGCACGATTGCAACCAGAGCGCGATGGCCGGGCTCGCCGCAGCCATGGTTCGGTGGCCTCACTAGTGCTGTCCTCCGACTCCCCATATCAGGCTCCAATTCGTGGCGGTCTTCCGGGCGTAGCCAAACTCCTGCTGCAATGCCTCACTGCTACCGGGCAGGCGATACCGAACATCGCACCAGACTGTGTTGGTGTCCATAAAGTATCCAATCGTCCACGCCTCGATTGTGGCGTTCGTGAGCCGACTGCTGAGGTCGCGCTGGGCGCGCTTAACGAGACCCATGCTCTGGATCTCTGCGAGGTCATGCTCATGCTGCTTCCGTGCCTCCGCCTCGCTCAACCGTGGTGCGTTCCCGTTCCCATACTGCTCCAAGTCGGCGACACGTTGCTCAACAGACCGCTCTTCGGTGCGAGGCGCATTTGATTGCGTGCGACTGCACGAAACCAATAGCAGACCACAGAGGAGAGAGGCGATGAGTGTGGCCGAGCGCATGGTGGCCTAACGAACCGACGCTGAGCCGCAGCCGCCGACAGGGAGGGTGGAACGCACCTGCCTGCGCCGAGGCTTCGGCAGGCAGGCGGGGCGGGTCCGAACTGCGGCGACGGTGGAACGGACCAGCGGGGCGGCTGTTGGCTCTAGCGCTGTGTTGGGCCGCATGCTGCTGTATGAACGTCGTGTGCTCATCGCTACAAAACGACCGCTCGAACGATTAGATAAAGTGCATAAGCAACGACGAAAAGCACTCCGATAAGTGGAGCGCTAGACAGCCCGACCGACCATAACCGCCCCAGGCCGCGTGGTCTTGTGTGAAGGACGGCGTCGAATGCGTTGAGAAAGACCAAGCAGACAAACGACGCAAATGTGACGCAAAATGCTACGAGGCCAAGAGTCATGAAAATCGCTCGCAAAACGCTGGCCTCAAACTTGTCGGCGAAGGCATAGCCTATGAACAAAACCATCGTGCATGCGATGGGAGTACCCATCCAACCCCACAGTTTGGCGCGTACGGTTACGAGCTTCTGATGCTCGTACCTTTTGCGGAGTTGGGCAAGCGCGTGCACGTGCCGCCTAACGAATCCAAGCTGAGCCACAGCCGCCGACAGAAACGGTGGAGCGCACCGGCATGCGCCAAGGCTTCGGCAGGCAGGCGGCGCGCGTCCGAACTGCCACGACGGTGGAACGGCCTGTCCCGCCATAGCTTCGGAGCGACGGGGGAAGAAGCGGGGCGGCGGCTGGCTCCAGCGCTGTATGAGGCTGCATGATCGTTGTGGTAGCAGTCAGGTTTTCAAATGCAGTCACGGAATCTCGAAGCAGCGATAGAACCTACGGGGTAGGTTCGTGCTCGCGGCGTCACGATAAAGGAGATAGGGGCAAATTGGACACAGGGTATAGGGCATGAAATTGGTGCTGATCGGCGTCCAATTGACCGAATCCATCGACGCCTCGATCACATTTGTCCAGCCGGCCTGGCCTTGGACAAAGAGCAACGCGCCATCCTTCGAGAACTCCGTGATTCTGAGTCTCGGCCCTGGCACCAAAACCGCGAAGACGTTGCTGTGGCTGAATCGGTTGGGGACATCGGCGCAGAAACGCGGGTCAATCCCCACCACGCCGTCGATGCGCAAGGCGGATGCAGAGTTGCTGACCGTGTAGTTCCAATACTCAAAATAGGGCGCAGGACCGGGATCAACGTGGAACACGATGCTGTTTGAAAGAGTGAATCCGTAATCGAAACTGAAATTGATTGGATCCCCGGGAGGGCAGGGAACAACGCTGAAAACAGTCTGCACGTCTTTCCCCAGAAATGTCATCGTGGCAAGCTCTGACTGCGGATCGACTGTCAGTTTGACAAAACTCTGGCTTTCATTCGGCAGGGAGGAACGGAAAGTTCCTCCGATGCCACAGCACTCGCTGTAGGCGCCCGATATGATTTGATACACGCCGCTTGCAGCCTCGCTTTCCGCGCCTGCCAAGCGGACGGACCCGACGAGCGCCCACATCATGGCTAGGCAAATGATTTTGCTCTTAAACATAGCTCGCTCCAATTAATTGATGCCGCCTAACGAACAAGCTCAGTGAGCGGCGGTGGCCGTTCTGCGGAGGGTGGAGCAGCACGCGTCCGCCGAAGCCGATGATGTTGTAAAACCAGTGGCTCACAAACTCAATCGCGTAGCGCCGGTTCGCTGCGGTGCACTTGTTAGACCACATCATAATCTCCAGCTCAAAAACAACAAGCCATAAAAGCAAAAACCGAACGCGATGCCCCACATCGCGCTGCGCTCTCTAAAACGCGCTAATAGAAAAACCAGAACCGCCCAACTCGCGGCGTAGCCTGCGAGAATCGCGGCGCAACCCAGACCGGAAGCGCCGTGCGCCAACTTGTAAGCGAGAACGCCAGGAATCAGTAGGGCGAGTGCAACGACCACGGCAGCGATTGAAGCCAAAATGGCCTTGAGCGCTGCGTTTTTTGTCCGGATGCTCATGCTCAAATGAGTCGAATGGTCTAACGCTAGAGCTCAGGCACAGCCGCCGAAAACTGTGCCTCGACGAAACCGGGGAGCAGCGAATCTCCCGCACCTCCCAAAACAGAAGGCGCAGCGGCTGTTGCCTGCAGCGATTTGCCTGGCGAGGCATCAATACTTAACCGCAATCTCATCTTGGGTAAAATGGCCGTAGTAAACTCTCTTGTCGAACCGGTAGATGGACCGATACGTGTCATCTGACTGGTGTCGTATCACGCATCGGAGATACCGCATCTCGACACCCTCCGTCTTGCAAATAGCAGCCTCAAAATCAGACTCGGAAGTGCCCGGTGTCGCATAGATGCGCTCCTTCGTTCCCTCGCCGATAATGTGGCCTCCACGATAAAGCAGAGCCGCAGGAACAGCAACCGGAGCAGCCGGTAGCATCGTGGTTGCGATGACAATGCCATCCGCAAGCGAACCATCCTGTCCTTTCGGAGTGTCGCAGCCAATAAGAGCAAAAACGAACAAAGCCGCGAACAACTCACGTGAAGAAGGTTTCATGGGGGTAGTCGCACTAACGAGCACAAGCTGAGCCACAGCCGCCGACAGGCACGGTGAAGCGCACCTGCCAGCGCCAAGGCTTCGGCAGGCAGGCAGGCGGCGCGCGTCCGAAGTGGCGCGACGGCGGAATGGCCTGTCCCGCCATGGCCTCGGAGCGACGGCGGAAAAAGCGGGGCGGCTGTTGGCTCCAGCGCAATCTTGGGCGGCATGGTACTGAAATCCCAGTCACGGAGCGTATGGTTCGGACGCCTGCAGTTGTTTCACCAATGTAGCCATTATCGGCTCCAACAAATTCCACTGCTCCACTCCTATGCCCGGAGGGTACAGTGACACGCCGTGAACATGCGAGATGGACGGCTCGACTCTGACCAGCCTTTCTGGACCGACCAAGGTCCAAGTCCTGCGGACGCTCTCCTTTGCGCGGTCGATTGGGCTCGGCATGACGCGCTTGTCGATATCAACATGAGCTTTGGGCCACTGTCCAGGCTTCTCGCCACGCGCTGTCTGGCCACGAGCCCAATGTGTATATCCCGCAAGCTCGAATTCGTGATTCAGGGGCAAGAACAACAGCGCGTACACAGCCGCTCCATTTGCCATTCTGCCCGGTCCGAAACCCAATAGTCCCTCCATCTCGATTGGTGTCCGTCCCAATATCCATCGCTCTCTCGTGAAGAATCCTGTGACTTGCTTAGCAACCATATTGGGGGTTGCGACGTGCAGCACACACCGCCGCCTAACATTTAAGTGAGCGACTGGGGGTTGTTGATTTTGTCGTCATGGTTTTGCGGTCAGATTATCGGAGTTGGGCGGCATTTCGTCCAGCTTTTACTGGCGTGAGTTCGTGGCGCTTTTTATCGCCGGTCACTCAGAGCCGGTTTTAAAATTCGCAGGGGGCCTGTTTTCGAGCAAAAGGCCTGATGGCGAGGCGCGATGAGCGAGCATACCCGCAAGCGGGCGCTGTGCGCGGCCACCAGGGAGCAAGGAGGCCAGACGGCCTTTTGCCCGAAAACCCTCCGGGCGGCGGGTCTTTTGCCCGTGGCCGGCGTTGGCTCGTTCCTTACAGCCCGCTGCGGGGATGCGCGGAACTCGCCGCCTTGGCCACGGCCAAAATCCCTCGCCGCAGGCCCCCTGCTAATTCTAAAACAGGCTCTGTGCCAACCCGACGCCGCCAGCCCAGGGCGGCGTGAGCCGAGGGCGTTGACCGCGAAATACGCGAAATACGCGAAAGCCGCAGTCGCCGCAACTGCCGGGGGCGTGAGGCGGCGGGGGGGGGCGCGACTGCCGCCTGAAGGCGGCGTTCCGGCCGCGGTCGCCGCAGTTCCGGGGGGGCTGGGAAATGCAGAAGGCAGAATGAAGAATGGAGAAGCCGCAGTCGCCCCGATTCCGCAGGGGCGTGAGGCGGTTAACCGCTAATCTTCGCTAATCTCCGCTAATGGCCTCAGTCGCGGCAGTTCCGGGGGGGGGGCGTGAATTGGGAAATGCAGAAGGCAGAAGGAAGAATGCAGAAGGCAGAAGCCGCCGTCGCCGCAGTTCTGGGGTCGTGGGCAAGGGGGCGCGGACGGCCCGGAAGCCTGCCCTGCCATGTCTGGCGCCGTAGGGCAGGCGTTCCGGCCTGCCAGTTCGAGCGGCTTGCAGCCGCGCTTTGGTGTTCGATTATCCCGCCGTTCCGGAAACTTGGGGCAGGATGCCCCAAAAACCGGCAGGCTGGAAGCCCGCCCTACCATGTCTGGCGCCGTAGGGCAGGCGTTCCGGCCTGCCAGTCCGAGCGGCTTGCAGCCGCGCTTTGGTGTTCGATTATCCACTTGTCCCGGAAACTTGGGGCAGGATGCCCCAAAAACCGGCAGGCTGGAAGCCCGCCCTACCACGCCGGAGTCGGCGTTGGAGGGTCTGACGTAGGGGCGCTGCGCGCGGCCACCGGGCGGTTCGGAACCGCCCCAACTTTGTCCAGGCCCCTGCTTTGCGGGGGTCGCGGTCGCGCCTGGCCGCATTGTAAAGAGTTAACTGAGACACAGTCATAACTCCTTGTGGGCGTGGGGGTTATCAAATTTCTCACTGTGAGAAATTTGGTGCTGCGCACGGCCACCGGGGGGGGGCCGAAGCGCCGGGGGTGTGTGATCCAGGGGTCCGCGGGATGCACGACATCTCGATGGCGCATTGCCGGTCGGCTCTGGCGGCAGAGGGGAGCAGATGGGGCTCAGCAGGAGCTTCGCCCTGCCGGGTCCTACGACCGGGTCCTGCGGCCGGGTCCTGCGGACGGTCACTATAATTCGGAGGGGCGATGGCGCGCCTGGCGGCATTGTAAAGAGTTAACTGAGACACAGTCATAACTCCTTGTGGGCGTGGGGTTTATCAAATTTCTCACTGTGAGAAATTTGGATGCCGGCGGGCGGTTCCGAAGCGGAGACGATGAGGGGCCCGGGAGGTAGGGCGAGCTTCCAGCCTGCCGGTTCCTGGGGCATCCTGCCCCAAGTTTCTGGAAGGACGAGGAGATCGAACACCAACGCGCGGCTGGAAGCCGCTCGAACCGGCAGGCGGGGACGCCTGCCCTACGGCGCTGGGCATTCAGGGCGAGACCATTGGGAGTAGCTTCGCGGCAGAAACGGATGAGTAGCCCGGGTGGCCGCAGGAGATGCGACCGTTCGGGGGCGGATTCCCTCCTCCCTCTCGGCACTGGAAGGCCGGAGGAGGGGCTGAGCGGGAGCTTCGTCCGACTGGCATCGAATTAGGGGAATCGACCGCGCTCTTCTCCCTCACTTCCAACGGAGGCGGAGGAGAGGGCCGGGGAGAGGAGTCGCGTTTTTATTGAATTTCCCCTCTCCCCAACCCTCCCCGCTCGTTCCTCGCAGGGAGAGGGCGACGGAAGTTCGGCGTTCCAATGCTTAATTCAATGGCAGAGGGGCGCGGGCGCAGCGGGGCGGTGACGCGCCTGGCGGCATTGTAAAGAGTAAACTGAGACACAGTCATAACTCCTTGTGGGCGTGGGGGTTATCAAATTTCTCACTGTGAGAAATTTGACCTCACCCTGCGCTGGCGGCGGATACAGAAATGGAACGGTCCACGTGTAGCCACTTTTGCCACTCATGCCAGGTCGGATCGAGAAGCGGTTGGTTCGGGATTCGGCGAGCTGAGGAAGACGATCTCAGGATGGCGAGCAGATTGATCGGTGCCGTTCCTGGCGTCGTCGCAGTGAGAACACGGCAATCGGCCGGTCGGCCGCACGACTGGCGAGGCTGGCGTTGTGGGTGCGCCGGGCTGTCGTGTGCCGGCCGTTGCGGCGATGTAACGGCTTGCAGCGCAGGCTTTTGGGCCTGCGGTTTCGCGTAACTTTTAGGTACCCCGCAGCCCGGGCTTGGCGAGCTGGGGACTGGGAGTCGGAGTCCCCAAAACCCGCGGACACGAATGTGTGCGCTATTCCTTGCGCGGAGATGCCCCGTGGCCAGCTCGCTTCCCAGCCGGGCGCTCCTTCACTGGGCCCGGCGGACACAGACCCCACTACCGCAGTGAGAGAGTCATCAAATTTCTCACGGTAAGAAATCTTTTAATGGCTTGCAGGGAAGGATCTTACAGAAGGCAAAAGCGCGGCCATGCCTGCATCCGGTGTTGCGTCGTAACACTTATATCACTTACACCTGAGTCCAGAACAGTGGTCACCGGTGCCAATTTTCAAGCGAGCGCGGCGTTCTTCTAACGCAACGAGCGATGGTTCCCGTTGTAAAGCTGCGGCTGCGATAGAACGCTAGAGTTTCTCGATTCTCACCCGGGCGTTGTAGTCCGGCACGCCGCCGACGGCATCGACCACACCGCGGCGAATGAGGACATTGGCTTCGGGCCAATGAATTTGCAGATTGCCTCGGGCGATCGGCGCGAGGAACACCTTGCCTTCCAGACGGCCGGTTTCGCTGACCAGAACGATCCGGTCCCTCTGCGTCAGATGGAGCGCGGCGGCATCTTCCGGATTCATGAATACCGCGTCGCGCGCGGCTCCCGTGAGCGGATCGACTTCGTCATAAATCAGGCTGTTGAATTGTTTGCCGCGCCGGGTGCTGACTTCAAATGATCCCAGCGCGCGCTCAAGGTTCGGCAACGGCACGGCGCGGAAATGGGCTTTCCCGTCGGGCGTGGGGAATTTCCAATCGGCGCAGAGATGCGGACCGCCGTATTGAAAGGCGTCGCCGGTTTTCTTCAAATGTTGGAAGCCATCGTAGAAGGGGACGATCCGGGCGATCTCGTCGCGCATGGCCGAGCCGGTCTCGCAGCCGAGGAGTTGGGCGCGGTCGGGGTGGGTTGCCGCCGCGAGTTCGCGCAGGATTTTCCACTCGGCTTTGGCTTCGCCGACCTGGCGTGGAATCTCGGGGCTGAAAACGATGCGCCGTTCGGTGATGGTTTCGGTGCCCCCATCGTCTTGCTCGTAGCGGGTTTTGGCGGGGAGCAGGATGACCTCCTCTTTCGCTTCGAGGAACATCTGATCGGTCAGGATGATGTCCTGGTGAACGCGCAGTGGCACGTTGCTCATCGCCCTGGCGACGTGATCCGGCTCGGGCAACGTGCGGAGAAAGTTTCCGCCCAGGCAGTAAAGCGCGTCGAGCTCGCCGCGCGCCGCCGCTTCGACCATTTCCGGCGCGGTGATGCCGGGCGCGGCCGGGATCGCGAAGCCATAGTGGCGCGACAATTGGCTGGCGTTCTCCGCATTGATCGGCCGGCCGCCGGGAAAGGCGGTCGCATATGCGCCCATCTCCGCGCCGCCTTGCACGCCGGAATGGCCGCGGATCGGCATGAGTCCGCATTTATCGCGGCCGACGTAACCCTTCAGGAGACCCAGGTTGAGGATCATCGAGACGGCATTGCCGCCGAAGGCGTGCTGGGTGATGCCCATGCTCCAGACCAGGACGGCTGTGCTGGCGTCGCGGATCAACTCGGCGAATTCCTGCATGCTGCTCCGTGGCAGGCCGGCTTGTTGTTCGAGCGTGGGCCAATCAAAGCTTTCCGCTTCCGTTTTGAGTTCGGTCAGGCCTGCGGTGTGCTGCTCGATGAAATCGCGGTCTTGCCAGCCGCTTTCCAAAATGATTTTCACCACCCCGTACAGGAACGCGATATCACCGCCCTGCGAGACGGGAAACCAATAATCCATGAGGTCGGTGCCGAAGAGCGCGCTGCTGGCCGTGGAAGGGACCCAATAGCGTTCCATGCCCGGTTCGCGGTACGGATTTACGAACACGACTTTCGTGCCCAGTTTTTTGGCCTCATGGAGATATTTGGTGGTGACCGGTTGATCGTTGGCCGGATTGGCGCCGAAGAAGACGATCAGGCCGGCGCCCCACCAATCTTTGTAGCTGCAGGTCGTGGCGGCGACGCCGAGGGCGTGCTTCATGGCGCCGGTCGAAGGGGAATGGCAAAGCCGCGCCGCGTTGTCGATATTGTTTGTCCCCAGGAAACGGGCGACCTTTTGCGCCATGTAGTACACCTCGTTGGTAACCCCGCGCGAAGTGACGAAGAAGGCGAGCCGCTTTGGATCGGCTACGCGCAGGCGCCGGGCGATGCGCGCGTACGCTTCATCCCACGGGATGCGGCGGAAGCCCTTCGCGTTTTTCTCACGCAGCAAAGGGCAAGGGAGGCGTCCCAATTCCCGGAGTTGCGCGTTGTCAAGGTCCAGCGCGCTTTTGCCGGCCGATGCGCCGCCGGCGGAGGCAGCCGATCCGTGGCCGCTCCGCTTGGCCAGCCGCGCTCGCAGTTTGGAGAGGTCTTCCAGCAGCGAGATGTCCAGCGCCGGCATGGTGTTGAGGCGAAGCAAATTGAGCCGGGTCATGCAAAGATGCGTGCCGGCGATGGTCCAGTCGTGGAACCCGGCCACGCCGAGGGCGCAGCCGTCGCAAACTCCCCGGCTGAGGACTTTCCAGCCGTAGGAAAGATTGTCGCGGTTCTTCCAGACAATCTTGGCCATGTCGCGGAAGTGCTTCGGTTTGGTCTGGCCAAGGCCGAAGGGAATGGCGTCCTTGAGCTTGTCGATCAGGCGCTTCTGGATGCGGTGCGACATGGTTCTTCGAAAGGTCCAGTCACGGCTTGGCCGGCCGCTCTCCTGTCTTGAGGATGCCTTGGCCGATGGCCCGTTCGAGCCGGGCGCGGGCGACGGCATAATCGTGCAGGGCCACGCTTTGCGTCGTGCGGGCCTCGGTCAGCGAGGTTTGCGCGTTGAGCACGTCGAGTTGCGTGCCGGTGCCCGCCTCGGCCCGCGAGGCCGCCAGGCGTAAGGCTTCCTCGGCTTGTTCCTGGACCTTCTTTTGGGATTCCAAAACTTCCTGCGCTTCGATGAAATTGGAGTAGGCGGTGCGGACCTCCAGTTCCACGCGGCGGGTCGAGTCGTCCAGATCGACGACCGCTTTTTCGTGGAGCGCCTCGGCTTGCTGAATTTTTCCTTTGGTCAGGTTGCCGTCGAAGATGTCCCAATTGAGTTGAATTCCGGCATTAAACCCGGCGACATCCTGGAGGAAATCGTCCCGAAAACTCGTATTGCGCGCGCCATAGCCGGCGAAGAGTTCCAGATTCGGTTTGTACCCTCCTCTTGCCATAAGGATTTCCTCCTTGCGCAGACGTTCGGACTTGCGCAAGACCCCCAGCTCCGGCCGCCGCTCCAAGGCCTGGGCGACCGCGGCGGGCAAATCAATTTCGTACGGCTCGGCTTCCAATCTGGCCGTGAGTTGCAAGGGGATTTCCTCCCAAACATTGGTCGGCACGTGGTAGCCCAGGAGGTTGGCCAGATTATTCTTGGCGATGCGATGGGCGTTCTTCGCGCGGATCAGCTTCGGCCGGGCGTTGGCCACTTCGACCTCGGCGCGGAGGACGTTAAAGCGCGGCACGGTACCGGCTTCGAAGCGGCGGGTCGCGTCCTCCAGCTCCTTGCGCAGCAAGTTCACCGAGGCTTCCTGCACGATGATTTGCTGTGCCGCCAGCAGGATGTCGTAATAAGCCACGCGCACGTCGAGCAGGGTGTCGGCGACGACCGCCTCGTATTGCAGGAGGGCCTGTTGCTTGGTGAGCTTGGCGGTGCGCAAAGCCGAATTGATGCGGCCGCCCTGGTAGATCGATTGCACCACGCTGATGTTAGCCGCCCACTTGTTTTCGCTGGGGTTGATCCCGACGCCCGTGAAGCCTGGAAAATTGGTCGGCGAGCTGAAGCTGAGTTTCTCGATGGCCTCATCGAAGGTGTAACCACTGGTGGCGCGCAATTTCGGCAGGACGATCGCGCGCGTTTGCACCACGACGCCGTAGGCCGCTTCCAAATCGGCTTTTCCTCTGAGGATGGAACTGTTCTGCCGCAGCGCCACATCGACGGCCTCGGCAACGGACAAGGGACGGGTAAGCCACTCCGGGGCGCTTTC
>WNGG01008357.1_pt1 | contig 15978 bp, 15 predicted proteins | sample 5400661 | NCBI WGS metagenome assembly WNGG01 (sample SAMN13153372, study PRJNA577476) | soil metagenome | isolation source: 100 cm soil or saprolite under Garry oak tree replicate 1 | place: USA:California | collected 2016-06-15
GGGTTCACGGGGCACGGCACGGCGTTCAGCGAGTACCAGATGCACACGCCTCTGGTGATCCGGTGGCCGGGGAAGGCGCCGGGGCGGGTGGGGCGGCGGACGTCCCACAACGACGTGGCGCCGACGCTGGTGGGGGGGCTGTTCGGCTGCGCGAACCCGGCGGCGGACTACGCGAGCGGGCAGGATCTCTTCGGGGACGGGCAATGGGAGTGGCTCATCGCCGCGAGCTACGCGGACTACGCGTTGATCGAGCCGGAGCGGGTGACCATCGTGTACCCGGCGGGCTACGAGATCCGGGACGGGGACTATCGGCTGGTTCGCAACCCGACGATACCCCGGGAGGTGGTGCGGGCCGCGCTGCACGAGATGAGCCGGTTCTACCGATAATGGCAGGTCCGCCCGGCCGCAGGCGGCCGGCGGGGCTCGGCGGCCCCGCGCTCCCGCTGCTCGGACTCCTCGTCTTCCTGAGCCCGATCGTCCCGTCCGTCTCGGCCGAAGAGGCAGGCGGCAACCGGGTTCACGTCACGACCAATCGTCTCGAATCCCTCCTGCGCGCAGGCTGACGCGGCGACGGGAACATCGGTGCGCTTCACCGGAAACGACGATCCGCCGCAGGCGCGCCTGGTCCTTCACGGCCCTGGTCCCGCCGTGGATCTCCAAGGCCTGCGCTTCACGGCGGACCTCTCCGAAGACACGCGCACACGGATCGTGACGTTCAGGTCGGACTTGCCGGTCGACGGCGTCCGCCTGGTGAAGTCGTTCGCGGTCTCCCGGGAGGGCTACGAGGTGGTCATGACGGCGCGGTTGCTCGGACCGAACGCGGCCGCTTTCATGGCGGGCCGGCGCCTTGACCTCGAGCTGGACGCGGGCCGGGGCCTGTTCCCGGCTCCGGCCGCGGGCTTCGCCGCGATCCTGGAGCGCATGAGCCGAGTGGTGGTGGGGGAGGGCGGCGTCCGCGTCGTCCCCGACGATCGTCGAGAGCCCATCGCTCTCCGCGCGGGCGACTGGACGGGATTCCGCAGCCGGTTCTGGGCCATGCTTCTGCGTTCGGAGGGCGCCGGCGCCCTCGGACCGCGGTCTGCCACGAGCATCGCCGTGGTCCCGGCCGACGAGCCGGGCCGGCTCTCGTGGCGATACACGCTCTACTCCGGACCGCTCGAGAAGGAAGCCTTGACTCACTCGGACCCAGCCCTCGAGCAGATGCTGTTCTCCGGGCTCTGGTCCTGGCTGCGGCCGCTGAGCTTCGCGCTCCTGTTCCTCCTCCGAGGGCTGACCGCGGTCGTCGGTCATCCCGGCCTGGCGATCATTGCCCTCGCGCTGTCGGTGAAGATCCTGCTCCTCCCTCTGACGGCCATGGCCGATCGTCTGCAGACGCAGGTCAACGCCGTTCAGGCGCGGCTCCAGCCCGGCATCGACGCCATCAACGCGGCCCACAAAGGCGAAGAGCGCGCCCGTCGCACCCTTGCCTTGTACCGTGAAGCGGGCGTGCACCCCCTGTACACGCTGAAGAGCCTCCTCGGCTTCCTGATCCAGCTTCCCGTGTTCATCGCCGTGTTCGACATGCTGGCGGAGGATTTCGATCTCTATCGAGTGTCGTTCCTCTGGATCCAGGATCTGTCGAGGCCGGACGAGCTCCTCCGGCTGCCGGGCTGCGTGCCTTTCTTCGGGTGCCATCTGAACCTGCTGCCCTTCCTGATGAGCGGCGTTTCCCTGGCGACGCTTCTGCGGTTCCGCTCGCCCGTCCTCACGCCGCCCCTCGTCCGGAAGCAACGCAGGAATCTGATGGTGATGACCCTGCTGTTCTTCCTGCTCTTCTACACGTTCCCGGCCGGCATGGTGCTGTACTGGACCTCGACGAACCTCTTCCAGCTCGTCAGCCAGGAGCTGAAACGGATGCGACCAGACCGGCGGCAGGTCGCCTCGTAGCGAGTTACGGCTTCGAGCGCGCGGTCCGAGCCGAGGACGGCGGAAGGCTGTCGAGGAAGCCGCGGACGGTCTGCGTGAAGGTCTCGGGCTGTTCCCAGAACACCCAGTGTCCTGCCCCCTCGATGATGGTCAGCCGGGAGCCGGAGATCTGCGCGGCGAGGAACTAGTCAGCCGGGAGCCGGAGATCTGCGCGGCGAGGAACTCGTGGTATTTCACGGGTGTGAGCCGGTCCTCCGCTCCGCACACGATGAGGGTGGGCACGCGGATGTCCTTGACCCGGCTCATGACGTCGAAGGTGTCGTCCGCGATCCAGTCTCCGTAGGTGACCCACGGATCGGTGGGGGCGGTCAGCTTCTGGACTGCGTCGACCACCGACTGGGGCGTGCTTCCCGCGTAGGCCCACGAGCGATCCGCCACGGGCGTGAGGGCGGCGGTGGCCGCTTCTCGGGAGCCGCGGAGCAGGGCGGGGCTCACGCGCAGCCGCGCCCCCGTGTCGACGAGCACGAGGCCGTCGAGCAGCTCCGGATGATGGAGAGCGGTCAGAAGGGCTATCGCGCCTCCCATGGAGTGGCCGACCATCACGAAGCGATCCCATCCCAGGGTCCGGGCGAGCTCGACCACGAAGTACGCGTAGTCGGCGATCCCCCGAAAGCCACGGCCGGGCGATCCCCCATGGCCGGGCAGATCGATGGCCACAGGCGCGTGAGCGTCGGCGATGGCCTGCATGTGGGGCATCCACACCTCGGAATTGCACCCGGTGCCGTGCACGTAGAGCACCCGCTGGCCGCGCGCGGCGGGGCCAGCGACGGCCCGGTACTGGATCGTGCGCTCGGCAATCACGATGGATCCCATGCGTGTCCCTCCGGAACGGTCCAGTTCCGCTTACGTGGGGGCGAGGAGGCGAGCGAGGGCGGCCTCGAGCTGGCAACGACGCCAGCCATAGGCCGTCATCCCCGCCACCCCGGGGCGGAGCCACTCCGCGTCCCACGGATCGCGCATGAGCACCACGCCCAGAGCGGGCGCGGCGTCCTGGATCGCGTCGAGCAGGGCGCGATTCGAGGGGTAGAGATGCGCGTCGTAGAGGAAGAAGACGGTCGCGTCGGCCGCTCGGGCCGCGGCCACCACCCGGGTGACCTCGGACGGGTCGGGCTCGACCGCCACGATCTCCACGTCAGGCTCGACTCCGTAAGGCGCCAGGGCCTCGCGCACGAAGCGCGCCTCGTCCTGCATGACGTCTTCGACCGTGATCCGGGCCGCCAGCTCCGAGAGACGGGGGAAGATCACGAGCACGCGGCCATTGAGCGCCCGCCGATAGGCGGGCGTGATGGGGGCGACGCAGGTCGCGGCGCGCGTGGCCAGAGCCTTGGCGAGCGGCTCGCCGTCGCGCTCGGCGCGCGCGGGGCCGCCGTCGTAGCGGGCGACGCGCTTGGCCGCGAGAGCGTCGATCCGCGCGGCGCTCTGCTCGAGGCCGCGAAGCGGCAGCCGCGATGCCTGGTAGGCCTCGAGCAGGGCGCGATGAGCCTCGTACTGGCGCTCGGGGGTATGGCAGACGAGGAGAAGATCGTGCCCGGCCGCCGCGGTCCGGACGGTCGCCTCGCCGATGGGACACAGCTCGCCGATGGCGCCCATCTCGAGGTCGTCCGACACGATGACCCCCCGGTAGCCGACCTCGCCGCGCAGATATTCCTCGACGATGAGCCGGGAGAAGGTTGCCGGCATGCGCGGAGCAGGATCGAGGCGGGGATAGAGCGGATGCGAGGTCATGATCGCGTCGACCCCGGCTTCCATGGCGGCGAGGAAGGGAGGCAGATGCATCGCGTGCATCTCGCTCCAGTCCGAGTCGATCACGGGCAAGCCCAGATGCGCGTCGACAGGCGCATGGCCCTTGCCGGGGAAGTGCTTGGCGCAGGCCGAGATCCCCGCCGCCTGCATCCCCTGGATCCGCGCGGCGCCCAGGCGCGAGACCAGCTCGGGATCCTTGCCGTAGGAGCGGATGCCGATATTCGGGCTGTAGCGCTCCGTGAGCACGTCGAGCACCGGAGCGAAGTTGAGATCCACGCCGAGGCGACGCAGCTCGCGCCCCTCGAAGAGGCCCTGGCGATGCGCGTAGGTCGGCTCTCCCGCCGTCCCCGCGGCGAGGCCGTCGGGAAAGATGGTCACGCCGCGGCCGAGCATGATGATGCGCCCACCCTCGTGATCCGTGGCCACGAGGAGCCGTCGCCCCAGTGCGGCCTCGAGGCCGTCGACGAGACGCGCGAGGCGCTCCGGCGTCTCGAAGTTCCGGCGATAGAGAATGAGCCCGCCCGCCTGGGTCTGCCGGAAGAGACGGACGTCCTCGTCCGTCAGGTCAGGCCCCGGCAGGCCGAACACGAGCCGCCGTCCCACCAGCGCCTCGAGGGTCATGAGTAGAGCAGGTAGGGCCGGCGCGCGCGGGCGAACCGCGCGAGATCCGGGCGCCAGGACGTCTCGAGGCGCGCGAGAGACACGCCGCGCTCGATGGCGCGACGTATCCCGGGGCCGCCGCAGAGCAGGTCCATGGGAAGGCGAACGCGCTCGAACTCATACGGCGGCCTGCGCCAGCGAAAATGGCGCGGCGCCTGCCGGCGCGCCTCGGCGATGAGGGCGAGATAGGCCGCGAAGGGCTTGAAGCGCGCGGCATCGGTGACGTGGATCTGGACGCCTCCGCAGCGCTGTGATTTCCATTTGTGGAAGGCCGGCTCGAATCCCACGGGGCGGAAGCGCACGCCGGGGAGCCCGCGACGCTCGAGCGCCCGCGCGAGCCGTGGCCCATCCAGGTACGGCGCGCCGATCCACTCGAAGGGGCGCGTGGTGCCTCGTCCCTCCGAGAGATTGGTGCCCTCGACGAGGCAGCCGCCGGGATAGACGCGCGCGGTGTCCGGCGTCGGCATGTTCGGGGAGGGGGCCACCCAGGGAAGCCCCGTGTCCTCCCACGCCATGCCCCGCCTCCAGCCGAGCATGGGCACGACGGTGAGATCGCAGCCGAGCTCGTGTCTGTCGTTCAGATATCCGGCTAGCTCGCCCATGGTCATGCCGTGGCGGATGGGGAGAGGGTAGAGCCCGACGAAGGAGCTCCAGCCCGCCTCGGGCCAGTTGCCTTCGAGTCGCTCCCCGCCGAGCGGATTCGGTCGGTCCAGCACGATGACGGGAAGATTCGCGCGAGCGGCGGCCTTCATGGCGAGGGCCATGGTCCAGTTGTAGGTGTAGTAGCGCGCGCCCACGTCCTGGAGATCCACGATGAGCGCGTCGAGTCCCTCGAGGACGCGGGGATCGGGATCGAGCCGCCGGCCGTAGAGGCTCATGACGGGCAGGCCCGTCAGCGGATCCTTCTCGTGGCCGACGAGCACCAGGTCCTGCGCGGCGCCCGTGATGCCGTGCTCGGGAGCGAAGAGGCGCCGGAGCTTCACGCCCTTGACGCGCATCAATGCCTCGGCGGCGGGGGTCAGATCGGCGGTGACGGAGGCGGGATGGCAGAGCAGACCCACTGATTGTCCGCCGAGAAGGGTCCGGAGGCGCCCGAGCAGGACGTCCAGACCCGAGAGGACGGCGGTCATCGCCCCTATAGTAGGGTAGGGTTCGAGACCATGGCGAGGATTCGCTACGGCAGCCTGCCCACGGAGCGCAGCAATCCCCGGAGCGCGCGGCTCGACAGGCTGAGTGTCACCGCCATCGCCCGGCTGATGAACCGCGTGGACCAAGATGCGGTGCGCGCGGTCGGGCGCGCGGCGCCGGCCATCGGCAAGGCCGTCACGGAGATAACCGAGCGGCTCCGGGCCGGCGGCCGGCTCATCTTCCTGGGGGCGGGGACAAGCGGCCGCCTTGGCGTGCTCGAAGCCGCGGAGTGCCCCCCTACCTTTAATACACGTCCCTCCCAGGTCCAGGCGGTGATGGCGGGAGGCCGGCGGGCTGTCTTCAGATCGGTGGAGGGGGCCGAGGACGACGCGGGCGCCGGCGCGCGCGCCGTGCGAGCCCGCGCGCGGGCCCGGGACGCCGTGGTCGGCATCGCGGCCAGCGGCGTCACGCCCTTCGTGCGCGCCGGCCTCGCCGAGGCCAGGAGGCGCGGCGCGCTCACCGTGCTGGTCACGTGCAATCCCAGCGTCGCGCGGAGCGCCGCCCGCATCGTCATCCCGCTCCGCGTCGGACCCGAGGTCCTCGCGGGCTCGACCCGTCTCAAGGCGGGGACCGCGACCAAGCTGACCCTCAATACGCTGACCACCGCCGCCTTCGCGCGGCTCGGCAAGGTCCACGGCAATCGCATGGTGGATCTGCAGCCGCGTTCGGCGAAGCTCCTGGCCCGGGCCATCCGTCTCGTGAGCGACCTCGGCAGCGTTGGCCCGGCGCGAGCGGCGAGCCTTCTCGGCGAAGCAGCGGGCCGCGCCAAGGTCGCCATCGTGATGGCGCGGCGGAACGTGAGCGCGGCGCAAGCGCGACGGCGACTCCGCGAGGCGGGGGGCCTGCTCGGGCGGGCCGCCGGCATCTGACCGCCCAGTCTCGCCGCACAGGCGGCCTGACCCCTCAAGCCGGTGATATCATCGAAGTCCCTCGGCGGCCGGGGTGCGGCCTCGAGGTGGATCGCTCGATGCTGGAGCGCTATCAGGTTCATGAGCTTCACCCCTCACCCTGCCCTCTCCCCTGAGGGGAGAGGGATAGAGGAGAGAGACGACGCGATGAGGCTTCAGGGCAAGGTGGCGGTGGTGACGGGCGGGGGCGCCGGCATTGGTCGTGGGATCGCTCTCTGCATGGCCAGGGAAGGCGCCGACATCGCCATCCCCGACATCCAGGACGGCAACGCGCACGCCGTGGTCAAGGAGGTCGAGAAGCTGGGGCGGAAAGCGGTGGCCATGCGCTGCGACGTGACCAAGGCCGCCGATGTCAAGGCCTCGCTCGACGGCGTCAAGAAGGAGCTGGGCCGGATCGACATCCTCGTGAACAACGCCGGCATGGCGTCGTCTCCCGGCATGCCGTTCACCAACAACACGGAAGAGGACTGGGACAAGACCTACGCGGTCAATCTCAAATCCGTCTTCTTGACGTGCAAGGAGATCGCCCCCTACTTCATCGAGCAGAAGGCGGGGCGCATCATCAACATCGCGTCGATCGCCGGGCCGCTGGCCGCCCCGACCATGCCGCCGTACTCCGTGGCCAAGGGCGGGGTGATCACCTTCACGCGGGTGCTCGCCAAGGAGCTGGCGGTACACGGCATCACCGTCAACGCCATATGCCCGGGGGTGCTGTGGACGGCCTTCTGGGAGAACCTGGCCCAGTACCTGGCCGACACCAATCCCGTCTTCAAGGGCATGACCGCCCGCCAGGTCTTCGACAAGCGCATCGCCGACATCATCCCGCTCAAGCGCGAGCAGACGCCGGAGGACATCGGCTGGGCCGCGACCTTCCTCGCCTCCGACGAAGCGCGCAACATCACGGGCCAGGCGCTGAACGTCGACGGCGGCTCGGTGATGCATTGAAAGCCTTCGGCGCCTCCGTTCTCCTCGCGTTGCTCGTGCTCGCCGCTCCCGCGCTCGCGCAGCAGGTCAAGCCCGCGCCCAAGGAAGCCATGGAGCCGCCGATCAAGCAGCTGGAGGCGTTCCGCCGAGGCGACTTCGACGCCGCCTACACGTTCGCCTCCGCGGAGATCAGGGAGCAATTCGACCGCGAGACCTTCGAGCTCATGGTCAAGGGCGGATATCCCGAGATCGCCCGCTCCGCCTCGGCCTCCATCGTGGGCTCCGTTCTGGCCCCGAACGGGCTCGTGTACCTGACGCTCAAGATCCGCGGATCGAACGGCAGGAGCATCGAGGCGCTCTACGAGCTCGTCTTGCAGAACGGCCAGTGGAAGATCAACGGCGTCACTGCCAAGCCTGATTCGGGCGCCATCTAGACGCCGGCTCGCCGGGAGACCGCCATGGACTTCGACTTCACCCCCGAGCAGCAGCGCTTTCGCGCGGAGGCCCGCGCCTGGCTCGCCGAGAACGTCCCCGCCGACCTCAAGGGCCGCGCCTTCGCCGCGTCGCGGGCCGACCGCGGGGAGGTCGACCGGCTGCGCGAATGGCAGCGTGTCCTCCACAAGGCAGGCTACGTCGGCATCGACTGGCCGGCGGAGTACGGCGGGCGCGGCACCTCGATCATGGAGCAGATCATCCTCTACGAAGAGATGTCCCGCGCGGAGGCGCCCCAGCCCGTGAATCGCGGCGGCATCTCCATGCTCGGCCCCACCTTGATGAGCCACGGCACGCCGGCGCAGCAGGCCCGGCACCTCGGCAAGATCCTGAACGCCGACGAGCTCTGGTGCCAGGGCTTCTCGGAGCCCAACGCGGGCAGCGACCTCGCCAATCTCCAGACGCGCGCCGTCCTCGACGGCGATGCGTACGTGCTCAACGGTCAGAAGGTGTGGACGAGCATGGCGCACGTGGCCGACTGGGGCTTCTTCCTGGTTCGGACGGATCCGAGCGCCGCCAAGCACAAGGGCATCACCTTCATCCTCGTGGACATGAAGACCCCGGGCATCACCATCCGGCCCCTCCGCCAGATCACGGGCGAGGCCGAGTTCAACGAGGTCTTCCTCGAGAATGTCCGCGTGCCTGCCGCCAACGTGGTGGGCAAGGTCAACGAGGGCTGGGGGGTGGCGATCACGACCCTGGCCCACGAGCGCGACGTCCTGACCATGATCCGCCACATCAGCCTGCGCACCGCCCTCGAGCGGCTCGTCGCGCTCTCCAAGCGCACGATGAAGCAGGGCCGGCCCGCCTCCAAGGATCCCGTGCTGCGCCAGAAGATCGCGGGGCTGCAGGTCGCCGAGCGGTGCCTCCAGCTCAACGGCTATCGGAGCCTGACCAGGATCCTTCAGGGTGGCCACCCGGGGCCCGAAGGCTCGACCTCCAAGCTCTTCTGGAGCCAGGTCGACCAGGAGCTGGCCGACGTGGCGAGCGAGATGCTCGGCCCGTACTCGCAGATCGCCGAGCCGAGCCCGCTCGCGCCCGACCACGGGCAGTGGGAGTTCTACACGCTCCTTGCCCGCGGCAGCGGGATCCGCGCCGGCACCTCGGAGATCCTGCGCAACATTCTGGGCGAGCGCGTCCTCGGCCTTCCCAAGGACTGATGACGCTCCGCGAAGTTCCCGTCATCGACGTCGCGCCCTTTCTCGCGGGGGCGCCCGAAGAGAGGCGCCGGGTCGCGGCCGCGGTCAATCGCGCCTGTGAGGAGCTGGGCTTTCTCATCGTGCGCGGCCACGGTGTCCCGGCGGATCTCGTGGCCGACATGTACGACGTCTCCAGGCGCTTCTTCGAGCTGCCGCTTCCGGAGAAGATGAGGGCGCGGGGCGAGGACAGGAGCCGCGGCTACGGGGCGCTGGGCGAGGAGGCGCTGTCCTACGGGCTGGGCAAGGCCGCGCCCGCCGACGTCAAGGAGGGGCTCTACGAGGGGCCCATGGACGTGCCGGACACGCCCTATTTCCGCGGGCGCGAGGGCGCGCCGCATTTCGTCCCGAACGTCTGGCCCGAGCGTCCGGCCGAGCTGCCGCGGATCTGGCGCGCGTACTACCGCCAGATGGAGCGCCTGGCCGCCGACCTCATGCGCGTGTTCGCGGTCGCCCTCGACGTGCCCGAGGATTTCTTCGCGGACAAGATCGACAAGCACGCGAGCCGCGTCCGGGCCATTCACTATCCCGATCAGCGCGATGCCCCGCTCCCGGGCCAGCTCCGGGCGGGTGAGCACACCGACTACGGCACCATGACCATCCTCAAGATCGAGGGCGCCCCGGGCGGGCTCCAGGTTAGGACGCGCCAGGGGCGGTGGCTGGACGTTGGCGCGGTTTCCGACGCCTTCGTCGTGAACATCGGCGACCTCATGATGCACTGGACCAACGACCGGTGGATCTCCACGCTGCACCGGGTGGTGAATCCGCCGCGCGACGCGACGCTCGGCACGGGGCGACTCTCGCTCGCCTTCTTCCACCAGCCCAACTACGATGCGCTGATCGAGTGCCTCCCGAGCTGCCAGGGTCCCGGGAATCCCGCCAAGCACCCGCCCGTCACCTCGGGCGAACATCGCAACCGCAAATTTGCCGCGACCACCGTCGCCCCCTGAGGAGAGACATGGCACCGGACACCGACGAGCTGCTCTACGAGATCAAGGACAAGGTCGCCACGCTCACGCTGAACCGGCCGGACAAGATGAATGCCTTCACGGGGCCGATGCTGGACCGCTGGGTCTGGGCCCTCGGAGAGGCCCAGCGCGATCCCGACGTGAACGTGGTGATCGTCACCGGCGCGGGCAAGGCCTTCTGCGCGGGCGGCGACGTCGGCCGCATGGGCCAGGGCGATCCCACGGCGCTGGACAACAAGAACCAGCTCTGGGAAGGCATCCACCGCGTGCCCAAGACGCTGGAACAGATGGACAAGCCCGTCATCGCCATGATCAACGGGGTGGCGGTGGGGGCGGGCATGGGCATGTCGGTGATGTGCGATCTCCGCATCGCCGCCGACAGCGCGCGCTTCTCCACGGGCTACGTGCGAGTGGGGCTCGTGCCCGGCGACGGCGATACCTATTTCCTCCCCCGGCTCACGGGCACCGCCAAGGCCCTCGAGCTCCTGTGGACGGCGGACTTCATCGAGGCGCCCAAGGCCCTCGAGCTCGGCATCGTCAACCGCGTGGTGCCCGCGGACAAGCTCGCCGAGGAGACGTACGCGCTCGCCCATCAGATCGCCGACGGGCCGCAGATCCCCATCAGGATGATCAAGCGACTCGTCTACCAGTCCATGCGGCTCGATCTGCGCACCCACCTCGACCTCGTCTCCTCCCACATGGGGCTGGTCCGTCAGACCGCCGACCACAAGGAAGGCGTCCAGGCCTTCAAGGACAAGCGCCCGCCCAAGTTCCAGGGGCGCTAGCGCTCGACGCGCGCGGAGCGAGAGTCACGTCGCCTCAGGTTTGACCTACCGCGGTCGCTCTGGCAGGATCGGCGCCATGGTCGCTGGGGCGATGGTGCGAGCGATGTGGGCCAAGACGCCGAGCCTGATCTTCGGCTCCCTCGCGGGCGCCCTGCTCTTCCTCGGGACGGGGCAGGGAGCCGCCGCCCAGACGCCGGCGGGCGAGGTCACGGTCTCCTTCCACGTGACCCTCGCCCCGAGCTGGTTCGATCCGTCCACGGCCCCGCCCCAGATCACTCCGTTCGGCGTCCTCTACGCGGTGCACGACGCGCTCGTCCGCCCGCTGCCCGGGCAGAAGATGGGGGCGAGCCTCGCCGAGTCGTGGACGGAGAGCCGCGACGGGCTCGTGTACGAGTTCAAGCTTCGCCGCGGGCTGAAGTTCCACAACGGCGATCCCCTCACCACCGACGACGTCAAGTTCAGCTTCGAGCGCTACCAGGGGGCGGGGGCGAGCGAGCTCCGCGCCCGCGTCCGTCAGGTCGAGATCGTGGATCTGTTGACGGTGCGCTTTCACCTGAAAGAGGCCTGGCCTGATTTCATGACCTTCTACGGCACCACGGCCACGGGCGCCGGGCTCGTCTTGCCCCGGAAATACTTCGAGCAGGTCGGGGTCGACGGATTCAAGCAGCGGCCGGTCGGCGCGGGGCCATACCAGTTCGTGAGCCAGCGGCCGGGGGTCGACGTGGTCCTGGAAGCTTTTCCGGGATACTGGCGGCACGCGCCGTACATCAAGCGTCTGACCTTGAAGAGCGTGCCCGACGGCACCACCCGCCTCGCCATGCTGAGGAGCGGGGACACCGATCTCGCGCTCTTCCTGGACGGTCCGGAAGCGCAGACGGTGACCCGGGATCCGCGCTTCACGCTGGTGGCCACGCGGCACGCGTCCATTTTCTGGATCGAGTTCGCCGATCAGTGGGACCCCAAGTCGCCGTGGCACGACCGGCGCCTGCGACTGGCCGTGAACTACGCGCTCGATCGCAAGACGATCAGCGAGGCCGCCTGTCTCGGCTACTGTCCGCCCGCGGGTGTCATCGTCCCGCGGGTGATGGACTTCGCCCTCCAGGTTCCGCCGCTGCCCTACGACCCGCAGAAGGCCAAGCAGCTCCTCGCCGAGGCCGGCTATCCCAGAGGCTTCGACGCCGGAGAGTTCGTTCCCATCCCCGGCTTCTCCACGGTGGGCGAGGCCGCCCTCAACGGCCTGAACGCGGTGGGGGTCCGGATGCGGATGCGGCCGATGGAGCGCGCCGCCTTCTATGCCGCCTGGCAGGAGAAGAAGCTGCGCGGGCTCTTCCTGGTCGCCGTGGGCAACTCGGGCAACGCGGCCACCCGGGTGGAGTCCTTCATGTACTCCAAGGGCGGCTACGCCTACGGCGGCTATCCCGACATCGACGAGATGTTCCAGCAGCAGGCGCGAGAGCGGGACCCCGCCAAGCGCGAGGCGATCCTCCATCGCATCCAGCAGCTGACCATCGACCGCGCCATGTTCGCGCCGATCATGGACCTGCGCGGGCTCATCGGAGTGGGGCCGCGAGTGGCCGACCACACCATCAACCTCATGCCCATGTACTCGTTCCCGTCCTACGAGGACATGCGACTCAAGAGCCCGTAGGGCTCGGCCGCTTCGGAGAGAGTCTCTTGATCGCGCTGCCCGACCTTGCCAGCCTCGGCCTCTTCGTCGCCGCGGCGCTCGTGCTGCTCATCACGCCCGGCCCCGCCGTGCTCTACATCGTGGCCCGGAGCATCGACCAGGGCCGCCGGGCCGGGCTCGTGTCCATGCTCGGCGTCCACGCGGGCACGCTCGTGCACGTGGCCGCGGCGGCGGCGGGACTCTCCGCCCTGCTCGCCGCCTCCGCGATGGCCTTCAGCGTGGTCAAGTATCTCGGGGCGGCCTATCTCGTCTTTCTCGGCGTGCGTCGTCTGCTCGACCGGACGACGAGCGTCACGTCCCGGCGACCCGGGCACCGTCACCTGCGCCGCGCCTTTCTGGACGGCGTCGTCGTCAACGTGCTCAATCCGAAGACGGCCCTGTTCTTCCTCGCCCTCCTGCCTCAGTTCGTCATGACGGCGCGCGGCGACGTCGGCGCCCAGGTCCTGGGCCTTGGGTTGATCTTCGTCGGGCTGGGCGTGATCACGGACGGCCTCTACGCGGTGGGGGCGGGGACGGCCGCGCACTGGCTGCGCGGGAATCCCCAGTTCGTGCGGAGCGAGCGCTGGGTCTCCGGGAGCATGTACATCGGACTCGGCGTGGCGGCGGCCTTCTCGAGCACCCACCGGAAGTAGTCCGACCGCTCGGGCAGCCTCGAGCATGACGCCCACCGACGTCTGCCTCGCCCTTCTGCGCTTCGATTCCTCATCGCCTCGCTGCCCGCCCTGTTCCTCGCGCGCCCTGCCGTCTCCTGGCCGCTCCTCGGCGCGATCGGCCTCACCCTCTTCGCGGGGCAATTCCTCTTCCAGTTCTTCGGCATCGCCTACGGCATGCCGCCGGGACTGGCCTCGATCGTCGTCCAGACGCAGGGCTTGTTCACCATCCTCTTCGCCGCGCTGGTCCTGCGTGAGCGGCCGACGCGAAGGCAGCTTGCGGGGACGGCCACGGCATTCGCGGGGCTCGCCCTCATCGCGGCGACGGTAGGCGGCGATCTCACCGCCCTCGGCCTCGGCCTGACCGCGGTCTCCGCCATCAGCTGGGGCATCGGCAACGTGCTCGTGAAGCGGCTGCCTCCCGTGGAGATGCTGAACCTCATGGTGTGGCTCAGTCTCGTGCCCCCGCTTCCCTCCCTGGCCCTGTCCATGGCGCTCGACGGTCCCACGGACCTCGCCCGCGCGCTCGCCTCCGCCTCGTGGCTCGGGATCGCCGCCGTCCTCTACCTCGGCGTCGTGGCCACGGTCTTCGCGTATGCCCTCTGGGGCATGCTGCTGCGCCGCTACCCCGCGGCGACGGTGACGCCGTTCGCCCTCCTCGCGCCCTTCGTCGCCTCGTATTCCTCTTCGCTGATCTTCGGCGAGCGCTTCGGCCCCCTGCGCCTGGGCGGGATGGCGCTGGTGCTGCTCGGCATCGCCGTCATCGTGCTGCCCGTCGGTCGCTGGTCGCGCGTCACGGCCATTCCCGGATGAGCGCGGGGAAGCAGTCGCGAGCCGTGCGGCCGCCGTCCACCAGCGGACGGACTTCGATTACACTACGCCACACCATGCCGACTGACGCCTCCGTCTGGCCCGCCTGAGAGGCGGACGGTCCGCGTCCCAAGCCCTACTCGAACTGATTCGAACCGACAGCCCGAACTGATCGGAAATCGCGAGGGAGCCCATGGCCTCGAGCTTCGATGTGCCGGATGACTGGGGACTGAGCGGGAAAGTCGCCATCGTGACGGGTGCGGGAGCGGCGCGCACGGGCATCGGCAACGGCCGCGCGGCCGCCATCCTGCTGGCTAGAGCAGGCGCGCGGGTCATCGTGGTGGATCGTGAGATCGACCTCGCCGAGCAGACGGCGCGCATGATCAAGGATCAGGGGGGCGAGGGCCTCGCGCTCCAGGCGGATGTCACCCGCGCCGAGGACTGCGCGGGGATGGTCCAGACCGCCCTCGATCGCTTCGGCCGTCTCGACTTCCTCGACAACAATGTCGGGATCGGCAGCCGGGGATCCGTCCTCGACGAGACCCAGGAGAACTGGCGTCGCGTCATGCAGGTCAACGTCGAGACCATGTTCCTGGCCGCCAAGCACGCCATCCCCGCCATGATCCGCGGAGGCGGCGGCGCCATCGTCAACGTGTCGTCGATCTCCGCGCTGCGGCCGCGGGGGCTGACGGTCTACACCGTGTCCAAGGGCGCGGTGATCGCCCTCACCCGCGCCATGGCCGTCGATCACGGGAAGGACGGTATCCGCGTCAACTGCGTGGCGCCGGGCCCGGTCTACACCCCCATGGTCTACGAGCGGGGCATGAGCCCGGCCGCCCGCGACCAGCGCCGCCGCGCATCCGTGCTGGGGATCGAGGGGACGGGCTGGAACATCGGCCACGCCGTGCGCTTTCTCCTCTCCGACTACGCGGGCTACATCACGGGCCAGACCCTGGTCGTGGATGGCGGCGCGACTCTGGTCGGGCCCGCGCGGGAGAGCCAGGCATGAAGGCTCCCCGATTCGGGCTGAACCGGTTCGACTCCCGCTCCGTCGACACGCTGGCCGCCGATGTCCGGCGCGCGGAGATGCTCGGGTGGGACGCGGCGTTTCAGCCCGACTCGCAGCTCCGGCGCCGGGACACGTACGTGCTCCTCGCCGCGGCGGCCCGCGCCACGACGACGATCATGCTCGGTCCGCTCCTCGCCAATCCCGTGAACCGGCATCCCTCGGTGACGGCGTCCTCGATCGCCACCATCGACGAGCTGGCACCCGGCCGTGTCCTCCTCGGCTGGGGGGTGGGCGACACCGCGGTGAGGCTGGCCGGGCTCAAGCCCGCCCGCGTCAAGGACCTCGAGGAGAGCACGCGTCTGATGCGCGCGTTGCTGGACGGCGAGTCGGTCGAGGTCGGCGCCGCGCGGCCCGCGCGGCTCCCGCATCACCGGCCCGTGCCCATCTGGATCGCCGCGGGCGGCCCGCGCACCCTGCGCATGGCGGGGCGCGTGGCCGACGGCGTGTTCATCCGTGTGGGGACCCATCCGGCGAACATCCGTACGGCCGTCGAGGCCATCCGGGCGGGCGCGGCGGAAGCCGGTCGCGATCCCGCCACCGTCGGGCTGGCCGCCATCTTTCACACCGTGCTCGTCGATGAGCCGAGCCGCGCCATGACCATGGCCAAGTCCATGGCCGCTGGCTACTACGAGTACTCGCCCCGGCTCTTCGACCCGCCCGGGCTCACGTGGTCCGGGCCCGACCCCGAGGCCTTGAAGCGCCAGCACAAGGTGTGGCCGGATTTCCATCACGCTCACGACCTCGAGGCGAGCGGCCGCGCGGTGGATTTCTTGCCGACGAGCGCCGCCGACGCCTTCAGCCTGCGCGGCGGGCCGATCGAGGTGGCGGATCAGCTCGTGCACGTGCTCCGCGACGCGCAGGTGGAGTTCGACTACGTGGTGCTGCATCCCATCCCCGACCCGCCCGCGCCCCAGGATCCCGAGCGCGGCTACA
>WNGG01014624.1_pt1 | contig 15974 bp, 13 predicted proteins | sample 5400661 | NCBI WGS metagenome assembly WNGG01 (sample SAMN13153372, study PRJNA577476) | soil metagenome | isolation source: 100 cm soil or saprolite under Garry oak tree replicate 1 | place: USA:California | collected 2016-06-15
ACCGCCCGTCAGGGTGACGTCGCCCGAGAAGCCGGAGGCGTTGAGCGTGTGCCCGCCGGCGCCGCTGTCGGTGAGAACCCCCTTCTCGAACGTCGACGCCGTGAGCGAGACGGTCCCGCTCGGGATCGTCAGCGCCGCGTCAGTAAGCGTGATGTTTCCATTCTGGCTCGTCACGATCGTGTCGGTATCGTTCCCGCCGTTGATCGTGTAGGTGCCGGAGCCAGTGACCGCGTTCACGGTGATCGTGTCGTTGCCGTCGCCGGCGTTGACAATGAGGTTGCCGTTGAAATTCGCGTCGAGGGCATTGAGAACGATGGTGTCGTCGCTCCCGAGCGCGTCGATGGTCAGACTTGTGATCGCGCTGGCATTCGTGAACGTAAGGTCTTCGCCGACTCCGATGTCGACGATGAATTCGTTCGCACCGCCAGAGTCGGTCACCGTGATGGTGTCCGCACCGGCTGTGCCTGTGAACGTCTTCGCGCCGCCTGTCGCATCGGTCGTGGGCTCGAGACCCGCATACGTGATGACGTCGCCGTCACGGTCGATTGTTCCCGAGTCCGGTCCTGTGATCGTGTAGGCGACGTTGTCGAACTGCCCGCTCGCGAGCACGAGGGTGTCGAACCCTCCGGTGCCACCGTCGACTACCCCGCTGATGCGACCGGTCCCCTCGAAGACGAACGTGTCCTGGTTGTTCGGCGCCCCGGTGAGGTTCTCGACGCCGGTGAACGTGACGTTGCCGACCGTGCCCGCGTTGACGCCGGTGACGTGCCAGGTGCTGTCCGCCGCGGGGCCGACGAGCGTGTCGGCGCCCGCGCCGCCGGCGAAGTGGATCGCCAGTGTGAGGGGCACGCTCGAATCGATCGTCAGACGGTCGTTCCCGCTCGATCCCTGGATCTCGACGGCGCTCGTGTCGGCCAGCGCCTGGCTCGCGAGCACTTGCGGCTGCGTCCCGGAGTTGTCGACGATCTCGAGCCTGGGAGTGATGTCGTCCACGAGGCGAACCGCGAGATCGGCCGCGGCCGCAGCCGCGAACGACAGAGGCTGCGAGCTGAGCAGCAGGCGCGGTTCGAGCGCCTCGAAGAGCATGCGCCTTGGTCTGCGCCGGCTGGCGCGGCGACTGCGTCGGGGCGTCGCAGCACGACGAGGGTGCTTCGCGTAGAAGAGCTCCGCTAGGCTCATGAGATATCCACCTGGGGCGTAACGAGGGATCTCCAAGCGAGTGAGAAGCGAGCGGCAGACGCGCGAACGGACAGTTGGGCAGTGACCGGAAGTGCGCGGTCCTCCGATGATGGCGGGCCCCGACCGTCCGCGACGAGCAGCGATCGCTCCGCGACTTGCGGCTTCCATCCAGGTCCGCCGAGCTCGACGCAGGGCAAGGCGTGGACGGCGACACCGCAGTCGTCCGAGGAAAGACCGACGCTGTCTGTGACGAGGATCACGACATCGTCGTGGTCATCGTCGTCGTAGAAGCCCCCGATCCACGATTGATCGACGGGGCTTGCGTAACACAGCGGAACGAGGGCGATGATCGCGCCGACGAGCAGCAGGCGCACCGCGTGCGGCAACAACATCAAGTACGGCCGGCACTCGGGGTGAGCCATCGCCGGTCCTCGACTTTCTCGCACTGCGAAAAGAAACGGCCACTGCATCGACAAGCGAACCCGGACAGTGATGCGTCAGTATGAAGCGCTGACTTTATAAGGGCGCGGGCGGTTCGTGTCAAGCGACGATCTCGTGAATCTTCCATTTCGTTGGCATTTCCGGAAGGGTTGGAGGGTCCGCGCTTGGTCGGTCCATTCCCGTGTCGCAGCGACTGGGAGACAAATCGTGGCGCGGCTCTTTACAGATCAAACCGGGATACGAATACGCAACGCCGGTGCCAGCGGAAAGCCTCAATGCTCCCGCGAGCTTGGAGATGCGAAGCCCCGGCGATACTCGAATGTGTAAAGAAGCCCTAACAGGTTGCTGACAAAGGGTCTTGATAGCTGGTGATTAACATTAAGACGGCGAAGACGCTCGGACTCACGATCCCGCAGTCGCTACTGAACAGGGCGGATGAGCTGATTCAGTGACTGAGCCCGCCAGCGGGACGCGACCGTAGGCGAAGGCACAAGGAGAAAAGTCATGAAACAAAACGTAGGCACTGCGGAGCGGGTGATCCGGCCTTAGTGGTCAAGCAGTGTGGGCAAGTGGACCCGGATGAGGGCCTGGAAGAACCCCTGATTCCCGCTTATTGAGTTCCCCCGCCAGATGGCGGCTTCCCGCCGCGAGTAGGGATCCAGCACCGGCCCGTTTGACGATGACGAGGTGGGGAGTGTTACGAGACCCTGAGGACTTCGGTGCTCGAATGCTGACGTCCCGCGGTGGCCGGAAGCCAGTGGAGCGCCTCACACGACACTCCACATGCAGGAGGCTACTGCTTGTCCCTGACCTGCTGCACCAGCTGCTGGTAGGAGGCGCGCTTGATGACTGTGTCGAACTGGACGCGGAAGTTCCGCACCAGGCTCATGCCCGAGATCACAATGTCGCCGGCACGCCAGCGGTCGCCGCGCCGGACCATTAGAAAGTCGACGGGAATCGCCCCTTGCTTGGCAGCGACCAGCGTCTTCACCGTGGCCTCGTCGCCGTCGAGTGCATCGCTGACGAGGACGACCTTTTCACCGTGGTAGCGATCGAGCGAGCTGACGAGCAAGCGCGCGAGGAACTCACGGAAGAGCTGGACGAACTCTTCCCGCTCGGCGGGCGTGCGCGCCTCCCAGTGACGCCCGAGGCTGCGGTGCGCGAGCTCCTCGAAGTCGAGGATGTCGTCGGCGAAACGCCGGATCACCTCGCGCCGCTCCTGCGCCCGCGCCGGCTGCTTGAGGTCGGGGTCGCCCAGAAGCGTCAGCACTTGGTCGATGCGCACGAAGAGCTGCTCGGCAGGCTCACCGGCCCACGCCGGCGGCGTGAGCAACATCCCCAGCCACAGGGTAGCGGCGGCGACCGTCGAGACGCGGACCACGGTGCTTATCATCGTCCTGTAACCTGCCGAGCATCGGCCGTGCCAGAGTCGAAAACCTGGAAGATACCTCTGGATCAAGGACTTGCGCCATGTTCCTTTCGCAGGGGGCGTCCGATAATGACGCCGACGGACAGCCGGAGTGACAAGAAATGCCATTCCGGCCCGCCGTTCCTCGTGCTGAACCTGTGGCGTGAGGTGAATTGATATCGGCGACAGCGGGCCCGTGCAACCACCGAAAGGATGCCGACAGTGCGGGCCGCCGGGAATGTCGGTCCGATTCCGGATTTCCCAGCTTGAAGGCCTCGAAAGTGGGTCGCTGCGAGATGTAGGACGCCGGAACTGACTGATTCTTCGTGCTTTGACTCTCGCGCTGCATGAACGAGGAGCACCTCGAAATCACTTTGTCAGCAACCTGCTAACGCGGGCCGACCCCGGCGAGCAACTGTTCGATTTTCTCGCGCGATCGAGACCCTGCTGGTCGATCTCGAGGCCCCGTTCAGCTCGCGCGCCCCCCCGGGCCGCTGTTCGCCTGTTGATCGACGGAGCCTGGAACCACGACCTGGAGCTCGCCGTTCGGATCCGCGGAGCCGTCGGCCGCCGCGAGGGCGAGCAGGAACTGCTGGGTCTGGGGATTCGGCGAGCGCACGATCGTCGGTGCGCCGAAGCTCGGGCCGGGGACGACGAAGTCGTTGAAGTTGCCGAACCAGTCGATCAGCCGATCTTCCCGCGAGTCCGCGATCAGTCGGTCGTCGCCCGTTCCACCATAGATGATGTCGGCGCCGGCGCCCCCGTCCTGCGTGTCGTTGCCGGCCCCGCCGTAGAGGTGATCGTCGCCGGCGCCGCCGTTCATGAGGTCGTTGCCGGCGTCACCGAAGAGCGCGTCGTTGCCGTCACCACCTGTGAGCGTGTCGCTGCCCGCGCCCCCGTGAAGCTTGTCGTCCCCCGTGCCACCGTCGAGATTGTCGTTGCCGGCTCCCCCCAGCAGCGTGTCGTTGCCCGACCCGCCCAGCAGGGTGGCGGCGATCGTCAGCGCCGAGCCGTCGATCAGGTCGTTGCCGGCGCCCGCATCCACGCTGAACGCCTCGATGCCGGAGAAGGTGACCGTCCCCAGCCCCACGCCCGTGATCGTCGTATCCGTCAGCACGATCACGTCGTCGCCGGCGGTGCCGTTGACCAGCAGGGTGTCGATGCCCACCGTGCCCGTGTCGGCGATCGTCACCGGCCCCACCAGGCTGCCGAAGTTCACCGTGTAGCTGTCGGAGCCCTCCTGGCCGTCGAGCGTCAGCGGCGGCACGCCCGTGGCGTTGACCACGAAGGCGTCGTCCCCGTTCCCGCCCAGCAACGTCGTCGGCGCCCCGGTGCCGTTGATCGTGAGCGTGTCGTTGCCGTCGCCGCCGTTGACCGTGAGGGCCTCGATGCCCGAGTAGGTGACCGTCTCGGCTCCGCGCGTCACCGCCGTCGCCGTCACCACGAGCGCGTCGTCGCCGGCCGTGCCGTTGACGAGTAGGCTGTCGACGCCGCTGCCGCCGCTGTCGGCGACGTTGACCGTCCCCGCCAGGCTGCCGAAGTTCACCGTGTAGCCGTCCGAGTCGCCCTGGCCGTCGAGGGTCAGCCCCGCCGCGCCCGTCGCGTTGACCACGAAGGTATCGTCGCCGGTGCCCCCGGTCACGGTGGTCGGTGCGCTGGTGCCGTTGACGGTGATCGAATCTCCCGCGTCGCCGGCGTTGACCGTGAGGGTCTCGACGCCGGAGTAGTTGACCGTCTCGGCCCCCCGCGTCACCGCTGTTGCCGCCACGACCAGCGTGTCGCTCCCCGCCGTGCCGTTGACGAAGAGGCTGTCGGTGCCGCTGCCGCCGGTGTCGGCGATGCTCACCGTCCCCGCCAGGCTGCCGAAGTTCACCGTGAAGGTGTCCGAATCGGCCTGACCGTCGAGGATCAGGGCCGCCGCGGCCGTGGCATTGACTGTGAAGCTGTCGTTACCGGTCCCGCCGTTCACCGTGGTCGGCGCGGTGAGGGTGGAGTCGAGCGCCGCCAGGACGATCGTGTCGTCGCCGTCGCCGGTGTTCACCGTGAGCGACGTGGTGGGATTGGCGAAGGTGACGGTCTCGAAGCCACCGGTGCCGCCGCTATCGATCCGCGACACGCCGTTGGCCGCGATCCCGTCGTCCCCGACGTGGACCGTCTGCGCCCCGGGAATATTGATCGTGAAGATCCGGTTGCTCGCCGAGGTGTTGTCGGTGATGGGCTCGAGGCCCGTGTAGGTGATCAGCGAGCCGTCCAGCGACACGGTGCCGGAGCCGGACCCGGTCGCCGTGTAGGTCACCGTCCCGAAGGTCCCGCCCTGCAGACGCAGATCGTCGCCGGTCGCGCCGTTCGATCCGCCGTCGTAGGTGACACCTCCACCCGTAATGGGATTCCCGTTGGCGAAGCTCAGGGTCAACCGATCGTCGCCGCCGTCGCCGTTGACGACGATCGAGCTGAGCGCGGCGCGCGACGCCGTGTAGGTCGGCACGCCGGTCAGCGTCGGGTTGTTCTCGTAGAACTGCACGAAGCTCCCGCTCGGGTCGGTCCGGATGAAGTACGTGTCGTTGCCGCCGCCGCCGGTCGCCGTCACGGTCTGGCCACCCGTGAACTCGACGATCACCCGGTCGACGTAGATGTCCATGTTGCTCAAGGCGCCGTTCGGGTTGTTGCCGGTGCTGTTGGAGTTGTCGGCCCACGACGGGTAGAGGCTGCCGCCGAAGAACGTCAGGCCCGAATAGTCGCCATAGCCGAGGTTCCGGAAGCCACCCGCGGCCGGCTCGGCCGCCGCCGAGCGTGAGGTGCCGTCGCTCACCTGGATGTTGGGCCGGAACGTCACGCCGCCGTCCACGCTGACCGAGGCGAAGAGCTGGGCGTCGGTGTTGGCGACATTGTCGGTATCGCCCGCGCCGCCGGCGCCGGCGTCGTTACGCGAATCGTGCCAGGACACGCCCACGAACCCCGTCGTCGGGTCGACCGCGATGCGGGGCAGGAACTGGCTTCGCGTTGTGGCGTCGTCGTTGACGCGAACGGGCGCGCTCCAGTTGGTCCCGTTGTTGTTCGAGAACCGCACGAAGATGTTGGTGTCGTTGCTCTCGTCGGGCGCCTCGTCGGTATACACGAGGTACGCGCGACCGAAGAAGGGGCTGGAGGGATCCGTGTCGTAACCGAGCCCGGCCTCGGCGTCGATGCCGGCGCTGTTGCTCTGCGGCGGAATGAGATCCGTGCCGCCCACGTTGGTGGTCGTCGCGTTGATCGCGGCTCCGAATGGGTTCGGCCCCAAGCCGTCAGGATCGAGGTTCACGAAGATGTTCGAAGCGCCCTGTCCGCCCGTGTTGTCCTGATAGGTGACCAGCACCTGGCCGTTCGGGCCGATGGCGATATCGCCGAAGCTGCCCGCGCCCGAGCCTGGAACCGCCACCGGCGCGCTGAAGGCCCCGACAGTGCCCAATCCGGTGACCTGGGCACCTGACGCCTGGATCGCGCCGTTCTCACGCCACGTCACCCAGACTGAGCCCGCGCCCGTGACGATCGTCTCCTGGTCCCGGTTGTCCGAGCCGCCGGCAGTCAGCGCCGCCAGCGGATTGAAGGTTTGTCCGCCGTCGGTGCTGAGGGCCACCTGGATCCCGTTCGGCGTCGGAAGCAGATAGGCGATGAACAGATTTCCGAACTGATCCCAGGCGGTCGATGGGTCGCCCCGCGTGACGGGTAGCGTGTCAGCGCCGTCGGCGATGATCTTGTCCGCACCGTTGGCACCGACCCAGGTGACTCCGGCGGTCGTGCTGCGCGCGGCCATGTCGCCGGCAGCCTCGCGGTTCGAGTAGACGAACGCCTGGCTCGGGTTGACGGGGTTGATCGCGATCGCTTCCTCGCGCTGGTTGCCCAGCTGCTGGTTCACGTCGACGTCCGTGCCTGCGACGAGGAACGCTGTGCCGGCGAACGTCGGCGTGATCGAGAAAAGGAGCCGCGTCTCGAGAGGCTCGACAAGGAACCGTCGCGGGCGCGGTCGGAGATAGCGGGCACGACGGAAGGATCTGCCGAAGGACAGTCGACGCAGCAGACTCATCGTGCGCCTCCGTAGGTGATAGGCACGTCGCGGCCGCCAGGCCGCCGGATGATGGCACCGGGGTGCCGTCAACGCAAGCGGAAAGAGCCGCGCCGCGACGTGGTTCAGCGCGTCGTGACGCGCGCGATCAGACGCTCGAGCCTGGGCACTGTCCTGTCGAGACCGTAACGCTCCTCGACGAGCTGTCGTCCGGCGACACCCAGGCGACGGTAGGCCGCTGGATCTCTCAGCACGGTGATCGCCCGAGCCGCCAGCGCCTCCACGTCGGAGAAGCCCGCGAGTAAGCCGGTCTGGTCGTGCTGGATCACCTCCCGCACCGGCGGCGTGTCCGACGCTAGGACGACGCACTCGCAGGCCAGCGCATTCAGCGGCGACCAGGACAGGACGAACGGCACCGTCAGATAGATGTGGAGGTCGCTCAGCGACAGCACGTCGACGAGCTGCGCGGCCGGTAGGGCGCCGAGGAACCGGAAGCGGCGGAGATCGGGCTTCTCGGTTCGCAGCACGTGCTCCTTGAAGGTTTTCGTCTTGATGTGGCGGAGATCGTTGCCGTAGACGGTGCGCTCGCCGCCGACCACCACGAACAGGACGTTGGCCATCGCAGCCGCGATCCGGTTGGCCACGCGCACGAAGATGTCGAAGCCGCGCATCGCCTCGAGGCCGCGCGCCACGTAGGTGACGACCGTCGCGGCCCGGCGCCCCGTCTCCAGAATGCCGTGTCGACACCGTCGTGGATCACCTCGACCCTCGGGGCCAGCGCCGGTGGCAGGAGGCTCCACTGCCACTGGGTCGGCGTGTAGCCGGCGGCGCAGGCCTCGAGGTCGAGCAGGATCATCGCGTTCCGCGTGCGGCTCCGCAGATAGTCGAGCTCCGTCGGCGGGAACTCGCGTCGGAAGTCCATGTCCGTGCCGCGCGGGTGATAGTAGTACTCGAAGTAGTTGACGATCGGACAGGGATAGAGCTCACGGAGGAAGACGGTCGAGCCGAATCCGCTGTGGCCGACGATCAGGTCGGGCCGGAGCCAGGGCGTCGCCCTGCACGCCTCGTAGACGGCGTGGGCGTGCCACACGGCGTTCTCGAAGGTCCGCGAGCAGTAGTGGTTCGCGCGGCTCGCCCCGCCGCGCAGCTCGAACCTGATCCTACGGACCCCGTCGAGCGACCCCGCGCCGGTCCGCGACACGAAGACGCAGTCGAGGTCCGGGCGCCCACCCAAGCGGGAGAGGAGCGGCCCGAACTGGGCGGGAAAATTCGGATGGACGAAGAGAATCTGCAATCTGAGCGAGACTAAGCAACGTCGACGGGCGAAGCAAGGGGCCGGTCGCGACGTCGGCGCTCTCAGCGAGCCGCGGACGTCGCGACGGCCTTACTGCGCGCTCTGAGCGATGCGGAGACGACGGATCAGCTCGTAGAGGGCGCTCTTACCGCCCGCGTAACCCTCGCGCTGCACCCGACGCAGCAGTTCCGCGCCCGAGACTCTCGGGTCGTCGGAGAGCCACGCTGAGATTCGCGGGCTGTAGGGAGCCACGGTCGAGGGCCGCCCGACCTTCCGGGGGGGCGTCGAACCGTTGCCGTCCACGTGAGCCGAACCATTTGCCGATGCTTCCCGGGTCTCGATTGTTTCCATCATGCCCGGGTGTAAGAGCAAGGAGCGTTCCACGCGGCTTACGGCCCGTAAGTGGTTGATCCGTCAGGGGTTGTGGGGATGGTAGCGGAAAAGGTGGGCGGGCCTCCGGTAAGATTCTCACCTCGTTACTGGAAACTTTTCGACCTCGCAGGCCGGGGGTTGCCGGCCTAGCCGGCGGGAGGCTCGCCGAGCGCGGCTTCGACGCCGCGCGTGAGCTCGATCGGGGTAAAGGGCTTGAGGACGACGTGCTGAACGCCCGTTTCGGTCGCCTGGCCAATCACCTCGCGCGTGCCGTGCGCCGTGATCATGACGACCCGGATCCCCGGGCGGAGCGCCCAGGCGCGCTTGATGAAGTCGAGCCCGTTGAGCTCGGGCATCTTGTAGTCGACCACCACCAGGTCCACGGGTGTCGCGGTGAGATGCTGGAGGGCCTCCTCGGCCTTGGTGAAGCCCACGACCGTATGGCCCTGCGCCTCGAGCACACGCGAGCACATGTGCACGATCGACGGCTCGTCGTCCACGACCATGATGTTCATGCGCCCGGGACCCGTCGCCGCTCGTCGGCGCGGAGCTTGTACTCCACGGAGTCGACGAGGGCCTGCCACGAGGCCTCGATGATGTTGTCGGCGACGCCGACGGTGCCCCACGTCTCCGCGCCGTCGCCGGAGGTGACGAGCACGCGCGTCTTGGCGGCCGTGCCCTTGGACTCGTCGAGGATCCGTACCTTGTAGTCCAGGAGCTTCATCTCCTTGAGGTTTGGATAAAACTCCTCGAGCGCCTTGCGAAGCGCGTGGTCGAGCGCGTTCACGGGCCCGTTACCGGAGGCCGCGGTGTGCTCGAGCATGCCCTTGACGCGCACGCGGACCGTCGCCTCGGCGACCGGCTCGCCGTCGCCGCTCTCCTCCTCGACGATCACCCGGTAGGCCTCGAGCTCGAAGTGGGGCTTGAGGCGGCCGAGCGCGCGCTCCATCAGCAGCTCGAACGACGCCTCGGCGCCCTCGAACTGGAATCCCGCGTCCTCGAGCGCCTTGAGGGTGTCCAGAATGCGGCGCGAGTCGGGCGTCTCGCGGTCGAGGTCGATGCCGTACTCGCGCGCCTTCCAGAGGATGTTGGACTTGCCCGCGAGCTCGGAGACCAGCACGCGACGGTGGTTGCCCACGGCCTCCGGGTTGATGTGCTCGTACGTCTCGGGGTGCTTCACCACGGCCGAGACGTGCATGCCGCCCTTGTGGGCGAACGCCGAGTCGCCCACGTAGGGCTGCGAGTCCCAGGGCTGGCGGTTCGCGAGCTCAGACACGAAGCGCGACACGTCGCGCAGCTCGCGCACGTTGTTCTCGGGGATACAGGAGAGGCCGAGCTTCAGGACGAGGTTCGGGATGACCGACACCAGATTCGCGTTCCCGCAGCGCTCGCCGTAGCCGTTCATGGTCCCCTGCACCTGATCGCAGCCCTCGAGCACCGCGGCGATCGAGTTGGCCACCGCGCATTCCGCGTCGTTGTGGACGTGAATGCCGAGCGGCGTCTTCAGCTCCCGCCGCACCTCGCGCACGATCGCGACCAGGTCGTGGGGCAGCGTGCCGCCGTTGGTGTCGCACAGGACGAGCCAGTGGGCGCCCGCGGCCTCGGCCGCCCGGAGCGTGGCGAGCGCGTACTCACGGTTGGCGCGGAAGCCGTCGAAGAAGTGCTCGGCGTCGAAGAGCACCTCTTCCATGCGCGGGCGGAGCCAGCCGATCGTGTCGGCGATCATCCCGAGGTTTTCGTCGAGCGTCGTGCCGAGCGCCTCGGTGACGTGGAAGTCCCACGCCTTGCCGACGATCGTCGCGACCGGCGCGCCCGCGTCGACGAGCGCCGTCATATTGGGATCGCCCTCGGCCTGGCCGCCGGCGCGGCGGGTCATGCTGAAGGCGGCGAGCCGCGCGTGCTTGAACGCGACGTCCTGCATGCGACGGAAGAAGCGCAGGTCTTTCGGGTTGGAGCCCGGCCAGCCACCCTCGATATAGTGGATGCCGAGCGCGTCCAGCCGCGTCGCCAGCCGGACCTTGTCCTCCATCGAGAAGGAGACACCCTCACCCTGGGTGCCGTCCCGGAGGGTCGTATCGTAAATCTTGATCAAACGACGCGTTTTCAAGGTCCCGCTACTATCCGCCCCCGGCCTTCGGGGTGTCAAGTTTGCGGGACGGTGAGAAGCGGACGACGCGCGCGACTTATCGGTGGCGGGTGCGAGCGAAAACGACACCCGTGGCGATGTTGACGCCGCTTACCGCCGCGGTTGGAAGTACCCCGGGAGCGCGCGCCACGTGTAGACGCCCACACCCGGATTCTCGAGCGTCCACCGCGGCGGATAGATCGTGCCCTGGGTCATCTCGGTCGCCCAGTAGCCGGGAATCTGCGCGAGCTGTGTCTGCCACTGCTCCGGAATTCCGTCGGGTTGCGGCACGTAAAGCTGGATCGCCACGATCTGCGGCTCCACCCAGACCTGCCTGATGAACTGCCCCATCATCGGCTGCGGGGTGATGATGCCGACCCACGGCATCGACATGCCCGTCGGACTTCCCGGATCGTTTGCGGAAGGGACAGACGGCGCGATAAAAATCTGCAGCTGGACCGGCTGGCCGGTAGCCGGATCGATGACCGGCTGGCCCGTGGCCGGATCCGCCACGCTGACCGGTTTGCCCGTGGTCGGATCCACCACAGGGAAACTTCCAGTCGCAGGAAACGGCTGAATGGGGAAGAACGCATTCCCCGACACAGGAGACCCCACAGGAACAGCTTTCGGATCCGTGGACGTAGTGGGTTTCCCCGTATTCGAGTTTATATATTTGTATTGCGGCGGCGTCGTCGACTGGGGCGTGATGACACCAGGCGGCGTGGGCGGAGGCGCAGGAGGGGGAGCGAACGCCGGACTTGCCCACGCGAGTACGAAGAGCACCGCCAGCAATGTCTTTCGCATTGCACACCTCGCGCCCGAGAGCATGCCACCGAAAGCGCTCAAACTCAACGTTTTCGTCTCAGACAACGCCCGAATTCCGGAGGCGCGTAACCTCGCGCCGTGACAGGCCGAGAACGGAGCCGAGCACCGCCTCCGTGTGCTGGCCCAGCCGTGGCGGCGCCGTGACCGCCTTGCCGGGTGTGGCGTGCAGGCGCACCGGCACGCCCATCACGGTCACGCGCCCGGCCGCGGGATGCGGGAGCGTGACGACCATGCCGCGCGCCTTGAGGTGCGGGCTCTCGCACACCTCCGGCACCGTGCGGATGCGGCCCGCCGGCACGCCCACCTCTTCGAAGCGCTTCATCCACTCGTCCGCGGTGCGCGCGCCCAGGATCTCGTTCAACAGCGGGACCAGCGCGCCACGGTTCTCGACGCGCTTGGCCTCGGTCGCGTAGCGCGGGTCCTTGGCGAGCTCGGGCCGCGCCAGCGCCGCGCAGCACCGCTCCCAGAGCGAGTTGTTGGCGACGCCGAGCGTGAGGTAGGCGTCGGCGGCCTTGAAGACTTCGTACGGCACGATGGACGGATGCGCGTTGCCCCGGCGGGTCGGGCGCTGCCCCGTCCCGAAGTAGATCCCCGCCTGGTAGGTCAGGAGCGCGGCCATGACGTCGAGCATGGCGATCTCCACCTTCTGTCCGCGGCGCGTCTTGGCCCGCGCCAGGAGCGCGAGCGTCACGCCGTGCGCGGCCGCCATGCCGGCGACGAGGTCGCCGATGGAGTTGCCGACCTTCACGGGCGGGCCGTCGGCGAAGCCCGTGAGGTCCATGATCCCGGACTCGGCCTGCACGACGAGGTCGTAGCCGGCGCGGTGCGCCTCGGGCCCCGACTCGCCGAAGCCCGAGATCGCGCAGTAGACGAGTCGCGGGTTGAGGCGGCTGAGCGCCTTCCAACCCAGGCCGAGACGCTCCATCGTCCCCGTGCGGAAATTCTCGAGCAACACGTCGCTCTTCTTCGCGAGGCGCCGGAGGATCTCCCGCCCCTCGGGGGCCTTGAGGTTCAACGTGATGGATTTCTTGGATCGGTTCACGCTCATGAAGTACGTCGCCTCGCCGCCGACGAACGGCGGCCACTGGCGCGTGTCGTCGCCCTTGCCCGGCTCCTCGACCTTGATGACCTCGGCACCCATGTCGCCGAGCTGCATGGCGCAGAACGGCCCCGCCAGCACGCGCGTGAGGTCGAGCACGCGCACCCCCGCCAGCGGCGCCCTAGCTCGCGGCACGGCCCCTCCCCTTCATCACCCGCTTGGCGAGCGACCGCGCGATCGCGTTCACGCGGTCGCCGGCGTAGCCGGCGCGCCGCCAGAACAGCCGCGCGCGATCGAGCGCGCCCAGATGGGCGAAGTAGTAGATGTCGTCCACGGCCTCGATCGCGACGGTCGAGCCGACCCTGATGCCGCGCGTCGCCGCGCCGTGGCAGACGAAGCGCGCGCCGCCGCCGAGCTCGACGATCGCGATGTGGAGCGGCGAGCGGAACCCCTCGGGCGTCGCGTAGAGCGTCGTGAAGGAGACGACCTCGCCGATACCCTCCACCGTCGCCGGCTCCATCGCCACCGGGTGCCACGGACAGAAGCGCGCCGGGGGCGCGACCGTGGCCATGCACACGGGGCAGCGCGATGCCGCGATCGTCTCGATCATGCCGCCTCCGGGGCGAGCCCGTCGATCACGCGGCCTCCAACAGAATGACCCAGTTGTTCGTGGCCAGCCCGCCGATCGACTGGGCGAGCGCGACCCGCGCGTCGACCTGGCGCCCCGTCGCGCGCCCGGTCAGTTGCCACGCGCACTCGACGAGCTGCGCCAGCCCCGTCGCCGCCAGCGGATGGCCGCGCGCCTTGAGACCGCCCGACGGGTTGACCGGCAACCGACCGTCGAGCGCCGTGTCGCCGTCGAGCGTCACGCGCCCGGCCTTGCCCGGCTCCACGAGGCCCGCGTCCTCGAGCGAGATCAGCTCGAACGGCGCGAAGGCGTCGTGCAGCTCGGCGACGCCGACACGCTCGGGACCGAAGCCCGCCATCGCGAACGCCGCCCGCGCCGCCGCGCGCGTCGCCACGAAGGAGGTCAGGTCGCGCCGGTGCCGGAGGGCGAGGGTGTCCGTCCCCTGCCCGAGGCCCGCGACGCGCACCGCCGCGCGAGCGCGCGTCAGCACGAGCGCGGCGGCCCCATCCGAGATCGGGCAGCAGTGGAGCAGCCGGAGCGGGTCGGCGACCATCCGGCTCTCGAGGACGTCCTCCAGCGTCACGGGCGCGCGGAAGTGGGCGTACGGATTCCGCGCGCCGTTGGCGTGGTTCTTCACCGCGACCTGCGCCATCTCGCGTATCCCCATCCCGCCGCGGGCGAGGACGGCGCGCGTGACGAGGCCCGCGAGCGCCGGCATCGTCGCGCCGTAGGCGCGCTCGTAAGGATCGATCGAGCGGCCGATGAGCTCGGACACCTTGGGCGTGGCCAGGTGGGTCATCTTCTCGCCGCCCACGACGAGGACGGTGTCGTGGACCCCCGCGGCGATTTCCAGAAAGCCCGCGTAGAACGCCGCGGCGCCGGACGACGTCGCGGTCTCGACGCGCAGCGCCGGCACGTCGCTGAGCCCCATCGCCGTGGCGACGTGCGAGGCGAAGTTACCCTCGCCGAGGAACTCCTCCGGATTCATCACGGCGACGACGACCGAGTCGGGCCGCTCACACCGGGCGTCGGCCAGCGCCGCGTGCGCCGCCTCCGCCATCAGATCGGACAGCGGCTCGGCGCGCCGGCCGATGCGCGTCATGCCGACGCCGGCGACGAAGACGTTGACCATCGGGCCCAGTGTTGCCGATGGTCACGCGGGCGTCAACTCGTCAGGCCGCAGGCGGCGACTTCTCACGCCGCGGGCGGCGCCTTCTCAGGCGGCGGGCGGCGCCCCTTGTATCTCTCAGACTCGGCCCAGCGCTAAGCTGAGCCGGGTGAAGGTGGGCGGGAGCCCGTGCACCCCTGGGTCCCCGAAGACCGTGACTGAGCTCGGTGCCCCGCCCACTGTTCCATCATCGAACCCGAACAGTCGCTTGGGCGCCGAGAGCCCGCATTCGCAAGGACGGGTCATGGAACACTCCCGCTTCGTCGGCATCGACGTCTCGAAAGCCCACCTCGATGTGCACGTCCGCCCCACCGGGGACTCCTTTCGCGTCAGCCACGACGACGCCGGATTCGCCATGCTCATCGAGCGCGTGCGCCCGTTAACTCCCACGGTGCTCGTCCTCGAAGCCACCGGCGGCTACGAGGTGACCGTCACCGCCGCCCTGGCCAGCGCCGGGCTGCCCGTGGCCGTCGTCAATCCTCGCCAGATCCGCGACTTTGCCCGCGCCACCGGACAACTCGCCAAGACCGACACGCTTGATGCGCGCGTCATCGCGCTGTTCGCGGAAGCGGTGCGCCCGGCCGCGCGCCCCGTGCCCGATGAGCAGGCCCACGCCTTGGGCGAACTCGTGGCCCGCCGCCGCCAGCTCGTCGACATGCTTGGGGCCGAGCACAACCGTCGCCGCCTCCTGCGCGACCGCCGCTTGCAGCGCCACCTCGACGCCCACATCGCCTGGCTCGAGGAAGCCCTCCGCCGGCTCGATCACGACCTCACCACCCTCATTCGCTCCACGCCCGTCTGGCGCGAGACCGAAGACCTGCTTCGCTCCGTCCCCGGCATCGGGCCGGTGACGGCTTGCACCCTCATCGCCGATCTGCCCGAACTGGGTCGTCTCGATCGCCGACGCATCGCCGCCCTCGTCGGCCTCGCCCCCTTTGCCCGCGATAGCGGCGCCTTTCGGGGCCGACGCATGATTGCCGGCGGCCGCGCCCACATTCGCCGCGTTCTCTACATGGCCACCCTTACCGCCGCCAAACACAACCCGGCCATCCGTGCCTTCTATCAACGCCTGGTCGCCGCCGGGCGTCCCGGCAAAGTTGCCCTCACCGCCGCCATGCGCAAGCTCCTCACCATCCTCAACGCCATCCTGCGCGACCGGCGCGCCTGGCTTTCCCCTTGACTCGCAAGACAGTCGCTCAGTCCGCCACGAAGCTGTCCACGAAGCGTCGGAAGTCGCCGCGCGTGCCGTCGAACGCCGACGGCTCGGCGACCAGCAGCAGATCATAGACGCAGCGCGCGTCCTTGAGCGTGTACGCCTCGATCCTGACCCGCGCGCCTCCGTCGAGGCGCCCCTCGAGGAGCGCGTGCGTGGCGGTGCGTCCGTTCACCGGCGTCTCGCCGTGCTCGAGCCGGTGAAGCTCGCGCACGCCGATCAGGAGCTGCCGGCCGAGGACCT
>WNGG01023645.1_pt1 | contig 15974 bp, 17 predicted proteins | sample 5400661 | NCBI WGS metagenome assembly WNGG01 (sample SAMN13153372, study PRJNA577476) | soil metagenome | isolation source: 100 cm soil or saprolite under Garry oak tree replicate 1 | place: USA:California | collected 2016-06-15
GATGCGCTCCCGCACCGTCAGCTTGCCGCGCTGGTGCTGTTTGGCAATCTTCTCTTCGCCGCCCATGGCGAGGTTCTTCTTGCGCCTGGACTTGAGGTCCTCGACCCTGGCGCCGTACTCATCGGTCATGGCCGCATTCTATTGACCGACCAGGAGGTCTTCCCGGTCCCGCCAGCGATTGAGGAAACGGTACATGTTGCGGCGGGAAAGCCGGTCGCGCTCCTGCGGCTCGGTCGCCTCCCACAGTCGGTGCTCATGTTTCATGACGGGCAGATCAGGCACCGCCAGGGCGCGGCCTCCTCGGTCGCGAAGGCGAAAGCTGAATTCGACGTCGGCCATGCGGTAGAAGCGGAACTTCGGATCGAAGCCACCGGTCGCGAGGGCGTCGGAACGCCGGAAGGCCATGCAGTAGCCCTCGATCGCGTCCACCTCAGGACCCGCTGATGCATCGAACTCCTTCAAAGTTCCGCGGCCGCGGAGCCCAAACGGGCCGGCGACCATGACCGTCGGATCGCCGAGCGCGCCGAGCAGGGGCGTGATCGCGTCGCCCGTGAGCTCGACCCCGGGGTCGAAGAGGATCACGGCGTGGCCGGCCGCGGCGTCGATGCCCGCGTTCGCGGCTGCCGCGAACCCGAGAGGCGGATTCAGCATGACGACACGGAGGCGCTCCGCCTTCCTGCCGGCCAGCCATCCCGCGATTCGCGCGTCGCCTGAGTTGTCGACCATGACCGCCTCGAAATCTGCTTTCGTATGCGTGAAAACCGACAGCAGCCAGCGTTCGGCGTCGGCCCGCCAGCCGTGGACGATGGTCAGCAGCGTGACGGCCAGGGGCGCAGGTCTCAGGTCAGCGGATCGAGGTGCCGCGATCGCCACCAGCTCGCTGCCAGTCGCGCTGTCGAGGACATCCCACCCACCTCGCCACAGCAGCTCGCGGATCTTGTCCGCGGCTGCATAGTTTCGCTCGCGCCGGTGCTCGACGCGTTCGGTCAAGAGCCTTTCAGCTTCGGATCTATCCGTTCTTCTTCTTTTTGACCGCAGCCGTCAGCGCTGGCACGATCTTGAGGGCGTCGCCGACGACCCCGAGGTCGGCCATTTTCATGATCGGCGCTTCGGCGTCCTTGTTGATGGCGATGATCACCTTGGACGTCTTCATGCCGACGGTGTGCTGCATCGCGCCCGAGATTCCTACCGCGATGTAGACGCCAGGTCGCACCGACTTGCCAGTCTGCCCCACCTGCATCGAATACGGCACCCATCCCGCGTCGACCACGGCACGACTCGCGCCGACGGCGCCGCCGAGCGCGCCGGCGAGGTCTTCGAGCAGCGGGAAATTCTGCGGCCCGCCCATCCCTCGCCCGCCGCTGATCACGACGCGCGCGTCTTCGAGCTTCACCTTCTCCGAGGCCTCGGCGACGCGCTCGACGATGTGAGCGCGCTTGGCGGTGTCGGAGAGTGCGACGTCGAGCTGCTTGACCTCCGCGGTGCCGCCCTTTTCAGACGGTTCGAACGACTTGGGGCGAATCAGCACGATGGCGGGCTTGCCGTTCGCCCTCATCGATGCCATCTTCGCGCCGCCGAAGTAGGGCACCCTGGCCACAAACCCTCCGCCTTGTGCTGTCACGTCGCCGGCGTTGGAGATGAGTCCGACACCGAGTCGGGCGGCGAGGCGGCCCGCAACCTCTCGTGAGTCCGATGTGAACCCGAACAGGATCAGGTCCGGCTTTTCGATCTGATAAAGCGAAGCGATGGCTTCGGTCGCGGGTTCGGCGATGTAGTCGTCAAATGCAGAGTCTTCGTTGACGTGGACCGCTTTGGCGCCGTACTTGCCGAGCGTGGCGGCGGCGTCCTTGGCGCCCGAGCCCAACACGACGGCGTACACGTCGCCGAGCTCTCGAGCTTTGGTCATCAGCTCCAGCGACGTCGACGCGAGCTTGCCTTCGTTCAGCTCCGCGTAGACCAGGATCGCAGCCAACTACAGCACCTTGGCGGTGGCGAGCACCTGAATGATCCTGTCTACGGCGGTGCCGTCGTCTTCGATCACCTCGCCCGCCTTGCGCGCTTCAGCGTCGACGACGCCCTCGATCGTCTCCGCCGGCTCGCTCCTCTCCACGCCGAGGTCTGACACGGTGACCTGTTTGATCTCCTTGGAGCGCGCCGCCATGATGCCCTTGAGGGAGGCGTAGCGCGGTTCGGCGATCGCCGCCGTGACGGTGATCAGCGCCGGCGTGGAAGCCTCGACGATCTGATAGCCGTCGGCGGTCTGCCGGTGCACCTTCACCGTCGACCCATCGATCTCGACCTTCTTCGCAAAGGTAAGCTGCGGCAATCCGAGCAGCTCGGCGAGCATCGGCGGCACCATTCCGGTGCTGCCGTCGTACGACTCGGTGGCGCAGATCACAAGGTCCGGCCCCTCTTGCTGAATCGCTGCGGCGAGAGCTCGCGCGGTGAGCAGCGCATCGGCACCCGCAAGGGATGCATCGGAGATCAGCACGCCGCGGTCGGCGCCCATCGAGAGGCCCTTGCGAATCGCCTCTTTGGCCCGCTCTGGGCCCATCGCAACGAGGATCACCTCGCCGCCGTGGGCTTCCTTCAGCTGGAGGCCTTCCTCGACCCCACACTCATCGCCAGGGTCGAGCACGACTTCCTTCTCGCGGGAGATCGTGTTATCGGCGTCGAGGCTGAGAGTCGAGTTCGGATCTGGTACTTGCTTGACGGTGACGACGATTTTCAAGAGACGGTTATGAATTATCGCTGCGCCGAAAGAGCGGCATGGAAACGCTCGAGGTCGCCAGGAGTGTTGAGACTCTCGAACTGCGCGGGGTCGAGCCCTTCGAGCCAGGTCACGTCTAGATACTCGGCCACGTCATGCGCGGTGTAGTTGCCGGCGTCCAGAGCGCCGACGATCGCCGGAAGCGCGGTCTTGCGGTATGCGCCACAAACAGGCTCGAAGAGCCCCTCGTGACGCGGTATCGCCGCATCGCAGCTCCGCGCGGTGGCGACCGCGAGCTCGGCCACGGACTGGGTCACGTAGGGCATGTCACATGCGACTGCGAACATCACCTCGTTGCGAGCGGCCAGGAGACCCGCCTCAAGGCCGGCCAGCGGACCCGCCGAACGCTTACGGTCGAACACCACGCGATAGGGGATCAGCTGCTCCATCTGCTCGGGCTCGCTGAAACTGACCATAACCTCTGAGAACGCAGGAGCCAGGCGCGCTGCCACATACCGCAGCAAGACCGTGTCCCCCACCTCGATCCACGGCTTCGAGCGGCCCATGCGCCGGCTCTCGCCTCCGGCCAGCACCAGGAGCGTCGCCTCCATCACCTGTAGTTTCCCCCAGCCGCTAGGGTTACTCCAGCGTGCCACGCGTTGATTCTCGGGCCGCCTTCTGGATCATCGCCGCCACGTTCTTGCTGTTCCTGTTCGCAGCGGCCGCGCCCTCGCCGCTTTATGCGGTCTATGCCGCGAGGTGGCACTTCTCGGCGATCACGCTGACCGAGGTTTTTGGCGTGTACGCCATTGCGCTGCTCGTCACCCTGCTCTTCACGGGGTCGCTTTCGGACGCGCTCGGCCGGCGACCGGTCATTTTCGCCGCCCTTCTGATTCAACTCGCGGGCATGACGGGCTTCGTCCTCGCCTCGAGCGTGGAGTGGCTGTTCGTTGCCCGCACAGTACAAGGCATCGCAACCGGTCTCGCGACAAGCGCCCTGGCCGCTTCATTCGTCGACTTGCACCGTCCGGACCGGCCGATGCTCGGGCCGGTCGTGAACAGCGCCACACCGATCGCCGGCCTCGCCCTCGGCGCGCTGACGTCGGCCGCGCTGGTCCAGTACGCCCCTGACCCGCTGCACCTCGTCTACTGGCTGCTGCTCGCCGGATTCATCGCCACAGCGGTGGCGATTTCCCTGATCCCCGAACCCGCCATCCAGCGCGGAACGCTGCACTGGGTGCCCCGAGTCGGTGTGGAGCCGGCGATCCGGCCTGCGTTCGCCGCGGCGCTGCCCAGCCTGATCGCGGCCTGGGGCGTCGGCGGTTTTTATCTGTCGCTGGGTCCCAGCCTGGTCTTGCAGCTTGCCGGATCTTCCAACCGAGTCCTCGGCGGGATTGCGATCGCCCTTCTCGCCGGTGTGGGCGCGGTTTCGATCGTCGCCGCGGCGTCATGGCCGCAAGCAAGGGCGATGGTTGTGGGGGGCCGCTGTGACCGGGATCGGCTTTGGAGTCGGATGGCTCGGCGTGGTGCGAAGCCTGGTTGGCCGCTCATCTCCGACCGAGCGAGGTGCGCTCCTGGCTGCGATCTACATCGTGGCCTACCTTTCGTTTGCGGTGCCGGCCGTGATTGCGGGTGTCCTGGTGACACGAATCGGCCTCCATGACGCGGCGCTGTGGTACGGGGGTGGCGTCGGCATTCTCGCCCTGGCGGGGCTCGTCGGCACGCTGACCGTTGGCCGTCCGGCTCGTGCTGCGGCGGCCGCCCGGTGAAGGCGATCGATTTCCACGTCCACCTCCCAACCCCCGACTGGCTCGACGTTTCGATGAAGGGCTATGTCGAGGCGGCGGAGTCGTACTTCCGGTCGAAGGTTCCCCGCAAGACGCTCGAGGAGCTGGCCCGCGAGTACGACGACCTGGACGTGGTCGCCGTGCTCCTCGCGTGGGACGCGGAAACTGCAACCGGCCGGCCTCGGGTTCCGAACGACCTCGTCGCGGAGGCATGCCGCGATTACCCCAAGACATTTGTCGGATTCGGAAGCGTCGATCCCCTCAAGGGCGAGCGCGCCGTCGCGGAGCTCGATCGCATTGCAGAGCTGGGCCTGAAAGGCGTGAAGCTCCATCCCTCGCTGCAGGCGTTCGCCCCCAACGAGGAGCAGCACTGGCCGCTGTACGAGAAATGCGAGGACCTCGGCTTGATCACGCTCTTCCACACCGGCACGAGCGGCATCGGCGCGGGACAGCCCGGGGGCCAGGGGATCAGGCTCGATTACGCCCGGCCGATCTGGCTCGATGCGCCGGCGGCCGCGTTTCCCGACCTCAAGATCATCGCCGCGCACTTCGGATATCCGTGGCACCTGGAGCTGCTCGCGATGGCGCTTCACAAGACGAACATCTACATCGACATCTCCGGTTGGGCCCCGCGCTACGTACCGACCGAGGTGATGCGCGACATGAAGGGGCGCCTCCAGGACCAGTTCGTGTTCGGCAGCGACTACCCGTTCATCCAACCGCAACGCTGCCTCGACGAGCTGAAAAGCCTTGACATCCCCGAGCCGGTGCTGCAAAAGCTGCTCGTCGGCAACGGGAGACGGCTACTCGGGATTGCCTGACCTGTAAATCTGGGCTTGACATGCCCTACCCTGGCGGGCGATCGTGCCGGCGTGGCCATGCTCGCCGACATCCACCGCCGTTCTCTGCTCGCGGAGTCCGACCAGCTGCTCGATCACGTCGAAAGTCTTCGCCTGAGTGATGAGACCGAGGCGCCATTGCGGCTGCGCGAGGCGATTCGGGCGCTGCAGATCCGCCTCGGCCGGCGCAACCCGCCCGTGGCGTATACGACCCTCGACGCCGCGCACGAGCTCGTCTTCGCCGTGCAGCAAAGGCTCATGGCCGCGAACCCAAAGAATCCACGGCCGAACCGCCACTTGGGCCGGCCAAGCGGGCAGCCCCTGATGACGCTGGTTCGCGAGGACGGCAAGTGGAAGGTCCTCACCCTTCCGCCTCCCACTTCGAATGGCGATGAGGAGGACTGGATGGAGCTGGTGGAATCGACGGTCGAGCGCGCATGGGATCGATGGTGCTACGCGCAGCAGCATGCCGTGCGCGCGGCCCGCATTCACCTGAGGGCACAAATCGCGCTCGCGCTGGCGGAGGCGGCATGGAGCAACTACTGGGTCCTGGTGCAGGACGCGGAGCGCATAAGGGAACGGCTCATCGCTTCGCGCGGGCGGCTTGCTGGAGGTACTCCCGCAGCTCGTCTGCCCTGATCGGCGCGTCGGATGCGCGCACCCTCTCCGCGAACAGATGAAGAAAGCGGCGGAGGCCGACGTCATCGAGCATCGTGGCCGCCTCGATGATCTCCGCCGCGGCTTCCTGATGTCGCGGATCGAGGACCCGATTCAGGCTGTCGGCGAAGTCGTCAGGAAGCTCACGACCGGTCATGTGAGGACAATTAAACCCGTGCAGCCGGTGGTGATCGGAGACGTGATCTGGGAGCCGAGCCCAGAAATGGTCGCGCGAAGCCGCTTGAAACGCTTCATGGACCGCCACGGAATCGAGACCTATGACGAGCTGCTGAGGCGGGCCGACGACGACATCGAATGGTTCTGGGACGCCGCCGTGAAGGACGTCGGCATCGCCTTCTCGCGGGAGTACGACAAGGTTGTCGACATGTCGCAGGGCAAACCGTGGGCCAGGTGGTGGATCGGCGGGCGGATGAACATCGTCGAAAGCTGCCTCGATCGATATCGAGACGGCGAGCTCGGGGACAAGACCGCGATCGTCTGGGAAGGCGAACCTGGTGACGTCCGCAAGCTCACGTATTCGGAGCTCGACCGGCAGACTTCGCGACTTGCCGGAGCGCTCCGTAGGGTGGGTGTCAGGCAAGGCGACCGCGTCGGAATCTTCATGCCGATGTGTCCCGAGGTTGCGGTTGCCGTGCTCGCGGCGGCGAAAGTCGGGGCGGTCATCATTCCACTGTTCTCTGGCTACGGCCCGGAGGCGATCGCGACGCGTCTGCGCGACGGTGAGGCGAAGGTGTTGATCTGCGCGGACGGCTTCTACCGCCGCGGCCAGGTAGTGCCCATGAAGGAGACCGCTGACCGCGCCCTGGTCAGCTGCCCATCGGTGAAGAAGGTGATCGTCCACCGGCGGGTGGTGCGGGAGGTTCCGTGGACGCACGGACGCGACGAGGTCTGGGAGGTGCTCCTGGAGGACGACCCCGACCGCGCTCGCACCGAGGAGCTGGACCCCGAGGACCCCCTGATGATCATCTACACGTCGGGCACGACCGGCAAACCCAAGGGCACGCTGCACGTGCACGGCGGATTTCCGGTCAAGACGGCGCAGGACATGGCGCACGGCTTTGACATCGGCGCGGATGACGTCGTGTTCTGGTACACGGACATGGGTTGGATGATGGGCCCCTGGCTCATCTTCGGCACGCTCATCCTCGGCGCGACGATGGTTCTTTACGAGGGAACACCCGACCATCCGGCGCCGAACCGGCTGTGGAGGATGGTCGAGCAGCACAAGGTGACTGTGCTCGGCGTCTCGCCGACGCTTGTCCGAGGCCTCATGACTCACGGAGATGAGGTCCCGTCGCAGCACGACCTCACCTCCCTGCGCATCCTCGGCGGCACGGGCGAGCCCTGGAACCCTGAGCCTTTCAACTGGTATTTCAAGCACATCGGGGGCGGGCGCATCCCGGTGATCGCCGGGCATGGCGGCAGACGTCCTCGACGCGGAGGGGCAATCGGTGCGCGGCGAGGTCGGCGAGCTCGTCCTGCGCAATCCATGGCCTGGCATGACGCGCGGTTTCTGGGGCGACCGAGAGCGCTACCTCGACACGTACTGGAGCAGGTTCGAGAACGTATGGGTGCACGGGGACTGGGCTTACGTCGATCCGGACGACAGCCTCTGGTACGTGCTGGGGCGCTCCGACGACACGATCAAGATCGCCGGCAAGCGGCTTGGTCCCGCGGAGGTGGAGTCGGTGCTGGTCGGAAATCCCGCGGTGGCGGAGGCGGCGGCGATCGGGGTGCCCGACGAGCTGAAAGGCGAGGCTCTCGTGTGCTTCGTCGTCCTGCGGCCGAACCAGGCGCCAACCGACCTGCTTGCGGGCGAGCTGATGGACCTCGTGGCCGGCGCCCTCGGCAAGCCGCTGCGGCCCAAGGCGGTGCACTTTGTCGGCGACCTGCCGCGCACGCGCAACGCCAAGATCCTCCGCCGTGTCGTCAGGTCCGTCTACACCGGCGCGGATCCCGGAGACCTCTCCTCGCTCGAGAACCCAAGCGCGCTCGCGGCGATCGGCGCCACTAGAAGCTGAGGACTTTGTCGGCCTCCATCGTCAGGCGCACCAGGTCAGGCGGCGTGATGTACTTCATGTTCGGCGAGAGCATCTCCTGCAAGACCCCACGGGCCTCAGCACAGCCTTTTCAAACGTAGACGCTGACGTTCTGGTCGAGGCATTTGTCGAGGAGCTCGCGAAGCGGTGGCACGCCGAGACCCAACACATTGGCGATGACGTCTGGCTTGACGAGCTCGGCCGCATCACCCGCGAGCGCGACGGCGACCTCGGTGCCGTTCGGTCTCGCGCCATTGACCGCGATGTGGAACGGGACACTTGCGCGGGTCGGCTCTTCCGGTCCAGCGGCAGTGACGATCAGTAGTCCAGCCATGCCAGACAGTATGGGCAGTCGATGAGGTTGACGCGCGCCGACTGGGTGCGGCTGCTTCTGCTGTGGCTTGGCGGCATCAACATGCGCCTCTGCATGCTCGCGGTTCCACCGCTCATACCGCTCATTCACCAAGCACTCAATCTCGACGAGAAATCTGTGGGTGCGCTCGTGTCGGGCCCGGTCCTGGTACTCGCGATCGCGTCGGTGCCCGGATCGCTGCTCATCGCCAAGCTCGGCGTGCGCGGGGCTCTGTTCGCGGGACTCGGCGCCATCGCGGTTTTCGGTGCCCTGCGGGGTTTCGGGCCGAGCATTCCGGTCCTGTTCGGAGCCACCTTCCTCATGGGAGTGGGCGTCGCTGTGACGCAGCCCGCCTTCCCATCGCTGGTCCGCGAGTGGTTCCCACGTCGCATCGCGATCGCGACCGCGGTCTACAGCAATGGAATCCTGATCGGCGAGACGCTGCCGACCACCCTGACCACGCCGGTCGGAGCGCTGCCTCTCGCGGGCGGTGACTGGCGGTGGGCCCTCGCTCTCTGGTCGGTGCTTGTGCTCCTCAGCGGCATCGCGATCACAGCCGCCGCACCCGCGCACTCGTCAGTTTCGGCGGCCAGGTCACGGTGGTGGCCAGACTGGCGCCAGGGTCAGGCGGTAAGGATCGGGCTGGTGATGCGCGCACCCTGCTCGGCGCCGCCTTCCATGTAACCCTGGAAGTTTTGTGAACAGTGCTCGCCCGCGAAGTGGCACTTGCCGGTGATGGGGATGGCGTCGGCCGCCTACTTCGGCGCCAACGCCTTCATTCCGGACTTTCTCGACCGCACCGGCAGGCACAGCCTCATCTCGCCGACGCTTGCGATCCTGAACGGATCGCAGTTGCTGACCGCGCCGGCCGTGGCCCTGTGGCCGAAGCTCTTGACCGGACGCGCCGGATTTGTCGGCTCGGCCCTGATCATGGCCGCGGCCCAGTTCGGGCTGGTTTTTACGCCAGGGGCCGGCGTGATTCCGTGGGCCTTCGTCCTCGGATTCGCCACCGCGCTCGCGTTCGTCGTCGTGCTCAGCCTCCCGCCTCGCGTCGCGCCCGCCGGCGACGTCGCGCGGATGAGCGCCGCGATCTTCACGCTGCAGTACGCGACCGCATTCGTGATCCCGCTGGTCGCCGGCGCGCTGTGGGACGCGACCGGGCTGTCCGTCCTGGCCTTTGCGCCCGGCATCCTCGCCGGCGGCGCAATGGCCTGGGGCGCAATGGCCCTTAGGATTCCGGACCGAGTCCAGGCCTCGGGTTAGGGAAAGATCCCGGCCTTGTAGTCGGTCAGGATCTCGTTCGCGGCGCGCGCACCCTGCTCGGCGCCGCCTTCCATGTAACCCTGGAAGTTTTGTGAACAGTGCTCGCCCGCGAAGTGGCACTTGCCGGTGATGGGGAGCCGAGCAGAAATGGATCGATCAGTGGCACATCAAGCGTGGCCCGACCGTTCCACTGGTTGGTGATCCCTGGGAAGAGCGGCTCGATCTGGCTCAAAAACGTGGTCGCGAAACCGTTCACCACCTTGAGATCCGTCGGGTCGCCCTTGAACGAAGCGACCGGCACGCCTCCTCCCGTGTAGTCGACCAGAATTCCGGTCGTGCCATCCTGGGCACGCGTGACCTCCCAGGTGTTCTGATAGCCGGTGTCCGAATAGGTGCTGCCGTTGCCGAGCCCCCATGGTCCGGTGGTGTTCCAGTAGCGGCTTTTGAACTGAAGGTGGAGCTTGGCGTTCTTGCCATAACCGAGCTGGGTGATGGCGGTCTGCTTGAGCGAGTCGAAGCCCGCCACTCGGTACGCCTTGTCTGAGGTCAGGATCGTGCGCAGGACGGAGAAGGGGATCGCCATGATGACCCGGTCGACCACCTTCGTCGAAGTCGTGTTGCCGCTCTTCAGGCTCAGCGTGTACGTGTCGTTGTCGGTGTTGCGCACGATTCCAGTCAGCGCGGTGTTCAGCTGCACCGTGCCTGGCGCCAGGGTCGCTGCGATGGTTTGAGGCAGCCGTTCGTTGCCACCGACGATGTGATAGCGCTCGTCGGACGCGCCGAAGATCTGGAAGTTGCCCGGATTCGATGAGAAGCCGAGGAGGTAGACGAGGTTCAGGGAGCTCTGCTCCTGAGTGATGTTTCCGTACTCGATGTTGTAGGCGACGTCGAGCAGCCGACCCATCGGGGTGGTGTGTCCACCCGGTACGCGGCTTTCGATCCAGTCGTAGAGGCTCATGTTGTCCAGGTCGCGTCCGGCCTGTGTTGAGTTGTTGTAGAGGGTCGGGTAACCCGCTGCGTTGACGTCCTTCTTGACGCTGTTCCAGACGGCATTGAAGTCGGCCTGGGCCTGAAGGTCCGTGTAGTACTTGCCGAAAAAGTAGTCCGTGTCGGTGGAGTGGATCGGTTCAGCCGCCAGCAGGTCGGCCCGCGCGAGGTTGAAGCGGCTCATGAGGCCGAGGATGGTCTTATGACCGCTGTCGATCAGCTCCCCGCAGTGCTCGCTGGTCTGGCCGTTCCATGAGGTCGTATCGGAGTGCATGCGCCCGCCGACGCGGCCCGAGGCCTCATAGACCGTGGAGGTGATGCCTGCGTCCTGCAGGGTTAGCGCAGCATTCAGGCCCGATATGCCGCCGCCGATGACGGCGATCCGCCCCTGGTTGCCACTCGGTTTGCCGCTGGAGGCCAGCGCCGCGACCGGCCCTCCGAGTGCCGCCGCGCCGACCGTGGCGCCGGTGACCTTGAGGAAATCGCGTCGCGTAAGGCCCATTTGAGGGCGCTCCTCGCGGACCTCTTGCAGCGAGCGACCGGATCGCTCTGCTTCCTCGAAATCAGCGACAAGGGCCTGGAAACGTCTCAGCAGCGGGGTGCGGGCCATCGACACAAACCTCCTTCGGGAAACGCGGGCAAACAGTTTATGAGGCGCCGGGTGGCCAGGGAGCGAGTTAGCGGCGGCGAAGGTGGTACCAGCGCCCTGGAAAGCGGTCCGGCTCCTCCCCGCCCCACGCGCGCACGACGTCCCACGGCCCACCAAAGCGCCGATCGACCTCTTCCCGCGTCACCGTCGCATTGAATGCGAAATTGAGCCTCTGGTAGAAGGCCCACAGGAGGAGGTCGGCGCCGGAGACCGTCGCCCTGGTGACGCCGGCCACGTAGGCATCACGCCGTTCCATCGGGATCGAATGCATGCAGCCGAGGTCGAACGCCAACTGGTAGCCGTCGCCGACACCAAGCTGATCGAGGCGCGTCGCGTCACCGACGATGAAGCGCGGAGATACGTTTGCCGCCTTCGCCTTGGCTTTCGCGGAGGCGATGGCGCTCGGGACAAAGTCGATCGCCGTCACCTGCCAGCCGTGCTGCGACATGTAGACAGCGTTGGTGCCCGTACCGCAGCCCAGGTCGAGCGCCTTGCCGGGGCTGCGAGCTGCGGGTCCTTCGATCAGGTCTTTGAGCTCAGGCGGCGGAACGCCTGAGTCCCAGGGCTTGAACCCAAATCGGTACATGGCCCGGTACAGGAGGTTGGCGATCGTGGTAGCCATTTGCCTGGCAGCTTAGCGCGGGCAGGTGAACGCGCTGTGTTCCCGTTGTGGAGGCTCGTCAGACTTTGCGGCAGCCGTGGCCGAGTCGATCTTTGAGCCGGTCGGACAGGATCGCTATCTGCCGACCGAAGCCTCGCTGAGCCCGTGGTCGGACCAGGCCATGCACGGCGGGCCGCCGACGATGCTGATGGCGCGCGAGATCGAGCGGTTCAGCTCGGACCAGGAGATGATGGTCACGCGCCTGACCGTCGAGCTGATGCGGCCAGTCGGCCGGACGCCACTCGAGGCGAAGGTCAGGCTAGTCCGCCCGGGCCGCAAGGTGCAAATCGTCGAAGCCTCGTTGTGGAACGCCGAGCAGGAAGTTGCCCGTGCAACCGCCCTGCGCATTCGAACCGCTGACGTCGACGTGCCTCTTACAGATGATCCCCTGCCGCATCCATCGCCTGAGTCTCTGCAGGAATGGTCGGGCAGCTGGAGGAGGGGTTCTGTCTATCACCTGCTCGGGGTCGAAGCGCGGGGGCCGGGCGACGTGCAGCATGGTGCCCCCGGCTGGGCGTGGTTCAGGCTGAAGCTGCCGCTGATTCCGGGAGAGCAGCCGAGCGGCCTGCTGCGGATCTGCGCCGCGGCCGATTTTCCGAACGGGATCAGTTACGTCGTCGATCCCCGCGAGACATCGTTCGTGAACCCCGACCTGACCATATTTGTGAACCGGATGCCGGCCGACGAGTGGGTGCTGGTCGACGCTCGGACGTGGCTCGAGCCGCACGGCACCGGTGTTGCCGAAGGGGCACTTTATGACCGCCGAGGGAGGATCGGGCGGAGCATGCAGAGCCTGCTCGTCGAGGCGCGAGGTTAGTCGGGCTCCCGAGCTGATCGCGGAAACGTACCGGCGATGATCGAAGCCAGCACGCCGGCATCGATGTTGCCGCCCGACACGACGCAGCAGATCCGGCCCGTCCCTGCGAGGCCGCCGATCGCCACGGCGACCCCGAGTGCGCCGGCTCCCTCGGCGACGACGTGGTTCCTTTCGGCGAGAAGCGCCACCGCTCTCGCGACGCTGTCCACCGAAACTGCAAAACCGCCGTCGAGGACGGTTGAGGCCAGGGCGAACATCTCGGGATAGACGCGTGGTCCGCCTGCGCCATCGATGAACGAGCGCTGGAACGGCGGGACGACAGGCTTTCCTGCTTTGAGCGAGTGGTTCAGCGGAGCCGCCGTCTCAGGCTCGCAAGCGAAGACCTTGACGTGCGGTGCGACTGCCTTGATCGCAGACGCGATTCCACATGACAGACCGCCGCCGCCGTATGGAACCAGCATCAGGTCAACGTCAGGCAGGTCCTCGAAGATTTCAAGACCGATGGTGCCGTTGCCCGCCATCATTCGCCGGTCGCTGAACGCATGCACAAACGCTCCGCTCATTCCCTCCTTTTCTCGCGTGCTGAAGACATCGAAGAACTCATCGATTGAAACGGGCACGATGTTGGCTCCAAGGCGCCGAATCGCGCTGAGCTTCGCCTCTGGCGCAGTGTCGGGAACTACGACTGAGCAAGGGATGCCCCTCTCCCGCGCGCACCACGCCAGGCCCTGGGCCATGTTGCCCGCGCTTGCGGTCCACACACCCTGGGCAACTTCGTCCGGGCTCATCTGGTCCAGGACGTTGATCGCGCCGCGGAGCTTGAAAGAGCCGATCGGCTGCAGGTTTTCGAGCTTCAGGTAGATCTCCGCCGGCGCCTCATCGAGGTTGAGCCTGACGAGGGGTGTACGGACGACGCGGCCACTGATGCGCCGCCGGGCGGCGTGGACCTCCTCGAGCGAGATGGGTTCGTGAATCAACCCCGGCAATGGTGCCTCAGTAGGGTGCAGCAAGTGCCCGGCGGACCAGACCGACCACGGAGGCTGGGCTGAGAAGAACGTCTGCAGCCGTGAATCGAAGGATTCGATAACCAGCCTCGATCAGGCGATTCTGTCTTCGGTTGTCGGCCGCGAGGCTGTCGCGATGGGTGGCGCCGTCGTACTCGATCGCGAGGCGCTTGCCTGGGTAGTAGAGATCGGGTCTGCCGATGAACAAACCGAACTCGTCTAGGAGCTGCGTCTGGACGTGCGGCCGCGGCAGTCCCGAGAGCACCAGCAGCAATCGCAGCCGCGTCTCCATTGGACTTTCGGTGGCCGGCTCCGCGAAATCGAGCGCGCGTCGCAAAGTGCCGATGCCGCGGTAGCCGGAATGCGTGGCGATCCAACCACGTAGGTGGCTTGAACTGACCAGGCGCCGATGCATCGCCATGTCGAAGACAGCAATTGCCTCGACCAGCGAAAGGCGACGTGCAACGTCAGCAACCGTCCTGGTGGTAGACGTGACGGGCAAATCTCGGACGATCGAGAGTTCTGCCGCCGACATGTTTGACCTCGTCAGCCTGGCTCCGGCGAGATGTGACGTCTGGCTGTTCATGGGCAGGGTCCCTGCCCGTTAAGAACTGTGCCGAAAAGGCGCCGCTGAGAGGCTGATTCGACGATTCTTGGCACAGTTTGTGCAACAGGCTGGAGCGGGAGACGGGACACACGGTCCCGAGTACCAAGCCCTGTGTCGAATTCACTTATCGGCTCGGATAACGGCCTACTGGCGGGCCGATGTCGAACAGGTGCCGCCGACTACCGACGCGAAGTCGCCGGGAAACAAAATGACCCCAACGGATCGCCTCTCCGGCTTCGGAACCGGTCTTGCGACCAACTCCGACTCCGGTGAACGTGTCCCTCGGGGCCATTACCCACAGTACTCCAATCCCAACGGTTCTGCGCACGCATCTTTTTTCCGTAGCCTGGCTACCCAGAATTCTTGGTCCTCGTCGGTCTCGAGATCTGGCCAACAACGCACTCTGGGCCTGCTCTGGTAACCCCTCAGTGGCTGGGCGTTGCGTGACCGGTCGTATCGGCCTTGCACATTCCGCCGACCTCAACATTGCGTACTCGGCACACCGACCAATTGAGGCGTATGGTGGCGGCAGCGGACCGCTCCCCAGCCCGTTACATCTTTGAGCTGAAATTGGCGGAAGTGCCGAGCGGCCCGCTTAACTCCGAGCTCGAGATGCTTCGCCCGCGACAAGGCCACATATCGAGTGCGATTGCGCGGGCGGCGGTCCGGTTTCCTACGAGTGCCGTCGTGGCCTTCTGAGCAGTCGATTGGTTCCGGCGCGCTTGCGCTCCCGGACCACGCGGATGGCCGAGGCCTGGTCAATGGCACTTACCACGGCACTTACCACGAGCTTGCGCGGCCGGCCAGGAGGGCGACGCGTGCGCCGGAAGGCTTCCAGGTCGTCCGGGAGAATCGCCCACACGATGCCCACTTTGATTCCGTACAGTCGCTGCCGCAGAAGCATCCGGCGTACGTAGGCCTCCGATGCGTTGAGCTCGGCGGCAGCCTCGGCAACGGATAGCAAGCGTGGGCGCTCGATCCGCGGAATATTAGCACGCTCTCGCAACCATTTTCTGCTATAGTGGCAACTGTTCTGGACTGAGTCGGGGGCTGGTAACGGTCCTCGCGGTTGCCGGCCTCGGATGGCAGTAGCCTTCTTGGCCCTCCGCCTCGCGGTACTCCTCAGGAGGAGACGCAATGACCGAATCCAAAGACACGACCGCCCGTTTCGTAGCCGCGTTCAACGCCCACGACGAGAAGGCGCTGCAAGAGCTGCACTCCGACGACATCAAGTTCAACGCGCCGGGCGGATTCAAGGCTACCAACGCCAAGGACGCCACCGCGTACGCCATGACCTGGCTGAAGGCGTTCCCTGACGGCAAGATGACCGTGCGGACCGAGCTCACCAGCGGCCCCTGGGTCGTGCAGGAAGTCGCCATGGAGGGCACGCACACCGCTCCCCTCGAGGGCCCAAACGGCCCCATCCCCGCGACCTACAAGAAGGTGAAGGGCTACGGAGTCCAGATCCTCAAGGTCGAGAACGGAAAGATTGCTGAGGCTCGCATCTACTTCGATCAGCTCGACCAGATGAGCCAGCTCGGTCTCATCCCTGCGCCGGCCGCCGTATAACGGCCGACGTTT
>WNGG01004716.1_pt1 | contig 15973 bp, 21 predicted proteins | sample 5400661 | NCBI WGS metagenome assembly WNGG01 (sample SAMN13153372, study PRJNA577476) | soil metagenome | isolation source: 100 cm soil or saprolite under Garry oak tree replicate 1 | place: USA:California | collected 2016-06-15
ATGCGACCCTCATCTTCGAGGTGGAGCTGATCTCGATCAAGGACAAATCCTAGGCTGTCGAGAGGGCCCCAGCGCTGTCTGACACCTCGCACAGCATTCGAGCCAGTTCCAGGCCCTGGGCCAGGAAGAGGGCAGCCGGAGCCGGCGATTCACGTAGACCCGGGGCCCTTTTACTCGTCCTCAGCTCCCCCTTGAGGGAGCCGTCAACCACTCAATGACTTCGGCGGCCAGCGATGGAGCCGGGGTAACGCTGGGGAACACGAGTCAGGCCATCAGCCGCACTCAAAGTTGTCGAAGAGGACCGTGATCTCATTGTTCGCATTGATCGTGATGTGAAAGTTCTCGTGCAGGTTGAAATTCGGGGCGGATCCATGGCTGATGACGCGGACATTGGCGGTTAAGGTGATGGTGAGGGTATTCGCCGAACCTAGGTCAAGGTTGGAGTTCATTGTTGTCGGGACCTCGTACGTGATTCCCGAGGGGCCGGTGCCGGTGACGCCCTGATAGTTGACGTGCACGCTCAAGTGAAAGCCGCCGCTCCCGTCCTCGGTGACCCCCACCGTCACTTTCCGAGACCCTTGCAGCGTCACAACTTCGCCGCTCCCGTCACAGGGGTTCGCGGGCGTCTGGACGCCGGTGACGTCAAAGGACTGAGTCGTGGCGGCGGCACGGGTCGTCGGCGGGGAGACCACGAGCGACCCGACCGCCAGGAGCGTGAGGAACGATCCGATCCGTTTCATTGTCGCCTCCCTTCCGCTCACTGGCAGGCCAGCGTCAACGGGCCGGCGCTCGCGCTCAGCCCATTGGTGAGGCTGACCGTCACCCTCAGCGGGAATCGCCCGCTGAAGCTCTGTGTGCCGCTGATCACCCGGAAGTCGTTGGATTGGGTCACCGTCAACGGCGGCCGACCGACCGACATGATCTGACCGGAATCCGCCGGGATCTCGTACCGCGTCCCGGTCACGACGCCCACGCCGGTCACGCCGTGGAAGGGAACGTCGTGTGAAGGACGGCCGCTGCCACCGGCGCGGCCACTATCCCGATGCTCAACGCCAACGTCACGACCGCGACCACCGCTCTCATAGCTGCCTCCTCTTCTCCTGTCTCATGTGACCGTCTTCTGGGGAACGAAGCTGCGCTGCATGTTGTTCAGGGCCTTCGCGAGCTCGTCCAACTCGTCGGTCCTCCCGGCGAGCGGGAACCGCTCGCGGAGGTTGATCGCATCAATCAAGACGAAGCAGCGCCCCGAAACGATAATGCCGATCCTGCACAGTGCCAACTCCGGCATCTGCAGGGCGTGCGAATGACAACCGCAGCCTACGAAAACGGCGAGGAGCCTGATCTTCCGAAGCAGGGTCAGCGCCTTGCTCGCGGTCGCAGACGCGCTGGCGCGCGATCGACTCGCCGGGGAACGCCTCACGGTGTCACACCTTCAAGCAGTCGGTCGCGCAGCGCGAGGAGCTCTGAGCCGCTGAGGCGGCAAATGACGGCGACGCGGTGGGTGGCGGGGGCGCCGTCCGTTGTCTTCACCACCGTGCAGCGTCCGCCGACGACTCCGTGCAGGCGCCCGCGCGCCCCGTGCAGCAGCAGTTTGAAGGACGGCAGCCTCATGCGCAGGACGGCTGCCGAGTCCTCGTCGCGGTGACCGTAGATGTCCGCCATCAGCACCGCGACCTGCTCCTCTAGACGGAGCCGCTGGTTGAGGCAGTCGAGCCAGCCGCTCACCAGCGCGCGGCACTCGCAAACCACCCGCACCGCGTCGCGGGGGGTCCACAGCGCCGGCTCCGTTTCCACCAGCGCCTCCACCGCCAGGAACTGGAACCGATTCTGCGTGCGGTAGTGATCGACGATCAGATGGCGGGCGATCGTAAACAGCCAACCCGAGAAATTCTTGCCACGAAAGGTTTCGGATTTCGCGCAGGCCAGCAGCAGGGTCTGCTGCGCAATGTCCGCCGCGTCCGCATGGTTGGACACGCGCCGCGCCACAAAGCGATGAACCTCGGCGACGTCGGCTGCGGAAAGCTCCAGTCGAGGCACGTAACCCTGCCTGCCACTCGAGCGGCTTCCCCGTTCGTGGCCGCATTCCGCCGCGTGCGAACGAACCGGATCCGAGCGATTGGCTCGACACGCGAGACTGTACAGGGTCGGGGATTAGGGGAACGTTAGCCCCGGATTAGAACTCCGTGAGAGCAGGAGGGTGCCCGCGCGTCGCTGGGGAACGCGGGGAGACGGTCGTCGTTTCAGGAGGGGGGATGGGGGGGAGCAGGAGGCGGAAGACGCTCTTTCCCCTGGGAGCCTCGACGAACTCAACGCGACCGCCGTGCGCCTGGGCGATCCCCCTCACGATCGCGTGGCCCAGGCCGCTCCCCTCGTCCGTCGCCCCCGCCGAGGTCCGCGGGATCCGGTAGAACGGCTGGAAGATCCGCTCCCGCTCCTCCGGGGGAACGCCCAGGCCACCGTCCTCGACGGAGAGCCGCACCGCGTTGCCGTTCGCGTCGAGCGAGACCACGACGGCGCCTTCCTCGGGGGTGACGCGGATCGCGTTGTCGAGCAGGTTGAGCAGCGCCTCGACCAGGAGGGGCCGGCTTCCCCGGACCAGCACCGTCGACGTTGCTCCACGGCGGAGCCCCACCCCGCGATCCTGGGCCAGGGGAGTCATCTGGTCGAGCAGCTCGGACACGACCTCTTCGAGGTCGACCTGCTCGTCGAGGAGGCTTGGGTCGCCGACCTGCTGATCGAGTCGCGGCCACGCCGCTCCGGAGGATGAGATCGAGCTCCCCCCGGATCCGGGTCAGGGGGGTGCGGAGCTGGTGCGCGGCGTCGGATGAGAACTGCTCCATCAGCCGCAGCGATCCGCCGAGGCGATCGAGCATGTCGTTCAAGACCATGGCGAGCTCGTCCATCTCGTCGGCCCTCCCGGTGAGCGGGAGCCGCTCGCGGAGGTTCGTCGCCGTGATCTGCGAGGCCTTCCTCATCATCGTGGAGACCGGCTTCAGGGACCGCGTGGTCACGAACCAGAGGACGAAGAAGAACCGCCGCGAGGCTGCTTGCCGAGACGAGAGCGTCGTCGCGGAGGTTCCGGCGCACGGTCGACTCGTACGGCCCGAGGGAGACGGCGGTCTGGATCACGAGCATGGCGGGCTCGCGGCCGGCCATCGCCAATTCGAGGCGCTCGCTCCGGAGCAGGATTCGCTCGCCTCCCGGTGAGAGGGGGTGCGGCACGGTCTGCAGGTGCACGGGGCTCCCGAAATCGCCCGCCTCCACGCCTCGGGGATCGGGAGCTCGACGTCGCCCAGGCGCGTGGGATACCGGTCGGCTGTCTTGAGGACGGTGATCACCTCGTCGCAGTTCGCCTCCAGCTCCTCCTCGAGCCCGTGCTGGAGAACGCGCTTCGTGTGAAGATGGAGGACTGCGCTGAACACGAGCGCGACACCGCCGGCGAGGCACGCGGAGAAGAGGATCAGCTTCCACCGCAGGGAGACCTTCATTCTTCAGGGAGCATCCTCGGAAACGACGTAGCCCACGCCCCGGATCGTGTGGATCAGCTTCTTCCGGGAAGGCTCGTCGACCTTCGCGCGGAGGTAGCGGACGCAGACGTCGATGACGTTGCTGAAGGTGTCGAAGTGCTGGTCCCAGACGTGCTCGGCGATCATCGTCCTCGTGAGCACGTTGCCCTGGTTGCGGACGAGGTACTCGAGGAGGGAGAATTCCTTGGGCGTCAGGCTGATCCGCCTCCCGCTGCGGGTCACCTTCCGGGCCGCCACGTCGAGCTCGAGGTCTCCGACCCGCAACACGGACTGCCCGAGATCCGAGCGGCGCCGCAGGAGGGCCCGGATGCGCGCCGTCAGCTCGTCGAAGCTGAAGGGCTTGGTGAGGTAGTCGTCCGCGCCGCGGTTGAGCCCGCGGACGCGATCCTCGACGCCGTCCTTCGCCGAGAGGATCAGGACCGGCACCCGGCAACCTTGTTTGCGGATCTCGCCCAGGACCTCGAACCCGTCCATGAAGGGGATGAGGATGTCGAGGACGATCACGTCGTAGGGCTCGTTTAGGGCCTGATGGAACGCGTCGCGCCCGTCACGCGAGATGTCGACAGCGAAGCCCTCCTGGACCAGACCTCGCCGGATGAAGCTGGACACCGCGCGGTCGTCTTCCACGAGGAGGACCCGCATGAGATCTCCCACGCGATCCCCCGCCGCCGTCACCGGGGAGGACACCTCGGCGGCGGCTGCCTAGGGATCGTCACCCCCTTCTCCTCGAGGTTTTCTGTGCGTTCAGATCCGCCCTGGGTTTCGTCGAAGCTGGATCCAGGCCGAAGCGCCGAAGCCCGGCTGCGGCGGCTCCGGAAAGCATCAACCGATGGACGTAGTCCTGCCTGCCGCCCGCACTCGCCGGACGCGCTGGTTGGTCTCAGTCGGTTCGGGACCGATGCTTGCAGGACGCCCTCGACGTGCCTGCCCCGCGGTATCGGCGGAGGGTGCCGACACCAGAGCCACACAAAGCGGGTCACCTCAAACAAAACTGAGAAGACCCTACCGCACTCCGGTAACGAACAGCAGAAGCTATACTCACAACGTTTGGTCTGTCAAGAGGGCTTTCCTCACCTGCACCCAGCGTACATTCTGTTCGCCGTTTGGAGAAGCAAAGTATACGCTTTGTGCTTAGTCCGAGGGGCGTCAAAAGCGTCCGATCGCGTCGTGCAGTCGCTGGCAGGTGGGGTCTTCGCCGCTATCCTACTGGCCTTCTGGTTCGTCTTCTTCCTGGGGCTCGACATCGTCTGTCGTCGAAACTCGGCTGGATAACGTGTGGCTTGACAGTTGACAGATGAGACGACGCGGCGTACGGTCCGGTCACCCACAACCGGGGAAGGACGGCCCGCGGGGAAACTTCAGGGGAGGATGGAAAATGCGTAACCTTAGGAAGTTCGGGGCCGCCCTGTTGGTGGCCGGAGTCTTGGTGTCCAGTGTGGCGGCGACGACCATGCCCGTCCTGGCGGCGGACACGACGACCGCCTCGGTGACCGCGTTCTGCGACCGGCTGAATTCGTTCATCACCTGGTTGAACAGCCTGCCGGAGAGTCCGCTCAGAGATGCCCTTCTGCAATACGCCAGAGCGGTCTGCGCGAGGTACTGCCCGTCCTGCTCGTAGCCGGCCGTTACGCACAGGCCCGGAGAGAACCGGCTCGCCCGTCCGGGGACGGTCGGGGACCCAGCACCCTCAGTGCAAGTGCGCCTTCGGGTTCGGCGGGGGGAGCGAGTCGAAGGCCGGGTGCGAGTCGGCGCCGCGCGTCAGGGCCATGGAGTAAAGGAACGGCCCGAAGCTCGTCCCCAGGCGGCCGTTGACGAGGACGATCGGCGTCCCGTCGGGATCGTAGCGGGAGGCGTAGGCCACGTCGTCCTCCAGCTTCCTCCTGGTGGCGGCGCTCTCGACGCAGGCTTCGAGGGCCCGACGCGGCATGTACGGCGCGGCGAGGTCATAGACCTTTGCCCTGGTCAGGGACTTCTGGCTCCGGAAGATCGCCCCGGAGAACTCGAATGCCCTGGGGTCTTGCTCGAGGCAGATGCGGGCCCTGGCGCCCAGACAGCGGACGGAGTCGCCGGGCTTCGGCGGCAGGAAAGGGTTGCACCCGCCGTCCAGGGGGAACTGCCGCGACTCGACGCTGAAGCTGCCCGGCGGCAGGCTCGCCCTTAGCGCCTCGAGCGTCTCGTGCAGGTCGGCGCAGTGGTCGCAGAGCACGTCCGTGAACTCCGTGATGCGGACGGGGGCGCCCTTCGGCCCGAGCGTCGCGCGCGGCGTCGGCGGAATCCCCGGGGAGGATCGGCGGTAGATGAAGAGCGAGTCCGCGAGCGCCTGTTTCAGCTCGGGGGTGAGCGAGGACACCATCTGACCGAGCAGGCGGTCGCGCTCGGCATCCCCGGTGCCGGGAGCGGGGGCGGCGGCCGCGCCCGCGGTTGCCGCCTCGGCGATCGCGCGCCGGCCGGCCTCGCCGGCGCTACGCGGCGTGCGCAGGCCCGGGTAGAGGAGCAGGACGAATGAGGCCGCCGTCGCGCCCGCGGCCAGCGCCAGGCCGCGGCGCGGGTCCGGCAGGCCCGCCGTCTGCCAGCCGAAGAGCGCGATGCCCGCGTAGCCCGCGACCAGCACGTAGGTGACGAAGCAGCCGAGGCAGAAGGCGCGCTCGGTGGCGCTCACGGCCAACATCACGAAGACCGTCACGACGCCGGCTCCGGCGGTCGCGCGCACGGCCGAAACCAGCGCGAGCAGCGGACGGCCCTCGGCCATGCGGAGCAGCGCGAAAAGCGGCAGCGTCAAGGCCACGACGCCCCACGCCAGGCCCCAGCCCGCGATGGGCAGGCCGGTCCAGCGATGGACGGCGGCCGCGAAAGCGGAGTCCCACACTCTGGCGCAATCGGCTTCGGGTCCGAAGGCGCAGAAAGGCGTGCCCCCGATACGGGAGCGCAGCAGCTCCCCCCAGAGGAACAACGACCACAGCGCGCTCAGCGCGGCGAGGCCGGCGAGCGACCCCCACGACGAGGGGCTGGGGCCCCCGGAGGCCGCCGGGGCGGGAGCGGCCGTGGCGGGGCGTTCCGCGGGGCTTCGGGACCGCTTGGACACGAGGCGCTAGCGCTTCATGACGAGCGTGAGGTTGGTGGTGCCGGCCTTTACGTCGTCCACGCGCACGGATGGGTCCGCGGGATCGCGCGTCACGGGGTCGCCGTCTGAGTCGACGCGGGCCTCGATGCGGACCTTGTCGGGGATGGGCTCCCCCGCCATGGAGTCGGCCTCGCCGATCGAGAAGGCGATCGGGAACGCGGAGGCCGGGAGCCGCTTGACGGCCACGGGCGGACCCTTCTCGACGCCCGCCTCTCGCACGATCACGAACACCACCGCCCCGGCAGCCAGCTTGCCGCGTAGCGCCGGGTCGATGTCGACCACGCCGGCCACGCGCCGGCCAGACTCGGCTCCCGAGCCAGCGCTCGATGTCGCACCGGCGGCCCGCGGTCCCGCAGGCACTCCTCCGGCGGGCGCACCCGGAGGGGGCACGCCCGCGTGGGGGTCGCCTTCCCCCACGGCCGGCGGTCCTTCCGCGGCCTGCTGTCGCAGCTCGCCCAGAACGCGCTGCATCAGCGCCGCCTGGCCCGGGAAGCGGCGCGCGGCGTGGGCGATGACCGCCTCGGCCTCCGGCATACGCCCCATCCGCGCGTAGGCGAGCGCCATGTGCAGGTACGCCTCCATCAGGTTCGGCTCCTTGGCGATCGCTTGCTTGAGCATGCCGAGGGCCACGTCGGGCCGGCCCATGGCGACGCGCACCAGGGCCTGGTAGTCCAGGGCGCGAGCGTTCCCGGGTGACCGCCTGAGCACCTCCTGGGTCTCGTTCCAGACGGCCATCATGTCCCGCCTGGCCAGGTAGACACGCGTGAGCTCGAGACGCGCGTCGAGGTCGTCCGGGATGCGCGCCAGGGTCGCCCTGAGCTGCGCCTCCCTGGCATCGGAGGAGGCGGGAGCCGTGCTCTCGGACCCGCTGGATCGCCCCATGGGCGTGTCGCCCGTCACGGAGCCGCCCTGCTCCCGTGGCCGGGCGGCCTGGGAGACCAAGAACAGGAGCAGGCCGATGGCCGCCATGCTCCCAGTCCCCCACAGGAAGCCGCGGAGAGCGGGGTTGCCGGCGACGAGAGCCGGAGGCGCATCCGCCGCTGGAGCGGGCGCCGGCGCGGGCGCCCCCTTCTTGCGAGGCGGCGCGGCCAAGGCGCCAGCTCCCGTGTCCAGCTCGAGCAGCACACGCGCCGCCTCCAACTCCAACGCGTAGCGCTCGCGGGCGAGCTGCTCGGGGCTGCGCTTGGAAGCGGTGTCCTCCAGCTCCCGGAGTTGCTGTACGACCACGTCGCGCTTCCCCAGAAGGTCGCGCAGCTCGAGGGGCGCCGCCGCGGGCCGTGACGGCGCCTTCCGAGCCGAGGTGTAGACTCGCCAGACGAAGAGCGTCCCCCCCACGAGGGCCGCAGCGAGGACGGCCAGTGGAGGGAGCCAGTCGACGGCGGCCGCATCCATCAGGAGGCCGCCCGTGAAGGGTCCGAACCCGCGCTACCCCGAGGCTCGGGCCGCACGCCGCCCGGCCAGCCGTAGGCCAGCTCGCGCGCCTTCAACACATAGGGAGCGAGCTTCGGGTCGCCGGGCAGGGTGTCGGGACCCGGCAGGTCCGCGGAGGCCGGGGGCTGCGAAAGATGCGCGGCGCGGGCTTTCTCGGCCCCGGCGAGGGCCGGCCGGCGCAGCGCCCAGGCCACGACGACCGCGCCCCCGGCGAGCCCCAGCAGCGGTGCCAGCCAGACGAGCCAGTTCACGCCGCGCAGCGGCGGCTTCAGGCGCACGAACTCGCCATAGGAGTTCTCGAAGTAGGAGAGGATCTGTTCCTGCTCGTAGCCCGCGGCCAGCATCTCCTTCACCTGGGCCTTCATGTTGGTCGCCGCGGACGCTGGCGAGTCGGCCACGGAAAGACCTTGGCACACGGGGCAGCGCAGGAGCGAGGCGACCTCCTCGGTGCGCGAATCGAGGGCGGCCCCCGCGAGCGGCTTGCCTTGGGGCGGGCCGACGACCGCCCGCGGCTCGAGGTCGGGGGAGGCCGGCGCCGATGGCTGGGCCCGTAGCGGAGCCGACGCCAGCAGGGCAAGGCCGATGAGCACGCCCCGACGCCTCATGGCGCCCCTGCCTTCTTCAGCTCCGCGGCGAGGGCGTCCGGGCTCAGCGGCCCCACGAACTTGGACACGATGGTTCCTTCCCGGTCGATGAAGTACGTCTCGGGAACGCCAAACACGCCGTAGGCGATCGCGGTCTTGCCCGCCGGGTCCATGAGCGACGGATAGGCCCCGCCGCGCTGGTCGAGGAAGCTCTGGATGCGGACCTCCTCGTCCTCGTACACGATGCCGAGGAGCTGCACTTGAGAGCCCAGCGAGCGGGCCGCCTGGGTCAGCGCCGGGTGCTCCTGGGCGCAGGGGACGCACCAGGTGGCCCAGAAGTTGATCACCGCCGGCCGGCCGCGCAGGCTCCCCAGCGAAACCGGCGGACCGCCCCCGACGGGGGTCAGGCTGAAGGGCGGCGCCGCGTGCCCGACGAGGGGCGAGGGCACCGAGTGCGGGTCGCGTCCGAGGTTCAAGACCAGCACCGCCAGGAAGGGGACGGCCACGAGCAGGCCCGCCGCGAGGACCTTCCGGTTCAACGCGAGCTTTCCGGCGCCGTCCCCTGGCCCGTGACGCGGGCCGGGGACGCCGCGCGCACGGCGACCGCCGCGACCCGGCGCGGAGGAAGGAGAGCGATCAGCCCCCCGAAGGCCATCACGCCGGTGGCGCCCCAGATCCAGCCGACCATGGGGTTGACCATGGCCAGCAGGCCGAGAGTGCCGCTGCCGGCGTCGATGTTCATGATCGAGAGGTAGAGGTCCTCGGTCAGGAACGTGCGCACGGCAGGGGTGCCGATCGGCTCACGCTCCGTCTGGTACTGGTTCATGCTCGGACGGAGCGTGCCCAGGTCCTCGCCGCCGCTACTGACCGCGATCCGCGCCACCAAGGCATCGCGGTGGGGCTCGGACACATGCTCGGCCTTGACGAAGGTGAGCGTGTAACGGCCGAGCTGGGTCGAATCGCCCTCGCGCAGCCGCACCTCTTTCGAGGTGCCCATGGTGCTGCTCACGGCGATCGCCACGATCACGAGGGCGGCCCCGGCGTGGACGATGTAGGAGCCGAAGCGGCGACGGCCGCGGCGGAGCTGCGCCTCCAGGAACGCCTGACCGAAGCCCTCGCCGTGGGCGCGCATGCGCTGGTGCACCGGCAGCCACAGCTCGCCCAGCGTCACTTGCAGCGCATAGCCGCCGAAGGCCAGGGTCAGGACGGTCCAGGGGTTGCGCGCCCCGAGGGCGAGCCCGGCCGCGGCCGCCACGGCCGCCCCCAGAAGGGGCGGCAGGAGGGCCTTCCGCACCTGGTCGCCCGTGGCCCGGCCCCAGGGCAGCGCGGGGCCGACACCCATCAGGAACAGCAGGGCCGCTCCGATGGGCACGACCATGCGGTCGAAGTAGGGCCGGCCCACGCTCATCTGGGCGCCTTTGATCGCCTCCACCAGCAGCGGGAAGACCGTCCCGATCAGCACCGTGAAGGTGAGGAGCACGAAGAGCAGGTTGTTCACGAGGAACATGCCCTCGCGGCTCTTCGGATCCTCGATGCGCCCCTCGGGGGGGAGGCGGTCGATGCGGAAGGCGAGCAGGGCCACGGACCAGACCGTGGCCGCGGCCAGGAACACCAGGATCGTGGGGCCGATGGCGCTCTGCGTGAAAGAGTGGACCGAGTTGAAGACACCCGAGCGCGTCATGAAGGTGCCGAGGATCGTCAGCAGGTAGGTGGCCAGCACCAGCGTCACCGTCCAGCCCTTGAGGATCCCCTTGCGCTCCGTGAGGACCACCGAGTGGAGCGCCGCCGTGGCCGTGAGCCAGGGCAGGACGGACGCGTTCTCGACGGGGTCCCAGGCCCAGTAGCCCCCCCAACCCAGGACCTCGTAGGCCCACCAGCCGCCGAGCACGATCGCCATGGTCTGAAAGATCCAGGGCAGCATCAGCCAGGTGCGCAAGGGCCGCAGGAAGTCGTGGCCCAGGCGGCCCATCAGTAGCGCCGCCGACGCGAGGCCGAAGGGGATGGTCATCCCGACGTAGCCGGTGTACAGGCACGGGGGATGGATCGCCATGAGCAGGTGGTTCTGCAGCAGCGCGTTCGGTCCCGGCCCGTCCGGCGGCACGGGCGTGATCGTCAGGAAAGGCTGCGCGGGCCCCGCGAGCAGGAAGCTGAAGAAGCTGCCGCAGGCCAGCCAGACGCCGGCGGCGTAGGGCATGTACTCGGGGTGGCTCGCGCGGTTCGCATAGGTGGCGGCGGCCACGTACATCCCCATGACCAGCCCCCAGAAGAGAATCGAGCCTTCGAGGGACGACCACAGGCTCACCACCGAGACCCAGGTGGGCACCGCGCGCGAGCCGACGTGAGCTACGTAGCTGACGCTGAAGTCGTGCGCGAGGAGCGCATAGACCATGACCCCGCTGGCCGCGGCCATCAGGGCCGCGAAGGCGTAGGCGAAGCGCCGCGTCCAGTCCCAGCCGGCCTGCGACGGCCGGCGCCCCGTGGCGAACCCCACCATGGCCCCGACGGTGGAGACGAGGAGCGAGAGCAGGATGAGGGAGCGGCCGAGGCTCGCGGTCACGGCTTGGCCTCGTCGTCCTTGCGGGCGGCCTCGAGGCCCAGCGTGGTCTTCATCAGTTGCTCGACGTCGGGCTTCTGGCCCTCGCCGGGGATCCGGTATTCGTTGTTGTGGGAGACCATCAGGCGGTCGCCCTGGAAATACCCGCCTCGGGTCATCGTGCCTTCGACCACCACCCCGATGCGCTCGCGGAACAGTTGCGGCGGAACGCCGCTGGCCTTGACGTGGACGCGGCCGCCCGCGCGGTCGATCACGTCGAACTCGAGGTTCGAAACCCCTTCACCGTGCTTGATCGAGCCCTGGGCGACCAGGCCGCCCAGGCGGACAACGGCGCCGATCGCCTTGTCGCCGGCGCCCTTCAGCTCGGTGGGTCCCCAATAGTAGACGAGGTTCTGGCCGATCCCACCCGCGACGATGATGGCGAACGCGATCCCCGCGACGGCGAGCGCCCCCAGGGCGAACCACTTGGTCTTGCCAGGCCCTGGTCCGTGGGGGGCGGGAGCCGGACTTGCCGTGCTCACGAGACCCCCTCGGAAGCGCGCTTCTCCTCGCGCTCGCGCCGGGCTTGCTCGTTCCGGTAACGCAAGTAGACCGAGACCACGTAGCCGAGCAGGACGACGGCCGTCACGCTGTACGCGGCCACGACGAACTCCCAGCCGCCCTGAATGACGCCGCCGGCTCCGCCTTCCATCAGCGTGCACCTCGCGTGACGCCCGCGGCGGCGTAGTGCGGGACCGGCTCGGGAAGAGGCGGCGCCAACTCCCCCCGCAGCCGCAAGGCGGCCAAGCGCGAGCGCAGCGAGATCAGGCCGCACATCAGGAACAGGATCCCGAAGGCGTTGATGCGCAGCGGCCAGTGGAAAGCCGAGGAGACCGTCTGCGGAGACGACTGCGTCTGGTGCAGCGAGTTCCACCACTTCACGGAGAAGTAGACGATGGGGACGTCCACGTAGGCCACGATCGCCGCCACCGCCGACCACACGGCGCGCTTCACGGGGTCGTCGACGAAGCGGCGCAGCGCCAGGATCCCCGAGAACGCGAAGACCAACACGGCCATGGTGGTGAGGCGCGGGTCCCAGTCCCACCAGACGCCCCAGGTCGGCTTCGCCCAGATCGAGCCCTGCATGCAAAGCAGCAGCGAGAGCATGACGCCGACCTCCAACGCCGCCTCCAGCCGCGCGTCCCATTTCCAGCCGCCGCGGAGAAGGAAGGCCAGGGCGCAGCCGAACGCGTAGGTGAGCGCCAGCATGGCGTTCCAGGCCGTGGGGACGTGGACGTACATGATGCGCTGCACGTCGCCCATGTACTCTTCCTTCGGGGCCAGGAACAGGCCCCAGTAGGAGCCCCACAGCAGGAGCAGCAGGCCGAAGCCGGCGAGGGCGTAGGGGGTCGACGGCGAGCCTGTCGCCTCCGGCGCCCCCGCGCCCGAGGTGTCCGTCATCCGTCAGTCCTCCACGACCCGGCCGAACAAAAGTCCACAGATTGCCCAGTGTATCATGTCGAAAGCGACCAGGAGCAGGGCCCACGAACCCATCTGCGCCATGGGGTCACCCAGGATCAAGAGCGACGTGGCCTTGACCGTGGCCAGCAGCACGGGGACCACGAGCGGGAAGAGCAGCAGGGGCAAGAGCGTCTGCTTGGCCCGCGCCTGCGCGGTCATGGCCGCGTACAGCGTGCCCGGAGCAGACAGCCCGGCGGCGCCGAGGAGGATGATCCCCACCAGGCCGAGCAGGCGCGTGGTGCCGGCGTCGTAGAGCACGACCATCACGGGCACCAGGCAGACGCCGAGAAAGGAGAGCTGTAGCCAGTTCGCCAGGGCCTTGCCGTAGTAGAGGGCCTGTGGCGTCGCCGGCAGCAACAGCAGTCCCTCCAGGGCCCGTTGGTCCATCTCGCTATGGAAGCTGTCCGCGAGGGTCAGGGTCGAGGAGAGCAGCAACGCGAGCCAGATGAAGCCGGCGGCGTGCTGCCGCAGCGCCTCCGCGTTGGGGCCGATGGCAAAGCTGAACAGGAGCAGCGAGGTGGCCCCGAAGACGAAGATCGCCACTGCCTGGGCCCGGCCGCGCCACTGGAGCAGCAGGTCCTTGTGCAGGGCGGCCAGAAGCTGCATCAGGGGCCGCCTTCCACGAGCGGCGCTTCGAGGCCACTGCGAGTGGCCAGCTCGCACGCGGGCCCTTCCCACGCGAGACGCCCCTCCTCGAGCACGATCCCGCGGTCGCAGAGATCGGCCCCCCGCTCCAGAAGGTGGGTGGCCATGAGCACGGTCGCGCCGCGTTCCCTCAGGACCCCCAGGAGGCGATCGACCAGGCGGAAACCGGGAGGATCGAGCTGCCCAAACGGCTCGTCGAGCAGGACCACGGAAGCCGGCTGGAGCAGGACGCGCGCCAACGCGAGGCGCTTCCGCATCCCCGCCGAGAAGGTCAGCGGAGGGTCGTCCGCGCGGTCGGCCAGGCCCACCTCCGCGAGCAGGGGCAGGAGCGCCGCCCGGCTGGCGTCGCGTTCCAGGAAGCGCGCGGCGATCTGGAGGTTCTCGAGGGCGGTGAGCGAGTCGTACAGGTAGTCATGATGGGAGAGCAGGGCGACCCGCCGCCGCACCTCGTGGACCGCGCCGTGCAAGTCGAAACCCTCGACGCGCGCCGTCCCGCGGTCGAACCGGATCGCCGTCGCGAGGATCCGGAGCAGCGTGGACTTCCCGGACCCGTTGCGGCCCGTGACCATGAGCACCGAGCCGCGCGAGACGCGCAGGCTGACGTCCGTGAGCGCCCAGCGGCGGCCGTAACGCCGGCAGATCCCCGACGCCTCGATCGCGAGCTGGTAACCGGTCACCTGAGGTTTGTACCCGCAGCGCAAACGCCGGTCAAATGTCGTCGACCGACGTCCTAAAAGAAGCCGATGGGCACCATCACGAACTTGAACGCGCTCCACAGGGTGGTGATCAGCAGGCAGTTGGCACGGGCGAGGCTGCCGTCCATCACGCGCGACTGCGCACCGTAGAACACCAGATGAGCCCCCAGATGGTGCTCTTCCACCCCTCCGACTACTCCGGGGGGCCCCGCCGGGCGTCCTGGAAGAGCCGGGCGTTGCGCAAGGCCACCACCAGGAACTCGCTCATGGCCTCGCCTACGGCCACGTCATCGAGGTCGAAGGCCCCGGCCCGCTCGCTCTGGAAGTCGATGGCCCCCACCACCAACCCGCCGTCCAGCAGCGGAACCACCATCTCGGAGCGCGTCCCCGGCACGTCGGCCAGGTAGTCGGGGTCGCGCGACACGTCGCCCACGACCTGGGGAGCGCGCTGGCGCAGGGCGCGGCCGATGATCCCGCCCGGCGGACCCTGGGCCCGGCCGCCGCTGCGCCGGCCGATCCCCGGCCGGCCCGCCCAGCGCCCCACCAGCACACCCTCGTCATCGAGCACGACCACCGCGACGTACGTGTGGTTCATGCGCGCCTGGATCGTTTCCGCCGCCACCTGCATCAGCCGGTCGGGCTCGAGGATGGGCGCGATCCGGTGGCTGACCGAGCCCAGGAGCGCGATCTGCTCGGCCCGGTGCTGGCTCTCCGCCTGCGACCGCCGGAGGGCCTCGTTGATTCGCTTGATCTCCCGCGCCTTGTCCGCCGCCCGGGCCGCCTGCTCCTGGGCCTCGAGCAGCCGCCGGGCCGATTCCTCCTCCTGGGCCTGGAGCAGGATCTCGAGTCGGCGGCCGGCCAGCTCGTCGAGGGCCAGGAGACACTCCGCGAGCGTCTCGCGGTCAGGGCAGGTCTTGAGGAGGAAAGGCAGACAGCAGCGGTCGAAGGCGCGGATGGCCAGAGCCAGGGGGTTGAAGCTCGCCCCCTCCCGGGCGTGCCCCAAGGCGGCCCGGGCTTCCTCCTCGAGGAGCCCTTCCACCTCGCCGCGGGACAACCGGTCGAGCAGGGCATCGAGGGCCTTCGCGCAGAGGGCACGAGCGTCCCCTTCCGCCACGGAACGATTCTGCGCCAGGGAGCGGATCCACGACTCGAGGAAGGCGTCCCGGTGCGGGATCAGGTAGCCGGCCGTGCGCTGGAGCCCCGGGCCGAGGTGCTTCACGGCTTGTCTCCCCGGTGGAGGTACGCGATCCCGCCGGTCAGGGCTCTCCACGCCACCCTGGTGAAGCCGGCCTTCTCCATGAGCGTGCCGAAGGCCTCGGGGGAGGGGAAGACGGCCACCGAGGCGGGCAGGTAGGCATAGGCCTCGGCGTCTCCGCTGATGATGCCCCCGATGCGAGGCAGCACCCGGGTGAAGTAGAACCGGTAGAGGCTCCGAAACAGGCCGCCGGGCATCGAGAACTCGAGGACGACCAGGCGGCCGCCGCGGCGCAGCACCCGCGCCAGCTCCCGGAGGGCGCGCTCGGGGTCGGCCATGTTCCGGATGCCGAACGCGACGAGGGCGCCGTCGAACGAGGCGTCCCGGAGGGGGAGCTGCTCGCCGTCGCCGCAGGCCAGGGCCCCGCGCTTCTCCATTCCCCGCCGCTCCAGCTTGCGCCGGCCGCGGAACAGCATCTCGGGCGAGAAGTCGGCGCCGAGGCCAGAGAGCCGCTCGTCCCGGCCCAGGGCCTCGATCAACAAATCGGCCGTCCCCGTGCACAGGTCCAGGATCCGCGAAGGGCCGCGCCGGTCCAGCTCGTCCACCGCCCTCCGGCGCCAGCGCACGTCGATGCCCGCCGAGAGCAGGTGGTTCAGCAGGTCGTAGCGCGGGGCGATCCGGTCGAACATGCACCGGACCGCCGCCTTCTCGGGCGCGCCGG
>WNGG01007931.1_pt1 | contig 15971 bp, 14 predicted proteins | sample 5400661 | NCBI WGS metagenome assembly WNGG01 (sample SAMN13153372, study PRJNA577476) | soil metagenome | isolation source: 100 cm soil or saprolite under Garry oak tree replicate 1 | place: USA:California | collected 2016-06-15
TCGACGAGGGCTTCCACGTCCACTTCCACCCAGGCCTCGCCCTTCGTTGACACGCTCACTGGCGCGGGTATGATACCCCGCCCGGAGGCTAAATGCAAGGCGATTCAGCGCTTGGACGTGCTCTGGGACTCGTGCGCGAATTGCGGCGGCGGTGTCCCTGGGACCGGGCACAGACCCCGCAGACACTCCGTCCCTATCTGGTCGAGGAAGCGCTCGAGCTCGATCACGCGATCCAGACCGACGATCCCGAGGCGATGCGCGACGAGCTCGGCGACCTGCTGCTCCATCTCGCGTTTCAGATCGTGATCGGCGAAGAGCGGTCGCAGTTCAATGCGGAAGTCGTCACGCACACGCTGGAAGAGAAGATGTGGCGGCGGCATCCAAATCTCTTCGGCGAGCGTCGTGCCAGCGGCGGCGATCACGCCGGGTGGGAGCTCGTGAAGCGGCGCGAGCCGCGCGCCGGTGGGAAGCGCGGCACACTCGCGGGCCTGCCGCCGACCTTACCTCCTCTCCTCATGGCGTATCGGCTCCAGGAGCGCGCTGCGGGAATCGGGTTCGATTGGCCGGATACGCAGGGTCCGATGGCAAAAGTGAAGGAGGAGATCGGGGAGCTCGAGCGGGAAACGGGAAACGGGCGACGGGAAACGATTGAAGAAGAAATCGGTGACTTGTTGTTCGCGGCCGTGAATCTCGCGCGCAAGCACGGGATCGAGGCCGGTCAGGCACTCGAACGTGCGAATTTGAAATTCCAACAGCGATTCGAGAAAGTGGAGCAGCTCGCTGAGGAGCGCGGGCTGGAGATGGGCCGCGCGTCGCTCGAGGAGCTCGACAAGTTATGGGACGAAGTCAAGTCACAGCGCTGATGTATCATTGGCTTTGCGTGGCCGCGCGAATGCCGGCGGCGAGTGCGGTCACATCCCCCTTCAGCAGGCCACGCCACCCAACCGGAGAGCGCGCCAGAGACATGACGTCCATCTTCGTGATCGGAATCCCGTTGATCGTCATCGCCATTCTATAGACCACGTGCACCGTGTCGGCGCCCTCGTTCACGTGGCCAAGGACCTGCACCTTGGCGCTCCGCAGTAATTCGGCGACATCGGCGTCCTGCGTCGTCATCCGCATCAACGACGCGAAGACGGCCGTGTCCGAAAGCGCTTGCGCCTGCTGCACCGTGGTGACGCCGAGGAGCTGTTGCCGAATCTGGCCGGCATTGGGAGCCTCGAACACGCCGGACAGCAGCTGGCGCATCTCCTTGAGCGCATTCTGATGCATGAGCGAGGCCATCCCGTTCCAGTCTGCGGCGCGCATCGCTGCGACGAAACGTTCGGTCACCTGCTCCGGAGTTTCCGCGGTCTGCGCCTGCGCCGGGCCGGTCTGAGCCGGGGTAGCCTGAGCCTGGGGATCGCGGGCGGTGAGTGCTGTGAGCAGTACGACGGCCATGCACGCACGCATACTACCTCCGGCGATGACGGGATCGCGCCTAATGTTTGCCTTCAAACTGCCGCCTCATGTAGGTCATCGGAAGAGTGATGTCGAAGTGGAAGGTTCTCTTTTCTTGGGTGTCTTGGTGCATTGTTTCCAGAATATCGCATGGCCGAGTGCCACATTTACCCAAAGACTGCATCCCGCTCTGGTAATGATTTATGCCGAGTAGGGCGTATTCCTCTGCCACAGAAATGACCACATAGGGTGAATCAACGGTGCCTGCGCCGCTTTGCATGATGGACTGCACCAGTCGGGCCGCGATGACCCGATCCCAGGCGGCACCCGCACTGTCGCCGAGCTGTTCCGACGCGTATGCCCTGAGCACGTGAGTCCGAATATCCAGGTAGTCGACGCCTAATGCTGAATCGGCTTCAACGATTACGCGGCGGTAGTCACGCCGCTGGAGTGCAGCACCGAGGCTATCTCGATGGTCATCGGCGTCGGATCCATAGGGCGCGTAGTCCGGGGATGCGGCGTAGGCGAGCCGTAACGCGGTGAAATCGATCGACGTGTCCTTGGCCTGAAGCCGTGCCAGGAGCTTGCGGTACTCGTTGGTTGCCGGCGCGGGCGCGGACGAGGTACGCACCGACGGTGTGCAGGCGAAGACGGCCAGGGCGAGGAGCGACAGAAGCTGAGAGCGATTCATTGGCTCCCTAGAGCGACCAATGCTCGAGACTATCGGAGCAGTCGCTCGTAGTACACCAGTGGGGTGCCCTTGTACGCGACCCGACCGCGCTCCGTGAACCCGCAGCGAGGGTGGCGTCACGAAACTTCAACGTCACACCGAACCCTACGCCCGGCCTTCGATCCGTTTCGTGATCGCCTCGGCGGCGGCGTCCGCGATATCGAGCATCGCGCCGACCGCGGCGCGAATGGTTTGGATCAACTCGAACAGCACAGGCCGGCTCGGTGCTGGAGTACGACGCTGCGGTAGCCGGACCGGCTCGCGCGGTGGCGGCGGAGGAGCGTCGGTCCCCACGGCCGTCGGCGGGCGACGCGCAGGAGGTGTGAGCTCACCTTTGGGCTGCGTTTGACGCTCGGGCTCCTCGTCCGGTGGACTCTGCTCCGGGGGAGGAGGTTGCGGTTTGCGCGGTTTCCTGCCTTTTCCCATAGATCCTCTAGCCGCCAATCCGCCGCTCTTCCCGAGCCTTGCTGAGCAAACGTTCGGCGAAATCAAGTCGCTCCTGTGTTTCTGCCAACTCCTGTTGGAGGTCCTCGACACGACGTTCAACGGCCTCGAGGCGCTCCGCGGTGTCGGCCGGTAGCGATTGAGGACGAGTGGCACGCAGACGAGCGAGCCTGAGGACCGTGAAAGCGGGAATCCCCACGAATATCAGGAGGGCGGCAAGAAAGACAGGTGGTTCCATAGGCCTTTCTCTCCTTAATCTACGCGCGCCGCCAGCTCTCGGCGAAACGGCTCAGCCACGACCGGAACTGTCCTCGTAAACGACATATCCCGGGCACCTCAGTCCTTGTACGGATCGAACTCATCCGCCCCGGCCATGACCACGATCAGGGGCCGCAGCGTATGCAGCACCTCCACGGTCGCTCCCTGAGCCTCGAGCACGTCCGGCAAGCGCCGATACACGTGCGGGCTTTCGTCCGTGCCGCCGCCGCGCAGCAGCACGCCCTTCTTCCGCACCCACTCGTGCATCATCTCGCGCGAGATCGCGCCCGGCTTGAGCACCTTGCCCTTGCGCGTGCGCTTCCCCGCGGCAGCCGTGCGGCTCATGACGCGCCCCGCCCCGTGCACGGTCGAGTACAGCGCGCGTGCCTGCAGCTCCCGCGTCGCCGCGTCGGCCGGCGTGGCGCCCTGCAGAATCACGGCGTTGTCGCCCATCGAGCCGCCGACGAAGCCCTGCTGTCCCGGAAACGCCGGCGTCGCGCCCTTGCGGATGACGTACAAGGACTCGCCGCCGTGCTCCTCGATCCACGCGAAGTTGTGATGGTTGTGCACCAGCTCCACTTCGCGCCCGCCAAGGATCGAGACGACCTTGCGCGCCACCCACTCGCGACCGGCGTAGGCGTAGCGCCCGGCCAGATTCATGAGCCGCCAGTACGCGTCGCCGATCGGCGCATGCACGTCGAGCAACGCCTCACGCTCGGGCGCGCGCTCGCCCCACTGCTTGTTCTGCGACAGCGCGAGAAAGCCGTGCGCCACCCCGAAGCCAAAGCCACGCGAGCCGAAGTGCACACCGACCCAAACCTGGTCTTCCTCATCGGCGAACACGTCGACGTAGTGATTGCCGCTGCCGACCGTGCCGAGCTGCTCGCGCGCCTTGGCGCGCAGGCGGTCGCGCTCGTGCCTGTCCGGCACCGCGTCCCAGGCCGGATCCTCGAAGAGCGGATCGTCGGTCGGCGCGTCGTCAGCGCGGTTCCTCAGACCCACACCGAACGACAGCGACGCCTGGATCTCGTCGGCCAGCTCGCGCAGCCGGCCCTCGATCTGCGGCAGTTGCAGATCGGTGCGGATCGCGGCGTTGCCGCAGGCGATGTCGAATCCCACGCCCACGACGGAGACCTTGTCGCGATACGCCGCGACGCCGCCGATCGGCATGACATACCCCAGGTGCCCATCCGCCATGAGCGCGGCACGCTCGGCGCGGCTCGCGACGTCGCGGAGCTGCTCCAAAGTGTTGGCTTCGTGCGAACCAAAAACCTGAGTGTCAGTCATTGTGTTGTGTTCCCACTCTGAAGAGTGGGCCCAACAAGACACTGCCTTTCAAGGGCAGTGATTCACCGGGCCATGCTTCAGCATGGGAACCTAATTGGGCGGGACCTATTCTAGGGCCACAACCGGTACAACGTCCGCGGGAATGCAATCGCTTCCCGAATGTGCGGGATGCCGCAGATCCACGCGACGGTCCGCTCCACGCCCAGTCCAAATCCAGAATGCACGAAGGTGCCGTACTTCCGCAGGTCGAGATACCAGGAGTACGCCTCTTCCGGCAGCTTCTCGGCGCGAATGCGCCCGAGGAGCTTGTCGTAGTCGTCTTCGCGCTGGCTGCCCCCGATGATCTCGCCGTAGCCCTCGGGCGCAAGGCAGTCGTTGTTGAGCACGGTGCGCGGATCGGCCGGATTCTCCTTCATATAGAAGGCCTTCACGGCCTTCGGATAGTTGTAAACGAAGACCGGCCGGTCGTACTCTTTCGCAAGCGTCGTCTCGTCATCCCCGCCGAGGTCGCGGCCCCACTCCATGTCGGTACCGAGGCCTTTGAGCTTCGCGACGGCGTCGGTATACGAGATCCGGTGGAACGGCGCCTGCACACGCTCGAGCGCCGCGAGATTGCGACCCAGCTCGGCGAGATCCTGCGTCCGTTGCTCGAGACAGCGGCCCACGATGTAGGAAACGAAGTCCTCCTGCAACCGCATGTTTGCGTCGGAGTCGTTCCACGCGACTTCGGGCTCGACCATCCAGAACTCAGTGAGGTGCCGGCGCGTCTTCGACTTCTCGGCGCGGAACGTCGGGCCGAAGCAATACACTTTGCCGAGCGCCGCGGCGGCGGCCTCGACGTACAGCTGGCCGGTCTGCGCGAGATAGGCCTTCCCCAGATCGAAGTAGTCGACGGAGAACAGCGTGCCCGCATGCTCGCCGATCGAGCCGGTGAGTATGGGCGTGTCGACCAGGGTGAAGTGCCGTTGATGGAAGAAATCGCGAATCGCCTGGACGACCTCGTGGCGCACGCGCGCGATCGCCACCTGTTGCGTGGAGCGCAGCCACAGATGGCGGTGCTCGAACAGGTACGCGATCCCGTGCTCCTTGGGCGTAATTGGAAAGTCGGAGCTCGGCCCGATGATCTTCAGGTCCGAGGTCTGCAGCTCGACGCCGCCCGGCGCGCGCGCATCGGCGCGCACGCTGCCCGTCACCTCGAGTGAAGTCTCCTGAGTAAGTTTCCCGAACGCGTCCCAGACTTCCGGCACGACGTCTTTCTTGGAGATCACCGCTTGCAGGTAGCCCGTGCCGTCCCGTACGACCACGAACGCGATCTTCCCGCTCGAGCGGGTCGTCGCTACCCAGCCGCGGACGGAGACGGTCTCCCCGACGTGTTGCGGAAGCGCTTCGATCCAATGACGTTCGGGCATAGGCGCGGCATACTAGTGGCGGGCCTTTTCAGTGTCAACGCAATCGTTGCGGCATGCGCGCCGAGCATGAAAACCGGCCCGGCGCGGCAGGAATCGGGCTGGCCCGCCTACCTGGGCAATCAGCGCCACGACGCGGGCGCGCGCGAAACGCTGAACCCCGATCCCCGGCCACTGTGGCATCTGGGCATGGGACGCGGCGTGCGCGGCAGTCCCGCGCTGGGTGAGACAGTCGTCGCCGTCGGTACCGCCGACCGCAACCTCGTGCTCGTCGATCGCGCAAGCGGCGAAGTGCTGTGGCGGTCGCACCTCGACGGCAGCGTCCGCTCCGGCCCGCTCCTCGACGAAGACCGGCTGTACGTCGCCACCGAGTCACAGCCCCAAGGCCGTGTCTACGCGGTCCGGTTGCGCGATGGCCGGCACCTGTGGCGCACGCAGTCCGGCAGCGTCACCGCTCCACTCGCCTTTGACGGCGAGGCGATCTACGCCGCCACGGAAGACGGGCTGGTGCTGCGCCTCGAGCCGGAGCACGGCAAGGTGCAGTGGCGCCGCCCGCTCAGCGGCGCGGTGCGGGCCGGACCACTCGTTACGCCAAACGGACTTGTCGTAGCCACGACGAGCGACACGCTCTATCTGCTCGACCGCCAAACGGGCGCGGTGCGCTCGCAGCTGTCGCTTGCGGGCGCGGTGCTCGGGACTCCCGCAACCGATGGCCGCCGCGTCTACCTGGCGACGACGAACGGCCGGATCGTCGCGGTCGATCTCGCATCGTGGAGCGTGACGTGGGACCGCGCGGCCGGCGACGCGGTCTACGGCGCGCCGGCGCTCGTCGCCGATACGCTGTTCGTGCTCGCGCGCGACGGCCGGCTCTGGATGATTCCGGTTGACGCTCCGGACGCCGCCACGAGCCACGCGCTCGAGATCGTCGCGACCGCGGGACCGACCCCATTGGCCTCCGGTGTCCTCGTCGGGAGCGTCAGCGGCGAGGTGTTGCTGGTCGATCCCACGAGCGGAGCGATTCGCTGGCGGGCGCAGGTCGCCGGTCCCATCGAGGAGCCGCCGCTCGTCCGCGACCGGCAAGTGGTGGTGATCGCCGGCAGGGGCAATATTCATACGTATCGATGATGACGCGGCGCTCGATTACTGTCCTCGGCCTGTTGGCTTGCGGCGCGCTCCCAGCGCTAGGAGCTCAGGCCATCTGCCATCAGCCATCAGCCTTCTGCGCTGACAGCAGACGGCTGACGGCCGACGGCTCCGCGCAGCAGGAGTCGTTCCAACGTGCCGTCGTGCACAACGGGAAATGGCTCACGGCAGCAAGCGTCGCAGCCCTGATCGTCTTCGCCCAGCGCGAGCACAGCCAGTCGCGTCGCGAGTGGAACGCGCTGCTCGACATCTGCCGGTCGGCGCAGGACGCGTGCGTGCTGGGGCCGGACGGCCGGTACGTGCGGAGCGACGCCGAACAGCTGTATCAGCGCTCGCGCGCCTTCGACCGGCGGGCCAATCGCTGGCTGCTCGGCACCCAGGCGGCTCTGCTCGCCACGACGGCGCTCTTCATTATTGACCTGCATCCGGGGCACGGGCCAGACAACATCCCCTTCGCTCCGATGCAAGTGGGGATGCGGATCCCGTTGTAACGCGGAAGTGCGAACGCGGAACGCGGAACAACACCTGTTCCGCGTTCCGACTTCCGAGTTCCGCGTTTACCCTACCCGAAACAGTTCAAACCCCCGTTCGTACCGCGTCACAATCCGTTCGCGATAGGCAGCATGCTCGCGCCGCTCGAGCGCGGGATCGGTGGCGATGATCGCGGCGGCAGCGGTGCGCGCGGCATCGAGGAGCGGCAGGTCGGTTTCGAGATTCGCATAGCGCAGCGGCACGCCGCCGGATTGCCGGGCGCCCGTAAGCTCGCCCATGCCGCGCTCATGCAAATCCAGCTCCGCGATCTTGAAGCCGTCCGTCGTTTCGCAGAACGCCTGTAGCCGCGACGTTGCCTCGGGAGAATCGGAGAGCAGGATGCAGTGACTGGCCGCCGTCCCCCGCCCCACGCGCCCCCGGAGCTGATGCAGCTGCGCGAGGCCGAATCGCTCGGCATGCTCGATGAGCATCACCGTGGCATTCGCGACGTCGATGCCCACCTCGATCACGGTCGTCGCGACGAGGATCTGCGCCTGGTTATCGCGAAAGGCGCGCATCGTGGCATCGCGCTCCTCCACTTTCATTTTCCCGTGCACCAATCCCACGCGAAACTCCGCAAACGTCTTCGCGAGCTTCCCGGCCATCGTCGTAGCGGCCTTGAGGTCGGCCCGCTCCGATTCGTCGATAACCGGATAGATCACGTAGGCCTGACGCCCCGCGGCGCACTCGCTGCGAAGAAAATCGTAAATCTTCGATCGCGCCGCCTCGGTCCGGAGCGCGGTCTTGACCGTGCCGCGGCCCGGCGGCCGCTCGCGGATCTGCGTGACATCGAGATCGCCGTAGAGCGTGAGCGCGAGCGAGCGCGGGATCGGCGTTGCCGTCAGCAACAGAACGTCGGGGGCGTCGCCTTTCTCCACCAGGGCAGCGCGCTGCTCGACCCCGAAGCGGTGCTGCTCATCGATCACCGCGAGCCCCAGCTTGCGGAACGTGACCGACTCCTGAATCAGCGCGTGGGTCCCGACGACGATGCGCGGCGCACCACTCGCGATGCGCTCCCGGGCCGCCGACTTCTCCGGCGCGCTCATCCGGCCCAGCAAGAGCTCCGGGCGGATCGCGAGCGGCTCGAGCAGCCGCGTCAACGTAGCGCCGTGTTGCTCAGCCAATAACTCCGTCGGCGCCATGATCGCGGCCTGAAAGTCGTTCTCGGCGGCGAGCAGCATCGCGAACAGCGCGACGACCGTCTTCCCCGTCCCCACGTCGCCCATCAGCAGCCGGTGCATCCGCAGCGGCGCGGTCATGTCGTCCGTGATTTCGCGGACCGCTCGGCGCTGGTCGCCCGTCAGCTCGAACGGGAGATGTTCCTTGAGCCGTGTGGTGAGCTCGCGCTTGAGCGTGAAGCGAATGCCCGCGCGCGAGCGCTTCGCCAAATGACGGGCGCGCGCCTGCACCAGCTGCTGATCGAACAGCTCGTCGAACGCGAGCCGGCGTCGCCCCAGCTCGGCGTCTTCGACCTTCTTGGGCCTATGCATCAGTTCGAGCGCGGGACGCAGCTCGATCAGGTTGTGCGCGGCACGGAACGCGGGGGGATGCGGATCGGTCACGAGCGGCAGGAGCTCGTTCAGGTGCTGCTGCACGAGCGCGCGAATCTGCCGATGGGTGAGACCTTCAGTCGCCGGATACACGGGCAGCACCAGGCCCGGATTGCTCTCGCTTTCGTCGTCCGGCTCGGCGAGCACGATGAACTCGCGAGGCACGAGCTGCTTACCATGGTAGTAGCGCACCGGTCCCGTCGCGAGCAACAGTTGTCCTTTCTTGATCTGCCGCTCGAGGAACGGTCGGCCCGGCCAGGCGCACTCGAGCAGACCGCTGTCGTCCTTCAACACGGCGCGGAACACGCGCAGTCCACGCCGGGTGGGCAACACCCCCGTGCTGACAACGCGGCCGACGCACGTCACGTCCTGCCCAATCGCGGCCCGCGCCAGCGGCGTGACGGTCGTGGCATCGAGATAGCGATGGGGAACGTGATACAGGAGATCCCCGACGGTGCGGATGCCGAGGCGCTGCAGCGCCTCGGCGCGTTTGGGACCAACGCCCTTGAGGAACTTGACCGGGGAGTTGAGCTGGAGCTTCACCCGCTCACCAGTCGGTGCGCGAACCGCACGGGATCGAACAGCTCGAGATCTTCGAGCGTCTCACCGGTCCCGAGAAATCGGATCGGCACCGGGACGGCGCGACGCAGCGCCACCACGCTCCCCCCCTTCGCGGTGCCATCCAGCTTCGTGATCACGAGTCCGGTGAGCGGCACCGCCGCGGCAAACGCCTCGGCCTGGCGGACGGCGTTTTGTCCGATCGTGGCATCGAGCACAAGCAGCGACTCGTGCGGCGCGCCAGCCCGCCGCTTTCCCACCACGCGCACCACCTTCTTGAGCTCTTCGCGCAGGCGCTCATCGGTATGGAGCCGCCCGGCAGTATCGACGAGGACGGTGTCGACGCCCCTGCTCAGGGCTGCCTCGACGGCATCGAACGCGACGGCGGCGGGATCGCCGCGTTGCGATGCTCCCACGAACGGTGTGCCGAGGCGATCGGCCCAGACTTTGAGCTGCGCGGTGGCGCCGGCGCGGAATGTGTCGGCGGCGGCGAGCATGACGCTCCGCCCTTCCCCTTGCAGTCGTCTGGCGAGCTTCGCGACCGACGTCGTTTTTCCCGTCCCGTTGACGCCGAAGATCAGAATAACCGTCGGTGGCTCCGGGGCGTGCGCGAGCGGTGCCGCGGCTGGACCCAGCTGCTCGACGACGATGCGTTCCAGGCTCGCCTGATCGACCGTGTCGGCACGACTCAGCTTTTCGACAGTCTCGTTGGTCGCCGCCACGCCGAAGTCCGCCTCGACGAGCATGCGCTGTACCGCTTCGAGCTTGACGGTGTCCCCGACCTTCTTCCAGAGTCCCATCAGGGCAACCCCTGGCGCCGGCGCAGTGCCCATTCGGTCGCCAGGGCCGCGATCGCGATGACGAACAGCCACCAGCGGTCGCGCAGACCGATCGACGCGAATCGCGACGTCGCCTCTCCCGGCTGCGCGCGGAGTGCGGGCGTATGCGGCAGCCACTCGTCGGAGTATGTCTCGATAGCGACGACGCCCTGCTCCGGTCCGCCGCTCAACGTGTACCGGTAGACGCCGGGCGGCAGCAACAGCTCCGCGCGGCCGGCGGCATCAAAGCGCAGCGTGTCCGTGCGCGTCGTATCGTCGCTCCGCAACATGATGGCGAGCGCGCGCGCGGTATCCGGGGATGTCCAGCGCCACACGATTGGCAGGCCGTTCGCGGCTTCCAGAGCTAGCGGAACTGCCCGCTCCCTGCTCCCCGCTCCCCGCTCCCTCAAGAGCCAGTCCACCAGAGCGGCGACAACACTGCGATAGCCTTCTTGTGCCGCACCCCCGCGAAACGCCCAGCGCCACAACCCAGCGGCCCTAACCGTCGCGATCCGTTCTCCGTTCCGCTCCTCGAGTGTGACGATCGGGCGCGGCTGTCCGCGCCGGGCCAGCCGGGCCACAAGCGCAACCGTCGTCGCTGGACTCGAATCGTGCGTCTGCGCGACAACGGCGGTTGCCGGCGGCAACGAATCCCAATTCACGCCCGCGAGCGCCGCGGTGAACGGTGAGGAGAGCGGCCGTTCGACATACCAATCGCCCGGCTGGCCGTTCGTGGGCCACAAGAGCACCGCGTTTCTCGATGCGCCGGTAAACGCGCGCGCGCGCGCCGGCTCGCCCATCGCGATCACGAGCCGCGCATTGGCCGCCCCGCTCGTGAGGACGCTGGTCGCGACGGGAGCGAGCGTCGCACCGTCGCGCCAGCGTCCCACTTCCGTCTCCACGAACACCTTCACCGGCACCCGCGCCACATCGCCGAGCGTGCGGGCGAGGAAGCGGGTTTCCCAGTCGGGCGGCGACGCAAAGATCACGGCGGCGGGCTCGAGGCTGACGTCGACGACGAACTGACGGCTGTCGTCCCGGGGCTCGGCGTCGTTCACAGCATCGAGGCTGACCTGGAGCACGGTCCACCCGGGAGACGGGATACGGGAAACGGGAAACGTGACCTCAGTGGATAGAGTCCCGCTGTCTGGAAGCGTGACACGCTGCGATGCGAGCACGCGATCCGCCATCTTCACCACCAGAGTCACGCGTTTCCCGTTTCCCGTTTCTCGTTTCCCGCCAACACCGTAGCTGACCTTCAGGCGGAGCGTGTCGGTGCGAGTTACATGCCTCGGCCCTTCGATCCCGGCGACGTACGCATCGAAAAACGGCGCGCGGGGCTGCACGATGACGCGGGGCCGCCGCAATAAGTCGGCGGGGATAGCGGCCACGTCGTCGATTTCACCATCGGTCACGACCACGACCTCGCCTGCCCTCCCGGCGGCCGCTTCCAGCGCCGGGGCGAGATGACTGGCGCCGGCCGCTGGCGGCGCAGTGTCGAAGGCGGTGACGGCCGTGCCGAACCGCCACACGACGGCGCCCCCCCCCCCCCCCCCCCCCCCCCCCCCCCGCCAGGGTGCGTCGCTCATGCTGAGCGACGCGTCCAGCAGCACGAGGGGCTGCTCGCCGGCGGGCAGCAGTCGTGAGCTGGCGGGATTCCAGAGCAGCAGGATCAGCGACACCACCGCGATGCCGCGGAGGATCATGAGAGGCACGCAAGCGCCTCCGCGATCGTGAACTTGCCATCGTACAACGCCCTGCCGACGCAGGCGCCGGCGAGCCGCGCGGCGCGCGCGGCGCGCAGGTCGTCGAGTGAGCCGACGCCGCCCGAGACGATGACATCCAGTCCGAGCGCGGCGAGCGCCGTGGCACCGTCGATGTCGGGACCAGTCAACGTGCCGTCGCGGGTGACTTCGTTGTAGATGATCGTGTGGATGCCGAGCCGCACGACTCGCGTCGCGAGCTCCCGTGCCGTGAGATCGAGAAGGTCCGCCGTGCCACGCGGCGCGACGCGACCATCCTTGGCGTCGATCCCGACGCCGAGCCGCGTCGTGCCGTGGCGCGCCACGAGCCGCTGGACGAGCCCGCCGTCCACCGCGCCCCGTGGACCGATGACGACGCGCGTTGCGCCGAGCGTGAACATCTGATCGATGTCGACCTCCCGAAACAGACCGCCACCCACCTGAACCTGGACCGCGGCTGCCTGCAGCACCGCCCCGATGAGCTCGTGATTGTCGGGGCGCCCGTACGCGCGGTCCATGTCGACCAGATGGATCCAGCGCGTGCCGGCGCGCGTGAATGCGTCGAGCGCCGCGAGCGGCTCGGCCATGGCGCCGTGGGCGCGTGCCACGCGCCCGCCTGCTAGGTCGACGGCGGGATAGAGCTCCACGGAATCTGCTGGCGAGAGTGGAAGGGGGGGCTAGTCTTCGCGAGCCGCGGCGGCGCCGAGCGCCGGTGCCGCAGCGGGTAGACCAGAGGGCTCGAGCTCCGCGAGGAGCTGCGCACGCACATCATCGAATGCCGACTTCAGCTTGGCGGGCACGGCCACGCCCGCACCCGCGTCTTTGCGCTGCGGATTCGTCGGCCGGCCGTTCACCAGGAACTCGTAGTGCAGGTGCGGGCCGGTCGCCAGGCCGGTCGCGCCGACATAGCCGACGATCTGCTCCTGAGCCACGCGCTGCCCCGCACGAAGGCCCAAGGCGAAGCGGGAGAGGTGGCCGTAGCGGGTGCGAATGCCGTTGGCGTGGCGGATCTCGACCAGGTTGCCGTATCCGCCATTGCGGCCCGCCTCGGTGACGATTCCGTCTGCGGTGGCGCGCACCGGCGTGCCGTACGCCGCCGCGTAGTCGGTCCCCTGGTGGCTTCTCCATCGCTTGAGAATCGGGTGGAAGCGCCCGCCGAACCGGCTCGAGATATGGCTGAAGCGCAGCGGCGCGCGGAGGAACGCGCGGCGGAGCGATCGGCCTTTCTCGTCGTAGAATCCCGTCTGCCCGTCCGGCGCGTCGAAGGCGAACGCGAAGGTCGGCGAGCGCGCGACGTCGACCCGCGCCGCCAGAATGCGACTGAAGCGCTTCTCGCCTTCCGGTGACTGCAGCCGCTCGATCAACACTTCGACACGATCGCCCGGGCGAATGTCCTTCGTGAAGTCGACTTCCCAGTCAAAGACCTCGGCGATCTTCCAGGCCAGCGCGACCCGCTGGCCGGGGGGGAGGAACGAATCGGGAATCGCCGCGTCGAGCGCGTCGTACAGGTTCGATTGAATGACGGCGGTGGTGCGGAGTCGCTCGGTCGTCCAGGGGATCTCCTCGACCGTCTCCGTCCACCCGGAGTCGCCACCGCGGCGGGACATGACCAGATGGTTCTCGGGATCGAGGCGCACGCCGAGGCGATTGGCGATGGTGCCGCCCTTCAAGCGCCGCAGCTCGAAGATCAACCCCGGCGGCAGGTGCCGCGGATTGAGTGCGTGCGTAGCCTTCATGAACCTGAGGTATTCGCGGCCGGTGATCCCGCCCCGCGCCAGCACGTCGGAGAGCATTTCGCGGCGGCCGATGGTATCGGCCCATTCGTCGTAGGCGCTCGTCACGACAATCGGTAGCGCGATCGGCATCTCGCGCGATGGCCATGCTTCATGCGCAGCCCAGACCAGCAGACACGCGGCGAGTGCACCGGCAGCAACGTAATGACTCGCCCGCCACGTCATCAGTCCATCTGTCTCCGAATGAAGGTCGGAATTTCCATTTCGTTCAGCTCGGGATTCAGCGGTGCCTGCGCCGCGCTCCGCTTGGGCGCGACCTCGGGCGGCTTCGCGAAGCCCGGAGGCGGCACCGGCGTCGGCCGCGCTGCGCGATCGCGGAACGGCAGCACACCGGCGGCGGGCCGCTGCACGCCCGCCAGCGCGTCCGCCATGGCGCCGGTCTTATCGAACCCCGTCGCAATGACCGTGATCCGCACTTCCCCGTGCATCGCGGGATCGTTCACCGCGCCGAAGATGATCTCGGCCTCGTCACCCGCGGCGTCGTGAATCGCCTCGCTGATCTGCGTCACTTCACCGAGCGTCAGGTCTTCGCCGCCCGTGATGTTGATGAGCACGCCCGTCGCGCCGGCGATCGAGATGTTGTCGAGCAGCGGGCTCGAAATCGCCTGCTGCGCCGCTTCCATCGCGCGGTTCTCGCCGCGCCCCTGGCCCGTCCCCATCAGCGCCGCGCCGCCATTCTGCATCACGGTGCGGACGTCCGCAAAATCTACATTGACGAGGCCGGTCACACAGATGAGCGCCGAAATGCCCTGCGTGGCGTGGAGCAGCACCTCATCCGCCTTTTTCAGCGCGTCCTGGAATGGAATGCCTTTCCCTACGACCGCGAGCAGCCGCTCGTTGGGCACGACGATCATCGTGTCCACGTGCTTGCGCATCTCGGCGATTCCCATCTCCGCCTGACGCATGCGCTTGCGGCCTTCGAACAGGAACGGCTTGGTGCAGATCCCGATCGTCAGGGCGCCCAGGTCCCGCGCGACCTGCGAGATGATCGGAGCCGCGCCGGTGCCGGTGCCGCCGCCCATGCCGCACGTGACGAACACGAGGTCGGCGCCCTGGAGGGTGTGCAGCACCTCGTCGCGGTTTTCCTCGATCGCCTGCCGTCCGATCTCGGGTCGAGCGCCGGCGCCGAGCCCGCGCGTCAGCTTCTTGCCGATCTGGACTTTGACGTCCGCTTTGTTGTTGAGGAGCGCCTGGGCATCGGTGTTCACCGAGATGAACTCGACTCCGCTCACGTGCTCGTCGATCATGCGGTTCAGGGCGTTGCCGCCGCCCCCGCCGACGCCGACGACTTTCATTCGCGCGTTTTGGGTAACGGTTTCTTCGAGTTCGAAGATCATGGTTCTCCCCTAGGGCTCAGAAGAAGTCCTGCAACCATCTCTTGAGTGGCGCAAACAACTTGTCGGGGCGACCGCCGAACAACACACCTGGTGCCCCCCCCCCTCCCTGGGCGCTCTTGCGCGCCGCGTACAACACCAAACCCACCGGCACCGCGTACCGCGGCGCCTGTACACTATCGACGAGTCCGGAAATCCCCAGCTCAGGATGACCGGCGCGTACCGGCGCCGCGAAGACCTCGCGCGCCAGCTCGACCATCCCCGGCAGATGCGCGGTGCCGCCGGACAACACGACGCCCGCGGGCAACCGGCCCGCGCCGTACCCGGCGCGCTCGAACTCGCGGCCCACGAGCTGAAAGATCTCGTCCACGCGCTGGTGGATGATGTGCGCGACCATCTCGCGCGGAGCGGTCCGCGCGCCCTGACCTGGCGTGGAGGGCAGGCTGACCATCTCGCCCGGATCCACGAGCGGCGAATACGCGGCGCCGTGCCGCTCCTTCAATCGCTCCGCGTCCGACTGCGTCACGCCGAGCCCCTGCACCAGGTCGCTGGTGACGTGCGAGCCCGCGTATTTGAGCGACGCGAGGTGGCGGATCTTGCCTTCATGAAAGATGGCGACGCCGGTCGAGCTGCCGCCGACTTCCACCAGGGCGACGCCCAGCTCTTTCTCGTCATCGGTCAGCACCGCGTACGACGCCGCGAGCGGCTCGAGCACCAGATCGGCGACGCGGTAGCCGGCGCGCTGCACGCTCTTACGGAGATTCTGCGCCGCCGTGGACTGGACGGTGACGAGATACATCTCCACTTCGAGCCGCGTGCCCGTCATGCCCACCGGATCCGAGATGCCGTGCTGCTGATCGACGACGTATTCTTGCGGGATGTCGTGCAGCAGCTCGTGATCGCGTCCCAGCGAGACGGCACGCGCGACCTCATTCAC
>WNGG01004310.1_pt1 | contig 15970 bp, 13 predicted proteins | sample 5400661 | NCBI WGS metagenome assembly WNGG01 (sample SAMN13153372, study PRJNA577476) | soil metagenome | isolation source: 100 cm soil or saprolite under Garry oak tree replicate 1 | place: USA:California | collected 2016-06-15
GATCTCCGCCATCCTCATCGCCGACCCCGGCGCCCGCTTCACCGACCCCGGCGCCGACTACTACAGCCGGGTAAACCCCGCACGCCAGACCCGCTCCAAGATCCGCGACCTCGAACGCCTCAACCCCGGCATGAAGGTCACCCTCACCCCGGTCGAAACCGCCACCACCGCCTGAACCTACATCGCTGAACGTAACCAGCCCGTCATCCATCACTCCCGGAGCTGCCACCAGCACTCACCGTATCCCCGCAGGCCAGCCCCTGCCCTGACGGCCACACCGCCCGGGGCGGTTCAACGCTGCCCTCCATCCGGTGGTTGTTTCCGGTCAGATCTGAGGCTGGCCCACGCGGTCATTTCGAGCAGCGTGGAATCCCCGGGCCGGCTGGCCCGGAACAGCTGGACGACGGAACGGTCGACCCGGGAGGAGGCGAGCGCGGTGAGCAACGCCAGACGGCCGGCAGGCCGGTGGCTTCAGCGTGTCCTTGATCTCGCGGGTACATACTCCGGCGCAGTCCGTCAATGGCGGACTGCCGCTGCGCGGTCACGGCAGGTAGCGACCGACATCGCCGACCTGTCCCATGCTCTACCTCGGCCGGTACGGGTCGTCGGACGGCAGCCATGCGGCGCCGTTGTCGAAGGTGGGATCACCCCGGTCGTCGGTCAGCGCCTTCGCGGCCGCCAGTACGGACGGCTGATTCTCGGTCCGGCGCCAGATCAGGGACCAGGTCCAGTACGGCGCGGGCGCGACGATCGGCCGCTGGACCAGATCCGGCGGGATTGGTGTCGTCTGTCCCTTGGGCGAGTTGACCAATGGGCGGCGAAGCCGTCGTACGTGGTCGAAGAACGCCGGGCCGGTGATGCCGCCGTCGTCGATGGGTATGCGGGTGGCGCCGGTGTCGGCCAGGAACTCCTCCGCGTATTTGTTCCACGATTGCCAGCTGGTTTCGTCGGCGTCGACGAGCACCGCTGTGTCCCGGGCGCGGACGGCCGAGGTATCCTGCCCTGGGGCGACCGCGTAAAGCCGGTCTGCGCCGAGCAGCCGGGCTTCGAGGCTGTACGCGGCGAGGTCCTCGGCCCGGACCCAGCAGATCGCCAGATCGATGCTTCCGTTTGCGACCCGGGTCGCCTGGGCGTGTGAGGGCAGCACCCAGGTGTCGACGAGCAACTGGGCCACGCCGGTGGTCCGGCTGGTGAGGTCGGCCGGGCACCAGTTGACGTAGCCGAGGCGGACGGGTTCGTGCGCTGACAGGCCAGCCGCCGCCCGGCGCAGCCCGTCGGCCTGTTCTAGCAGCGCCCGGGTACGGGGAAGCAGCGCCTCGCCGGCCGGGGTAAGCGTGACGTGGCGGCGGTCCCGGTCGAACAGGCGTGTTCCGAGGGCGCGTTCCAGGGCCTTGATCTGCTGCGACAACGAAGGTCCGGCAATGCGCAGCCGCGCGGCGGCCCGGCCGAAGTTGAGTTCCTCGGCGACGGCCACGAAGTAGCGCAGTTGCCGGAGCTCCACAAGGCGATCGTAGCGCAGTGGGAGGTTCTGCCTACTAGTAGAGAGAATGCTGGTCGTGGCGGTGCCGGAGGCTGCCGGGCCATGGTGGACACATGAAAGAGACGACAGCAGCGAGCGCCAAGGTCGCGATCATCACCGGCGGGTCGCAGGGCATCGGCGCCGGGATCGTGCAGGCCTACCGCAAGCTAGGGTACGCGGTCGTCGCGAACTCGCGGCGCATCACCTCCTCCGGCGAGCCCTGTGTGCTCACCGTGCCCGGCGATATCGCCGCCCCGGAGACCGGCGGGCGTCTGGTCGATCGGGCGCTCGAACACTTCGGCCGGGTGGACGCGCTGGTTAACAACGCTGGCGTGTTCGTGGCCAAGCCGTTCACCGATTACACCGATGCGGACTTCGACCTGGTCACCGGGGTCAACCTGCGCGGATTCTTCAGCGTCACGCGGCCGGCTATCGCGGCCATGCTCCGCAACGACGGCACCCGACGCGGACATGTGGTCAATATCTCCACCAGCCTTGTAGACCACGCCAATTCCGCCGTCCCGTCCGCGCTCGCGTCACTGACCAAGGGCGGCCTCAACGCTGTTACCCGGTCGCTGGCCATCGAGTACGCAGCCCGCGGCGTGCGCGTCAACACGGTGTCGCCCGGCATCATCCGCACTCCGATGCACGCCGAGGAGACCTGCCACACGCTCGCTGCGCTGCATCCGGTCGGCCGGATGGGGGACGTCGGCGACATCGTCGAGGCGATCGCGTATCTGGAGACCGCCGAGTTCGTGACCGGCGAGATCCTGCACGTCGACGGCGGCCAGAGCGCCGGCCACTGACCGGCCGCCGAGCGAGAAGAGTGATCATGACCGACCTGCGGGCACCGCACCAGGGATGGCCGGCGAGCCTCGCCGTTCCCGTAGCCCGGCCTACCAGGATCGTCGTGCCGGCGGCCGCGGCTATGGCGGTAGGGATGGGCGTGGGCAGGTTCGTCCACACGCCGATCCTGCCGCTGACGACCGCCGGCGCCGGGCTCTCGCCGCGGTGGGGGGCAGCGGTCGCGACCGCCAACTACGCCGGTTACCTGGCCGGCGCGATGGCCGGAGTCGCCGCGCCAGCACTGCTGCGGTCCCGGGCGGCGTACCGGTCGTCGCTGATCGTCGTGATGGCCACGCTCGCGCTGATGCCACTGCTGAGCAGCGACGTTAGGTGGGCGGCTCTGCGGTTCGTCGCCGGATGCGCGAGCGCTCTGGTCTTCATGATCGCGGCGAGCGCGTTGCTCACCGGGCTGCGCGGCGCCGGTGAGCACCTGGTCGGGCACGGATTCGGCGGCGTCGGTGCCGGGATCGCCGCCTCCGGCGTGCTTGTGCTAGTTCTCCGCCACCGCACCTGGCAGGACTCCTGGTGGTCGGCTGCGGTGCTCGGCGCCGTGCTGATCGCGGTCGCCTGGCTACTGCGGCCGTCGGCCTCGGACGACAAAGGGACAGACCGCGGGGCTGCACCAGCCGACCGCCGATGGTTCACATCGCTGGCCGTCGCACTGGGCGCCCAGGCGGTCGGCATCGCGCTCCCGGCTCTGGTCGGCGGGACCGCCGCCGCGCTCGCCGGCGCTGCTGGTCGGCGCCGCGATCGTCGCGGTCGCCGCGATAGTCGCACTGGTGCTGCGGCGCGGCTTCCCGCACCACCTAGGCCCCGTACCCAGCCGGGTGCGGGCCGCACGATAACCGAAGGAGATGGCGATGGAATTCCTGGTCGACATGGTGACCACGGTGCCGGACGGCACCACGGACGCCGAGGTCGACGCGATCCGGGCCCGGGAGGCGGCACGATCTCGGGATCTGACCGCGCAGGGGCACCTGCTGCGGCTGTGGCGTCCGCCGCTGGACGCCGGCGAGTGGCGTACGTGGGGCCTGTTCCAGGCCGCAGACGCGACCGAGTTGGAGAGCGTTCTGTCGTCGATGCCGCTGCGCGTCTGGCGGCACGACACGGTGACGCCGCTGACCGCGCACCCCAGCGACCCGGACAGCGGCGACGGCACGAGCAATCAGGCGTCAGGCGCCGAGGCGGACATTCTGGACGCGGTCCTCACCCGTTGGAAGGCCGCGGTCGACGCCCACCAGCCGGAACGCGTCGCCGCGTTGTTCACCACGGACGCGATCTTTCAGGGCCTGCATCCCTACACCGTGGGTCCGGCGGGAGTCGCCGAGTACTACGCCGCCCAGCCGATGGGCATGACCGCGGCGTACACGCTCCGCGAGGCCCGCACGCTGAGCGATGGCCTGGTGCTCGGCTACCTCACTGCCGACTTCGGTTTCAGCGACCGCGCCACCCTCACCGTGTACCTCAGCGTGATCATCCGCCAGGACCCCGACGGCTGGCGGATCGCGCATTACCAGGTGTCGCGCCTCGACTGAGATCTCAGCGACGAACCCTGCGCAGCTGATTCCCTGCGCAGCTCTACCACCCAGACGAGTACCACCGAAGGAGTAACCATGTCGAACCACTTCAGCGCCGCCAACCTCCAGCACGCGGGCGACGATGCCCGCCTGGACCTGACCGACCTCTTCGTATTCGCCGCTCCCGATAACCCCGACCGGACCGTACTGATCATGGACTCGAACCCGTTCACGAAAGGCGACGGGTTCCACCCCGATGCGGTCTACCGGTTCAACATCGATACCGACGGGGACTCGCTGGCGGACGTAGCGTTCAGCTTCACCTTCTCTGGGCTCCGAGACGGCCGGCAAACCGCCACCGCCTACTACGCGACCGGCAGCGAGGCCCAGACCCGTGAACCGCGTGGTGACGTGCTAATCGAGGCCGCCGGAGTGAGTTTCGACGCCACGGCCACGCCCGTCCAAGCCGGCCCGTGCCGGCTGTTCGCCGGCAAGCGCAGCGACCCCTTCTTCGCCGACGCTGAGGGCGTCCTGCACTGGCTGGTCGGTGGCCAGGCAGGAGACTTTGAGTGGACCGGGAGCGACACCTTCGCTGGAGCCAACATTCTCTCCATCGCCTTGGAGGTACCTAACGACATGCTCGGCGGCGGGCCGCTGATCGGAGCTTGGATAACGATTAGCCTGCGCCGCGACGGCGTGCTCGTGCCGATGGACCGGGGCGGGAACCCGTCATTCAACCCGATACTCAACGCAGACGACATCAAGGACGAGTTCAACTCCACTGACCCTGTCGACGACGTGAAGAACTACTTGCATCCGCTGTCGGAAGTGCTGCAACGGCATGGCTACGCACCAGACGAAGCAACGGCTGCGGCCCGCACCCTGCTGCCCGACATCCTTCGCTACGACCGCACCGGGCCAGCCCACTATCCTAACGGCCGGGTCATGACCGACGATGCCTTCTCCGCCCGCATGATCTTCATGACCCACGGGCGGGCCAATCCCCAAGGTGTCAAGCCGCACGACGACCTGCTGGCCCACTTCCCCTACCTCGGCCCGCCCAACACCTAGCACCGCACGAGGCGGGACTGATCGATCATGTGGGCCAGGGGGCGGTCGGCCGGATGCCACCCCGGACGCCCGTGCGAGACCGGCAAGCTCGCTGGCGAGGACGTTGCGCCAGCGAGCCAGCCGCAGAGCAGATGCCTCGCCAGCCATCGGCGGCGCTGCGGCTATCCGGTTCGGCCGCTGGCGGCGGTACAGACTCAGGACATCGGCAGCGGCCGCTCCGGACGGAATCTGCCTGGCGAGTGCTGTCTCAGGTTCGCGTACTTCAGGTCACGCCGTTCGACATCAGTGAGATCAATGCCGGGTCGGGACAACTCGGCGCCAATCCCGCGATCGACATCGCCGGCCCGCCGGCACGCCGGAGCAGCGCGGACCCTGGCCCCGGCCCGCCGGTGCAGGATGGCACCGCCCCGGAACATCTCCGCGTATTCGCCGGACAAGCCGCCATCACCTCTCCGCTGACGTCAACACACCGCGCTGACCAGTGCAAACAGGAACGAACCGCGCCAGCCGACGATGTGGCGCACCGCTGCCTAAATTTCCGCTGCGAGATCGCGCAAAGGGTCCCTGACCTGGTATTTCTGCTGTGGCAGGTGTTGGGTTCCGAACCAACGTAGGCTGAGCCGACGGTTTTAACAGCCATCTCCGGTACAGGCCCTGACCTGCGGCTACGTCTTCGCTGTGACGACTTCTCCGGCTGTTCTCCGGAGTCCGCGGTCGCTGGCCGGTAACCGGAGCGGGTCGGGAGATCCCGAATCGGACCGGGTTCCGCGCGCCCGAAAGCGCAGATCACCATCTTGGGATGACGGCGGGCTCACCTTGATGGTCACTAGCGTGGCAGACGACAGGTGGGCAACGGCCATGGAGATGCCCTGTGGGAACAGAAAATATGTCTGTCTTCGCGCTTGGGCGGATGCGGGTGCGGCGATCAGGGTACGGCGCGATGCAGCTGGCGGGTCAGTTCGCCGCCCGGACGCCGCCGGACCGTGAGTCGGCGATCGGTGTACTCCGGGCCGCAGTGGCCGCCGGCGTCAATCACATCGACACAGCGCAGTATTACGGGCCCGGCACCGTGAACGACCTGATCCGCGACGCGCTGTACCCGTATCCCGATGGGCTGGCCATCGTCAGCAAGGTCGCGGCCGGGCGGGACGACAGCGGTGCTGGCTCACTGCGCGCGGGCATCGCGGATAACCTTCGCGGCTTGCTGGTCGCCCAGCTCGCCGCAGTGAACCTCCGCCTGCCCGGCGACGGCCGCGTGGATGCGCGTTTCGACGACCTGCTGGCCGCGATGGTGGCGGCCCGCGACGAGGGTCTGATCGCCGGGATAGGCCTGAGCAACATCAGCACGGAGCAGCTGCAGCACGCCATCGCGGGCACCGAGATCATCTGCGTGCAGAACCTGTTCCACCTCGCCGACCGCGCCGCCGCGCCGCTTCTCGATATGTGCCTTAGCCGGGCCATCGCGTTCGTGCCCTTCTGCCCGCTCGGCTGGCCGCGCGGCCAGGACAACCCCGTGCTGACCAGCCCCGTGGTTGTCCAGGCAGCCGCCCGCCTGGGCATCACGCCGGCGCAGGCCGCGCTCCAGTGGCTGTTGCAGCTGGCCCCCAACGTGCTGCTCATCCCGGGCACTGGCTCAGTGGCCCACCTGCGGGAGAACCTGGCCGCTGAACACATCACACTCGACGACCAGGCACTGCGCGACCTCGATCGGGTCAGCGCCTGACACCCGGCAGGCCAAGGTAGTCGGCGAGCCACGGCCCGGTCACGCTGCCCGCGTCGCGGGCGACGTCGCCGGGCGTCCCGGCCGCGAGAACGCGGCCGCCTTCCGGGCCGCCGCCCGGGCCCATATCGATGAGGTAGTCGGCTGCCGCCAGCAGGTCGAGGTCGTGATCGATGACGATGATCGTCGCTCCGGCGTCCAGCAGCCGGTCGAGCACGCTCACCAGCGTTGCCACGTCGAGCGGGTGCAAGCCGGTGGTCGGCTCGTCGAACACGTACAGCGCGCCCAGCTGGCTGCGGCGCAGCCTGGAGGCGATCTTCAGGCGCTGTGACTCGCCGCCAGATAGCGACGGGGTCGGTTCGCCGAGCTGCAGATAGCCGAGGCCGACCTCACTGACGGGCCGCAATGCCGCCGCGACTGGCGACCTGCCGGCGAACCGCTCGACGGCGTCGTGCACGCTCAGGCCGAGCACATCGGCGATGGTCAGGCCATCGACCTGCACCGCGAGGACCGCGTCGTTGAAGCGCGCGCCGTGGCAGGTCGGGCACTGGACAGTGATGTCAGGCAGGTACTGGACGTCGAGGTCCAGGTGCCCGAGACCGCGGCAGGTCGGGCACTGGCCCGCCCGGGTGTTGAACGAGAAGTGGCCAGGCTTCCAGCGCCGGCGCCGGGCGTACGCGGACGCGGCGAAAAGGCGGCGGATGTGATCGAACGCCCCGCAGTAGGTTGCCGGGGTTGACCGCGCGTTCTGGCCGATGGGCGAGGCGTCAATCTGGACAACCTGCCGTATGCCCTGCAGGTCCAGGCGGCGGACGTGGCTCGGCTCCGGAGAGCCGCGCAGGCGCCCCCGTGCGGCGGGGATGAGGCTGTCCAGCACGAGGGCGGTCTTGCCCGCCCCAGACGGACCGGCCACCGCGGTCAGGCGGTTCACCGGGAACTCAGCAGTGAGGTCGTGCAGGTTATACAGGTCGGCGATCTCGATGGCGATCCGCCCGTCGTCAGCTGCCCGCTCGGGTCGGTCGCGGGGAACGGCGGGCGCGCCGGCCAGGAACGGGCCGATGATCGAGCGAGGATCGGATTCCAGCTGACCGGGGGTGCCCACGGCGATCACGTCGCCGCCCAGGGCACCGGCTCCGGGGCCGAGTTCGATCACCCAGTCGGCGGAACGGATGAGCTCCCGCTCATGCTCGACCACAATCACCGAATTGCCGTTCCCGGCCAGAGCCGAGATCATCATGCGCAAGCCGGTGACGTTGCTGGGGTGCAGTCCGACCGACGGCTCATCCAGTACGTAAAGCATGCCCGTGGTGCTGGCACGGACGGTTGAGGTGAGCTCGATCCGCTGCCGCTCACCGGCCGACAGCGAGGCGCCGGGACGGTCGAGGGTCAGGTAGCTCAGGCCGACATCGAGCAGCGGCCGGAGCCCGCCGCTCAGCTCGGCGAGCAGCCCTGTGGTCAGCCGGCTGAGCTCGGCCGGAAGCCCGGCCGGAAGGCCGGCCGTGAACTCCCCCAGCGCTGCCAGGCTGAGCGTGCTGATCTCGGCCATGTTCCGCCCGCCAAGCTGCGACGCCAGTGCCTCCGGCCGCAGCCGGGTGCCGTGACATACCGAGCAGGTGCGGGTGATGACGAAACGCTGCGCCAGCCGGCGAGTGCGCTCGTTGTCACTGCCCAGCGACCGCTCCACCGCGGCGACAGCATTGTCATAGTTCACCGACAGCCGCACAGTCCGCTCGTTTTCCCCCGAGTGCAGCGTCACCTGCCGCTGCACCTGGGCGCCGTGCAGCACGATCTCGCGCTCGCGCCCGGTGAGCGAGCTGTACGGGACGTCGAGGCGAACCCCGAGCTCGCCCGCGGCATACATCGACAGCCGCCGCCCGCCGGAGTTCCACGGCAGCACCGCTCCCGCCTCGATCGTCTTGCCCGGGTCGGGCACCAGGGTGGCTTCGTCGACCTCAGACCGCACGCCCAGGCCCTGGCAGGCCGGGCACGCGCCGTACGAGTTGAAGGCAAAGGACTCGGCGCTGGGATGCTCGAAGCGCGCGCCGCAGACCGGGCAGACGATCTCCTCGGAATAGGCTGCGATCGACGCGCCGATGCGGTGGCCGTTCGGGCACAGGTGCGAGCCCAGCCGCGACATCATCAGCCGCAGGACGTTCAGGACCTCGGACATGGTTCCGACGGTGCTGCGCGGTCCCGGAATCGGCGGCCGCTGGCGCAGGGCAAGCGCGGGCGGAAGATGATCGATCCGGTCCACGTCCGGCCGCTGTGCCTGGGTCAGCCGGCGGCGGCTATAGGTGCTCAGACCGGACAGGTATCGCTGCATGCCCTCGGCGTACAAGGTACCGATGGCGAGCGAGGTCTTGCCCGACCCGGACACGCCTACGACAGCGACCGTGCGCCACAACGGCACGTCGACGTCAACGTCACGCAGGTTGTTATGCCGGGCGCCGCGCACGCCGACGGCGGCGGGCAGCGTCCCTGGCACGGATCGGTCAGCGATCGCCATAGCCATTACCTAAGCAGGTCAGCGTGACCGCGCCCGGGACCGGTAGTCCCCGGTCCCGGCCGCGAGCGGTCATGCGGGTTCTCAGGGGTGGACCGGTCCGCTCGGGCCCTTGTCAAGGCGCAGCGACTGCATGATCGCGAACGTCGTGGTCATCGTGAACTCCTCGACGTCGGCGGCGGCCAGAACGCCGGTGTACTTGGCGATGACGGGCCCGGCCACGCGCTCCGTCACAGTGTCGAGGTGGGCCCTTACCCCGGCCCAGAAGTTCTCCCCGTAATGAATGTAGTACGGGACCGGGTCGACACTCGCGAGCGCCTCCCGGGCGCTGGCTTCGATGTCGGCGATGTACTGCCGGTGCAGAGCAACGTCTTCGCGGGTGGCGAGCCTGCCGAGGTGCCCGCAGATGAAATGCGACCACAGGTATGACAAGGCGATGTCCGGAGCCTGCATGTACCCCTGCACGTCCTCGCTCAGGTTGGTGTTGAAGATGGGCACCCAGCCGGCATTGACGACGTCGATGAGCATCAGTGCGTCGTGGCCCGGGAAGTGGATGTAGATATTGTCCGGCGAATGATTGGAGCCGCGCCAGGCCAGTTCGACCCGCTCGCCGCCGACCTCCAGCGTGTAGTTGTCGCCAAAGGTCACCTCGGGCACGGGCCGGGCCGGGTCATTGTCGCGGACGAGAAGCCGGCGAGTCTCCTCGTGCCCGATCCGGGTCACGTTGTCGAACAGCGAGGCGGCCCCGCCGTGGTCGGCATGGTGGTGGGAGTAAACCAGGTGCGTCACGGTGTTGCTGACGCCCTCGGCGGCCGCGATCTCGTCGACAGCCCGGCGCAGGTTGTTCCCGATGCTGGGCGGTGCGTCGAACAGCACCACGCCGTCGCTCGTGGCCAGGAACGCCGACTGGTACACCCCGTCCGTGACCCAGAACAGGTTCCGCTCGACGCGCCCGACATGGTATCCCTGCTCGTTGAGGGCGGGACCGAGTGCCGAACGCGGGATGGGCGCGTAATCGGGCAGGTCGGCGGCGCCGTCAGCTGGTGTAGTCACGACATCTCTCCCTTGTCGTTCGGGCACGCCCGGCGGGCTGTGCGCGGACTGGCTAACAAGCCCAGGCTCGCCGCCCGCCAGGTGAGCGAGCATCACCGGATCATGATGATTCGCGCCGGTCCGCGCGTGCCGCCTGGTCAGGCCCCGTACGCGGGCAAGGATCGCCCCGCTCACGGGCGCGGCGGCGTCGCTCACCAGAAAAGCGATCACGCCGGCGCACCTCGGGGGTGACCGCATCCGCGATCACCTCCGGCGGCAACGACGCGCGGGCAGTGGCGGTGTCCAGCAGCTGGGGGCCACCGCATTGACTGGGATTCCGCTTGGCGCAGCTCAACGTCGAGGACGCGGATCAGATGGACCAGGGCAGCCTTGCTCACGCTGTAGGCCGCCATGCCGGCCGTCGGCTCGAGCGCCGGCCGCGCGGTCACGTGGACGATGGTGGCGGAACCGCGCTGCCGCATGTGCGGCGCTACCGCCTGGCTCAGCCACAGCGCGGCACCCAGGTTCACATCGATCATGTGCCCGAGCGCATCCGGTGTCGCGGCGAGCGCGTCGAGCGGACACTGGCCACTTGCGCGGGCTGATAGTCGATCAGCAGCAGCGCCGCGTTCTGCGGGTAATGAGATGGTCTGCGAGCGGGTCGCGGATGGGTGCACTGGTCATGTGACCATCACTTTCTCGATGAGGTGATCTGGCCCCGAAGTTAGGGTTCTTCACGGTGTGCAGGTATCCCCGCTTTCTGGCGATATCGCCTCGGCAGTGAGCTGGCGGATCTCGAGCAGGTCAAGGCCAAGCGCTTCGATCTCAGCCAGGACGCCATATAGCCCGGGCCGGTCCAGCACGCCGGTCAAGACCGTCTCAGGGCCCTGCCGCTGCCATGCCATCGCCGGAAACGCGGACAGCAACGTGGCGCCGAGATGGCCGTTGATCCGGATCATGTACCTGGCGGAGGCTGGGTCCATGCGGCCATGGTCCAGCCCTGGGCAGGTGAGTCCACATCGCCAGGATCTGGTGACGCCGCCGCAGGAATCCCCTGACGCGGATCGGCTAGGCGCGGCCCGAGCACGTAACCTGACTAGATGCTGAGAGGCGGACGGCGGCGAGCCAGCGCGCCGCGGATCGGGTTCAGACGTGGCGTTTAGAGCAAGCCCTCCGGAGTCATCTCAGGCAGCCACGCGGCTGATTCAGCGCAGAGACCTTCTCGCGTCCTTGGATCGCGCGGCGGAAGCGAAGGTAACGCTTATCTCGGCCTCCGCAGGCAGCGGCAAGACCTCGCTGTTGCGGGCCTGGGCAGATGGCCCGGGTCAACCGTACCGGCTGGCAGTCGTCCAGTTGCGGCGCGATCAGCAGGACTCCCAGCAGTTCTGGCTTGCCGTCCTCAGCGCCATCCAGCAGGCGTCGGGCACGCCCCGCGAAGGCGAACAGCTGGCAGCGACACCCGGCTTCAACTCCGAGGCCATCGCCGACAGAATTCGGTCGGAACTCGCCGAGCATCGCGACCGCACGTTTCTGATCATCGATGACCTCCACGAGCTGACCTCGCCGGAAGCGCTCACGCAGCTGACCCGGTTGCTGGAGAAGCTCCCCCAGCACGTCCATGCGATCCTCGCGACACGGCATGATCTGCCGCTACGGCTGCACAAGCTTCGTCTCGCCGGTCAGCTGGCCGAGATCCGCGCCGCAGGTTTGCGTTTCACGCCGCGCGAGACCCGCGAGTTCCTGGAAGCCTCGGGCATCGCGCTGTCCGAAGCCGGAGCCGCGAAGCTGCACCAGCGCACGGAAGGCTGGGCTGCCGGCCTGCGGCTGGCGGCGATGTCACTGGCTAGTAGCACTGACCCGGAGCGATTTGTCGCGGAATTCTCCGGCAGCAGCCGTACTGTGGCCGAGTACTTGCTCGCCGAAATGCTGGAATGCCAGCCGCCCGGGATCCAGCAGCTGCTGCTGCGTACTTCCCTGCTCGACCGGGTCAACGGCGAGCTGGCGGATCTGCTGACTGGGCACCCCGGCTCCGAACACATCCTCCTCGATCTCGAGGACGCCAATGCATTCGTGGTCTCGCTCGATCCGGCCCGGACCTGGTTCCGCTATCACCACCTCTTCGCTGACCTGCTCCGCCTTGAGCTGCGCCGGAGGCTCCCCGAAGAACTGCCGGCCCTGCACCGGCTCGCCGCGCAGTGGCTGATCGGACACGGCGAGGTCGTTGACGCCATCCGGCATACCCAGGCCGCGGGTGACTGGTCCGACGCGGCGCGGCTGCTCGCCGACCATTCGTTCCGCCTGACGCTGGACGGACAAGCGCAGACCATCGAGTCCTTGTTGCGCACGTTCCCGCCAGGTGCCGTTACCGAGGGCCCGGATATCCCGCTCGCACGTGCAACCAGCGAACTTGCCCGGGGACGCCTGGACGAGGCTGCCGCCTACCTGACAGTGGCCGAAGCCTCGATCGCTGCAACCCCGGTAGACCGTCAGCACCGCCTTGAAGTGGCGACCGCGGCATTGAGGCTGTCGTTCGCGCGGAAGCGCGGCCATCTCGCGGGGGTAGTCGAGCAGGTCAAGTTCCTTGCCTCGCCGATAGCCGGGCAGTCTGACGAGGACATTGCGCTCAACAGCGACCTGCGCGCGGTAGCGCTTATGAACCTCGGAATCGTCGAAGCGTGGTCGCTGGGGAACCAGGACAGTGAGCGGCACCTGCGCGAGGGCGCCGATCTTGCGCGGAAGATCGGACGTCCGTACCTCGAAGTGGCCTGCCTGGCCGAGCTCGCCTTCGCGTCGAAGATCGAGCCCTTCGCAACGACCCGGCGGCGGTGCCGGGAGGCGATAGCGCTCGCCGAACAGCATGGCTGGGGCGCGGAGCCGGTCATCTCGCCGGCGCTCGTGAATCTCGCAGGCACTCACATCTGGACGGGTGAATTCGACGAGGGCGATCACTGGCTGAGGCGCGCCGCCCGCGCCATGGAGACAGACACCGGGCCCGTCATCAGGCTGTTGCTGCACATCGGCACCGGCGCGCTGCTGGCTGGCCGCCGCAGGCTGCGCGAGGCGCTTGCGGAATTCATCGCGGTCGAGCACCTGCAGACGCAGCTGGAAGGCTCACATGCGCTGGCGGGTCAGCTGACGAGCTGGAGGCTGGCCACCCAGGCCCGGCTTGGGCAACTCAGCGAGGCGCGGGCCTCGCTGGCAGCACTCCACCCGGACCTAGCAGGCTACGGCGAGATCGACAATGCGCGCGCGGCCATCTGCCTCGCCGAAGGCGACCCAGCGGCCGCCTTGACCCCGGTCCAACGTGTTCTAAGCGGGGTAGCTCCGGTGATCGGATATGTGACAGTCGTTGAGGCACACCTGCTGGCAGCGCTCGCGTACGGCGAACTCGGCGACCAGCGCGCTGCCAGCGCGGCCACCGAGAGCGCGCTGGCCCTGGCGGAGCCTGACCGGCTCATCCTCCCGTTCGCGATGACGGCTTCGCTCGAGCTGCTCGAGGCCATGCCGAAGTATGAGACGGCGCACGCGGCCCTGCTGACCGACATCCTCGACGTCATGCGGGGCTCGTCCATCGCGCCGGGCAAGGAGCCGTCGCTAGCACAGATCGAGCAACTCAGTCCGAGCGAGCTGCGGGTGTTGCGGTATCTCCCGACTAACCTGTCCCGGCCAGAGATCGCCAGCCAGCTATCGGTCTCGGTGAACACCGTCAACACCCACATCCGCAACATCTACGCGAAGCTCCAGGCTCAGGACCGTTCCTCGGCAGTGCAGCGCGCACGGGAGATGCGGCTGCTTTCCGCTGCCCCGAGCAGCTAGACCGGTAGCTGGACATCGCCGAGCAGCCAGCCCTGCCGAAGCACAGTCGTCCAGAACAAGGTCACAGCCGCTCTCACCTGCGGACCGTCATGAAACCGCCTTCTCGCGTGGCGCGCCCCGCGGCGCCGGTACTGGACAGTGTTCCTGTGCAGCGCGATGCGTTCGGCAGTGGCCTTGTAGCTGCTTCTGCTCTGCAGGAAGATCAGCGAGGCCTCGCGCAGGCGAGCATGGTGCTCGTCATCGGTAGTAAGGCCCGCCAGCCGGGCTGTCCGGGCTTTCGCTGCCTGGCCTGAGTCCGGGAGCTGCTTACTCGTGACGAACGCTGTCAGGAGGACACCTTGTGTTCCGCCTGTCGCTATGCGGTGGCGCGTTCTGCGCCGGCGAGATGCGCCGTCAGGAACTGTCCGGCTCTGTCCAGCGCCGCGGCCGCTTCGTCGAGGATCGGGTAGTAGGCCTGGAAGACGTGCGGCACCCGGGCGGTGATGTCGAGGTGACCTCGACGTCGGCGGTGGCGGCCTGTCGCGCAAGGCGGACGGCGTCGTCGAGGAGAACCTCGTGAGTCCCGGCCTGGATGATCAGGGGCGGCAGGCCGGACAGGTCGGCGAAGATGGGGCTGATGAGGCCGAGGGCCCGCGCATTGAAGTCCGGCGTCGCTGCTGGCGGTCCGCGCCGCTGGTTGCGCTAGCGGCATGATGGCCGGCGCTGAGCAGAGCCAGCCAGAAAGCTGAGATCCTGCCTCGGTCCTTGCGCCTGACGTCCTGCCGCCGGCGACACCGTCCTCGGTTCCAGGCCAGCGCACGTCTTGTCATCCCTGAAGGCGAATCACCAGGATCAGGTGATGACCTCTCACCTGCCGGGCGGAAAGCCTGGAACCCGTCGTGAAGGCTCGCACGGCTGCCAGGGGACGGGCCTCAGATTCATAGGAGAGACCATGACATCAGTTTCCAGCGCTAGCAGCGGCCCCGGCTCTCCCTGCCTCGTATCCGGGCCGGTACGTCTGGCCGATGTCGACGGCCGCTACAGCGCGCACCCGGACCAGGTCGGCTTCCGGCCCGGGAACCACGTCACGCAAGGTGAACCAAGATGACCTTCTCGGAGAGCACGGTTGCCATCATCGGCACGGGCAACATCGGCAGCGGGCTCGCGGCGAACTTCGCAGCCGGCGGCCAGGATTTCCTCCTGGCCGGCCGCGATCAGGAGGCCGCCCGGAAGATCGCCTCCACCCTTGGCGGCCACGCGGAAGTGGTGACCGTCGACGAAGCGATCGAGCGGGCCGATGTGCTGGTGTTCGCCGTCTGGTTGGACGCCTTCAGGCAGCTCATCGCCCAGTACGGCGAGCGGCTGGCCGGCAAGGTGATCATCGATCCGACCAACCCGGTCGGACCGGACGGCAATGGCGGCTACCGCAAGGTCATCGGCGAGCAGGAGTCCTCGGGCCAGATCCTGGCCGGGCTGCTGCCGGCCGGGGCGCGGCTGGTCAAGGCGTTCGGCACGCTGTCGGCAAGCTCACTGTCCTCGGCCGCGCGGCGGGAGCCCGAGCCCGCGGTGCTGTTCTACGCCGCGGGCGACGGCGCCGCGGGCGACCTGGTCGCTGACCTGATCCGCACCGGCGGCTACGAACCGGTCCGCGTGGGCGGCCTGGACCAGTCCATCCGCATCGAGATGTTCGGCGACCTGCACGAATACGGCAGTCTGGGTCGAATCGTGACCAAATCGGAGGCGCTGAGGGCGATCTGACGTTCTCAGCCTCGACGCCACGCCCAGGGCGGCGGCGTCCCGGCGCCATACTGGACCTCTTCAGAGCGTTTGGCAGCTGATGCCAGCACGCTACCCGGAATCTAAGGAGACACAATGACGGCCGAAACTGTCGAGATCCCCGGCTACATCGCGGGCACCTGGGATATCGACCCTGTCCACTCGCACGTCGGGTTCGTGGCCCGCCACCT
>WNGG01004313.1_pt2 | contig 15962 bp, 14 predicted proteins | sample 5400661 | NCBI WGS metagenome assembly WNGG01 (sample SAMN13153372, study PRJNA577476) | soil metagenome | isolation source: 100 cm soil or saprolite under Garry oak tree replicate 1 | place: USA:California | collected 2016-06-15
GCACCAAATCGCGTAGCCCTGAGGGCGGCCAGGGAAAGAAGTGCAAATGCGTCATCTCGGCACGCCCGCGTAACCGCTCGTACCACGAGACCGTCCGCTCCGTGTCCTCCATCCCGGCTGTCGGTACGTACAGCAACCGCTTTCCCGGCGCGAGGCCGAGCAGGTACTCGAGCAGTGTCTCGTCAGGAGCTCCGCCCATCGCAACGATCGTCGGCTCAGGCACAACGCCGAGTATTGCAGGGGATTTGTGAGAGGATTCCGGCTTGCCCCAGCGCTACGTCTACGACTTCGACGAGCCCTCCACAGGAGGCCGTGAGCTACTAGGCGGCAAGGGAATCGGTCTCGCGGAGATGACGCAGATCGGAGTACCGGTCCCCGCCGGGTTCACGATCACGACCGACGCCTGCCGCGCGTACATGTCGAACGGCAAGACACTGCCGGACGGGGTGGAGGAGGAGATCGAGTGGCACCTCGGTGCACTGGAGAAGAAGACGGGCAAGCGGTTCGGCGACATGAACGACCCGTTGCTCGTCTCCGTGCGGTCGGGCGCGGCGGTCTCGATGCCGGGGATGATGGACTCGATCCTCAACCTCGGGCTGAACGACGAGGCGGTGGTGGGGCTCGCACGCGCGACGGGGAACGAGCGTTTCGCAAACGACTCGTACCGGCGGTTGATCCAGATGTACGGCGAGGTCGTCGACGGCATCGACGGGCACCGGTTCGAACAGGCACTCACCGATCTGAAGAAGTCGCGCGGTGCGTTGCAGGACGTCGATCTCTCCGCCCACGATCTGGCCGGCCTGATCGATACCTATCGGGCGGTCTTCCTGGAAGAGACTGATCGTGACTTCCCCCAGGATCCGCGCGAGCAGCTCACGCGTGCTGTGGGCGCTGTCTTCGACTCGTGGGACTCGCCGCGCGCGCAGGTCTACCGCCGCACCTATGACATTCCGGACGAGCTCGGCACCGCGGTCAACGTCGTGCAGATGGTCTTTGGCAACAAGGGCGACGAGTCGGGTACCGGCGTCGCCTTCACACGCGATCCCTCGACCGGCGAGCCGGGGCTGTACGGCGAGTTCCTGGCGAACGCGCAGGGCGAGGACGTCGTCTCCGGCATTCGCACGCCGGAGCCGCTCGCGAACATGCAGCAGAAGCTTCCCGCCGCGTTCCAGCAGCTGGTCGACACGATGCGCCGGCTGGAGGAGAACTACCGCGACATGCAAGACATCGAGTTCACGGTCGAGGACAACGAGCTGTACCTCCTCCAGACGCGTTCCGCGAAGCGCACCGCAGCGGCAGCCGTCAAAGCGGCGGTGGACATGGTCGAGGAAGGTTTGATCTCCCACGAGGACGCGGTGGCGCGGATCGATCCTGCGCAGCTCGACCAGCTTCTGCATCCGATGATCGACCCGACCGCCGAGTGGGAGGTCGCCACGAAAGGTCTGAACGCCTCTCCGGGCGCGGCCTGCGGCGCGATCGTGCTCGACGCGGACACCGCCGAGCAGCGCGGCAAGGCGGGGGAGAGCGTCATCCTCGTCAGCTGGGAGACGACGCCGGACGACATCCACGGCCTGATCAAGGCGGCGGGAATCCTCACAGCGCACGGCGGCATGACCTCGCACGCTGCGGTGGTCGCGCGCGGCATGGGCAAGCCGTGCGTCGCCGGCTGCGAAGGGCTCTCGATCGACATCGATGCGCGCACGATCACGGTCGGTGACCGGACTCTGTCCGAGGGCGACCTGCTTACGATCGACGGTGGCACCGGCGCAGTGATCGTCGGCGAGGTGCCGCTCGTCGCGCCGGAGGTGAACGACGACCTGGAGACGATTCTCCGCTGGGGCGACGAGCACCGGACCCTGAAGGTGCGAGCGAACGCGGACACGCCGGAGGACGCAGCGAAGGCGCGCGAGTTCGGAGCGCAGGGCATCGGCCTCTGCCGCACCGAGCACATGTTCATGGCAGAGGAGCGGCTGCCCGTGGTGCGCGAGATGATCCTCGCCGACAGCGAGGAGGGCCGCCGTGATGCCCTCGACAAGCTGCTCCCGATGCAGCAAGGGGACTTCGAGGCCATCTTCGAGGCGATGGCCGGGCTGCCGGTGACGATCCGCCTGCTCGATCCGCCGTTGCACGAGTTCCTGCCGCCGCCGGAACAGGCCCCCGACGAGCGAACGCGCCGCCGCATCAGGCAGCTGCAGGAATCGAACCCGATGCTCGGGACGCGTGGCTGCCGTCTCGGGCTGCAGTGGCCCGAAATCTACGAGATGCAGGTGCGGGCGATCATCCGTGCTGCGCGCGCGGTCGACGAGCGGACGGATGAGGCGCCGCTCGTCGAGATCATGCATCCGCTGGTCGGCCTCGCAGAGGAGTTGCGGCGTCTTCGCGAGCTCACCGTGCGGGTGGCTGAGGAAGAAGCGCCCGAGGTCGAGTACCTCTGCGGGACGATGATCGAGCTGCCGCGCGCGTGCATCCGCGCCGACGAGATCGCCGAGCAGGCCGACTTCTTCTCCTTCGGGACGAACGACCTCACACAGACGACACTAGGCTTCTCGCGGGACGACGCCGAGGGCAAGTTCCTGACGCACTACCTCGAGGACGGTGTGCTCGACAAGAACCCGTTCGAAACGCTCGACGTCGACGGTGTCGGCGACCTGATGCGGATCGCAGTCGACCGGGGCCGGTCGACGAAACCCGAGCTCAAGCTCGGCATCTGCGGCGAGCATGGGGGAGACCCGAAGTCGGTGACTTTCTGCCACGAGCTCGGGCTCGACTACGTCAGCTGCTCGCCCTACCGCGTGCCGCTGGCACGCCTCGCTGCGGCGCAGGCGGCGCTGGCTGCCAGCGGCGCCGTTGCGTACGCGGCCGCTGGCGGCTGATGGATTACGCCATCCTCCTCGACGGCGAGCGCGTCGCACGCGTGAGCTCGGACGACGCGGTGCGTACGTGGATCGCGAAATACCGCGAAGACCATGCGGAGGACGATCCTGCAGCGGCGCACGTCCAGATCCTCGAGCGCGGCCCGCTCGCCTGGCTCGTCGGCGGCAAGCTCGTCGACCGCGAGCGGTTCCTCTAACCGCCTTGCCCACCTGGGACGAGGTTCGCGCGCGTCGTCTTGCGCGCAGCTTCCTGACGATGCGAGCCAGCCCCGACCGTCTGCTCGAAGTCGTTCACGATGTCGGTGGCGTGCACGCGCAGGTTCAGGCGTCGGCGGAGCTACAGCTCGCAACGCGCATCGGTGGGATCACGCAGCAGGACATCCGGGACGCTCTCTGGGAGCGCCGGGAGCTCGTGAAGGCGTGGACGTTGCGCGGGACCCTCCACCTTCATCCAGCCGGTGAGCTGCCGCTCTGGTACGCGGCGGCACGAGCTGTTTCGCCGGCCGAGCACGAGATGGGAGCCTGGGTCGATCCGAAAGGCGAACTGCACCCGGCGCTCCGGCACGATGATGTGAAAGACATACGCGCGGCGGTGTTGGACGCGCTCGACGGTCGCTGCCTGCTGCGCGAGGAACTTGCCGCCGCAGTGGCGCAACGCGTCGGCCCGAAGGCGCAAGGGCGTCTGCTCTCGGGCTTCGCGTTCTTCGGTGGCGCCGATCTCTGTCAAGGGCCGCCGCAGGGAAGCAAGATCACGCTCGCCCGGCCCGATCAGTGGATTGAGCGTTGGGACGAGGTGGACGAGCAGGAAGCACTGCGCGAGGTTTGCCGCCGCTACCTTCGCACTTACGGCCCGGCTACGCCGAAAGACTTCCGGGAGTGGTTCGCGTCACGGCAGTTCAAGCCGGCCGACGCGCGAGCCCTGTTCGACTCGATCGCGAACGAGCTGGAGGTGGTGGACGTCGAAGGACACGAAGCCTTCGTCTTCGTCGGTGACACCGATTTTCCGCACTCGGAAGCGAACGCACGCCTGCTGCCCGAGTACGACGTCTATGTGATGGGCTTCCGCGAGCGTGACCAGCTCGTGCCTGATGAGGTGCGTCCACTGGTTGCGGCCCATGGACGTGGTAAGTACGAAGGGCCCGCAGGAGTCCGTTTTCTGATGATCGACGGGATGGCGGCCGGATTGTGGGAGCGAAAGAAGCGAGGCAAGCGCATCGAGTTCCAGGTGACGCCGAGCAGGAAGCTCACCCGCGCAGAGCGCGCGGAGCTCGACACCGAGGCCGAACGCATCGGCGCCTTCCTCGGGCTCGACCCCGTCCTTACGGTCGAATGACGACGGGTGTGCCGAGTGGGACCGTGCGCATCAGGTAGCGCAGGTCGGTGTCGCTCGCGTGCACGCAACCCGCGGAAACGGCCCGGCCGAAGTCGCTCGCCGAGAGCGTGCCGTGGATCGCGATGCGGTTCCCGCCCGTCCAGCCGACGGGGAGATTCGGCTGTGTCGCGGAGAGCGAGAGGATGCAGCAACCGTAGGCAGGGTTGTAGGCGCCGCCGTTCAGCTTGTCCGTAATGGCGAAGGTTCCTGTTGGAGTGGGCGAGCCGGGGCGGCCGACGCCGATGCTGAGGCGGCGCACCGTGGTGCCGTTGCGCCGAACGGTCAACGAGCGGCTGGAAAGATCGACGTCAAGTTCGAAACGCGTACGGGTGTAGCGCAACGCGCCGGACTTCGCGTCTACCCACACGATACGATTGTTCCCGACAGCGGCGTCCGTGACCGCAAGCCAGCGCCCGTGCCGCATGGCCACGACGCCGAGTGCGCGCTGCGATCCGAACGGTGTCCGCGAGCCCACGCGCACAAGCACGGGTCCGAACGGTCGGCTCCGCAGCGCCAGGGCGTGGCCGGGGCGAACCTCAGCGATCACGTGCGCGGGTTTGGGCTTCGGCGCCTTGACTTGTACCCACCCGGCGGACGCTGCGGGGTGATCGCGGTCGACGCGTCCGACAGCAGTCGCCGGAGCAAGCGCAGCAGCACCTGCGCTGACGCAGACGAGCGAAACGAGGGCGAGGAGCGACCGAGCCACACTGTGTGGATCGGCAAGGTCGTGCGGTCATCGTTCCCTCGATCGAGGTGCCTCGAACGAGGGATCGGGTCGTTTAGTTCTTGCGCAGTTCCCGAGCGAACGAGCCGCCGCCGATGATGCGCTCTGCGTCGTCACGGACGCGGTCCCGCAGGCCGCGATCCGAGGTGACGACCCAGACCGGGGGCTCGAGTTCCTTGACGCGACGGGCTATCTGGTCGTCGCCTGACTCCGAGCCCTCCCAGACGACCTGCACATCGTGTCCCTCCTGCTCGCCCCAGGCCGCGCTCCGGTCGACGAGCTCCTCGCCGGGCATGTTCGGCCAGAGCGAACGGCGCACGTTCTCGGCGTCGACGAGCACGGTTGCCATTAGATGCTGTAGCTCGTCACCCGCCAGTACGCAATGGCGATGGACGCCACGCCGACGAGCACGATCGTGGCTACGCCAAGCACACCGGGGCGACCGTAGGCGGCATGTCCGCGTCCGAAGCGAGTCAGGCCGAGGGCGCACACGATTCCTCCCACCAGACCGCCGATGTGTCCACCCTTCGAGATGCTGCTGATCGAGAATGTGAGCACGAAGTTGATGAGGATCACCCCCATGGCGCTTCCGCCGAAGACGTAGTCGCGTTGCCGCTCGAGCACGAGCCCCGCTCCAAGGATCCCGAAGATCGCGCCGGAAGCACCCACCGTCGGCGTCAGAAAACCGTTCGACCAGAGCAGGGCGCCGGCAGATCCCGCGAGCCCGGAGACGAGGTACAGCATGAGGTAGCGGCCCGAGCCGATCCGTTCTTCGAGCAGAGACCCGAACCAGTACAGCCCGACCATGTTCAGGATCAGGTGGACGGGCCCGTAGTGCAAAAAGGCGGCCGTCAGCAGTCTCCACCAGTCGCCCTGTTCGACCAAGGGACCGAAGAGCACACCGTGCAGGTAGATCGTGCTGCCGGTGCCGTTCACTCCGCCGCCCGTTGCCAGTTCCGCCACATAGACGCCGACGTTGATCGCGACGAGCGCCTTCGTCACCTTTGCGCCTGTGCCCTCGAAGGAGGCGCGCCGGACTCCCCTGGTCACGCGCTGGACGCCTTGCGGCTTTCCCGAGTGCTCCGGGCAGCGGATCCCGACGGGAGCCATGGTCATGCACTCCGTGCAGATAGGTCGTCCGCATTCCGAGCAGGAGAGACCGGTCACCCGGTCGGGATGGCGGTAACAGGTCTGCTCGACGACTTCAGCCATGAGCGAAGTAGCGTAGTAGTCGGATGCGCATACACGTCGCCTTCACTCCCGCCGAGACTGCTCCTGCCCCGCTCGGGGTCGTGATCGATGTCCTCCGGGCGACGTCGACGATTGCGCAGGCGCTCGCGTCCGGTTACCGCCGCGTCCTCTGCTGCACCGAGATCGACGAGGCCCTGGCGCTGCGGGCGGAGATCCCGGACTCGCTTGTCGGCGGGGAGCGCAAGGCGGTCCAGGTCGAGGGCTTCGACGTTGGGGCGTCACCGCGGGAGTTCCTAGAGCCGCGTGCAGAGACGCTGATCCTGTCGACGACGAACGGGACGCGGGCGATTCTGGAGACTGCGAAGCGGTGTGAGGAGGTCGTGCTCGGCAGCCTGCTGAACCTCGATGCGGTCGCGCGCGCGTCGGCGGGGCGCGACGCCGTGGTCGTCTGCGCTGGCTTCCAAGGAGCATTCGCGCTCGACGACGCGTACTGCGCGGGGCGAATCGTTCAGCTCGTACAGGCGGAGCGAACGGACGCGGCGATCGGGGCGGAGCTGATCGCGCGCGCGTTTCCCAACGCGCCGGCTGCGCTGAACGCCCGCACCTACGGGCCGCCTGGATTGGAAGCGGACATCGCGTTCTGCGCGCGCGAGAACGTGCTCGACGTCGTGCCGCGCCTGGCCGGCATGGTCGGGCCTGCCGCGGAGATCACGGTCTCGTGAAGTAGGTGGCGCTTACGGGAGCGCTCGTAAGGGGTCCACGGCCGCGCCTCTGACCCGGACCTCGAAATGCAGGTGCGGACCGGTCGCGTCGCCCGTCGCGCCGATGAGCCCGACGCGGACTCCTTGCCCGATCCAGACGCCGAGCCGGACGTCGATACGCGAGAGGTGCGCGTACATCGAGCGCTCGCCATGTCCGTGGGCGACGACGACAAGGAACCCCCAGCCGCCGTCCCGCCACCCGGCCCAGACGACCCGGCCGGACTGCGCGGCGTAGACGGGCGCACCCATCGGCGCCGGGAGGTCGATCCCCGAGTGCCAGCGATCGCCGCGAGGCCCGAAGCGGTCGCCGAGCACCGGCGCGGTCATCGGCCAGGCGAGTGGGAGTGGAATCGCGGGCGGCGGTCCGGCGAGCGCCTGGAGCGTTGCCGGGCCGGCGACGCCGTCCGCCTTCAGAGCGAACCAGTCCTGGAAGCGGCGCAGCGCCTTGTCGATGTGCCGGCCGAAGATCCCATCGAAGGCGCCGGAGGGGAAGCCGTGCTCGGCGAGCCGGAACTGCAGCGACGCAACGTCCCAGCCTTTGTTGCCGATCTCGAGCTTGCGGGTGCCGAGCCGGTGGCGGGCGAAGCGGCCGAGCGCTTTGCGGGTCTGCGGGCCGGCGACCCCGTCGACCGTGATGTGGGCACGCTTCTGGAGGCGGCGAATCGCCTTCGTTGTGCCGGGCCCGCTGATCCCGTCGATCGGGCCCTGATAGAGCCCATGCGAGTGCAGGCCGACCTGGAGGGCGGCCACGCCCGCATCGGCCGCCGAGGCGCGGGGGGTGATGGCCGCGGCGACAAGGATCAGGGGCAGAGCGAGGAGCGCCCTGGCACGCATGGGTTGACCGTTTTCGCCGTGTCCTGCGGGATCCCTTGGGAGCACGCTTCTTCAAGGAGAAAAGTGCAGAAGGGCGGTTGGAGAGGCCGCCCTTCTGCCGGGTAGAGACATGTGGAAGCGGCGAGCTTCCCGGGGAAGAGGGCTGCGGCGCCCCTTTCCCCCTAAGTCCCTGTTGTCCAGAGACATCGGCCGAATCGTCTACTGGCTTTAGCTCGTAAAATTCAGTTGCCGAATATCGCGACGACGACCCAGATGAGCATGGCGACCACGGCGAATCCGATCAGCGCCCCGATGATCGCCAGCCGGATCCCTAATCGCTGCACAGGGCGAGCATAGAAACTGTCAAGGGGTAGTACCCTTGACAGGCGAACAGGTGTTCGTGTAGAACATACGTTCCCATGATCGCCTGCCTCCTCATCCCCGGCTTCGAGTTGCGGGCGGCGCTGCGTAAGCAGCCGGGCCTCGCCCTGCGGCCCGCCGCGCTGTCGCCGGTGGCCGGAACGGAGCCTCTGCTCGGCCCGGTCACGGCCGAGGCCGAGCGGCTCGGCGTCCGTCCGGGGATGCGGCTCGGCGAAGGGCTGGCGACGTGTCCCGAGCTCGTCCTGGTCGAGCAGGACCCGGCCGCGGCCGAGCAGGCATGGGAAGAGATCCTGCGTGCGCTCGAAGACACCGGGTTTGCAGTCGATCCGGCCGAGGTTGGTTGCGTCTACTTCGAGACGCGTGGGGTCGAGAGGTTGTACGGCGGGCTCGAGCCTGCGCTGCGGCGCGCGCTCACCGCCGTCGGTACTGCCTGGGATCCACGTGCGGGCGCAGCGCAGCGCCGGTTCGCAGCTTTGGCCGCAGCGAACGTCGCGCGCCCCGGGCAGATCTTGGTCGTCTCCGACGAGCGGTTGCGGGATTTCCTTGCGCCGCTGCCGCTCGAGCTCGTGCCGATGGAGCCGCGCCGCCGCGCGGAGTTGCACGAGCTCGGCGTGAAGCGCGTCGGACAGCTTGCTGGGCTTCCAGGTGGCGCCGTGGCCGAACGATTGGGGCCGGACGGCCGGCGCGCCTGGGGCCTGGCGAGAGGCGGCAAGGCCGCGCGCGTTCGCGGCCGGCGTCCGCCTGCGGAGATCGTCGAGGCGCTCGAGTTTCCCGAGGCGATCGGCAACGAGCTCACGTTGCGTCGCGCATTCGGTGCGCTCGTCGAGACGCTGATGGCGCGGCCCGAGCGCAGGGGTCGGTTCGTGCGCAAGCTCGCGCTGTCCGCACGGCTCGTCGGCGGCGGGTCGTGGCGGCGCAGCGCAACGCTTCGCGATCCCACCACCGAGCTCGATCGCATCAAGGCCGCGCTCGGCCCCAAGCTCTCGGAGTTGCCGGCGCCTGTTGTCGAGCTCCGGCTCGAGCTCGTGGAGCTGACCCAGCACGACGGGCAGCAACTCGAGTTGCTGCCGGCTGCGGGTGGAGAGCTGGACGTTCGGTTACGGGAGGGCCTGCGCCAGGTGCGCGCCAGCACCGGCTCGGGGTCGGTCAACCAGGTAGTGGAGGTCGCGCCGTGGTCGCGCATTCCGGAAGCTCGCGCGTTGTTCGTGCCGCGGGACGACTGAACGAGCCTCGCGCGGCGGTCGTCGAGGCTCGAGTCGACGGGACGCCCGTGCGAGTCAATCGCCAGCCCGTCGCAGTGATTCGCGAGGAGTGGCGCGTGGTGGATCGGTGGTGGACGGAGGAGCCGGTATCCCGGCGCTACTTCGAGGTCGTGTTGCAGTCAGGGGAGAACGCCGTTGTTTTTCGCGACGAGGAGAAAGCCTGCTGGTTCACGCAGCGGGGGGCTTGACCACCGACATGCTCGGCTGACTGTTCTTCCGCAGCCATTCGTGAAAGTCACAGCTCGGCGCGTGGACGTTGAGGAGACGCGCGCTGTCCGGGCCCGGGTTCGAGAACGTGTGCACGACGCCGATCGGTGCGGCGACGTACGACCCGGCGCCGAGGCGAAGCCGCTCGTCGCCGACGAGAAACTCGGGCTCTCCTTCGAGCACGTAGAACGAATCGACGTGGTCGTCGTGGGTGTGCGGGTCGGGCCCTTCGAAGCCGGGCTCGAGCTCGAACTCGATCAGCGCCAGCTCCTCACGCCCGATCTTGATCGTCACGATTCGGTTCTTGCCTTCGAGACGCTCGCCTTCTCCGGGAAGGAGGAAGACGGCCTCCGTTCCGGAGCGGCCACTGCCCGGCGGGGCGTCGAAGCTGTCGAAACCGCCAGGCTCACCGCGATCGCGCTCCTGCAGATTTCCTGCGAAACCCCCGTCCGGCGTGTGGAAGTTCAGAAACCGCGCACGAGCAGTGCTCCTGAACCCATGCACGACTTCCGGTGGAGCGCAGACGCACGCGCCCGGGGACAGCATCTTCTCCTCGTCGTCGACCAGGACCGCAAGCCCGCCTTCGAGGACGTAGAACGAATCCGCGTGCTGCCGGTGGAAGTGCGGATCTGCCCCGGGGCGAGCGTCCGGGAAGAGCGACTCGGTGATGCAGAGCTCGCCGAAGTTCGCCTTGATGACGATCCGTCCGCCGAAAAGCGCCTCGCCCTCGCCGGGTCTGTGCACGACTCCTGGCATTGCGAGCGAGTATGACGTTCGAGCTGCAGCCGGAGTTCCCGCACAGGACTCGGAAGAAAGAGGCGGTGGAGCCGCCTGTCCGCGAAGCGGACCAGGGGAGGGGGTTCGGGGGAACCGGGAGGTTCCCCCGACGCACACCGAACAGTTCCGTCCCGTACGTCGAGCTGCACGCCCACTCGTCGTACTCGTTCCTCGACGGGGCGTCGCTGCCGGAAGAGCTCGCCGTCAGCGCCGCCGAGCTCGGCTATCCAGCGCTCGCGCTCACCGACCACGACGGGGTCTACGGCTCGCTCGAGTTCGCACACGCGGCCAAGCACTTCGGCGTGCGTCCTATCACCGGCGCCGAGCTGACGCTCGCGGACGGCTCGCACGTGACCGTCCTCGTGGAGACCGCGAAGGGCTACGCGAACCTCTGCCGCCTGATTACCGCGGCACATGCACAGACGCGGCCGGAGGGAAAGGAATCCCAGCCGGCGGCGGACCCTGCGCTCGATCATCGTCTGCTCGAGGCGCTAAACGAGGGACTTGTCTGCCTCTCCGGTTGTGCGCGGCAAGGAGTCGCGGTGCGCAACCCGAACGCTGCCGCGCGGCTGGCCGGCGCATTCGGCCGCGAACGCTTCTTCGTCGAGCTCCAGCGTCCCTACGAGCGTGGCGACGCACGGCGCAACGCCAGCCTGCGCGATCTTGCCGAGCTGCTCGGCGTCCGAACGATCGTCACCGGCGACGTGCACGCGCACCATCAGCGCCGGGCGCCACTGCAGGACGCCCTCGTCGCCATCCGCCACCGCAGTGCCCTCGACGGCTGCGAGGCGGAGCGGCGCGGGAATCACGAGTGCGTCCTGCTCTCACCGGCCCAGATGGTGGAGCGTTTCCCCGAGGACCGCGCAGCGGTCGCGCGAACCGTCGAGCTTGCCGAGCAGCTGCGCTTCGACCTGACGGAAGAGCTCGGCTACCGCTATCCGGACTTCTCGGACAGTCCGGAGCCGGCGATCGTCCAGCTCGCGCACGTCTGCAACCGCACCTTCGAGGAGCGCTATCCGCAGGGGCACCGGCTTCGCCGCCAGGCGCGGGCCCGGCTCGAGGACGAGCTGAAGCTCATCGACGAGATCGGGCTTGCAGGCTTCTTCCTCCTGCACTGGGACGTGCTCGAGCTCGCGCGCGAATGCGCGCTCGAGGTGCGTGGCCGCGATTCACCTCGCCACGCGCTGCCGCCGGGCCGCGGCCGCGGCTCCTCGGTCGGTTCGCTCGTCTGTTACCTCACCGGCCTCTCGCACGTGGACCCGGTCGACGCGGAGCTCTCGCTCGGGCGCTTCCTGAACCGCGAGCTCGACTCGGTGCCGGACATCGACCTCGACTTCCCGCGTGACATCCGCGAGAAGCTGATCGTCGCCGTCACCGAGCGCTACGGCCGCGAGCATGCAGCGCTCGTCGCCTCGTTCTCGACGTATCGCTCCCGCGGTGCGATCCGCGACGTCGGGAAGGCACTCGGTCTTCCGTACGCGGAGCTCGAGCGCATCGCGCGAGTGTCGGAAGGCTGGAACGCGAAGCGCATCGCCGAGGAGCTGCAGCTGCTTCCGGACGCCGACCGCAAGATGATGTCGCCGCGCTGGCGCGCGTTCGCCGAGCTCTGCCACGAGATCGCGGGCCTGCCGCGCCACATCTCGCAGCACCCCGGCGGCATGGTCATCTCATCGCGTCCGCTCGTGGAGCTCGTTCCCGTGCAGCCGGCTGCGATGGCAGGCCGGCAGATGTGCCAGTGGGACAAGGACTCGTGCTCCGACGCCGGCTTTCTCAAGATCGACCTGCTGGGGCTCGGGATGCTCTCGGCGGTCGAGGACTGCGTCGACCAGATCGCGCTTCGAGGACGGTCGCACGGGCAAAGCCCGCACGACCTCGATGCGGCGCCGCCGAGTCGGCGCCTCGGACAAGGCAAGCCGTTCGACCTCTCGCGGATCCCGCTCGACGATAAGGCCGTCTACGAGGAGATCCAGCGCGCCGACACTATTGGCGACTTCCAGATCGAGAGCCGTGCGCAGATGCAGAGCCTGCTGCGCACGCGTCCGGAAAACATCGACGATCTCACCGTCCAGGTCGCGCTCGTGCGGCCGGGCCCGATTCAGGGCAAGGCCGTCCATCCGTACATCGATCACCGCCAGCGCCTGCGCGAAGATCCTTCGTTCGTTCCGCCGGTGGATCATCCCCTGCTCGCGGAGTGCCTGCGCTCGACGCTCGGGGTCGTCGTCTTCCAGGATCAGGTTCTCGAGGTAGCGATCGCCCTTGCCGGCTTCAGCGTGGGGGAGGCGGAAGGGCTGCGCCGCGCGATGAGCCGCAAGCGCTCGCACGACGCGCTCGAGGCCTACCGCGAGCGCTTCGTCGCGGGCGCGTTGGAGAAAGGTGTCGACCTGCAGACGGCGGACATGGTCTACGACAAGCTCGTCGGCTTCTCCGGTTTCGGGTTCCCGAAGTCGCATGCGGCGGCGTTCGGGTTGCTCGCCTACCAATCCGCCTGGCTGCGGCACCACCATCCGGCCGAGTTCCTGTGCTCGCTCCTCAACGCACAGCCGATGGGCTTTTATCCGCCGGCGACGCTCGTCCGCGACGGCCAACGGCGCGGGGTCGAGACGCGTGCCCCGGACGTGAACGTCAGCTCCGCCAAGTGCACGGTCGAGGACGGCGCGGTGCGCATCGGCGTCGACTACGTCAATGGCATCGGCGAAGCCGAGGCGAAGGCGGTCGTCGAGGAGCGCGAGCGAGACGGCCCGTTCCAGAGCGTGCGCGACCTTGCGCAGCGCACTCAGCTGTCGGAGCACGGCCTCGAGACGCTGATCGTTGCCGGCGCCTGCGACTGCTTTCATATGCCGAGGCGGCAGCTGCTCTGGCAGCTCGGCCTCGTGCCGCGCTCGCACAGTGTCCCCGGCTCGGGCGGCGAGGAGAAGCAGCTCGCGCTCCCGCTCGATCCGACCGCGGCGACACCCGAGCTGCCGGAGCCGACCGTCTGGGAACGCATGCTCGCCGACTACCGTACGACGAACCTCTCGGTCGGCGTGCATCCGCTCGAGTTACTGCGCGCGCATCTCCCGACAGGTGTTATTTCCTCGCGAGACCTCGAACAGGCACCGAATCGCGCGCAGGTGGCGATCGCGGGGATGGCTGTCGCGCGGCAGCGCCCGGCGACCGCGAACGGTGTCGTCTTCATGCTGATCGAGGACGAGTTCGGTCCTGTCAACCTGATCGTGCCGCCGTCCGTCTACGACAAGCACCGCGCGATCGTGCGCGGCGAGCCGCTCATCCTCGCCCGCGGCCGCTTCGAGCGGATCGAGCGCAACCAGAACGTGCTCGTCCGCTCACTCGAGACCTTGGGCCCGCTCGCGCGCAAGGTGTCGCAGGAGACCGAAGTGGGAGCCAGCCTTCCCGGCGCTCACCATTTCGGTCACCGCTAGTCGCCCTAGTACGCTGCGGGCTGCTCGTGCGGTGCGCGCTGCTCCATTGGCGAGCGCCGTTCCTGCCGAGTGAGGTTGAACGCCGTGTTGACGAGCGCGACATGCGTGAAGGCCTGCGGATAGTTGCCGAGCTGGCGCCGCGCGTTCGGGTCCCATTCCTCGGCGAGCAGACCGAGGTCGTTCCGGAGGTCAAGCAGCTGCTCGAAGATCTCCTCGGCCTCGTCGAGCCGACCCTGCAAGGCGAGGTTGTCGGCGAGCCAGAACGTGCAAGGGAGGAATGCGCCCTCGCCGGGTGGCAAACCGTCGACACTTCGGGCTTCCTCGTCGTGTGTATAGCGGTAGACCAATCCGTCGCGCACGAGCTCACGCTCGATCGCGGCGACGGTACCGACCATCCGCACATCGTCGGCGGGGAGAAAACCGACGAGCGGGATCATCAGCAGGCTCGCGTCCAGCCGATTCGAGCCGTAGAACTGCGTGAAGGAGTTCAGCTCCGGGTCGTAACCCTGCTCACAGACCTCCCGGTGGATCTCGGCGCGGATCGCGCGCCACCGCTCGACGGGGCCGTTGCGGCCGAAGCGCTCGACGGCCTGGACGCCGCGGTCAAAGGCAACCCAGGCCATCACCTTGGAGTGTGTGAAGTGCCGGCGCGGGCCGCGGACCTCCCAGATGCCTTCGTCGGGCTCCTTCCAGGCGTCCTCGAGGAAGCCGAGCAGCCGGCGCTGGAGCGCCCAGGCCTCCTTCGACACTTCCAGCTTGTGGACACGACCCTGATGAAGCGCGTCGAGCACCTCTCCGTAGACGTCGAGCTGGAACTGCCCGGCCGCCGCATTGCCCACGCGCACGGGCTTCGACCCCTCGTAGCCGGGCAGCCAGTCGAGCGTGAGCTCGAACAGCCGCCGCTCGCCCCCGACGCCGTACATGATCTGCAGCGCCGACGGGTCACCTGCAGCAGCACGGAGCAGCCAGACCCGCCAGGCGCGGGCCTCCTCGAGATAACCCGCATTGAGGAATGCCAGCAGGGTCAGCGTCGCATCCCGGAGCCAGCAGTAGCGGTAGTCCCAGTTCCGCTCCCCGCCGATCTTCTCCGGCAGCGACGTCGTCGGCGACGCCACGATTCCACCGGTCGGGGCATAGGTGAGGCCTTTCAGGACGACGAGCGACGCCTGGACGTCCTCCTTCCATTTGCCCGCATAGCCACAGAGGTTCGCCCAGTCCTCCCAGAACTCGACCGTTTCGTTCAGAGCGTGCTCCGCGTCGATCGCCCGCGGCGGGCGCTCGTTCGACGGGTACCAGGTGAGCGTGAAGGGGACGCGGTCGCCCTTTCTCACCGTGAACTCGCCGAGCGTCCGGAGGTTCTCGCCGCGATGCTCGACAGGCGTGCGGAAGCACAGCGCGTCCGGCCCGGCGACTGCGATGCGGCCGTCTGCCGTCCGCCTGACCCAGGGGATCGTGCCGCCGTAGTCGTAGCGGATCACGAGTTCCGAGAACATCTCGACGTGACCGCGCAATCCTTCGACGATGCGCACGATGTCCGGCGCTTTCCCGCGCGGCGGCATGAAGTCGATGACGCGTACGGCGCCGGTGTCCGTTTCCCATTCCGTCTCCAGCACGAGCGTGCACGGCCGATACCGGCGCTCGCCCTCCCACGCGTCCGCTCGCGGTGCGACGAGCCAGCGTCCGTGCTCGGGCGTGCCGAGCAGTGCTGCGAAGCAGGCGCCGGAGTCGAAGCGCGGGAAGCACGCCCAGTCGATCGAGCCGTCGCGTCCCACGAGCGCCGCGGTCTGGAGATCGCCGATCATCCCGTAGTCCTCGATCCGCGCCATCAGCGGTCCTCGATCTCGAGGGCGAAGCGCCTGAAGCGCCGAAGCACCGCTTGGTTGAAGGCTCGCTCGTACTCATCGGCCGCGTCCTCTTCGAGCGTGGTGGCGAAGTTGTCGCGGAGGTCGGCCAGAACTTCCGTACCGGTCTCGACGAGGTCGACGTAGTCGCCGTAGCGCTCCTCGGCTTCGTCTCGGGGCGCCTGGTTGTACGCCCGCTCGGCCGCGACACAGTCTTCGATGAGCCCGAGCTGCTCGCGCTCGAAGATGTCGAGCTGCCGATCGATCAACTCTGAGAAGCGTGCGCGCCCGACCCTCACAGGAGCTCCTCGTAGAGCCGGATGTGCGCGGCGGCGGCGGCG
>WNGG01004314.1_pt1 | contig 15961 bp, 20 predicted proteins | sample 5400661 | NCBI WGS metagenome assembly WNGG01 (sample SAMN13153372, study PRJNA577476) | soil metagenome | isolation source: 100 cm soil or saprolite under Garry oak tree replicate 1 | place: USA:California | collected 2016-06-15
GGCATTGGCCAATATGGAGCACGAAGCAATCCAAAATGCAGTGGCCAAGGGCAAAATTGATGAGGCGTTGCGGCGCGTCGGCAATCTTCGCACGCCAAAAGAGCGGGCCGTGATGCTCAGCCAAATAGTCAATCAGATCGGGCCCGGCCAAAAGAGAGCAACGGCCTTGAACCTTCTGGAGCAAGCTCGCAACATGCTCTCGCCGTCGGCGCAGGCCGATAATCAAGAACAGATGAATGCGCTTTGCGAAATTGCGCGGGCCTTTTCCCGGTACGATTCCCGACGCGCGTTCGAAATCGTCGAACCCCTGTTAGATCAGTTCAATGAGATGAGCACAGCGGCCGCGGCCTTAAACGGGTTCGGGCAGGAATACTTTCAGGATGGAGAGCTGATTATGCAGAACGGGAACAGCGTGGCTAATGCGGCGAACCAACTGACCATTGCCCTGGGTACTTTGTCCGCGACGAATTTTGATCGTGCGAAGGCGGCGGCGGATCGGGTTCAACGTCCGGAAGTACGTTTAAGCGCCTACCTGGTTATTGCTCAACAAGCGATCGGCCCGGAGGAGAGCGGAAACAGGACGCGATTTAGGCAGTGATTGCGGCGCTAATCAGAAGGACGATCAAGGACTTCACTCCACTGTCACAGACTTTGCCAGATTCCTTGGTTGATCGACGTCGCAGCCGCGGCGGACGGCAATATGGTAAGCAAGAAGCTGCAGTGGGATGATCGATAGAATTGGTGAGAGCAAATCGCTCGAAGCCGGAATCTCGATGACGTGATCCGAGACCACCGACGACATCGAATCGCCTTCTGTAAGCACCGAAAGCACGATGCCTTCGCGAGCTTTCACTTCGACTATATTGGAGTGAGTTTTCTCATATCTCAGTTCCGAGGCGTGATTACCTTCCTCGCGCGTGTTAATGAACAACACTGGCAGGCGCTCGTCAATCAGCGCGTTTGGTCCGTGCTTCATTTCTCCCGCCGGGTAACCTTCAGCGTGGATGTAGGAGATCTCTTTTAACTTCAAGGCGCCTTCAAGTGCGACCGGGAAGTTGATCCCCCGACCGAGATACAAAAAGTCGGTGGCGCGGAAAAACTCTTTCGCCAGCTCCTCGATCTCATCCGATTCGTTGAGCAGATGTTCCAGCTTCACCGGAAGCTCTGCCAGTTGCTGCGCGTGCTGCTTGGCCTGTTCTGCCGAAAGCGCGCCGCGCAGTTCGCCCAGATAAAGGCCGAGCAGATAGAGCGCAATCATCTGTGCGGTGAAGGCCTTGGTTGAAGCAACACCGATCTCCGGCCCCGCGTGCGTGAGAATCGTGCCGTCAGCTTCACGCACAATCATCGAGCCCTGCACGTTGCAAACAGCCAGCACCTTCGAGCCATGCTCCTTTGCCTCGCGCAGCGCCGCGATGGTGTCCGCGGTCTCTCCCGATTGAGAGATAACGAGGAGCAATGTGTTCTCGTCGAGCACCGGATCGCGATAACGAAACTCCGAAGCGTAATCGACGTCAACTGAGACGCGCGCGAGTTGTTCGATCATGTACTTGCCAGCCAACCCAGCGTGCCAGGACGTGCCACACGCTGCAATACTGATCGACTTGAAGCGCTTAAAGTCTGCTTCGGTGATGTCCTTCATCTCGTCGAGAAAGACCCGTCCGGTATCCAGCGAGATGCGGCCTTGCACGGTATCGCGGACGGCGCGCGGCTGCTCGTAGATTTCCTTGAGCATGAAATGCTTGAAGCCGCCCTTTTCCGCCATGATGGGGTCCCACGTGATCCTTTGAATCGACGGCTCAACAGAATTCCCGTGGAAGTCCGTGACGCGCACGGCGTCTCTGGTGAGGACCGCGATCTCCCCATCGCCCAGGAAAAAGACGTCGCGCGTGTGTTGCAGAATCGGAGGAATATCCGAAGCGACAAAAAACTCGCGGTCCCCGAGGCCAATCACCACCGGCGGACCTTCACGCACTGCAATAATTGTGTCTGGCTCGTCAGCGTTAATGATTGACAGCGCGAAGATGCCGCGCAGATCGCGCATCGCATCGCGAACGGCTTTCTCGAAATTGTTTCCGTTCTTCAGATATTCTTCGATTAAGTGGGCAATGATCTCCGTATCCGTCTCGGTCACGAAGCGGTGGTCTGATTGGCGCAGGCGCTCCTTCAACTGCAGGTAATTCTCAATGATGCCGTTGTGGACGACTACGACGCGCCCGGTGCAGTCGCGATGCGGGTGGGCATTCTCTTCAGTAGGCCGGCCGTGCGTGGCCCAGCGCGTGTGACCAATGCCGTACGTACCATCGAGCGGACTGAGACGAATCGCTTCTTCGAGATTGCGCAGCTTGCCTTCAGCGCGGCGGATCTCGAGCTTGTGATCCTCGTTGACAACGGCGATCCCGGCCGAGTCATAGCCGCGATACTCAAGCTTGCGCAAGCCGTCGATGATCAACGGCACGACTTGTTTGTTGCCAACATAACCAACAATTCCGCACATAAGATCAAAGGATGAAGGATGAGGGATAAAGGATGAACACGAAAGCGGTCATCCCTCCTTTTCATCGTCCCTTTCAATCAGGCGTTTCTTAATCACCGCCGGCACTCCGGCGACCAGCGAATCAGGCGGGACATCTTTCGTTACCACCGAACCTGCGCCGGTGACAGAACCGCTGCCAACTGTAACCGGCGCCACCAGCATTGTGTCCGAGCCGATCTTAACATTGTCCTCGATTATCGTTTCGTGCTTTTGCTTGCCATCGTAATTACATGTGACGGTCCCGGCGCCGATGTTCGTCTTCTCTCCAATCGTCGCGTCGCCAAGATAAGTTAAGTGCATCGACTTCGAACCGCGGCCAAGACGCGACTTCTTCACTTCGACGAAGTTGCCGACTGCCGAGCCTTCTTCCAGACGAGTATTCATGCGCAGATGAGCGAATGGTCCGACTGAACAGTGCGACGCGACGTCAGAATCGACAATCACACAGTGGTCCTTAATGACGACGTTGTCGCCGATTCTTGAGTTTGTAATGCGCGTGCCGGAGCGTATTTCACAGCTGTCTCCGATAACTGTTTTCCCCTCGATCTGGACGTCCGGGTAGATCACGCAATCGCGACCAACTTGCGCCTCGGCGCTGACGTACGCATGCGAAGGATCGATAAAAGTCACGCCATCCTCGAGCATCAGGCGGCGAATCGCGTTGCGGCGCAAAAGATTCTCGAACTCAGCAAGTTCCGCCCGAGTGTTCACACCGGCGACCTCTCGTGCGTCGCTATGCAGATAGACGTTGACCGGCTCACTATCGGAAAGAAGAATTGCAGGCACGTCAGTCAAATAATATTCGCCCTGTTGGTTTGCCGGCTCAACACGTTCGAGCGCGTTGAATAACTTGGAGCTATCGAAACAGTAGATGCCCGAGTTGATCTCTCGAATCTGCCGCTCCTCAGCCGAAGCGTCCTTTTGTTCGACGATCTTTAGGAAGCAGCCTTCTTCATCGCGCACGATGCGACCATAGCCGGTCGGGTTTTCCATCCTGACGCTCAGGATCGTACAAGCGCCGCCTCCCGAACGATGTGCCTCGAGCAGGGCGCGAAGCGTTTCGTTGCGAACCAACGGCACATCGCCGGAAAGAATTAGAACAATTGATTCGGCGTCCTGCAGCGCTGGCCGCGCGGACATTACGGCATCACCTGTTCCCAATTGTCGTGATTGATTGATAAGAGCGGCACGGTCTTCATCGAGCTCTTCTCTGACAGCAGCCCCGACCTTTTCCCCCTGATGGCCGACGACGACGTAAATCCTTCTTGGGTTCAGTGACTGAGCTACCCTGCAAACGTGAGCAATGAGTGGCCGGCCACCAAGGTGGTGAATTACTTTGGCCTGCCGCGACTTCATGCGCTTACCAAGTCCGGCAGCGAGTATCAGTACGTCGAGTTCTCGTTCTGGTTGAGAGTTCAATCGAGGCTCTTTCTGCATCTGCTAGACAACGACTACCGGTCGAGTGCGCGCTTGCTCCCAACAGGCGATAGCAACACGAGCCAGCCTCTCTGGATTGTGTCGCACCTTGTCGCCTTCGTCCAAAAGATCGGCTCGAACAATCTCGCTTACTCCGTCAAGTGTGGTTTCGGCAAGATCGTCGTTCGCTATACCGATTTGAGAAGCACCTTCCGCGGCATAACGCTCAGTCTGTTCTTTGCTGATTGGCCGATTGTTCACGATGACAAAGTCGAATTGAATCTCAGGCGAGTATCGCTTCACGATCTCCATATGTTGCCGCGCAGTGTAACCATCCGTCTCGCCCGGTTGCGTCATCAGGTTACAAATGAAAATCCTTGTGGCATGGGCCTCGCCGATCGCGCTTGCCACTCGGGCAACGAGAAGATTCGGCAGAATGCTGGTGTAAAGCGAACCCGGGCCAACCGTGATCACATCGGCGGACCTGATTGCTGCAAGCGCTTCGGGCAGCGGCAGACATTGTTCCGGCTCTAACCGTAACCGCCGAATCTTAGAGTGTGAGGCGGTTATTTGGGTCTCGCCGCGAACTACTCGGCCATCTTCGAGTTCAGCCACCAGTCTCACGTCATTAATCGTTGCGGGAAAGATGTGACCTTTGCTAGCCAGAACCTCGGATGATAGCCGCACCGCTTCGACAAAGTCTCCGGTGACTTCCGCGAGTGCAGCGAGAAAAAGATTGCCAAAGCTGTGGCCACCAAGCTCGCCAGTGCCGGGAAAGCGGAATCGAAAGAGACGCGAAAGGAGATTCGAGTCTTCTGAAAGGGCAATCATGCAGTTCCGTATATCGCCCGGTGGAAGCATCTGTAGCTCTTCGCGTAAACGCCCTGAACTACCGCCATCGTCTGAGACCGTGACAATGGCAGAAAGATTGTCGAGCCAGGGCTCATCGGCGTTTTGCTTGTTCACGAGGCGCTTCAGCCCCGCAAGCAGCGTCGAAAGGCCAGTCCCCCCGCCGATTGCTACAAGCTTGATACCACGACTGGTTTCGGCGATTTGCAACTGACGAATCTCCTTATCGATTCACGCGGTGTCAATGAATTGTGGTTAAACAGGATGATACCTAAAAGATAGAGCGTTTGAAACAGCGGAAGCAGCGTGGAAAGAAGGTGGAACCGACAATAGGATTAGCGCCCTCTACAAACGGGGCGCAAAAATCAGTCTGTCGAAGTCAGGATCGTTGCGCAAAGGAGTCAGATCCTGATCGTGTTGAGCGCGAACCCGGAGGTTTGGTTGGAGGTCCAGGGCGCGCTGGAGAGATTGAAGAGCGAGATCAATAGAGCCAAGCCTCGCACGAGTGGCCGCCAGACCGTAGTGAATATGAGCTGCTTCGGGCTCGCGCTTAAGAGCCCGCTCAAACATTTCCTGGGCTGCCACATACTCCCCGCGATTCAATTCAATCACGCCGCGATCATAAAGCGAATCGGCGTCGCGCGGCAGCATACTCTCAGTTCGCAGACGCGATTCGGATACCGCCAGATAAGTCCGCGCGCGCGCCGCGACCTCTGATACCTGAGAGTACCTGTCCAGCAACATGCGAAACTGATTGCGAGCTTCCTGAAAGCGCCCGCGAGTGAATTCTTTGTGCGCTCGCTCAAATGATCGAAGAGCAGAGGCCTCGTCCAGGGTTGGTTGTCTCGGGGGTGGTGGCAGAGAAACCAATGGTCGCCGAGCGCGAACGGCCCGCACTTGGGCCTGAGTCTTTTTGACTCTCCGTGCAGGCGACGCGATTTTCTTTTGGCGAGTGCTTCTCGTTCCCTTGCGAGAAACGGTTTTCTTGGGTGCTTTGGATTTCGCCGGTGCTGTTCTCCGAGGTCGCGTGCTCTGTTTTCTGGCAGCCTTAGCCTTGCTTGTCTTGGTCGCGGCAGTCCGCCGCGCTTTTTTCGCTGGAGCTTTTGCTGCCTTCACTCGCTTGACCATTGGTTTGGGGCGAGCGGACTTTGCCTTAAACGAGCGAGTCCTCGCTGACGATTTCACTGAAGAGTGTCGGGAGTTTGATCGTCTAACACTTTTTGCGATAGGACTACTCATCTGAACCCTCAAGATCCGAAGCTTAAGCGCTTGAACCCGCCCTAAAACCAGCGCGCAGCTTAACATAGCTTCGACCGTAAATCAACGAAAGAAGGGCATTTGCGGCCCTTGGCGATAGCCAATCCACTAACCGCGGCGGGACTGCACAAACAAACAAAAACACTTGAAGGCCATTGTTTGCTATGCTACAGTGATTTTGGCTTGGGTTGTACCGTCGCTAGGCCCAGGAAAATTGAAAATGGCCCGGTTTCCCCGCGATGACGAAAGGCGGATGCTTTCGTTTTTTGTGTTACTCCTTTGAAGCCGCCTTGCGATCTGATCCGCCACTCCTTCCGGTTTTACCACCTTGCCCTCGCAAAGAGAGCTGTATCAATGGCAGACGCTCCGATTCTTTTGCGCGAACAGCAGTATCAGGAAATTAAAGCCGTCTTGGCGAGGCTGCGCCTCGACGCGGCGGCCCGGGTAGTTTTTCTTGTTGACAAAGATGGTCAACAGATTGCCATCCAGGGAGAGGTGGGAAATCTTGACACGACTAGTCTGGCTTCACTGGCTGCGGGAAACGTTGCCGCGACTGGCGGGATGGCTCAGTTAATCGGCGAGAAAGAATTCCCGACCTTATCGCACGAAGGCGAGAAAGAGAGCATACACATCGCTGTCATTGGACGACTGCTGCTCGTTGTTGTTTTCGACGACAGATCCAGCCTGGGGCTTGTAAAACTGCGCAGTAAACAGATCGCGCGACAGCTCGCCACACTTTTCGAAGAGGTCGCTCGCGGCGACTTCGAGGATTCGGACTCGCCTTTTTTGGAAATCACGGACGAAGACATTGACAGCTTGTTCAGTTAGACGACGTTTATGACATTCATCAATTACGCATCACGAGAAATCAATTGCAAGATCGTCTATTACGGACCGGGACTCTGCGGTAAGACGACTAACTTGCAGCATATCTTCGATTCAACCGCTCCGCAGGCCAAGGGAAAGCTAATCAGTTTGGCGACAGAGACGGATCGCACCTTGTTTTTCGACTTTATGCCGCTCGAATTGGGCACCGTCCGCGGATTCAAAACACGGTTTCATCTCTATACCGTGCCCGGACAGGTGTTTTACGATGCTTCTCGCAAGCTCATTCTAAAGGGCGTTGACGGCGTCGTCTTCGTTGCAGATTCGCAAGAAGAGCGGATGGACGCAAACATCGAGGCGCTCAATAACCTCGAAGAGAATCTGTGCGCCCAGGGTTATGACTTGATGAAGATTCCCTATGTGTTGCAACTCAACAAACGTGATCTGCCCAACATCTTAACCGTCGAGGAGCTAGGAGAGGAATTGCGCCGGAAAGGCGAACCGGTTGTGGAAGCGGTTGCTTCATCCGGTACTGGGGTTTTCGACACGCTCAAGGCGGTAGCAAAACAGGTTCTCACAGAGTTGCGTAAAGGTTAAGGGAGTAAAGCTCCGGCGATTCAGTCCAACGACTTCACCATCAACAATCCGTCACCGCCATTGGAGTAATACCTGGGTAATCTTTGCGTTATGGTATACCCGAGGCTGATGTATAGCTCTTGTGCAGGTGTATTGAGCGATCGCACCTCGAGGCGCACCAGTCGAACGTTACGACGCTGGAAGCCCTGTTCAACTTTCAGCATCAGACGACTCGCAAGTTGCCGACGCCGGTGGTCTGGAGAGACGCCGACCGTAGTCACGTGTCCCGTGTGATCGGGTTCGAGGAGCCCGATGACAAAGCCAACCATCGCCCCGCTCGGAGTCACAACGCGATAGGCAACCGATTCAGGCGCGGTCAGAAGGTATTCAAACGTGTCGCGGCTGTAAGCTTCACCATCGACAAAGCAACGCTGATCGAGCCTCCAGCATTCGTCGAGCTGCGAGATAGTAAGCGGCCGGATGTCATAAGTAAGGTTGGCCGCGACTGGCACACTGGCGACGGGCGACGGTCGGTATTCGCTCGGCCCATCCGATTGCGACCACCAGCGAGAACGGATTTTTTTAAGTACAGCCATTGGCGTCGATTACAAAACTGACGAGCAACGTGGTTAGCGTCAGTCTACCACGGTTACTTTTGGAACAACTAGATTATTAACATGCAATCGCCATAACTATAAAACCTATAGCGAGCATTGATCGCATGACGATACGCCTCCAGCACGAGCCTCCTTCCGGCGAACGCGCAAACAAGCATGAGCAGTGACGAGCGCGGCAAATGAAAGTTTGTCAAAAGAGCATCCGCAATTCGGAATTGATGACCGGGAGTTATTGTTAGTTTCGCGGTCCGTACGCCAGCGTCGATTTCTCCCGTCACATTCACTGCAGATTCTAATGCGCGAGTCGTAGTTGTGCCAACAGCGATAACACGTCCGCTTTTCGCACGCCCGTCATTAATTGCTTTTGCCGCCCCCTTGGTAATCTCGAAACGTTCCGGAGCGACTTTATGTTCGCCGACGTTTTCAACTCGAACGGGCTCGAATGTTCCGTAGCCGACGTGCAGAGTGATTTCAACAAAGCGAGCCCCGCGCACTTGCGCGTCGTCCATGACGCGCCGCGTAAAATGCAGCCCGGCCGTTGGAGCGGCAATGGCGCCTCGCCGGCGCGCGAAAACCGTCTGGTAACGCTCTCGGTCTGCTGCGCTCGACTCTGTGGGACGCTTGATATAAGGCGGAAGGGGTGTTTGCCCAACTTCATCCAAAATCATTTCGAGCGAACCATCGCACTCAAACCGCAATACGCGCAGCGCTTCGGACGGCTGGTCAACGACTTCGGCCCGCAGCTTAGATTTGCGGAACTGCAAACTGGCGCCTTGCTTGAGACGCTGTGCTGGCCGCACAAGCGCCTCCCAGAGCAACGGCTCAATTTCGCGCACCAGGAGCACTTCCACGCGGCCACCTGAAGGATCGCGTCGGCCGATCAATCGCGCGGGAAAAACGCGCGTGTTGTTGACGACGAGCACGTCGTTTGGGCGCAGGTACTCCGGGAGCGCGATGAACCGTGAATCGACCCACGATTCTCTGGCGCGGTCGAGCACGAGCATGCGCGATGCGTCACGCCGTTCCAGCGGCTCCTGAGCGATCAATTCCGGCGGAAGCTCGTAATCGAATTCAGAGATGTGCATTGTTGAAGCGTCGAGGGTAGTGCTGGGCGGCAGATGAGGAAACGTTGTCTTTCAAGTCGGATGCTCCCGATGGAAAACGGCGGTCAGCTGCGCGCCAAACAAAAGAATCAAGCTCGAAACGTAACTCCACGTCAGGACGGCAACCACCGCGCCGACTGGTCCATAGATTTCGTCGTAATGAAAATAGTTCAAGCTCCACGCGAACACGTATTTTGCAGCCTCCCACAAAAGCCCGCCAATCACCGCGCCAGGCAAAGTGTCGCGTAGCGTGACCTCGGCCTTTGGCATGAAACGATAGACAATAACGAATAGTGCGATCGTCACCAAAATGCTTACGCCGGCAAATATGAGCTGCAAAAGCGCGCTTCCGAGGATTGGAAGGAGGGCGTAACTTTCAACTTGTCGCGGCGAAAGACGGGTGGCCATCTCTTGTAACGCAACGAGCACCGACGTGATCAAAACGGAGAGGGACAGCAGCAAGCCGACGATTCCAACCATGCCAATGGTCAAGGCGCGGCCGTGCCAGAAAGTTCGCCGGGTTGTGCCCCAGATGCGGTTCAATGCTCCTTCGATGATCGAAAAAACCCAGGAACCTGCCCAAATCACGATCACGACGCAAGTAACAATCACGCCAGTGCCCACGGATGACAAAGAGTGAATCGTCTCGCGCAGGAACTTTGCCGATGCAGGATAGACTTCGACGATGCGGGTCAACATTTGATTACCCGCGGAGGTACGATTACTCAGCGCCAGCATTAGGAGGAGCGTCGGAAAGAGAGCCATCAGCCCGAAGTAACTCATCGCTGCGGCCGACGTGAACAGATCGTTCTCGTGAAACTGATGCATCGAGTGCCCCAGGATCGAGGACCAGGGCGCGCGATTGCGCACACCGAAAGAATGACGAGAGAATGAAGGAAACCTTCTCATTCAAATTCAAGGCCAGGGGCCGTCAGATCGATTCATCAAGAATCAAACAGACCGGGCTTGTAAGGGCCAGGATATCTGATGCCGAAGTGATCGTATGCGAGCCGAGTCGCCATACGCCCGCGTGGGGTGCGGTCAAGAAATCCTATCTGAATCAAATATGGCTCGATGATCTCTTCAATTGAATCTTTTTCTTCGTGGATCGAAGCGGAGATCGTTCCCAATCCCACCGGACCACCTTCGAACTTTTCGATGATTGTTAACAAGAGCTTGCGGTCCATCTCGTCCAGACCGAAAGTGTCGACCTCCATCCGATTGAGTGCGTCGTTGGCCACTTCTTGCGTGATACGGCCGTCGTAATCGACTTCGGCGTAATCGCGGACCCGGCGCAGCAGACGATTGACGATTCGCGGCGTGCCACGTGAGCGCCTGGCAATCTCGCGCGACCCGCTCGCATCGATCTCCACATTGAGGATGTCTGCGGAACGTTGGCAGATCACTTCCAGGTCCTCGTGCGGATAAAAGTCCAAATGGAAGCCGATTCCAAAACGGCCGCGTAATGGTGCAGTGATCAATCCTGCGCGGGTCGTGGCGCCAATCAAAGTAAACCTTGGCAACTCTAACTTGATTGAACGGGCCCCAGCGCCCTGGCCGATGAGTAAATCTAATTGATAATCCTCCATCGCGGGATAGAGCTTTTCTTCGAGCGCCGGGAGCAAGCGATGAATCTCGTCAATGAAGAGGACATCGCCTGCTTGAAGATTTGTCAGCAGCGCGGCGATATCGCCGGCCTTCTCGATAGCCGGTCCGGCAGTTGATCTCAGCTCGGCCCCCATCTCGTTGGCGATAATGTGCGCGAGGGTCGTTTTTCCGAGTCCCGGAGGTCCGGTCAGCAAAACGTGATCGAGCGCTTCACGCCTGCGCAGCGCCGCCTTCATATACACGCGGAGATTCTCCTTGACCTGACGCTGCCCGATGTATTCTTCGAGCCGCGTTGGCCGCAGAGACAGTTCGAACTGCCGCTCTTCGTCGCTGAGCGTCGCGTCCGGGGCGCGAACTGGTCCTGGCTCCATGGACATAAACAGATCAGATTTCAGATTTCAGATTTCAAATTTCAGATTGATGCGGACTATCTCATCACGCCTTCGCCAGTCTTCGCAAGCTGCGTCGCAGGATTGACTCAACCGAGATATCGTCACCTTCAACGATCGCCGCATTGATCGCCTTCTCGGCGGTTGACTTTTGATAACCCAGATTCACGAGCGCCGAGAGTGCATCCGCTCGCACGGCATCTTCAGTGGGCGTTACGGACACGCTGGGTTTGGCGCCCAATTCTTCTTCGAGTTCGGGCGACGAAAGCGCTGCAATCTTGTCGCGCAGCTCCATTACCAGCCGCTCCGCGGTCTTTCGTCCGACGCCGGGAATCAGCGTCAGCCGCGCGAGATTGTTTGTGCGAATGGACGCGATCATCTCGTCGGCGCTCATGCCCGAAAGCAAAGTGATGCCGAGCTTTGGGCCGATACCGCTGACGGAGATCAGGCGCATGAAAAGCTCACGTTCGCGCGCAGTCTTGAAGCCATAGAGCAGCAGGGCGTCTTCGCGCACGTGCGTGTAGATCCGCAACTGCACTTTCGATCCCGGCTCATCCAGTTCGTAAAAAGTTGAGATGGGAATCGTCACTTCGTAACCGACCCCACCGACATCAAGGATTACAGATGTTGCCTGCTTGGATAGAAGAGTGCCGGAAAGATGTGCGATCATTTGCGTTAAGGAGTTGCGATTCTGGAACGCAGGCGCATTATGTCGTAAGGAATTTTTGATAGCAAATCGAAACTGAGTGGCGCTGGTACTGGAGGAATTGATGGTACTGATTGCCAAGTCTTTGCTCTATTTTGTGCTGGCGGGGTTCTGTGAGATCGGCGGCGGCTATCTCGTGTGGCTCTGGCTCCGCGAGGGACGCAGCGCCTGGTTGGCTGTTTGCGGCGCCACGGTGCTGGTTTTGTATGGAGTGACGCAAACGCTCCAGCCGGCGAATTTTGGTCGCGTCTACGCCGCTTACGGCGGCATATTCATCGCGCTGTCGCTCGGTTGGGGTTTCGCGATCGATCGCATTAGGCCGGATCGATTCGATCTGATTGGTGGCGCAATTGCTCTCTTAGGTGTGTGTGTCATCATGTTCTGGCCGCGAGGCTGACGGGCAGTCAACTTTTCGCCAGTGCCCGCTTAGGACTATACTTAACCCGACAGGACCCGCACAGATGAAATCGGAGAAAATCTCAGAACTAACAACTAACCGCTTAAGCGTCTATCTTCGCTGCTTGAACACGTTGGCGGCCGCAGGCATCAAAACGATTTCTTCGCAAGCGCTGGCTGAACAATTCAATCTCAACTCCGCGCAAATTAGAAAGGACCTTGGGTACTTTGGCGAATTCGGCGTACGCGGTGTTGGCTACTTTGTCGCGGACCTGCGCAATCACATCACGAAAATCCTGGGTCTCGATAAACCGCATCGCGTGGCGATCGTCGGCGCGGGAAGATTGGGCACGGCACTCGCCAATTACCAGGGCTTCGGAAATTCGAACTTCACCGTCGTTGCGCTTTTTGACAACGACGGCGCGAAGGTTGGGCAGCGGATAGGTCCGGAAGAGATTCTGGTTCACGACGTAAGGAGAATGGAGAAGGTCGTGCGGTACGAGAAAATCGACGTCGCCGTGCTCGCCGTGCCCGCGCGTGCCGCGCAGCGAGTCCTGAATCAGATAACGACCGCGGGCGTCAAAGCAGTGCTGAACTTTGCGCCTGCGCCGCTCGCCGCTCGTCGTGGCGTGAAAGTAAAAACCGTTGACTTAACAACTTCGCTGGAATCATTATCATACTTTTTAGCGCGACCGCAGGTTGGTGCTGTCACCAGTGGTCGGCGCAACGCTCGCTTTGAAGAAGTCGCTGAGCAAAAAGAGCGTGAATTGTAGGACCATTCTTTGAAATGAAGCAATGGATGAGCAAACCGCCCGGCGCGAGATAGTCCGCGTCGGCAAACTACTGTACGAACGGAGCTATGTCGTCTCTTCCGACGGCAATGTCAGCGTGCGTCTCGGTGACGGTCGTGTAGTTGCGACGCCGACAATGACATGCAAGGGGCGGATGACCGAAGACTCGCTGGCGATCACCGACATTCAGGGAAAAGCGCTAAATGACGCTCGGGCATCGAGTGAGTTGGCGATGCATCTCTTGATTTATCGAGAGCGATCCGATGTCAAAGCAGTATGCCACGCGCATCCACCACACGGAACCGCTTTTGCTGTCGCCGGTCTGGCGATCGATCAGCCGATACTGAGCGAAGTGATCCTGACGCTGGGGTGCGTGCCGCTGGCTGGTTATGGAACGCCGTCGACTGATGAACTAACCGATGCGATGCGGCCTTTGTTGAAGCATCACAACGCATTGCTGATGGCCAATCACGGCGCGGTCGCCTATGGTTCAGACCTTTGGCAGGCATTCGATCGATTGGAGACGTTGGAGCACACAGCCCGCATCGCGATCCTCTCGCGCATCCTCGGCGGCTCTAAGAATCTGCCCGCTGAGGCGATCGAGAAACTGATCAATGTGCGCGAAGCGGCCGGTTATCTCGGCGAAGGCGCGCGCTGTCAGGCTTGCGGCTACCTGCACGAGACGCGCATGGCTTGCCCCACGGGCGATCGTCCAGCGCCAACGAGTTACACAGCATCGTCAACAAACGGCTCAGGCAGGATCTCGCTTACGCGGGAAGAGTTAGTAGAATTGCTCTCCCAAGCGGTAAACAGCAAATCGTAAATAGGTGGCGCGGTTTGCTCTTTACTATTCGCGATTTAAGATTCACTATTCACCATCGACGATCTAACATTTACTTTCAGCAGGAGCACACACTGGATGCCACAAGAAGCACTCGGAATGGTTGAAACGAAAGGTCTGGTCGCGATGATCGAGGCGGCCGACGCCATGGTCAAGGCCGCGAACGTCACGCTGGTTGGTTACGAGAAGATTGGGGCCGGCTTTGTGACGGCGATCGTGCGCGGCGACGTCGCGGCGGTCAAAGCCGCCACGGATGCAGGCGCAGCGGCCGCGCGTCGCGTCGGCGAGCTCGTGAGCGTACACGTCATTCCCCGACCGCACGGCAGCGTCGACGACGCGCTTCCCATCGGCCTCAACCGCGGCTGAAGATGATCATCGCGCGCATCCTCGGCACAGTAGTCTCGACGCAGAAGGACCCACGGCTATTGGGCAAGAAGCTGCTGATCGTGAGGCCGGTCAACGTTGATGGGACGGACACGAGCGGCTACGTCGTGGCTGTTGATACAGTCGGCGCGGGCTTTCACGAGCGCGTGCTGGTGGTTGCGGGCTCAAGCGCGCGACTCGCTGAGGGAATGAAAGACACGCCCGTCGATGCGGCGATCGTCGGCGTGATTGATACGGTTGATGTTCCAATTTCATAAACCACGAATCTCAATGCAACTAGCCCGCGTTATCGGAACAGTGGTGGCGACAGTCAAGAACGAATCGCTTTCGGGGCGCACCCTGCTGGTGATTCAGACGCTGAACAAGGATCTCAAGCCGCAGGGCAAGCCGATGGTCGCAGTTGATTCAGTCGGCGCAGGGATTGGTGAACTGGTCTTCTGGTGCCGGGGAAAGGAAGCGAGCTTTCCTTTCAAGCGCGAAGATACGCCGACCGATTGCACCATCGTCGCCATTGTGGATTCTGACGCGCACGTCACGCAGGGAACTAGATCGTGATTCTGGCCAAGGTACTGGGAAACATCGTCGCTACGCAGAAGAACGAACGCTACGAGAGTGGGCGCGTCATGCTCTGCCAGCAGATAACACCTGAAGGTAATGAAACAGGATCGACGGTGCTGGCACTGGATGCAGTTGATGCAGGCGTGGGCGATACGGTCTTAATCGTGCAGGAAGGTTGGAGCGCCTCGACAGTGTCAACCGGCAAGCCCGGAGCGGCGATCGATTCGGCAATCGTTGGGGTAGTAGATCGCATCGATCTGCTGGAATCGGAGTAGCATCGGATTTTACAGTTTGTCGGCTAACCGCCAAGCGGAAGCCCGACCGTTAGGGAGGGCTGGTAACTTGGCTTCGGAGCCCTTGCTTACGCGCGGGCTTCCGCTTTTGAAGTAAGGAATGCGATGAGCACTGAATCAGATCAAGCGCGGTTAATTGCCGAAAGAATCGCCCGGCGCGTTTCGGCTGGCGGAACCTCAGCTCCCGTTGCCGCGAATAGCAGATCGGGAGTTAGCGGCGAACTCGCGGCTGTGCGCGCCGGCCTTAGCGAGTTGCAAAAGCGCTTGGCACAACTCGAGGCGAAAATCCGCTCTGACACTTCATCAGCAACCGTTTCAAGTCAAACCGCGACCTCATCAGCCAGCCACACGCCGCCGCCGATGGTCCCGCCCACACATTCACCCTGGCTTGCCGGAGTAAATGCCGTTGCCGCTCATCCCAGTCAGGAGCGTTTTGGCGTTGAAGAAGCCGCAGTCAGCGAACTCGTCGATTTCTTTCAGGGCGAGAAGACTTGCACAGTAGAACCAGGCGGCAAGCCCTGCGACCACTGTGCGATGTGCAGCTCGCGCGGGTTCTAGGTTGAGTCTGCAAGGTCGTCATAGACCCGCAATTCTCGTGAATCTTTCAGTCGAGCGGGTTCTTTTGGTATGAGCACTTGTGAAGGCCTGTGGCAGCTCTAGGACAATGGTTTCGCGACAGAGGAGCTAGAACGGAAATGTTACAGCGCAGCGCTCTCATGCTGGTTGCGATTCTCACTCTAAGCGCTGGAGTTGCTTTCAGCCTGGACCAGGGACAACAGACTCAACGGCCACCGAGGAGTCTCGAGGTCATAAAGATCG
>WNGG01004317.1_pt1 | contig 15957 bp, 9 predicted proteins | sample 5400661 | NCBI WGS metagenome assembly WNGG01 (sample SAMN13153372, study PRJNA577476) | soil metagenome | isolation source: 100 cm soil or saprolite under Garry oak tree replicate 1 | place: USA:California | collected 2016-06-15
CTCCACGATTCGCCGCGATTCGACGAGATCACCGCGCCCTGATCGGAGACCGCGAGGATCAGGTTGGGATCGTCGGGGTGGATCCAGATGCGCTGGTAGTCGTCACCGCCGGGGGATCCTCGTACTGCCGACCAGCTGGTGCCGCCGTCCTCGGTGCGCCACATGACGATCGACGCGCTGTAGATCACGTTTTCGTTTTTCGGATCGACGACGATGGGGGGGAGATCACCGCCGCCGATGCGACCAAGCGGGCGGGCATCGGCCGTCGCGGCGGTCGTGTCGCCGAGCGCCGCGGACGAACCGGGGATCCGTGTGCGCAGGGTCCAGTGCGCACCGCCGTCGCTCGACTTGTAGAAGCCCACCGGTCCCGATCCGCCGGCGGGATTCACGGATGCCACCATTGCGTAGATCACCTGCGAGTTGCTCGGCGCGATCGCGATGTTGGCCTCGAGCACGGACGGCAGGCCGCCCGTGAGCTGCGTCCAGGTCGTGCCGCCGTCGAGGGACTTGTAGATCCCACCGGCACCAGGCCACGTCGAGTCGGGGCCGAACCCGGCGTACTCGTAAAATGTCGACTGCTGTTGCCACAGCGCGGCGTACACCGTGTTCGCATTGCTCGGATCGATCCGCACTTCATTCGCGCTCGTGTACTCGTCCTTGTACAGCACCTTGGCGAATGTCCGCCCGCCGTCGGTCGAGCGATACACCCCGCGCTCGGCGTTCGGCCCATACGGGTGGCCGAGCGCCGCGACGAAGAGCCGATCGGGATTGGCCGGATCGACGTCGACGTACGCGATCATCTGCGTCTCGTCGAGACCCAAATGCGTCCAGGTGCGGCCGGTGTCGTTGGATCGGTACATGCCGTTGCCCGTCGCGAGGTCGGGCCGGATGATGCCGGCGCCGCTGCCGACGTAGATGACGTTGGGCGCCGAGGGCGCGATGGCGATCGCGCCGATCGAGCCGGTCGCTTCGTGATCGAAGACCGGCTCCCAGTTGTTGCCGTAGTCGGTCGACCGCCAGACGCCGCCGTTATCGAAGCCGACGTAGAAGACCGTGGGACGGCCCGGCGTCGCGGCGAGCGCGCGCGCGCGACCCGCGCGAAAGGGGCCGATCGTGCGCCAGCGCAGCGCGGTGCCGAGGTCGGGGGTTTGTGAGCGCGCGCGCGCGGGGAGGAGCGCGAGAACGCTGAGGACGACGATTGAAGTTCGCATGCGCGGATTATGCAGCGTCCGCGCGCGACGTGCTACTTCGGCCGCGCTACTCGCTCAGCCGTTTCGGCGCGCCCCCGGTCGGCATCGATCCTGGCTGCGAGCTTGGCGGGGGGGGCGGCGGCGGCTCTTCGATCGCATTGCCCGCATCCTGCAAGCCGCGCTTGAACGCCTGAATCCCCTTACCGATCGACGCTCCGATTTCCGGGATGCGCTTGGTGCCGAACATCAACGTGACCACGGCCACGAGGATGAGGATGTGCCAGATACTGAGGTCTGCTAACATGTTCAAAATATAGCAGCCTCCGCGAGACGTCGTTGCGCCACCGTCGCATTTGGCAACCGTTCGATCCGCACGGTCGGGCGGTCGAATCCCGCGACGATCACGGTCGCTTCGAAGGGACCCGACGGGCGCTGCGCCTGAACCCGGACCGTGTCGCCGCGTCGCAGGGCTTGGAGCTTCGCACGCAGCTGCGGCCAGGTCGCCACGGCTACGCCGTTCAGGGCCACAAGCCGGTCGCGGCTGTGCAGCCCCGCCCTGCCCCAGATGCTGGACGGATTGCTGATGACGAGTCGCAGTCCGCTGTCGGGCGAGAGCGGCTCATACCCGTAGATGCGCAGGTCGCGCTCCGGCTCGCCGTTGTACATCGCGGGTCCCCGGGTCACGCGCGTCGTCAGGCCCATGAGGCCGAGGTAGCGGTCGAAATCGATGACGGCGCCCCGGCGCACGTGGGCCTCAAAGAATGGCGTAACGTCGCAGCCGCACACCGATTCGACTGCTTGCTCGATGACTCGTCCGTCAATCCTCACCCCCACGTTCCCCCTCTCCCTCCGGGAGAGGGGGTCAGGGGGTGAGGCCTGCTCGAAGAGCCGCCGCATCACGTCATCCATCGATCGCTGACCGCTTGTGCTGTTGCGAATCACGATGTCCAGCACGGTGCCGATGAGCTCGCCTTGCAGATGCGTGCTCGCGCTGTAGTCGCCCAGCTCACCGGGCTGAACGTTGTACGCCACCTGGCTGATCGACTCCGCCGAGAATCGGGCGTAGGCGGGATTGGCGAGGTAGCTCCCGATGAGCCGCTCGAGATGTGCGGTGCGCGTCGAATCGCGCAGCGGAATGCCCGCACGCCTGAGGAGGAGATCAGCGTAGTACATCGTCAAGCCTTCGCTAAACCAGAGGCTCGACACCGGCGGCTGCGTGCGGTAATCGATGTCGCGATACTCGATCGGCTTGATCGCCATCAGGTTCCAGGTGTGGAAGAATTCGTGTGCAGTTTCCGGGATTACTGCGTTGGGATCGCGTGCCAGATCCGCGCTTTGCGCGCCGAGGGTGACGGAGTTGCGATGCTCGAGCCCGCCGCCGAACGCGCCGTCCTCGAATTGGAATGTGTATTCGCGATACGGCGCCCGGCCGAACAATGCGAACGTTTGATGCACCAGCCGCTGAATCCCGGAGACGAATGCGATCGTGTCGAACGGCGTTGCGTTGGGGAGCGGCCAGTAGACCACGCGGTGTGTGACTCCGCCTTCGACGAAGCGCCACTCACGCAGCCGACCGACGAGAATCGGCGAGTCGATCAGCGCCGCAGCGTCAGGCGCGATCAACCCCCACATGCGGGGAGTACCGGTCTTCACCTCGTTTGGCGCGCGTGGCAAGGAGTTCCTGAGCCCGGTCGCCACCTCCCAGCTCGAGGGCAACGAGAGGATCACAGCTTGGGGCATATTCTCCGCGCCGAGCAAATACATGAAGGCGTGCGGGCCACCGACCAGGCCGCCGGTCGCAGTGAGAAATGGTCGCCACGAAGCCCGCAGCCCCGGCTCAGGCGGAGGCAGCGCGACTCGATAGCGGACGGTGACCCAGCCTTCAGGCGCGGAGAACTGCCACACCGCGCTATCAACTCGGGTGACGGTGCCACTCGGCTCTACCGCGACATTGCGCACGTAGCGCCAGTAGCGATCGTCGTACTCGGGATGCGCGGCCATGGCGAGGCGGAACGTTCCGCTCTTGTTCTGGAACCGCATCTCGATCGTCCAACCGGACAGATCGGTGCTGTCGACGCGGAGCGTGTATTGGATGGAGGGTTTTAGCGCCGGATGCGCAGGCGCGAAGAGGGCGAGAATGAGCGCGAGTGAGTTCATGGCCATAGGACAGCGCCCGGGGTAGGTTCGTTTGAATGTCTGTCGCCTGGATTCCCACGAGTCCCTATCTCGAGCGCAGCCGGCTGCGTCAGTTCGCCGAGGCCCACGGTCACCACGATTTTGCGTCGCTCCATCGCTGGTCCATCGAAGATCTCGACGGCTTCTGGCGCGCCGTCGATCATGACCTCAGGCTGGTTTGGACGAAGCCCTACGACCGCGTGCTCGATACCTCCCGAGGCATGCCGTGGACCACCTGGTGGCTCGGCGGCCGGATGAACTTCGTCGCATCGGCACTGCGCCACGATCCGTCGCGCACGGCGATCGTCTTCGAGGGCGAAGAGCGCACGACGCGGCGACTCACCTACGGCGAGCTCGCCAGCGCCGTACGGCGCTGCGCCGCTGGACTCCGCGCACTCGGGGTCAAACCCGGCGACCGCGTGGGGATCTTCCTGCCGCTGACGCCCGAATGCGCCATCGCCACGCTCGCCGTGGCCGCGATTGGCGCGATCTACACCCCCATCTTCTCGGGCTACGCGAGTGACGCGATCGCCGGCCGGCTGCGCGACTGCGATGCGAGCGTGCTCATCACGGCGGACGGCTTCCTGCGGCGCGGGCAGGTGATACAGATGAAGGAAACAGCGGACGCGGCCGTGGACGGCGCGCCGAGCATCCGCCTCGTGATCGTGGTGCCGCGCTTGGGGCGAACCGTCCGACTGCGCGATCGCGAAGTCACGTGGGACTTCATGATCGCGCAGGGCACAGACGAACGTCTCGCCGACACGTCACCGGAAGATCCCTACATGCTCATCTACACCTCGGGCACGACGGGGCGGCCGAAAGGCGCGGTGCACGTGCACGGCGGCTTCCCGGTCAAGGCCGCGCAGGATCTCGCGCATGTGTTCGACCTGCAGCCCGGGGGGGGCGACCTCTTGTGGTGGTTCACCGACATCGGCTGGATGATGGGACCCTGGCTGATCGCCGGCGGCCTGATCAACGGCGCCACGATCCTGCTCTACGACGGCGCGCCCGATTTTCCAGACGCCGGTCGAGTGTGGTCGATCGTGGAGCAGCATCGCGTGACACACCTCGGCATTTCGCCGACGGCGATCCGCGGCCTGATGCGCGCCGGCGAGGAGCCGGTGCGCCGACACGATCGGTCGTCGCTCTTCGTCCTCGGCTCGACGGGCGAGCCGTGGAATCCGGAGCCGTGGTGGTGGTACTTCGGCGTCGTCGGAGACAAGCGAGCGCCGCTCATCAATTACTCGGGCGGCACCGAATGCTCCGGCGGCATCCTCGGCTGCACGACGTGGACACCGCTGAAGCCCACCGCTTTTGCCTGTCCGGTTCCCGGGATCGCGGCCGACGTGGCGGACCAACAGGGCCGGTCGCTGCGCGGCGCGGTGGGCGAGCTCGTCATCCGCCAGCCGTGGCCGGGGATGACGCGCGGATTCTGGCGCGATCCGGAGAAGTACCTGGCCACGTACTGGACCCGGTTTCCGAACGTCTGGGTGCACGGCGACTGGGCGCGCGTCGACAGCGACGGCTTCTGGTACATCGAGGGCCGCAGCGACGACACGCTCAAGGTGGCGGGCAAGCGCGTCGGGCCCGCGGAAGTCGAATCCGCGGCGACGGCGCACGCGGCGGTGCTCGAGGCGGCGGCGATCGGTGTGCCGCACGAGCTCAAAGGCGAGGCGATCGTCGTGTTCGCCGTGTTGCGGCCGGGTCACGAGGCGACCGACGCGCTGGGGCGCGAGATTGGGGATTCCATCGCGGAAAAACTGGGCCGGCCGTTGCGCCCTGAGGCCGTGCGGTTCGTCAGCGATCTCCCAAAGACCCGCAACGCCAAGATTCTCCGCCGCGTGATTCGCGGCGCTTACCTCGGCCAGGCCGATCTGGGGGACCTGTCGGCGTTAGAGAATCCCGCGGCTGTGGAGCGGATTAAGAATCTGGAGCGAGACTAGCGCGTAGCCGCGGCGGTCGCGAGCAGCCCGACCGAGAGCGGGACCACGGTACGCTCGGGGTGCGGAAAAACCCGCGCAATGAGCTGGGCCGCAGATTCCCCGGGCAGACGTTGCGGTACGCCCGGATGATGAATGCCGACCGCAAGCAGTCGGGCGAGAGGACCTAGAAGGCCCGTCGTAACCGCTTCCTCCAACGCTGGCGCTCGCCCCTGAATTGAGTCCGTTGCGAAGGGCGCCACTGCCTCATCGAACAGCCTGACCTCGAGCGCGTCTACCAATGAATCAAACGGGGCGGTGGGAACCGCTTCGTAGCCCCGTGTCGCCCAGTAGCATTGACGCCGCAGCCTTTCGTAAAGGCCAGCTTCCGGAAGGAGCCGGGCACGATCTCCGGTAATGACAGCGGCTTTCTCCACCAGCGGCCAGGCCGACTCCGGCTGGCTGTTGCACAGGTACACTTCCGCCCTCGTCAGGAGGGCGGTAACAGTGTGCCGCCATAGTCCCGAACGCCGCGCACCTTCCTCGCAGCGTTCCACCGCCGTTTCCGCGTCCGACCCGCTGCCCAATACCACGGCCAATCTGGCGATGCTGGAGTACGCCTCCACCGCTGCGCGTGGCGAATCCAGCGCGTCGAGCGGAGCCAGAGTCGCGCGGAAGCATCTGACCGACGAATCGAAACAGGCCAGGTCGTGATACAAGTTTGCGAGGACCACGCGGCTGTGACCGATCGCGCCCGGATGGCCGCAGCGTTCGGCAACTGTCACGGCTTCACTCAGGGCTCGTGTAGCGTCCTCGAACCTTCCGAGTCCCTTGTAGCAAATGCCCAGCGTGTTCAAGACCAGTCGCAACTCCACAAGCAGCGCGAGCGACTCCAGAACTGCGGCTGCCTCGGTGAGGCGTTCCACGCCTTGGACGAGCTCACCGCGCGAGAGTGCGCCGTGCCCAAGCGTGAGGTTGGCGAGGGCGACGGACTCGGGGGTTGCACCCGACGCGGCGATTCTTGCTGCCAGTGACTCGGCTTCCTCCCGCGCGCCCAAATCACCGGCATCCAAACTGCCTTCGAATCGTATATGGTTCGCTCGGACAAGGAACGATGCTGCGTTGGCGCGCTCGGCCAGCGCAATCGCCTCCTGCGCCGCTGCGATGATGGCCGCGTCACCGCCCAGACGCGCGCGTTGCAACGCCTGGGCACGGAGCAACGCCGCCAGCGCCAAATCGGTCGAGGACGCCGAGTCGGGCCGCCACTCCGCGAGGGCATCGAGCCCGCGCTGATACTGACCCGCCGCGATCAGGGAATGCGCCAGAAGTAAGTGGAGTCTGGAACCAGGAGGCACGGCGTAGGCCCGCAGCAGGCGCGTCAGGACGCGTTCGGCCTCCCGTGGAGCGCCTCGCGCAACGGCGAGTTCGGCGGCTTGAAGCGCCGTCTCTATGGCTTGCTGCTGCAAGCCGGCGGAGGTGAAATGGTGCACCAGTTCGAGCATCGGCTGGAGATGGTCGCGGTCCGGGGAGGCCGCCAGCAGCTGGGCGAGCTGCGCGTGATGGTACCTGCGCCGGTCGTCCGCCATCGCGTGGTAGACGTACGCGCGGTGCAACTCGTTCTTGAACGAGAGCCGACCTCCCTCCACGCGACCGACGCCGCGATCCAGCATCTCGAGCGCCGCCCGCTCGACCACGCCGCCCTGCAGACCCAGCAAACTCCCCAGCTCGCTCGGTGCCATCGCTTTTCCCGCAACCGCGAGCACCTGAAGGACGTGCTGGACGTCGGTCGAGAGGCCGCCGTATTGCCGAGCGAAGGCGGTGCGCAAGTCTTCCGGAGGTGTCCAGGAGATCGCGGCGATATCACCCGAGCTCTCAGCCGCCACGAGAGACGTCGCTTTGTGGGTGCGCCAGTCGGCGAGCAGCATCTCCATGTGATACGGATTTCCCTGCGCCAATCGCACGATCGTTTCGCGGATCGGGGAACTCACCTCCTCGGAGTCAACCGACAGCTCGTGGATGAGGCTCAGGGCTTGGGATCGATCGAGCGGCTGGAGGTGAATCATCTCCTGCCACGCCAAGCCGCCCGCCTCGCCCGCACGCGCTCCGGCCAGGATGAACGTGGGTATCCGTTCCAGCCGCCGGGTGACAAGGAACAGCACCTCCCGGCTCGCCGGATCGACGAACTGCAGATCGTCGAACGCCAGGAGCACGGGGCCGTTGTCCGCTACGGCTTCCATTATCCTGACGACGGCCTCGGCCACGCGCAGACGGATCGACTCGGTTGGCGCGTCGGGCGCTGCGGGGATGCCGGGATAAATCGTCCTGAGCCCTGGACACACGCGGCTCGCCTCTGCCAGCCACAGCGGGTCTGTGCCGCTGGCCGCCGGATCTCGGCCCAACGCAGTGATGAGCTCCGCAATCGTCGCGTAAGGAATGCCCTGGCCGATTTCCTGACACGACACCACGAACACGGGCCACCCGCGCGCCTCGAGTGACGTGGCGAACCGGCGCATGAGCTCGCTCTTCCCGATCCCCGGTGCGCCGTTGACCAGAGACGTCTGATAACCGGCCGCGGCAACGCGATTCCACGTCGCTTCGAGTTGCCCCAGCTCCACCTCTCGTCCCACGAAGCGGTGCTGTTGTCGCTCTGGGAGCGGAGACGCCTGAGGCGGGACGACGGGTCGCTCGCCGCGCTCCAACCGCCGCAGCAGCCGAGCGAATTCCGGATTCGGGTTGGTTCCGAGCTCGGCTTGGGCGCGCTGGACGTGTTCCTTGAGCAGCCGCACCGCGGCCACCGTATCCCCATCGAGCAGCGCCCGCTCGGCGAGCGCGGAGACCGCGTCGGTGCAGAGTGGGTCGACGTCGCACAGCGCAATCGCGAGACGATGCGTCTCCGACAGGTTTCCTCGGGCTCGCGCCGCCTGGAGCGTGGCTCGGAGTGCGTCTCGCGCCTGGGCCTTGAGCCGGACACGCGCGCCGTCCACCCAGTGGGCGAATTCCGCACCGGCACAATCGTCGAGCCCCCGCAGCGGCTCTGCCAGACGCACGCTGGCGACTTGACCCTGGCGCAGGGCGGACAGATCCGACGGCAGCTCCGCGAGTAACTGCACATCGTGCTCCCGGCCAGTCACCGCGTCTGTGCCGAGCCGAGACCGAATGGCGAGCAGGGCCTGCGAAAGCGAGTGCCGGCCTTTTTCGGGCGGGACCTCGGGCCACAGGAGATCAACCAGCCGATCCCGCGGGATCGAGCGCGTGCGTCCCTCGAGATGCAGGTAAAGCAGAACGGCCAGATGTTTTTTGGTACGGAAGTGGACGGGCGAGCGACCGTCGCGCACGAGTTGGGGGGAGCCGAAAACGTTGAGCTGAAAGTGAGCAACCATTGCGCTCTCAGCGTGAGCCGCCGGCCGCGCCCCTAAGCGTTTCTGGAGCAACGTGTTGAGATGTTGCTGAGGTAGGATGACCATGTTGCCATTCGTCTAAAGTACGGCCGGGCGTGCGGCGTCGTTAGGGCGCCTTCGGCCAAATCAGAGACGGAACCACTCCGGAAGGGGGTGACGCTCGATGACGCTGTTCACGTGGTTGGTTGAGGCTCTCTCGAATTACGCAGTCGCGTGGTGACGAGACCCCTGGGCTCCCGAGGCTCCCGAAGGAGTCTCGGGAACTACGTGCGGAGCGGCGAATACCAGCGCGCGTCGCTGAACGCCCTGATGGCACAGCCATACGGACGCGTCGTCGTGCTCCATCTGACGGTGTTGTTCGGCGGTTGGGTGGTCATGCTGCTGGGCTCGCCGCTCTTCGCGTTGGTGCTGTTGGTGGTGTTGAAGACGGCGGCGACTGGCGCGCGCACCGTGCCGAGCGGCGCAAGTTTGCGGTGTCCGGACAGGAAACCGGTGCTCGAATGGAACATGCCGGTGCTTGACGGTCGCTGATCTGCGGATAGTTTCGCCTTTCCTCCTCAGCAGAGTCTTACGCCGTCGTGAAGAGCCTGATTGAGAACCTGAATGGTCCGTGGCACAAGCGGGCGCTGCAAGCCTTCCTGGTCATCGTCCTCGCGCATTGGGCCGAGCATCTGGTGCAGGCGTATCAGGTCTACGTGCTCCGGTGGCCGATGCACCAGGCGCGTGGCGTGCTCGGCCAGTCCTTTCCGTGGCTCGTGCACTCCGAGGTGCTGCACTACAGCTATGCCGTGATCATGTTGGCCGGCATCTGGGCGTTTCTGCCGGGCTTCGTCGGGCGCGCGCGGAGCTGGTGGCTGGCTGCGCTCGTGATCCAATTCTGGCACCACATCGAGCACGCGCTCCTGCAGGCACAGGTCATTACCGGTCACGCGTTGTTCGGAGCGTCGGCTCCCACCTCCATCATTCAGCTTGTCGTGCCGCGGCTCGAGCTGCACCTCGCGTACAACACGCTGGTGTTCGTGCCGATGATCATCGGCATGTACTACCACGTGTTCCCGAGCGCGCCCGACGCCGCGCGTATGCACTGTACCTGTTCGCTGCGTCTTCACACAGCGACAACCTGATCCTTCACCAAGAGCCGGATTGATATGAAACGATCATTGCTGACGTTATTGGGACTCGTCCTCGTTGCCGGTCCCGCGTTCGCACAGCAACGGACGATTACCGGGAAGGTGACCAGCGAGCAGGGCACGCCCCTGTCAGGGGTGTCAGTCACCGTCAAAGGGACATCCGCGGCGACCTCGACCAACAACCAGGGCGACTACTCGATTGCCGCGAACGCGGGCCAGGTGCTCCAGTTCCGGCTCATCGGAACGGCGCTCGCCGAACGGCCGGTCGCCACGGACGACGTCATCAACGTCCAGCTCCGCCGGGTGGCGCTGGATCTCGACGCGGTGGTCGTGACGGCGCTCGGCGAAAACGCGTCGGCGCGCTCGCTGGGAACGGCGCAGCAGACCGTCCGCGGCGTGGAGATCGCACAGACCCAGCGCGAGAACTTCTTCAATGCCCTCTCGGGGCGCGTGGCCGGCGTCGATGTCACCAGCACATCCGGCGTGCCGGGCGCGTCCTCGTCGATCGTCATCCGCGGCGTCAGCTCGATCAGCAGCAGCAATCAGCCGCTCATCATCGTCGATGGGTTGCCGATGGACAACCGCACGGTCAACACCGGTGTGCTCGCGTCCGACAAAAGCTCGACGACGGCGTTCAGCAATCGCGGCGTGGATTTCACGAACCGCGCGGCCGACCTGAACTCGGAGGACATCGACGGGGTCACCGTGCTCAAGGGTCCCGAAGCTGCCGCGTTGTACGGCATCGACGCGGCGAACGGCGCGATCATCATCAAGACCAAGCGCGGCCGCGCGGGCGGCGGCATGACCTACAGCAGCACCATGCGGATCGAGCGGACCGGCGCCAACTACCAGCTCCAGCGGGTCTATGGCCCCACGTCGGTGACCGGCGCCACGCTTGGCTCGTTCCAGTATTTCGGGGCCCCCTACCCTCCCGGAACCCAGTTCTATGACAACGTCGACGGCTTTCTCCGGACGGGGCTGAGCCAGAAGCACAGCCTGTCGTTCAGCGGCGCCACGGCTGATAACACCATCAATTACCGCCTGGCGACGTCCATCGATAAGCAAGAGGGCGTCGTCCGGAGCTCGGACTTGAATCGCATCAACGTGACCGGAGCCTCACAGGCGCGGATCAATAACTGGCTGAGCACCGATCTGTCGATGATCTACACGTACGCGAACAACAATCAGGTGTACAAGGGCGACATCGGTCCACTGATGGGCCTCATGCTGTGGCCCCAGACTGATGACGCGAAGGACTACCTCACGCCCGCCGGCACGCGGCGCCGGCTCACCGCGCTCGCGGCATCGGCCGAGCTCGATAATCCGTACTTCAACGTCGCGAAGAACCCGATCAACGCGAAAACGAACCGGTTGCTGGCCAACGTCGGGTTCGTGGTCACCCCGTTCTCGTGGGGGAACGTCAAGACCAACCTCGGCACCGACAGCTATACCACACAGAACCTGCTGAACAGGGCTCCCGAGAGCGCATTGGGCAACGCGTCCAACGGGCTGCTCGATCAGGCGGATGTGATTACGCGCAATCTGAATGCGCTCACGGTGCTCAACGTCAACAGCCACCCCATCACGAACAGCCTCGCGATCAGCGGCCTGGTGGGTAACCAGGTGAGCGACCTGAAATCCACCACCGATGCCCAGACCGGCATCGGCTTTTTGGATCCGAACTTCATCTCGATGAACAACACGTCGACCAGGTCCACGCTGACGACGATCGAGCAGCGCCGGCTGGTGAGCCTGTTCGGCCAGGCCGTGTTCAATTACAAGGACTTCTGGTATCTGACCTTCACCGGGCGAAACGACTGGACCTCGACGATCCCGCACCCCCGGAATTCATTTTTCTACCCGTCCGTCTCGACCAGCTTCATTTTCTCAGACGCGTTTCCGGGTATCCGCCGCTTCGTGACGGGGAAGGCGCGGCTCGGGTATGCCGCGGTCGGGAAGGACGCGCGACCCTACGCGTACCGACCCTCGCTGCAGTTCAAGACGACGTCGTACGGCGGCTACGGCTACGACTTCTGGGGTCCCAACCTCGCGCTGAAGCCTGAGTTCAAGCGATCGGTGGAGGGTGGCGTCGAGCTCGCGTTCCTGAACGGTCGCCTCGGACTCGACGCGACCGCGTATCGCGCGACGACTAAGGATCAGATCGTCGAAAACATCCGCGGCAGCTACGGCACCGGCTTCATTCTGTTCAACCTGAACGGCGCCGCGACCCGGAGCCGCGGGTTCGAGATGACGGTCCGGGCCACGCCGATCCTGCGGCCGTCGGTCTCGTGGGACATGACGCTGAACTGGACCAGCTCGGGCAGCATCGTGACCCATCTGCCCAACGGCATCCCGGAATCGTATGTGTCGGACACGTGGCTCTACGGGAACGTGCGCAACGGGACGCAGGTCGGCCTGTCCACGACGTCCCTCACGGGGTTCTTCTACCTGCGCAACAATCAGGGGAAGCTGCTGATCGATCCGGCGACGGGTCTGCCGGTCCGTTCGAACGCCGTGTCGGCCAACTTCGTCGACGGCGGCTACGACCGGCAGCCGGACTTCACGATCGGCATCGGGAATACGGTCCGGTACAAACGGCTCTCGCTCGATTTCCTGCTCGATGTTCGCAAGGGCGGCGACATCTTCAATGCCACCGAGCATTACCTCACGGCGCGAGGCCTCAGCATGGAAACCCTCGACCGCGACCAACCGCGGGTGATCCAGGGCGTGTTGCGCGACGGGAAAGAAAACAGCGCGAACCCGACGCCGAACAATATCGTCATCATCCCCAGCTCGAATCCGCTGTACTACGTCAACATGAGTGAAGAGTTGTTCATCGAGAAAGACATCAACTGGCTGAGGCTCCGGGACATCACGGTGCGCTACGAGATTCCGGGCCGCCTGCTCGGCGCCAGGAATGCCAGCGTGTATTTGACGGGCACCGACCTGGTCATTATCACGAACTACACCGGCCTCGACCCGATCGTGAACGGCAATACGGCCGCGGTCGGAGGTTCCGGAGCCGTGGGGATCGATTTCGGGAATTTCCCGATGCCGCGCGGCATCAACTTCGGCATCAGCGTGGGATTCTGACCATGAAAAGAACATCCACGGCTTGCTTGATTGGCGTCCTGGCGCTCTCGACCGGATGCACCGACTTCCTCGACGTGAATACGAATCCCAACGGCCCGCAGTCGGTGTCGGCGAACCTCTACCTGCCGCCGATGCTCCACTGGATGGTGACGTCGCCGCAGTTCGACGGCCGCTTCGTCGGGCATTACGCGCAGGAGTGGTACTCCACCACGACCAACGCGTCCCCCCCGACCACGTGGGGGAAAATGGGTTACGACCCCGGCAGCGATAATGGCGCGCAGCAGTGGCGCGACGTGTACTGGTCGCTGGGGCAGAACCTGATCGACATGAACACCAAGGCGACGGCCGAGCAGCGCTGGGATCTCCTCGGCGTCGGGATGATCCTCAAGGCCTGGGGCTGGCAGGTGCTGACGGATCTGCACGGTGAGATCATCGTCAAGGAAGCAATCGACCAATCACGCACCAAGTTCGATTACGACACGCAGGACTATGCGTATCAGGAGGTCCAGCGACTGCTGGACAGCGCGATCGTGCTGCTCAAGCGGACGGATGGCGCCGTCGACGCAGGATACCTGGCGGTCGGGGACAAGATCTACAATGGGGACCGGACGAAGTGGTTAAAGCTGGCCGCCGGCATGCTGGCCCTCAATCTCAACCACTATACCCGCAAGGCGTCCTACGATCCCGCGCGCGTGATCAGGCTGGTCGACTCGTCGTTAGCGAGCAATGCCGACGACGCGCTGCTGCCCTACCCGTGCACGTCCACCGATTTTGCGGACTGCAATTTCTGGGGCCGCACCCGCAACAACGTGACGCTGTACCGGCAGACGCTATTCACTGTGAGTCTGATGAACGGCACACAATTCGGCGGCGTAGTCGATCCCCGGATGAGCCGGATGCTGGCAATCGATTCGGGCAATACCACGTACCGCGGCCTCGATCCCAACGTGTCCGGCTTTGGCGCGCTGCCCGTGGCGCAGCAGCCGAGGAATTTCTTCGGATACACCGGCACGGGCGGCCTCGGCCTGCCGTCCCGGTACATCTTCGCCGACCGGTCGAAGCTTCCCGTGATGACGTATTCAGAGCTGCAATTCATCAAGGCGGAGGCGGCGCTGAAAATGGGTGATCAGCCCACGGCGCTGACGGCGTACACGAACGGGATCCGGTCACACTTCCAGTTCGTCAATGACCGCAGCAGCGAGGCGGGGAATCCCGCGACGATCACCGCCACGACGCGCGATTCCTTCCTCGCGTCGCCGAACATCGTGCCCGCGACGCTGACCTTGTCGCACATCATGTCGCAGAAGTTCATCGCGCTGTGGGGATGGGGCCATAACGAGATCTGGATGGATATGCGCCGCTATCAGTACGCGGATACGGTCTTCCGCGGCTTCACCGCCCCCACCACGCTCTACGCCGACAATGTGGGCAAAATCGTGCAGCGGATTCGACCCCGGTTCAACTCCGAGTACGTGTGGAACCGCGATGCCCTCGACGCCATCGGCGGGCTGGCGTCCGATTATCACACCAAAGAGATGTGGATTACCCAAAAACCATGATTACTCATCGGAACGGATCCCGGGTCGCGGCGCTGGTGCTAGGCGCCGCGCTGTTCGCCGCGTGTGACAAGAATACCGTCCAGGAGCTCCCCTTCGAGCCACTACTGGGCACGCGCGTCAAGTTTTTCAACTTCGGCGTGAATGCACCGCAGGTGAATTTCTACGCCGATCAGCAAAAGCTGACGGCCGTGCAGTCCGGAACGGGGAGTGAGGCGACGACGGGGGTCGCGTACGGTGCGGTCGGAAACGGGAACTCCTATTCGCAGATCGCTCCCGGCGCGCACACGCTCACTGGACGAATTGCCGCGGCCGTTGACAAGGACCTGCCCATCGCGACCGTGAATGCCACGATCACTGATGGGAAGTACTACTCGTTCTACATGAGCGGGTTTTACAACACCACCACCAAGACGGTCGATGCGTTTGTGTTGGACGATCCCGTGGGGCCGCCGGCTGATTACTCGGTGGCATCTGTCCGATTCGTGAATACGATTTCGAATGCCACGAATCCCTTGATCCTCTATGCCAAGTACACTACGGGCGACACGACCCAGGTCGATACGCTCACGGCGGGCGTGGCCTACCAGGGGGCAACCACGTTCGCGACCCTCCCTGCCGGGGTGTACAACCTGTTCGCGCGCTATCAGGACTCGACAGCGAACAAGATCTCGAGAACGGGGGTGTCATTTCTGGGCGGCCACCTCTACACGGTCGGCGCGCGCGGTGACATCACGATCACGTCCACGACCGCCACGAACCGCCCGTTCCTGGATAACACGACGAACTGGTAGCAACTCCTCGATGCAGGGCCGTTGTGCCGGACCCCTCCGTCTCTTCGAGGGTATCCGCCAGAGATCATGGACCGCCGCACTTTTTTGACGAGCACTGCAAGCGCCGCCGGCGCCGTCGCGCTCGGCTGCCGACCCGGCGGCCCTGATTCGCCGCGCATCACATCCTCGTTGGCCGCATTACCCGATCCCGCCTCGTCCGGAATCGAGCATGTCATCGTCTTCATGATGGAAAACCGTTCGTTCGACCACTTCCTCGGCTGGCTACCCAATGCTGACGGGCGGCAGGCCGGCCTGACCTACCTCGATGCCGCCGGCGTCCCGCATTCGACGTTTCCCCTCGCGCCCGACTTCCAGGGCTGCGGCTATAAGGACCCCGATCACTCCTACGCCGGTGGACGCGTCGAATACGACGGCGGAGCGTGCGACGGGTGGCTGCGCGTCAATGACGTGTTCTCGATTGGCTACTACCGCCAGCAGGATCTCGGTTTCCTCGGTCACGCGGTCGTCGACTGGACGTCCTTCGACCGATACTTCTGCGCGATCCTTGGACCGACGTTCCCCAATCGCATTTACCAGCATGCGGCACAGACGGATCGGATCGCCAACACCCCGCAATTGTCGCAGCTCCCCACGATCTGGGATCGCCTCGCCGCGCGGGGACTGGACGGTCGCTACTACTACACAGATGTGCCGTTCCTCGGG